>ERZ773021.126-NODE-126-length-60356-cov-10.8868_pt1 | contig 60356 bp, 60 predicted proteins | sample MGYA00511668_ERZ773021 | MGnify/ENA primary metagenome ERZ773021 (study PRJEB29015, sample SAMEA2737961) | human oral metagenome | biome: human oral; feature: human-associated habitat; material: dental | place: China | collected 2032 ...
GATGCCAGTGTTCCCAACGAAACAGGTCTCTTGGGGTAGCGTGCTGTAAAAGGGAGACCATGACCAAGCCGCCGAGCGTGCTATAGCGTCTCAAAACGTGGACTAGACGCTCAAAACATAACCAAAACGCGAACCGTGCTACAAACCCGAAACTATATAACCAAGAAACCCATCTTCATGACCAAGGAGTGAAACTTCATGACCAAGACGTAAAACACGCCCCAAAAACACTAGCGTGCAAAAAACAGAAACTATATAACCAAGGAAACAAACTTCATGACCAAGGAACACGATTTCCATAACCAAGAAACACAACTATATGACCAAGAAAAATGTTCATGACCAAGGCGTTATAAACGCTGGTTTGTGCCGTAATTGTGCGAGTATGGCTATGTCTGGAACGTGTCTTTGGGGGCTTCTATCTTCGCCGGATAATCTCTTGTGCTCGCCACACTAAGTCGGCGGGCGTGGTGTGGAACGCTCGTGCTAGTTGCGTGATCTGGTTGATCTTGATGTCGCGTTCTGCGGAGAGGATACGCATGAGAGTGCTTACGGGTATCCCGGATGCTTCGGATAGTTCGCGCACCGTCATGCCTGCAATGGCTCTTTCGGCGGAGACGGCTTTCGCGATAGCTTGGTTCATGTCCATGCGTTTAGAACGCGCGGGCGGTGGGAGAGCGTGGGGATAAATGTGTCCCCGCCCCAGACGGTGCCGAGACGGGGACAGTCGGAGAGATAGTTAGCGACCTGCCTTCTGGATGTCAGCAACCTGCTTGACAGTCATACCGAGGAGTAGGGCGATTGTTTCTTGCGCGTAGCCTTCCTTCGTGTACACCTGGACGCTACTAACTAGATCGCCTTCATCGAACTCGGGGACGAACACGGGGGCGGCTACGATCACCGAGTACGTGAAATAGAACCAGCCTTTCTTCGGGCCTCCCTCACGAAAGACTTCTTCCTTCCCACCGGGAATCAGAGTGAACTCGTCGGCTTGCGGGTCGTAAGCGACTAGCCTCGCCATGAGGCGCTTGCGTTCCTCAGTGTTCTTAGCGGAATCAACTCTGTGCAGCGTGTCTTTAAGGAGCTTCGTGAGGCCACTGATGCGCTTCTGCCCGTATGGGGCGGTTTTCTCCATCAGGTGCCTATAGAGACTGGTTTCGACGGTGCGTAGAATCTTGCTCTCGAAAACGTGGTCGAGGTCGTTGTAGTACAGGCCCTTATACATTTCCTTTGACGGCGGGTACTTGACGAGCGAAATGACCGTCGCACACAGTCCCTCCAACAGGGACGATTTAATGCCGTCGTAAGAGTCAGCGGGGATGGAAGTGCGCCACACTTGCTTCCCGTCTTGCATGAGACGGTACACCCACGTCTCGAACCCGAACCTAGCGTCAAACGTCGCCGTGTATGTCAGGCCAGTGAACTGCCTGTCAATGTTCACGCTTGGCCCCATTGCTCGTAGGGAGTAAATGGAACCGGAAACTAGGAGAGGGGTTTCTTCTCTCATTGAGTATGTGAGCTTACCGGGGCCGTCTGTGGAAGCGAAAGTGAAAGCGTCATCAGGCTCACTATCCTTAGCGGGTTTTTCTTCCGCGTCCGTGTGGGCTGACACGACTTTACGGTCAGGCATTCCAGACACGATTTCCAGCTCGCGTTCTTCGCCGCCTGTCTCCATCTCATCGAGACTGTAGGTCACCTCAAAGCACGTGGCGAAACAGTCGTTCTTAAAGTCGTAAGCCCGTAAGCATGAAGCGTGCTCAGCGTATTTCTTAGGGACAGTTGGCACGAACCACGTGAATAGGTTCGTGTCCAAATCCCATAGGAGCGAAATGCCGTCCTCCACATACGGGTGGGTCTTGACGAACTTTTCCGCCACCTTCCGAGAGTCAAACACTCGACTAGGGGACCATTCTTCCTCCCCAGCGGGAGTGAACTGCGGGCGCTCAGCCCACAAGTAATAGTCCTCACCGGACTGGCAAACGAACCGCGCGGGAACACCTTCGGGAACAATATCGTCACCGGGACCATCAATCGCAATCTCACTAATGTGCGCGGCATCGCGAATGATGGTCTCTAAGGTTTTCAAGACCTCGCTGATATCCCAACCGGCCTCAGTGTCATTGAGAATACGGTGAAGATTAGCTTCTAGGTTGAGTGCCCACTGGACGTGAGTGTGCTCAACACGCCACTTCTTGCCTTCCCGCCTGATCGTCGCGTAAATACCTGCTTGCGCCATAACGAACCGCCTTCTTACTTGTCAGCCATTGAGCGTTGGAGTGCGGCGACCTGCTTAACGGTCACGCCTAAAAGCAGTGCGATGGTGGGCTGACTGTAGCCTTCCTTCGTATAAAGCAGGGCTTCCATCTTCGGTTCTTGCCCGTGAGCGCGCACGGGAACGCTCACTACGTCTTGGTAGCTGCAAACCGCGAGTGCTTCAGTTATGCGGGCTTGGATATCGCGCGCGCCACCGAGAATCATGCCGAGCCTCCCATCGCGCTTGACCGTGAAACAACGGTCTGCGTGACGTTCTCGATCTTCCTGAGTTTCAGCCTCTTCAATGTCCCGGTAGGTTGCGGTCAGTAGGTTCACGAACTTCGCTACGGGGGGCATGTCTGCTGCGTCGGGGTTTCGCAGGTTCAGCATGGCGATGAAGTCCATTACCTGACGGTATCCGTAGGGGAAGTCGATCTTCTCGTTAAAGACTGCGTGCGGGTCGTTGTAATACAGGCCCTTAGTCATCTTCTCGGTCATGTCGTCTGGGTCGTAGGTGGCGACCGCCGTGTAGAGACCTTCAAGGAACACATCACCGTCATGCCCGTCGATCTTCGGGGTGTGGCTCCACCGCCAGACTTGCTTACCGTTTTGCATGAGCTTGTACACCCATGTGTCGAACCCGAAACGAGTGTCAAGCGTTGCCGTGTAGGCCAGTCCTTGGAAATTGCGCGTGACGCGGGGCGTTGAAACAGAATAGATGCTTCCGGTTACCGTGGTGGCCGGGCCGTCATCGTGGCGCTGCATGGTGTAGTTGATTGTTTCACCCGGAAGGTGTGCGGGCGTGTAGGTTTCGCCCTTCTCTGGGCCTTCCTCGCTGGGAGAAGAGCTGTCACCGAAGAGGGGAATAATGTCCTTACCGCTAAACCTGCCGTCAAACTCAACGTCCTCGATCTCCGGGGCCTTCATTTGCTCAAAGCTGTATGTCACGCGGCAGCAGAACTTATACTGTCCGGTCGCAAAGTTATATGCCTTAATGCTGTAGTAGTCGCCTTCGGTGAACCATGTGAACGTGTTCGCGTCCAAGTCCCACAGGAGTGAAACAGCGTCCTGAACATGATTGTGGGTGAACACGAACTTCTCTGCTGCTTTACGGGTCTTAAAAACTTTGGAGACAGAGAAGCGGTATTCCTTCGGAGTGTCCTTCAAGAGTTCTGCGCCACCTACACAGAAGCATTCTTTCTTGTCACGCGAATAGACCAAGTACTCGCTACGAGTCTCATCGACCGATTGCTCAAAGTACTTATAGTCGTCTTGGAGATATTCAATCGCGCTGATATGTCCACAGTCGCGGATAACGTTTTTAAGAACATTCAGACACTTGTCTGCCTGCGTCCGTTCAGGGTCTTGGAGCAGATAGTTCAATACGTGGTGAAGATGCAGTGCCCATTGCACGGTGACGTGTTCTAGGACGTATTCTCCGGTTTCAGGGTTCTTCTGGATTGTTGCGTAAACGCCGCGTTGTCCCATGATGGGCCTCCGTTTTCTTTTGGTGGAGTGATTGTCTTGACTCTAGGAAACACCTCCTTTTACCGCGTGAGTGTGGTTAAAAAAATCCGGTCCCACGCGCTGTGCTCAACAAACGCGCGGGACCGGATGTGAAGTATTCGGATTTTCCGAACGGTTGGGCCTGCACTCAACAGGCGCGCGGAACTGACCTTAAGACGAGCGAGAATCCTACTTACAGGCCACGCTGGGACGCTGACACATCCTTAACGCTCATAGCAAGAATCAACGCGATACGTTCTTGCGTATAGCCTTCCTTCGTATAGGCCAAGACGCTTTCTCGGAATGGCCGGTCTTGGGCTTGCGGGTGAACCAACGGAGAGCCTACGAGGTCTTTGTAAGCGATGACGTGCGTGTGGGCACTAGCGGATTGCTTGAGTTTCTTCTTTGCTGCTGCTGCGCCGATAGCCTGCGTGAACACGCCGTTTTGCCGGTCAACAATGAAGTACATGGTTCTAAGGCGTGTTTTTTCCTGCCGGGTTTCCGCTTTTTCAATGGCCTTGAATGTCGCTGCGGCACTGAGAACTAGGCGTTCAGCTAGATTCTGCTCACCGGCGGACAGTCCTTCACTGCGTGGAGCACTCACATCTCGCACACTCTTGTAAGTGTCGTATGCGCCGAGGAGAAGATGCTTAGCTTTGTCTTGGAACAAGGTCCAGTCGTCGTTGTAACGTAGGCCGTCTTTCACGCCGATCATCAACTCATCATGGTTGTCGGCAATGAACCTCGCGGTGGCGCACAGTGACTCGAACACGGCTTCCCTCATGTTCCTGTAGGCAGAGGGATTAACGCTTGTCTTGAACACAGGTTTTTCATCGCGGTAGAACGTGACAACCAAAGTGTCGTACCCGAACCGCTTGTCGAGAACGACCTTGAACGAGGTGGGTTCCCACTGTTCATGTTCCTTACCGTGAACAAGGATTTTCTCAACAGTCCCGGTGAGACTGGTTTCCGTGTTTTCTTTGCCTTTCCGGTATTCGATAACCACTGGCAGGAGCTTGCTCTCATACTCCTCTGGGGGGCGCTGTTCTAGGGGAGTGCAGTAAAGCGGGATTTCAGGGAGACGGTGACGGGACTCGCCGTTGATCGCGTTGACTAAGGCCCGACGGTCACACATCTGCTCGAACGAGTAAGTCACGGCAGAACAACTCTCAACCTTCTCTAGGCCGAAATTGAACGCGACGAAACTGTAGCGTTTGCCCGGAGCGGTGAACCACGTGAACGTGTTCGCGTCCATATCCCATAGGAGGTTCTTGCTCATTAAAACGGGAGAATAGTGGTTGTAGATAGCGTCGAGAGCTTCCTGTCGAGAATCAAACACTCGCTCATCAAAGTCACGCTCAAACGCGGGCACGTCACTAGAGAACCGCATGTTTGCGACTAAAAGTTTCTGCGTCTTATCGTCCGTGTAGAAAGCAGCCCAATCGTCGTGGGCTTCAGCTTCTTCTGCTGGACAGTGCGCTATCGCGTAGATGCTCTCGCAGTCCTTAATGACTTTCAGTAACACGTCGAGGACTTTATACGGGTCCCAACCCTGCTGGGGCAGAGACATCATGTGGTGGATTGAGTCATGGCTGACGCTCGTATTTCCCACTTCGACGATACGGACAAGCGTTTTCCCGTCCTTGCGCTGGTTAATGGCCGCGTAAATACCTTCCGACATGCCCCTTCGTTCCTTTCCGGTAAGCAAAACAGGTTGAGTCCTTATTAGAGAACCAGCTAGACGGGCAACAAACTCCGGTTAAAACAGGGGAGTGCCCGTGCCGCACGTGAATGCGACACAGGCACTCCCCTGTGTGTTTCCGGTTTTAGTTTTTCACCGGGTTCTTGTTGGGCATTACTTCAGCTCAAGGAGCCGCCATCCAGACGAGTTAACCGTTAGGCCGCCGAGGATATCCCTAATGTCCAACGGGTCATGCAAAGCACGTTTGATAGTCATATTCGTGCCGCCGTCAAAAGAGCGCCCCTTGCAGTCGTCGAAAATCTCGAATGTCACTCGTACCCGGCGGAAGATGCTTGTTGGTTGAGGTTCTAGCTGAACAATGCTCACTCGGTACTTAATCGGGGGAGCACTGGGCTTTGTTGGGTCGGGGAGGGAGAGTATGCCGCCCGTGTGGATAGCGCCGCGCGGTCTTTGCCACTCCATCACGGCAGTTCCGGCTCGCGTGTCCACGACCTCACGGTTAGAAAACATCATGGTCACTTCCTAGAGCATTCTTTCGCGTGAGAGTACAAGGTGTTCATGTCTTGTACCGATACGCCTTGGACGCTGCTCGTGTCTTGGATTTGCCGGAGAACATGGTCACTGATTTCCCCTTGGCTTTTCTCGACCATGCACTGTGAGACGCTGGCACTGTAGCCACCGAACTCTAAGACACCGCCCGGCACGTATTCTTTAGCCCACGGGTTGTATTGGACGAAAAGGTAAATGAGGGCCGCTAAGACAGCGAGTGAAATGAGTGTTTTCACTAGGCCGATAGTCTTGAAGATGAGCTTAACCAAAACACGGGTCCTTTCTGAAGAAAGCCTCTCTACCAACCGGGGTTGGCTGGTAGAGAGGCCGGTCATGTTCTTTCCTCCACGCTTGAACGCTTAAAGCTATGCGCTTGTCGTGCTTATTCCCACGGCCACTTTTGGGTGATGCCGCGCTCAAGGAGAGGAATCATGTTGAAAGCGTTATCGGTGAGGCCACCGAACGTCCATCGCAAGGGCCGTGAGGCTCCCTGTGCTACGGCGTATCCGTCGAGGTTCCACGTGAACACGGGAGTGTTCTCAGCGAAACTGTCGAGAACGTTATCGACTGAGCGGCCCCAAGAGTTCATTGAGGTCTGTTCGTCAGTCAAAATGATGACGCGATCATACGTTTCACCGTTCGCGTATGCGTACTCGATAGCGCGGTCAGTGTAAGTTCCGCCGTAAGAACTGGGCATGGCTTCCGTCGCGCGCAAAAGGTCGCGAGTATCTACTCGAATATCCTTTGCGTTTTCTGCGAAAGCGACGACGCGAACGTTTTCGCCTCGGATAGCGAGCGCAGCCGCAAACACGTTAGCAGCGTCCTGACGAGTCAAACTAGAGCGCTCAGACAAGGCAGCGTGCATTGAGCCGGACGTATCAAGGAGAACGAGAGTACGGCCCTTGAGTGCGGGAACCGCCGACAAAGAGGCGTTAGCTGCCCGCTGCAAAGCAGGAGCGAACTCTAACGGCGTGTTCTTGTAGGCAGAGTAGAACGCGACGGGGAGAGTGCGCGAGGCGCGTGCTTCTTCACGGTCTCCAATACGCTTTGACACGGTGTCTAGCAAACTGTCGGGAACGTCCTCTGTTTCTGCGATACGACGCAAGCTCATGCGCAGCGCCGTGTAGCCCATAAAAGGAACAAGGGACTCCCACACGCTCGCGGGAACCTTACGCAAAGCGCTGGAAACAACTTCGATACTCAAAGCTGCTTCCTTAATGACTTTCTCGCTATCGGGGCCAGTTAGGGCCTCGATCTGCTTCTCGACAGGTAGAGACAGGAACGCTCGACGCGCACGAATAGTCTCCAATCCCTCAGCGGAGTTAGCTTTTCCGTATGACTCATCGAGGACGAGGCGAACGAGGCGAGACTGTGCCTCATTACGGGGGGAGAGGTGTACGAGGTTGATAACATCCCGCAGTTTGACGGTGCCTGAGTTCATGCGCCCGTTCCACTTCAAGTACGAGCGCTCATTCAAGAGCGCCTTGAGAGCGTCGGACACGCCTCGACGCACACATGAGGGGACGTTTCGACCGTAGTTGCTCAGCCACCCGGCAAGGAAATCGCCGGTTTCGTCCAAACGGCCAATGGAAGCCCTAACGATCTCGCGATTGTAGCCGGAAAGCCCAGCTTCAAGGCGAGCCTTAACGACACTCATTGCGACGATCATGGGGACAGAACGCAGGCCAACATCTTTACGGAGCCAACCCACAAGCCCGAGAACCCATTCAGGAGAGTTCAACACTTCTTCTTCGCGCGCGAGGCGCTGAATACGCTCAGTGCGTTCGTTAGCGGTTTCGTAGAACGTGTCCTCATTTAGTGAGGTGACGGCAGCGAGAAACAGTTCACTCTTAGGGGTGCGGGTATAACCCAAGGCACCTTCATGAGTGAGAGCAACGCGGCCTGTGGTAGCGACCGGCGTGGTTGCAGTGTTTTTAGGGCGAGCGGTTCGCGTATTCATGCGCGACATAATTGCCTCCATTATTGGCGTGTTTATTTAGAAAAAAGAGGTGGCGTTAGAGGAAAGACGAACTAGGTGAAAAAACATCCACTATGTAGTAACCCAGTTCAGCGCTTCTAACGCCACCAGCGGAGCGAGTGGGAGTCGAACCCACGGAACGAGTTGTTTCCCGTTCACTTCATTAGCAGTGAAGCCCTTTCGGCCACTCAGGCACCGCTCCTTGGGGTGCCCCCTCCCCAAGGAAAGCAGAGTCAGTATTGACAGCAGAGAGGGGGCGTATTGAGTTATGTTGTTGTGAACTGCGCACACCTGAATGATGTGTACCTAAATTGTAGGAGTATGGCAGTTCGTAAGGCAAGCTGCTTTGGTGTGAACTAGGCCACTAGCGAGCGTCGTTTATGCCGCGAGCAACCGCACCCATCGCACGCTTACCCCCACCACCAAGCAACTGGCCCACACCAAACAACGCGCTCGCGGTGAACCCAAACGCGCTACGCCACGTCTTACCGAGGAACCCGATATCGTTGCGTTTCCACGTGTCAGTGGTCCACGTCCACGTGCGCTTACGTCCACGCGACAGGTAGCGGGTGGCGGCGTACATGGCTGCTTGCGTGTCGTCATAGCGGCGCATACCAGTCGGAACACCGTGTTCTTCATTCCATGTGGAGCGGTCGAACTCTTCCCCGGCAATCGTGATGTGTTGGAGAGTGGGGAAAGCGGCGAACATTTGCCCGATGCTCTTACGGCCCTCGAACCCGAGGTCAGGGCACACATACGACATGTAGAACTGCCATGAGTCGAACGACATGCGACGTAGGTTGTGCATCTCGCGAATCATCCGCCAGTTCGCGATAGGAGCAATGTTGCTTGACCGTACTGCTTCACGCAGGTACTCGGGGATAGCTTCAATGTCCCATTCCTCAGCGACCTTAGTCTGGTAGGCGACACCGTTGAGGATAACGAGGCCACCGGCCACGCCCAGACGCTTCACTCGGCCCCAGTCGCCAACCCACTGGCGCATATCCTGATAGATCGCGTCCTGAACACCATCAGGGGTGAGTTCTTGCGCGTGGATAGTGCGAGGCGTGCCCTTGTTGAACGAGAACCCGCCATACTGGTTCGGTGTGACAGGGCTGGTGGAGTAGTCCCATCCGGGAGCGGGTGCCGTCACGTCGTTCATGCGAGCATTCACCGGCACGGGAGCGTCATCGGGAATGTCAGGCATGATGGGAGCCGGAGCGCTCACAACCGGCATGACAGGAGCCGCAGTAGGCTTAGGCTCTTCACCCCACCCGCCGACGGTTTCCACCTTCCCGGCGGGCGCAGTATCAGTCAGTGACGCGAACGCCGAGTCATCCCAAGCGTCCTCTTCTTCCATGCGCAACGGGTCCGCAGCGTCCTCTTCGGGGAACTCATTGGGATACACGCGGGCAAACAGTTCGCGCTCAGCGTTCACCGGGTTTTCTGACCGGTTAAACGCCGCATAGAACTCGGCAGAGGAGTACATGTACTTGGGACGCAAGTCCACAAGCCATTCTTGCCACGTCCCCGGGTATCCGGCTTCCTTCACGACGAGGTTCGCCGCATCAGAGAGCTTCTGTAGGGTTGCAGCGGCCTCAGCGCGTGACACTCCCGCGCGTTCAAGGTAGCCAATGAACCCCAAGGCCGGGTCAAGTCGCCCATCGTCGAGGGACACGTCCTTACGGACAGAATCAACGTCCACGCCCGCGCGCTTCATGTATTCCACGGAGAACGGCCAGCAGTAGCCGTCCTCTTCGGCTTCCGCATACAGGAGGCCGGGACGGAACGGGAGAGCAGTTTTAGCTAACTGTTCATCACCCTTCACGAGAGCACGCTCAATGTTCGGCCCGTTGAAGTCTTGCACGTAAGCGAACGCGCGCACCGTCTCAGAGAGCTTGTCATGCATGAACCCGTTCGGGGAACCCTGATTGAGGTACTGGGGGCGTTCCTTGTTGTAGCCGATAAACGCATCGGCAGCAGTAAGGGACGAGGCGAACGAGAACACGAAATTGTCCATGTTCCCCAGCTTCACGGTCACGCCCTGAGTACGGTTCAACGGGGGTACGAACGTTGAAACAGGGGTAGGAGCCACCTCGTGTTGACCGATGAGGAAGATGTCGCTCACGGCCTGTTCGCGGTTCTTGTAGTTCGCGTTACCAATCGTCGTGATCTTGTCCGCGCTCATACGGATACACTCACTGAACATTGAGGCCCACAAGTGAACCTCAGTGATTGAGTCCTTGGGTTTCTTCTTCTCATCAAACCCGGATGCTTCCCACGTGTCATAGCTGTTCACGTAGTCAGCGGGGCGCGCATATTTAGCGAGCTGTACAAAGAACCGGCTCATCGACAAGCCGACGTTACTGATCTCATCGAAAACGAACGATACGCCCTTCTTGCCGCCCAACTGTTCGGCAACGTCCTCACCGTTCGTGCGAGCAAGGAGAATGCCCATAGCGAGAATCATGTACCGGATGTAAGCGACCGTACCGAGTAGACCGGGGTAGCTTTCCCCTTGGAATCCGAGGGGCCTCAAGTAGGACGGTACGTGGGCCATGCGGCCTAGTTTTTCTACTTGATCGGCACCGAAATGCCCAAACAGGTCAGTGCCCTTCTCACTACCAAAATCGGGGCCGTTAATGACGAACGCATTCGGGTTGATTTCCAACAGGAGGGAAGCCATGTCGGGCTTATTGTCCGCAAGACCGAGGGCTTTACCGGCAATGAGCATTGCAGCGAGATACGCCTGAGTCATGAGGCCCTTACCGGAACGGGAACCAGCTAGAACAACATGCAGGCCACTCTTCGCGAACGCGGACAGGGCCTTGGACGTGTCAACGATGGTTTCATCCAGCCCGAGGCCGAAAATAGCGACGGTTTCTGCCCGCAGGTTCGCGCCTTGGCTCATCTTGGCTTCAAGAATCTTGTAGGCGAAAATCGGGGCTGCGTTAGCGAGAATCGTATCCACGTCGTAGCGGTGTTCCCACATGAGGCTGCTACGAACCGGCGCATATGACCGGCTCTTATTGCCCGCAGCCACACCGTAAGCGCGTTCCACGGATTCTTTAGCGATGTCGTCGCCTAGTTCCTCGTGGTGCGTGAGGGAACGCAGTTTGAGCTTGGTGAGGGTTGCTCGACTATTGACCTCGAACGAGGACACGAGGAAACACGTTGTCATCGCATTGTAGATACGTTCCAACGCGCCTGAAACACTGTTCTTCACGCTCTTAGACGTGTAATCCTCGCCGTTACTCGCGGCCCGCTGTAGGAGCTTCTTCACGACAGCCTGAAGCATCGTCTCCAAGCTCGGTTTCACTTCTTGTTCGAGGTAGGTTTCCCACTTGGAAGCCGCAGCAAGGCGCGGATACGACTCCGGTGATGCGGGGTCAAAACCGCGCCCGAAAGCGTATTCGAGCATCTTGTAGGGGAAGTAGAACTCAGTGTCTTTCGCATACACCGCGCCACTAGAGTCTTTCCCGTTCACGACGATCTCAGCGATTTCGTTAATGTCCCTCGTGGGCATGGCTTCCAACTGGGGGACAAGGCCCTTAATGACCTTCCATGTTTCCATCGTCACCGAGTCCGGTAGGCGCATGAACGCCCGGCCCTCGTCGTTGATCGCCAGCACACGGCCCTTAGAGTCTTTCCCATCCGCGCCCGTGTTTTCGGGGGCGAGAATACCGAAAGGCTTAATGACCTCATAGCCGGAGGAGAAGATTCGCGTGTATTCTTCCGCGATCAACCCGACGCGGGCGAAAATCACGCCATTAAAGAACGACAGTGCTTCATCGGGCACACTCTTGTCAGGCTCACGTTCCCCATTGAGAGCGTCAATCACTTCTTGAATCGTGATGCTCTTAGAAACCGTGTCGAACCCGAGTTTTTCGCGCTGCTCTTTCGGTAGGGCATGAAGATACAACGCGGCAGACAAGGCTTCGTTCTCACAGTCACACATCACGCCGTGGAACTGTTCTTTCGTGAGCTGACCGAGAACACTGCTGCTTGCAACGACAGGGAACCATTCGGGCTGAGAGTCAAGCGGGGACAAGTCCCACGTGAGCGCGGCAATAGCATCAAGATAAACGCCGCCACGCTGGGCAGCGGCCTTCAACAGTCGCAACAGGCTCATGCGCAGTGGGGAAGCCTCAAACTCAGCAAGACGCGCAGCCAGCCCATCATTTTCTTCTTCTGGCGCGCGGAAAGCGTCAACCGTCTCGACGGGGCCTTCTTCGTCGGGCATACGAGGGCGCGTACACAACCCAGAAAGGAACGTTTCGAGCGTCCCGCCGATCACGTCCGCAGAATACGTCTGAGGCGAGAGCTGGAAACTATTCATCACCATGTCATAGGGCTTCACTTGCACGTACTGGCCCATTTGAGACAAGTCAACAGCGAACTGTAAGGGGACAGGAGCGTCCAACAGGAGCGGGCGAGCATCCACGCCACCACCTTGAGCTTCCGCATAAGCCTCACGCTCACGACGCAACGCGCCCGCAAGCAGTTCAATCCCCATCATGCTCTCATCGGGAATACGGTAAATCGCGCCAATACGAGTGCCCTCAGTGAAAAACCGCGACAAGTCCACGCCCTCAAACATGCTTTCCGGCGCAATAATCACTTCCAACGCGCCGAACTGCTTATACGACAACGCGCGCAGGGGAGAACGACGCGAATCAGCGTTCTTCGGGTTAGCGGGAGTCAACGCACCCTTATTCGCCCCATGCTTTTCTACATACACGCCGTCATGGGAAATAATCAGGCTCTTCACCGTGTTCGGAGTCCACGAACCATAATCCGTGCCCTCACCGTCAGTGACCCAATGACCACCCAACGCCTTCAACACGTCATCAAACGACACCATGCTTAGTGTCACCTCTCTACTCAAGCCCCACACTAAGGGCAAAGAAAGTTGCTAACCTACAACACTCGAAAACGCGGGGGAGAGAGCATAAAAAACGTGAACCGCACGGCCCATCGAGGCTAAGACCGCGCGGCTCACGCCGTATTTATTCGCTGTGAATCAACTGGAAGCAGCACAACCGCCAGCACTCACATAACTAATGCTACAACTGCCGCCACGTTCTGTCAGGAACACGCTTATAAAGCACGAGGCCCGCGCGGCCCACCAGAAGTGGAGGGGGCACCGCGCGAGCCTTAAAACGACACAAACACAAGGAAAATGAGGAAACCCCGTGCCCGTGTCGCCGTGCGACCTGAATACAGAGGACGTGAAACGCGATCATCGCTACCGCGTTTCTTGTTCTCACACGTAAGCATACAAGCAACACGCCGTAACGCAAATCACTTTACTGAGTAAAGACTGTAAATAGGCGAAAAAAATCAGGCCCGCAACAGTAGCGACCCAAAAAGCCAACTGTCACGGACCTGAAAGCTGCTAGGATTAGCAGCACCAAGAAACTAGAGCCAATATAGCACATTCCCTTAACAGTGCGAAGCCTTTGGAAGCCTGCGAAAGCGGCTGTTCACTGGGGGGCCAGGAGTACAGGAATCTCACGACCTCCCCACCGACTGACACTCGGTGCGTCCCCGGTTGTGCGGGATTTTTTAACGATCTGCAAAACAGCGAGCCTATCCCCGTATGGTGATGTGCGGGGGCGAAGGGGTGCCACGGCTCGATTCAACTGCTCACACAGATACAAAGCGGTTGGGTGTGTCTAACAAACCAGTGAGATTACCGGAGTTTGCAGAATATGCCGCCACCGGTTGGGAGTAATGCCCCGGCCCCTACGACGACGCTATACGTGACGAGAAAAGTTTGGGTTGATTCGTAGCGCCTCTAAGAGTCTTAGCTTTACAGCGAGTTTTACCCGTTGTTTTTAGCTGAGATGATTAGAGGCACTTCTCTGCCCACTACCGCTCAAAGAAAAGAGTTGAGTAACGCTGTAGAACAGTGAGCAGTTAACTGAAGTTTTCGTGTTCTTAAGTTTCTATTAAGAGTTCCCGCTTCCGCTGTTGGTTGCCTTCCGCTCAGGGCTGCACAAACGTTCAACTCCGCGCTCAAAGTTCCAAAGCGTGAGTGCAGCGTGGAAGCGCAAAGAGGCAAAACGATAACTCAGTAACTCAGCCACAGTAGAGGGAAGAGAGAAACACAAAAGCAAGCCACCCGGAGGGGCTTTTTGTGCCCAAAACGCTTTGACTTGAGACGTTTAACAGCATGTTTGGAACGTTGTTTGTTTATGCGGGGCCTATGGGCGTTGGTAAGACGCAGGCTGCGGCTTCGTGTTTTTTGGATTCCAGTGTTGTGTCATTGAGTGCTATTCACCGTGAAGCGTATGGCTCCCCGGTGGTTGAGCGTCAACATAAAGACGCGGTGACGCGGCGCGCGTTTAAGAAACTATTTGCCTTGTTAGAGCGCGGTTTGGACGCGGTTTTCATAGCGCCTAACTGTTCTCGCATGTCTCGCGCGCACTTGTACCGTGAGGTTAAAGCACGGTTCCCGGGCGTGCGGGTGGTCGTCGTGTTGGTGCATGTACCGCTCGCAGAGGCTATCAAGCGTTCTAACAATGTGAGCGCGTCCCATGTTCGAGACGAGTACCTGAGCGTGCAAATCCCGCGCGTAGGCGTGGACTGCGACACGTTCACGCTGCAAACACCCGACTTCTCGGCCTACCTGCCGGAAATCAACCAGTCGTATCTCGCCCCACATAACAGCCCGTACCACGTGGAGTCCATTGCGGAGCATGTTGCCCTCACAGTGCATAACGCACGTAAAGACACCACCCAGCCTCTGTTGGTGGATATTGCAGCGTTCCACGACCTCGGCAAGAGCGTCGCACGCACGCCCCAAGACGTTTCTAGGCCGTCGTCAGCGTATATCGCCTCCATTTACGGGAGTCACGATCAATATGCGAGCCACGAAAACCTTGGAGCCGTTTACTGGTTGATCGCCCACAAAGACCAGCTCAACGAGCGCGCTTTATTCACCGCTGAAGCGATCTTGCACCACATGCAAGCCCATCGTGGCTTCACTGATAAGTACATTAACCGCCACCACCTCGACACTGAACTGTTGGAAACCGCACGCGCTTTCGCGCAAATTGATAGCAAGTCGAAGATCGTGGACAAGGACATCATGGACACGTACATGAGGCTACGAGCAGCGGAAAAACAACACGCTTAAACGAGACAAACGCGCGCGACCAGCGGTTACAGCGTTAAGAACACATCCAAACAACCACAAGGAGACACCGTGACCAACCGACCTTACCCACTCCCGCTCTGGCCGGGCGTGAAAGTACACATGCAGATGTCGAAAGACGAACGCAACGGAAAAATCATCTTCTCAGACGGCGCTTTCAGCGACATCGCTTTCGTCCTCAAGCCCATCGACAAGAGAGGTCAAATCTTCGAGGCCGCATACATGACCACCGACGATAAGCCACTCCTCGGATACCGACTCATCTCGCGGTCGCTACCCGGACAACCCCTGTCAGTGGTAGACGTGCTACGCGGCCTACGAATCGAACGTCATAGAGTCCGGTGCGCGCCCAAACAGCCTAATAAAACTCTCGCCTACGAGATCGGTTTCTACTACAAGGTTCGCGAGGCTATCGGCGCACACCAGCCCCACGCGGCGGACCCGGCAGAAGCGAAAGCAGCCTACCGTAGTCTCGGTGATTGGTGTCTTGAGATTTACCAATACGTGCATGACCACGCGATAACAGTAGAGGACGCGAACAAACTTAAGTTCATCATCGACCTGAACACGTTCGAGTACGACGTTGACAGCAGTGGCAGGGTGCTGGACATCAGCAAGAACAAACCCCTACCGCCGCAAGTCCGGTTATTCACCTACAAGGACATTTGCGACACCCCAGCACTGTTTGACGGCTGCTCATTCAACCGGAGCGTGTTCTTGTGGGCCGTGGAAGGCTACACGCAGGAAATGATCGGGTTCTTCATGGGAGTCAGCCCCAGTAAAATCTCCCGCATCCTCAACCAGCCACTCGACGAGTAGGAAACACAATCATGGCAGTCTCAAAAGAATCCACGCTTTTCCCCGTTGGAACAGTATTCGTTGACCTCGGAAGATACGGTAGCGGTGTTGTTCTGTTCTACCAAGTGGTGCGCTGCACGGAGCGAACCGTGTGGTACCTGCAAATCCGCGCGCAGGTAGTCGCCTACGACTCGGCAGCACTAAGGAAAGACCTTGTTCCGATTGCGGACACCTACAACCCAAACGCAAAACCACACATGGCACGCATTCTCCGAGAGAAAACAATCCACTGCGTGAAGTCACCAACCGGAGACGCAATGTTCCCGTGGGACGGACATCCCGTCAGCCAATACTACGGATACTGACACGCAAAAAGCAGTGGCCCACCTTGGTTTCCTTGGTGGGCCACTGCTTTTACCGTTAGGACTCAAAACTCCTTAGCGCGCTTCGTCCCTCTCGGGCGAGAAGCCACGCGATAGCCGCAACCTTCCGGTAGCGCCCGTCATAGTCATCATGGGCCGCGCCAAGAGAAAGGTTCTTATCCGACAAGTGCGATTCCTTGAACAAGGAAACAAAGGCGTATTCCTCATCGTTACGGGGATACCGGTTAGCTATCGACCTAATCGAATCGTCCGTGAGAATCATGCCCTGATAGCCGGGGATACTGCCTCCGGCTACAAGACGCACAGCAACCTTCTCAAACGCCTTCCACGGGGCAACAATGCCCGTCCGAGAGTGTTCCGCGCAGGCAGCGTCATACATCATTTCCGCGATCTCATTGGATGTAACCGGATCGCCCTCTGTGAGGGTGAACTCTGAGCGAGTGTCGTCATACGCGAACCACGAGTTAAGGACACGCCCGTTTTCACGCGAAGTCGCCGCATCCACCTCATCGGAATTACAGAACCCAGCGGACGAGAACGCAGGCAAAGAGCCTTCTTTACGCGACTGCGCTTCCACGAACCTACGAGCCTTCATGAACTCGCGTATGAAAGCCTCAGTAGGGTCGTAAATGTCGTCTGCTAAAACAAAAGACGACCTCAATGCCATCTTGTATGCCCACCACGCGGTATGCACGGCAGTGCGCACTACCGTCGTGTCCCGAGAGTCACTAGGCGGCGCATCAGGGATGCTGATACTCCCCGCATACGCGCTATCTTGCTTATGCGTTGCGTACACCTGCGGTTCGCGCACGTCAGCGCTCCCATACAACGACAATGAGAAACCATTCTCCACGCCAAGCGTTTCCCGAATCCTACGGATAGTGCGACGGCACCGCATCGCAATACGGTTCACATCTTCCTCGGTCAGCTCCCACGTGATTGTGCAGTTCAACAAAACCCCCGCGTAATACGTCATGGCCGTCGCGTTAGCAGGCTTGAACTGTTCGGGGAAAGTAAGAGAAATATCGGGTTCAATCGCCGCGCGATCTCCCTCTATCTTCCACTTCAGCTTGTTCACGCTTGTCCCCGCTTGAACCGAGTATGTTTGCCGTTTGGGACTATTAAAAACCTCTAGAACCCCCACAAAACGCGGCTTCTCCCAGTCCGGCTCCTTGTAGAACACGTTCATAAAACGCCGATCACCATAAGGGCGCGGCCTAGACACGGGCTTCAGGGTGAGCCTTTCAGGTAACAGGAGCATGGTTGTTGTCCTCTCTGGTTGAGTCTTGTGCAGTGATGTGAAACAACTGCCGCAACCTAATTGATTCAGATTGCGACAGTCGCCGTTCTTTTACGCCTTACACGCGGTGTCTCCATGCGCCAGAGTGTTCGGGGTACTTGAATGCCTGTACGATATCCGTCGCTATCGTGTCCTCGTTCGACCAGTGGTTCACGCCGCGAACAAAACTTGCGCGGCCTACCACGCGCCATACGCCGCGCCACACCATCCCAGGCTTACCGCGCTCTCTCACGCAACAGGACTCTTCCGTGTCCACCTCGACGACGAGGCCGGTAGCCGGGTCGGTAACATAACCGCTGCAACCACGCGCAACGCCGTTAATACGGATGTTCTTCATATCGACCTGTAAGGCCGGATTAAGCCGGTGGAGTTGGTTACGGAACTTAACAACAAGAAGCATCAGGAAATCCTTTCCGTGTCAGAACTCAAGAAGAGCCGGGTCTTTTGGTTTTTCACCGCGATACATAGCAAGAACATCAGCATGTGCGCGACGATAGTGAGTAACAAACGTTTGCCGAGGCGTTGCAGTCGGCCCTTCCATTGCGCTTTGTAGGCACGCGGTTCGGTACGCAGAACACGACGCGGAAACCAACTGTCGCAACAGAGTGCGAACTTCTTCCGGCGACCGGTCAAGCAACCTCACGTGAACCGGGAACAGCGTGAACGAGTCCTCAAAATCGAGGCCGGTCACCTCGCCAAGACTGATCGCCTCACCAAAGAAGTCAAACAAGATAACGCCACTGTCAGGCATGCGGCCTTGCTCAACCATGCGCGCCATAGTGCGACGAATACGAGTCGCCACACGCTTCACGTCATCCACGTTAAAACCCATCCAATTCGGAACAGACGACATCATCAACGCAGCATGACGGGCAATAGTACGATCAACGGTCGGGAACGCGAGATCACCCTCGTCGAAATACCGCACCAACAGGGGAGACCTAGCCGCTTGCGCGCTCACACGCCCCGCACACATAGGAAACAGTTCAACCTCAAGCTCACCCAACGGGCGAACCGGATTACCACCGTTGCGCACGTCGAGACTACGGAAGTAGTAACTGACCTTAAAGCGGCGACCGGAACGCGAGTCCACCTCGCGTAGTCGAATATTCTCCGGGTCGTAAATCACTTCCACTCCTACGATTGCGAATCCAATGAGACGAGCTGGCTGAGGACGCTCTGTGAGCCTTCGATCTCCTGCACTTGTGCGACGAGCATGTCTGCGAGTTTCTTTGCCGCCACGTATTGCGTTGATTCAACGCCGTAGCGGCTCGCGATGTCCTCAAGGCGCGCGGGGATAGTCGTTGCGCTTCCGTCCTTGGATGTCAGCATGTCCGCCAAGTTGAGCACTAGGAGTTCATTTGACTGGTAGGCACTGTCAGGGTTGCCGTGGTTGAAGATTTCCGCCCAGTACGTGAACCCGAGAGAACGCAGCAGGTCGCCACCAAGTTCCTCGTGCTCGGATTGCTCATGGGCGAATTGATAGCCCACATCATGCAGGTAGCCCATGACGAACATTTCTCGACACTTCTCATCCGGCCAGCCAAATAAAGCCCGGCCCAGCTCAGATGCCTTCACGCCCACGCCGTGACAGTGACGCAGCCTGTTCTCATCCATGCCAATTGCAGGCATCACATCAGTCATCATGCAATCCACTTTCAGAGCTGGACGGACGCTGGTAGGCCGTTCGTGGTCATTGGTGCGCTCATGAGCGTCGAGCAGCGTTCGCTGTACGTGTTCCTGAACGTCGTGTACAAGGTGTTACGGTCAACGCCAGCAGGAACAGCCTCTACCACCTCGGCAGCTTCCTTAAATGCCGCCCACATGCAGAACACGAGGTGGCGAGTGAACATGCGAGAGCGTTCCTCGTCCATGAGCATCAAGTTCGAGTCCATCACGAAATGCCCGAACCCGTACTTTTCTATTGCTTCGCGCTGGGTGATTTCCTTACCGAACAGCGTGAAAATAACCGGCCTATGAAGCCCCTCGTTTTCGATAACGACCTTCATGTGGCGACGAACATTACGAGCCGCGACAGTCGCATCCTCAACAGTGAACGTGGCGGCGGTAAGGAGCTGAGCGACAGTGAACCGCAAGGCTTCCTTATCAGCAAACAATGAGTCCGTCGTGTACTCACACAACGCCACCCCATTGGGGAGCTTCACGCGAATACGCCCCATGTCAGCATCAGTCTCAAACCGGGCGACCTTCTTCTTCCCCTCAGCCCGGAAGTTATAAAACACGTCCCGGCCCTTCAAGGACACGCGGTCAGGGTAGTAGAGCATTGGTTACAGTCTCTTTCTTTTAGGTTTCTGGTCTTACTTGTTAAACGGTTCCTAGCCGCGTGCGAACACGGTTAAAGATCACTCGGAATGGGGGGCTTCCCACCGACCCGCACCGCCGTTAAAGGTCGGCTGGGATGCGATCATTACGGTCCTGGTTATATTGGCTCATCTGAAAATCAAAGTCCACGCTGTACATTTCGTTATAGGCGCGTGAAGCGTCTATGCCACGGTAGTTCAAGGACGCGGCGCAAGCGTTTTCGTGTGCCCTCCATGCGGCGTAAACCATGTTCACAAGCCGCTTCCGGTTCCCCCCAGACGAGTGAATCAAGTCGGTGCGAGCCATGAACGTCCCCGGCGCGGTCTGAGCGAACACATCCAGTTCGCCGGGCCGATAGTAGTGCAGCATCCCACCCAAAAGATCGAACACAATGTCCAGCGGCATACCGTTTTCCCGCTGGTCTGCGCGGCGCATAAAATCACGCGCCCGGCTTGCAACAAGCATCAAGTCCTCCCGCGTGTACCGCCACGGGGCGACAAGCGGGAACATGAGGCACGCGACCATACGCAAATCCGGCTTACGTTCAGCGACGTAAATGTTCCACGCGAACGACGCTTGCGGGTGGAAGCCCGTAGTCTTACCCGTTGCAGTCACTTGAATCGTGGACGCACCCACTTGACGCAGCATTAAAACCCCAAGACTCAACTTAGGGTTTCCGGGCCTCTGGTAGGACACAACAATGTCCCCCTGATACGTCCCCCACACGTTATCTTTCATGTCGGGAGACAAGATCACGTTCCGAGGATGGAAAAACACTTTAAGCCTCCAAAGCGGCCAATATAGTTACCGATAACAGCATGAAACGCGCGAAATAACGGGGAAAACACGTTAAAACGAGACGTTCTTACAATAAATGGCACCTAGTGAAGGAGTACGCCATGCAGCTCTCAGACGCATTCGACCTCGGTAAAGCCACCACGGCCACGCTCAAGCGCCAGAAAGTCACCCTCGACCAAGTACGAGCCGACACTGGGCTGCGAGCCAAGATCACAGCAAGCGTCCTACGTAAAGCCATTAAAGACGGCTTCCTGTGGGACGGCCTGAAAGTGCGCGTCCAAGCATGGGGGCCAGCGGTTCTTATCGAACTGTGGGCGCTCGCCCAGCCAGACGACCAGAAGCAGCTATCGGGCTTGTTCTCAATCGTCCAAAGCGAAAGCGGTAGGGCCGTTGTCAATATCGCGCCAGAACTAGAAATCAGTAGGCAACGCGCGAACATTATTCTCCGCAACCTCACGTCCCCCCAAGGCCAACCGCCGTTGAAAAACGACCTCGGTCTCTACGTTGGCTACGGGACGCGCCCCAGCGACGGGAATGCCACCACGCCACGCTACCCAGCGGACATGCCCGAAGCAGCCAGCGCAGTGCTTTTAGCGCTCCCGCAAGACGTGTCAGAACGCCCATTGGTGGCGGGCAGTCGCGTATTCACCGTCCGCGAGTGGGACAGTATCGTCCGCGCCAGCATCCTGAGCCTACGTTTCCTCAACGATGGACTGATCGTCTGCTCCCGCTAAGGTTTACGAAAGACACTCGTGTTAAACCTCCTTACTGGCCCTGCCGAAGCATTGACATATAAGCCATACAACCGGATTTTTACACCGCCCTTAGAAAGGCAGGGTTTCTCATGCCAGCGCTTTACATCCTCATCGGCCCGGCGGGAGTCGGTAAGACAAGCCTCGCAACGGGGATTAGCGCCGGTAACACCGTGTCTACAGACGCTATCCGCATAGAACGATACGGTTCCCTTACAGAAGGCAACAAACACAACCCGCAAGTATTCAAGGCCGCTTACAGCTACATTCATACGCTGTTGGACATGGGGCAAGACGTGTTCTTTGACGCGACGAACGTGAGGCGACTCTTGCGCGCCGACTTGTATCAGGACGTGAAGAAACGCCACCCCAATGTCCCGGTTGTGGCGCTCATTGTTCATAAGCCTCTCGCTCAGATTCTCGCCCAGAACGCTTTACGTATGGGGGACGCTCGGGTACCTGAAGAAGCTATCCGCTACATGTACCTGCACTTGGATATCCCGCGCCTCGGAGTAGACGCAGACGCAGTAGAACTACAGTGCCCCGCGTTCGACGACTACATTCCCGAAATGACGTTCAACATTGACGCGCCCCACCGCAACCCCTACCACCTGGAAACAATCGCTAAACACCGCGAGCGCGCCATACAAATCGCATCAACCAGCCCATACGTGGACAACCCGGCGTTAGCCCATGCAGCGGCTTACATTGACCTTGGTAAACCCGTCGCACGCACCCCTCAAGACACGTCCACACCATCAGGCGCTTACGTCGCGGCCCACTGCGGCGGCTACGACATGTACGACTGCTACGAGAAAATCAGCGCACTCTACTTCCTCATCGCACACAAGACCACGCTCAACCCCTACACGTGGCACGTAGCCGAAAGCATCTTCCAACACGTTCACGCGCACAGTGGGTTCACGAAACGCTACACCGCCACCCACCACCTCACGCGCGACATAAACGCCACAAGCAGACAGTTAGCTTCCATTGACCAGCAAGCCAGCCTCATCGACACGCGCCTACTCAACGACTTCAAGCGCCTACAAGCAACCGAAAGGAAAACAGCATAATGGCACGCAACCCAGATATCGCTCAGGTTCCGACCAGTCCGAACGTCACTGTCAGACTTGAGTGGGAGAAGAAAGACGAACGTGGAGTCCTTGTTTTCAGTGACGCACGATATGAGCCGATCAGTGTTGAGGTGGAGGAACTTAAAGGAACCCACCAACCGATCACTCGCATCATCTACTACCGTGGCAGCACCGGCGCTGCGCGGTATGTCAGGCCAAAGTCAGGCGCACCATTAAACGCGCAAAGCGTCATGGCAGGCATTGAAGTAACACCGGACAGAATGCGCTCTGTTCAGCGCATGATTGGGCTGAAGAAGATTTTCTTCTACAAGACTGTATCTCTCATTAAAAACGGCCCGTTCGACGGTCACCCTGAGTTTAAGAGACTCAGGACACTTGCAGACGAAATCGCGCGTTGGGCGTTCCAAGTCTACGAAGAATACGGTGTTAGACACGATGAAGCGGCAATGTGTGACTATCTCGCTGCGGAGGTAGCAAGGCTTGACGAAATGCCGCAACAGCCGTTGGTAAGCCAACGTAATCTACGCGCATCCATCACCTACCAGCAGTTCTTAAAAACCCCCGGCCTCATTGACGACCTAGACGCACACGACACCGTGCTCTACTGTCACGCGCGCGACATGAGCGTCAACTTCATTTCGTTCCTACTCGCACTCCCCAAGGAAGAAGTGAAAGACATCATCAAGGAGAGCCGACGGGCAGGAAAGAAGCCTCGCACAACGGGGGAGAGTGGTGAGTCAAAGCTCTATCCCACTGGGACAATCCTCGTGACCTCATGGAGCTATGAGAGAACAACTGTCGCTTTCTGGCAGGTTGTTCGCAGTACTGAGAAAACCCTCTGGGTTCAACAAATCCGCGTCACGCCAACAGTTAACACTCCGGCATACAAGGAGCTGGTTCCCGTCATGCCCCCAGAACCAGTTGACGACACCGTGTACCAGTGTCGAATTAACCTCCGGTTCGGACGAAACACCCCTATCTGCATTCAGAACGCGCGCGCATACGTCTGGGACGGTACGCCCGCGCAAGCATCCGGCGACTATTTCTAACCAACAGCAACCATCTAGCAGGAGAAAGAGGCAAACCAATGAACCAGAAGAAAGAAACTGTCCCTCTCCACGGGTATGTCGGTGTGACCGCTGATGTCGAGTGGGTCAAAGATGAATGGGATAAAAAAGGAGAAAGCGGCAGGTTAACGTTCCACGGCACAGGTAACTTCCAAGATAAGTTCCCGCCATTGGCGTTTAAGGTCGAACGCCTTAAAGGCAGCACCATCTCGCTCACGCGATTCACTTATTTCCTCAATGGGAAAGAAAAAGCGCGCTTCATTGACGACTTGAAAGAAGGCAGAGTCGTCGATGCGAACATGGTCGCGTTCTACGCCGACTGGTGTCTTGAAGGTAAGTCACAGTTCCCAAGCACCTACGAGCAAATGCTTCGTTACAAAGCCGCCACATACATCCAGAAGGGGCCATACGCGCGGTTCGCCTATCGCCTCGCAGGAACATCCACTCTGGTGTGGAAAATCGCAGAATGGGCAACACATGTCCTACAGACGCGCGGCCCGCGATGTGAAATAACCGGAATCTACGATTACGACACGAACGAAATCCTAGAGATTCTAGGCAGCAATGTTACTTTCACAGAAACAATGGAAGAAAAGGGCTTCCCCATTCACTTCCCCTCGCTCTTGAACACGCCGGGGTACTTCATGCCACATGTAAGCGTGGAGAGCAACGCTTTCGCAGCAGCCGCACTCGGAGCCGAAACCAAAGACATCGCGTGGCTATTAGCAATTTCAGAAGAACAAGCCAGAGCATTCAGCGCCCCCGCGCGCAGAATATGGCTATACCCGCGAAACGAGTCAAAACTCTACCCCATTGGGACAATCTTCATGACCGCGCGCCCTATGGCATCCGATCAAGTACTTCTTAGGTACTGGCAAGTAGTCCGCTGCACGAAAAGAACCCTCTGGATGCAAGAGCTACAAGCCGCAGGAGACCGCCAGACAGGACAATATCTCCCCATACGCGACACTATGAAGAACGACGCGATCTACGAGTGCCGCATCAACCTGAAGGCCGCACCCGGGGCACCCATCCGCATCGACGGGGATATCGCAACCATCTGGACCGGGAAAGTATTCACAGAGGACGCTCATCGCACTGTTTAGTCGCGCGAAACTATCCGACGATTACTCCTAGCCACACACAACCATTTAGCACGAGAAAGGCAATAGTCCAATGAGTCAGAAGAAAGAAACCGTCCCCCTCCACAGGTATGCCGGGGTAATCGCCGTTATCGAGTGGGAAGAAGAAGGGAAAAGCGGAAAACTCAATTTCCACGGCGCAAGCGACCTCCTGCCGTATGAGTTCAAGATTGAGCACCTTAAAGGCACGCATATTCCACTCGCACGGGTTTCCTATCTCCTCAATGGGAAAGAAAAAGCACGCTTTGTTGTACCCGCACGAAACGGCGTTGACCTAGACACTGTCACGGGATACGCAGTTAACGCCAGTAGGGGAGACTCGCAGGTTCCAAAAACATTGTTCAGCAAAGTCAGCGCTTACGTGTCTCACGTGGGGCCATACAAAGAGAGCTTCCCTAGCAACTTAGATAAGTATGAGGCGCTACGCACAATCACAAAGTGGGCAGATCACGTGCTGAAAGCACACGGCCCACACTATGAAGTCACTGGCATCTACAACTACTCGACAGGGGAAGTTGAAGAAGCGGAAGGTTTCGTTGACTTCACAGACAAAATGCTGAAAAAGGGCTTCCCCATTTACTACCGGATGCTCTTACACACGCCGGGGTATGTTATCCCCGGCCTAGATCGGAACGACAACATAATTGCGGCTATCGCGCTCGGAATGGAACCCGAACACATTGCGCACCTGCTAGTAATGAAGGAAAAAGATATTAGGAACATCGCCACTTGCATAGTCGAGCAAGGGGAAGCACAAAACGACTCAAAGCTCTATCCCATCGGCACGATCTTCGTAACCGAACGCCCCATGCCCCTCGACGTAAGAATAATTAGGTTCTGGCAGGTGATTCGATGCACTGAGAGAACGCTATGGGTGCAGGAAGTACATGTTGACCAAGCTGTCCCCAGCGACCGAGATCGGTTCCCCGTCCGCGACATGCCCGTGAACAACGTCATTCACATGTGCCGCATCAATCTGAAAGCCCATCGCGAGACACCCATTCACATTGACGGGGAACTTGCAACCGTATGGGCCGGAAAAGTCCTCACGAAAGACAGCCTGTGGTCATATCGCTCTTAGCGACGAAAAACCGCTCTTTTTTATCGAAAACGGGGCGCTCAGAGCACGAAAATGCTCTGAGCGCCCCGTTTAGCGTTTTTTAGCGGGCTTCTAGTCGCCCCACGTAAGGTCACCGTTTTCGTCCGTATCAGCGGAGACGGTTCCCTTGGTCTGAGTGAAGCCCATACGGCCACCCTCTTCGCGCTGCTTATTCATGCGCACGTAGTAGAAGATCAAGAATGCGGACACTAGGGTGAAAATAACCGCAAGAATGATTGAGACAATCGAAATGATGGACATGTTGACGTGTTCTTTCTGTGAGAGAGTTTTCAGTTGATGGGAGCGAGTTCTTTGATCTTGTCGGGCCTATAGCCTCCCCAAGAATCAATCGTTCGAGTCCCATCAGCCACGGTAACCACCGGAGCTGACGTGAACCCGAGGGCTTTCACGACCTCGATCTGGCTTGCGTCAGCATCAAGGTCCACGGTCGTATAGGGCACGCCACGGCGGTCGAGTAGCCGCTTGGTTGCAACACACTGTTGACAGTTGCTCTTAGTGTAGACAGTGAATGTCATTGTTCTTCCTCTTTCTGGCTAGTTTTCAGGCTTGTTGTTTGGCTTGGATTAGTCGTTGTAAAACACGCGGTCAGTGTTGACGATGGGCCACCCGCGATCTTCTGCTTGTTCAACATTTCGGACGATACGCACCCCGCGTTTAGGGCCACCGATCACGTGCGCACACAAGTTCAACCACTCATACGCGCCCCAAGACACGCCTTCCGGGAACTCGCCGGGTTGCGGGCATACGACTGCGACAGTATCACCATCAGTGGCGTAGATAGCGGCCTGTAGGTCGCGCGCGGCTTTCTCATGTTTACGGGAAAGTTCTTCAATAAGGTCACCCACCCACGGGCCGGGCTTAGTTACGCCGGTTTCCCACGCTTCCACGAGCTTAGGGCCACGCGCGTTGAGTGCGCGAGCAAGCTGTGCTCGCCCTAAACCGAGGGTTTCCCGGTAGGCGAGTACTTCCCACGGGAACAAGCGCTCATCGTCATCGAGACTCACTTCGACCTTAATGTCGCGAACACTGATCGTGTCATCGTCAAGGACGTAAGCGAGGAACCGCGTGAGGTCACTGATACGCAGCGGGTATTCGTCTGGCCCATACAGGTCAGTGGTCACGCCGTCGAAACGCTGCCAGACCTTACGAGGCTCGTCCCACTGCCACACCTGAGACTCTTGTTCGTCATCAGATAGGCGCGCGATACGCTCCTCGATGTCAAAAACAGTGTCCCCACTGATAGAGCCGGACGGGTAGCTAATAGTAATCATTCTGTTCTTTTTCCTAGATTTGTGTTTTGTTTAGACCGTGTTATTAAACGCTCAGACCGTGGGCGGTTTCCCGGTTAAAGTTCGATCTGTCCCGCTGCAATAAGTTCTTTCAACTGTGCGAGAGTTTCATCCGCGTGACGACGCTCGGCTTCTTGCTGTGCGCGTTCCGCTTCCCGTTTCGCTTCCCTCGCTTCAATACCGCGTCGCTTAATTGACTCGACGATCTCTCGGTTAGCTTGATGGATACGTGCTTTCGCTTCGGCTGACACTTGTTCCTTACGCGCCCCACTGTTAGCGGTTGCCGTTGTTTGAGTGCGCCCGTGAATGAGCTGTTGGATACGGTCAGGGGAATAAGCGGCAACGCTACTGGACTCACTGTCGGTCGAGAACACGGCAGCGGCCTCATTGGGGGACAAGAACGTTCCCTCGGAGATTGCTTCACTCACGTCTTGGAAGTGCTCATGCAAGCTCTTGAGTGCGCCGCCCTCATTGAAACGCTGGACAGCGATAGCGCCCGCGCGCTCAATGCCGCGCTTTGACGCGCCACCTGCTGCCGCCATGCGAGCCGCACGCTGATACAACAGTCCCGCGTACTGGTTGTGTTCTTCAAGAGCCTCATCTGCACCGTCAGTCATTGCGAGTTCAGCGAGCACACCCGTGTCGCTTTCTTCTAAGCCCTTAATGATCTGGCTTCGAGCTGAGGCCGCACGCTGGCGCACCACGCGCAAAGCCTTATTGAACCGGGCAACAGTCACGTAGGAGCCGCCCGTTTCTTCTTCTTGCATGAGGTAGGAAACAGCGGCCTTCATGTTCGCGTCCGTCGCGTTCGGGATAATGCCCTCACGCCACGCTTGGGTGAGTGCTTCCAGTTTCTTAGGCGCTTCGGGGAGCGGGCGGATGAGACCGGTTTCGGACAGTTTCGTGAGGCATTCGCGCATCGTTTCAGGAGTGACATACATGTCTGGTCACCGGCTTTCTACAAGGAGTTTGGTTTGCTGTTGGTCGAGTTCAAGCATGTCAGGCGCGGGGCGGACTTTCGTGTAGATTTCTTTCGCGAAAACCGCTTGTTCCTGTGGGGAGTATTCCTGCTGGGGACGCAAGTAGCTCAAAGTATTGTTGATCGCCGCGTCTACGTCACTTCCCGTCTCCACGTGGGAGAGAGCTTCAGTGAGGACGCTTGCTACCGCGCTGTGATTGATTTTGCCGCTCAGGAGCTTTACGTCATCCAAGGCTGCTAACGCTGCTTGATGGCGCGCGTCCTCTAGGTTCATGCCGCCGCGCGCGGCTTGCATGATGATCGCCTTGGGGATTGCGTGAACGTTATGGAACGTCTTGTACCACCCGTAGCGGCACGCATTATGGAAGATCACGCTTGTTGTCTGCGCGCACACTGCCTGTAGGTTGTGGGAGGTGCGGGCGAGTTCTTCCATCGTCTTGGAGGCCACGTAAGCGTTGTAGGCTTCCACGAGGCTAGTCATCTTCGGGACGACTTCTTCAAGGGTGGTCTTAATCTTGTCCAGCCCGCTAATCATGTCCGCGTGCTGGGGGATATCTTCGAGCATGAACCCAAGATCGCGTGCGGCTGAGTCAATGTCTTGCCCGGTTAGAACCGGGTAGGTTTCCAACTGGCGGCGCACGGCCTTAGCTTCTTCTTCCGCACTGTATTGGCTCATGCTCATTCCGCGCTGGCGTTGAGTGGAAGCCATGTATTCTTTTTCGCGCTCAAACTGGGCCGCGTCGCTCATGCTTTTACGCGCGTCCCCGATGCTGTCAGCGTCAAGCTGGTTCAAGAATGTGGTCGGGTGCTTCACGTACCGTAGATCGCGATTCTCGGCGGCTACAAGCTCCCGGTAGTCTGTTGCTTCACGCAGGATATCTTCGGCCCGCAAACCGGCTTCTAGGGCTTTCTTCCATGACCGGAACGCGCCCTTCTTGTTCTCATGCCGAGGGTAGATCGTCCAGAACGCGCGAAAATCCGCATCGTCATACAAGCAACGTTCCCGCTTCGGGGAAGCAGCCTCCATGTCGCCCTCGGTTACGTCGAGAACAATCACGTCGTGTGCGTCATCTTGTCTGGACGCTAATTCTTTACTGCTCATGGTGTTTACGTTTTCTGGCTGTTGGCTTTGGTTTGGTTAGTTGGAGAGAGACTGTTTTGCTTCTTGGAAGATGTCGTCGGCAGAGGAACCAATCAGGTCGCATAGTCGCGCGTACTCATCGACCGTGAATGTCACATTGCGCGCCGGATTGAGTTTCCGAGACATGGTTGTGCGCGATAATCCGATAGCGTTCGCCGCATCAGCAACACTTATTCCCTTGTCAAAGAGGCGTACTTTGAGTCGGTGTCCGACTGCACGCCGGAAGTCGCTTGACGTGTAATCCGTGATGTCCATGCCCAAAAGAATATACGAAAACCGCACACACGTAAAGTTAAGCGCACACATGCATCATTTTCGCTACACGTGTGGTACGGTAGGAACCACTAACCAAACACAAACAATGGCCCACACAAACCAACAGCCAGCCATTAAAAAACGGCAACAAAAAAGGAAAGGGCACTATGGCAAACCCGCGTAATCCACTCACAAGGCGTTTCGCTTCCTTTGGAGCGCGCCTCATCAGGTTCACGTTCGTCATTGCCGCATACGTGATCGGCGGTAACCTATCCGCGTCCCTCACGCGACTAAACCGGCAGATGACACGCAACGACGCTCAACTCGCCCTCCACCCGCCAACAGACGCGACAACGCAAATCCCCAACCCGCTCCCAGACGGTGCTATCACCGCTCACGTCTCGTCACATGCCGGGGCACCCGCATACTCTGCTTCTGAGAACGTGCTTGTCAGCCCCGTGAGCCTCTTCCATCAGCCGTTTGTCTCTTACATTTCCCTACTCATCATCATTTTCGCTCTCACCTATTTCGCTACCCGCAGGGGGTGGAGTCGCATCCCTAAGCTGGGGGAGTATCGGACACTGACCGGCAGGCAAATCGGAGAGAAAATCTGGGGATTCATGACGACCGTCGCGTTCCTCATGGGATTCGCCCTCCTGAGCGCAATCTTGCATACGGCACTCATTCGCTAGAACCGAGGTACTTATGGAAATCGAATACGACCCGTGGTCAGGGGAAGAAGAACCCCAACAGCCCCCCAAGCGCGCCACGGTACAAGCTGAAACACGCAAGGCCACTAAAGCTGGAAGCCAGAGCCGCAAGGTCTACATCGTGCGCGCAATCCTCATCGCGCTACTCATGGGTTTCTTCATCCTCGGGAAAACCATCTACAAGCCAGCGAAAACCACGCCAACGCCCAGCGCCCCGGCCTCAACCACGCCAGCTCCGCGCGTCACCTACAACGCGAGCGACTACGAGGAAAACCCAGACACCTGTAAGCGCATGTATGAGACGGGCGACCCCCAGTTGTATTGGTCGTGTGTCCAAGGCGACCTGAAACTCGGGGCCGTCTCGTGGACTGGGAAAGTCAAAGACCGGCCCGAAAACTCTCGCCCCTCGCTCATCGCCCCCGGTAGTGGTCTTGGCCCATACAACGACGGCGTGATCGACCCCGAAGCAACAGCGACATGTTTCGCTGAAACCTGCCTCGTCCCCGTCACGTTCGACAACGGAAGCAAGCCCGCATACGCCTTGTTCAGCATCTACGACTCATGGGCAGGCGGCATTTTCGTTCCTGTCGAGGACGCAGCCCAAGTCCTCACCCCCAAGGTGATTTTCTCCTACGTGCCAAACGGAGATGCTTCCCCAGACCCCGACATTGCACAAGCAACCCCCACGCGGCTCAAAATCGACGGGAAAACCTACGTCGGGTTCCTTCCGTATGCCGCCACCTACTGTGGGGAAACAACAAGTGAATGCCAGCACAATAGGGAGGCTGACCGCTCTAAAGTCGTCCCCACCGGCACCACGCATATCCTCTCCCCAGCGGAAGTGCATGTGACCACGAAGAGTCCCACAAACAAGTAGTTCCAAACCAACAAGCACCAACCAAACCAACCAGAAAAGACCAGACCCGAAATGAAGCCACTCATTCTCATTGACACCGACGGCCACATGTTCATCGCGCCCGACTCGCAGGCAGCTATCCCGTTCATCGCGGAAGTCATTGAACGCACTGAGGACGAATACGACCTTGCGGACGCTCTCTTGATCGCGGAAAGCCTCTACGACCTCCACGAGGACGGGAGCATCCCACACATCGACCCCTACAATCTCTCGCCCGAGGACACTCTGGCAGTCACCCGCCACCTTAGCGCGTTCTGTTTCCGCACGCGCTTCCTCGCATACCAGCCCTCATGGCAGGTCTACGTGGACGACGCTCCCATCCGTTTCACCCTCGAAGATGTGTTTAACGACGAGTATTCCTGCGAACGCATCGCCAACGTTCTCGACAATCACGGCGTACACGTCCCCGAGGGAGAAGAAACCAACTTTGACTACGAGAACAAGAAAAAGCGAGCACTCCTGTGGTGTGTCGCAGCCACGTGCGCGCTCCTCCTCGGAAACAACCGGTCGTTGGAAACCCGAGACCAGCTCAACCGGGAAATGTTCGGCGGCAGTCAAGCTCTCGTTGGCCCTGTCCCGATGAAAATGTATTGCGATACGGTGAACGAGTACGCGCTCACCATGCCCCGCAGTCTCGCTGTCGCAACGCGCCTCCTAGCAGACAGTTACCTGTACGAGAACACGCCGTATCGACTCTTAGACGATACGGAACTCATGTACCTACGAATGGCAGACAGGTCGTACTCTTGGCTCGCGCCACGCTACACGCTCTCAGGGAACGTCCTCACCTACGAGTGGTACAAGGACACCAACACGTACACGTATCTCGCAGGCAGGCTCAATATCCCCCGGAGGCTCCTAGAGGGCGGTGTGGACGAGGTGCAAGAACTCACCATGATCGCCCGCGATACCCTCGCAGAACACATGCGCGACCAGCCCGAAATGTTCCGACACGGCTTCGTTCTCGGTGCTCGCGGTGACGAGTGCGTTACCCAAGGGCAGATCGCTTACATTGACGGCCATGAAGTCCCCGCATACACGTACCCGCCGTTCATGCCCGGATTTGACTACGACATTTGCCGACTACTACAAACCGTCCCCGGCGGATACTACGCTGGCACTTTTACGACCGTCATTGACGAAAACTTTGGTATTCACTACCAAGCCAAAGAAGTGAACTAGAGAGGAATATTCATGAGTGCCACCGCATTCCCCATGCTTGTCTCGATCAATGGTGAGCGGTACTACGTCTCAGACCATAAGGACTTAGAAAACGGGGTGTTTGACGCAGTGAGCTTCCCGAAGGGGAACCTCGCTCAAGCGGCGCTGCTAGGCAAATACTCTCAGGAAGTCTACGGCACGGACGATAATGTTTACACCGAAGAAATCGGGAAAGCCATCACGCAAGATTTTGTCGATTGGCTCATGGAAGCTCTTGAATATGACAGTCCTAGCTGTTCTGGGTGGTATGACGACTTTGGGCAGCTTGGTATGCCTGAGAAGTTTGCTCCACTTATCCCGAGAGACACTTACGTCACTCGCCTTTTCCCGCCCTATACGGGGGGTGAAGAAGTTGGTTACAAAGATCGCTACGGCCTACATCTCATGGGGAAGAAGCTCGGTGATTTAATCAACGACTGCCTATGGGAAGAGCGTTTGATTAAGAGTATTGAAGATTACCTCGACGAGTGCCCACGGGTGATGGAATATCTGCATTTCACGGACGGTTTAAGTGCTCTTAATGCCTGCGCCCTCCTCATCTCGGGAGATAAAGCCCGAATGAAGCTCGCTGAGGAAATGAATCTTTCTAAAGAAAACTTGGGCCTGTCGAAATGGCTGGAAATAACGGATTCAACTATCGGGGTTTCTGGCCGAACCGATGAGGATGTTCGAGACTACTGTCGTTACCCCGCGCTGATATCGGTCTATTTGGACGCTGTTTTCGTTGCTGCTGAAGAAGATTTTGATGCTGTTTCCGACGTATTGTGGGACAACCGCGATGAAGATGGAATGAGAAAGCTCTTTGGCCCAGAGTGTCATGATCGCGATTTCGGAGAGGAATATGAGCATGAGCTTTACGAACGTTCCTTGGATTATGTGAACGAGGCGAGCAGGGAGCTTTCTCGCGCCCTCGGGTTCTTAGGCGACTCGCAGCAGGGAAAGCCTAGTGGAGAATACCCGACGGATACTGCGGATTATGAGATCAACCGTGCTCTCGGTATTCCCAAAGAATATGACATGGCTCTTCCTATCATGGGCCTATGGCAACCCGCCGAGCTTGCTTTCACCCCTAATGCGCGACTGTATTTCGCTGACGAGAAAAAGCGTGAAATAAAGCTTCCGCTCAAGGGTTTCATTGCTCGTTATGTGGGTGACGAAGAAATCATTAAAGCCGTTAAAGAGTTCCGCGACACGCATAGCGACATTCCTATGCGTGAAAAGTTTGCGTCAGTTACCTCAGACCCCTACAGCGGCATTGACGCATTGAACATGCTCGCGCTCCTGTATGACAGTCGAGAAGTCGCGGCCCTAGCGTTGGTGGACGCAGCCGCTAAGCGTGGAATCACGATCACCGGAGTGGCGTTCCGTTAGGCAACAAATGATTACAGTCAACCAAGCCCATCACGCGCTGATCGCGCGCCTAGCCCTAGTGCTCTGCCTAGTTGTTGCAGCACTGGGGCTAGGCGGCGTGCGCGGCGCATACGCTCTACCAGCTAATCCCACTGTTTCTGATGAGGCTATCGAGACGAACTGGAACAGTCTTGACGACGAGCATAAGAAGATCGCGCAAGACGTTGTTTCCGCCGCGCAAGCCCAAGGGTTCAGTAAGGAAGCGGCAGCGGCTATCGCAGGGAACTTTTGGCGCGAGTCAGGGTTCAGTTTGGACGCTCAAAACCCCTCTAGTGGCGCGTGTGGCTTGTATCAGGCTCTAGGCTCAAGGCGCACCTCGCTACTCGCTAAGAACGGCGTGAACTCCTGTAGCGGCCTGAAAGCCGATAAGACAATGGAAGCCGCCATTGAGGACGGGCGCTTAGAGTGGGTTGGTTGGAAAACCACCGCAAGCATTTACCCGTCAATGGCCCAGTATGCGCTCACTGACGCTGACAAGTACGGCGTGAAGGGTGCGACCGTCCCTTCCGGGGAAGATAAGTTCGACAACGTAGACGCATTCAAGAAAACCGATAACTGGTATTTCGCGACGTGGATTTGGATGACGAACTGGGAAGCCCCCGGCGGCGCTGAAGCCGGGTTCATGAAGCGCGTCTCCTACACGGCGACAATCCTGAAGAAAGTCAACGGCGGTTCTGTTTCTTCATCGTCCGCGTCTGCCAGTTCAGATGGTGTCGGTGGTGGCATTAAGGACGATTGGGAACTGCCGGGTATGCCGAAGAAGCCGAGCATCACCGAAGGGCAGGCCGTATCGCTTGCTGAAGGTTCTCAGTTGTCTCAGCAGCAGAAAGACAACCTGTATGACATTCTCGCCCAGCGGGAACTTGAGTCTCAGTCCGCGCTCGATAGGGCTGTCGCAGTGGGCTGTTCAGTGTTCGGTATTTTGCTGATCGTCTGGGCACTCATGCAGTTCGCTGGCTTAACTGTCAGTCTTGTTTCCCCCCAGTTGCACGCCTACCGGCTTGTCATGCTCGGGAACCTCGAATACGCGCCCACCCCAGAAGAAGCAACAAGCGACAAGTACGTGACCTTGAAGGGCGCAATAGGTATCGCAGTCGCAACACTCATCATGGCCGCACTCCTCCTAACAGCAGCCCTACAAGACGCAATCACCTCACTTTTAAGTTATTTCATCGCATAACACGGAAGGACAACAAAACCATGCCCATCAAAGAGGAACTTCCTCAAGAACATGCAGAAGCAACCCGAATTATAGAAGCCTGTCACGAAGCCTATGGGCCACTATTTACGAGTTTCGTTGCGGCCTTATTTCCCTCTCTCAAGCTCGAAACACCCGTGTGCTGCTGCTCTGAAGAGAACTATGAGAACATTTTCGGTCTCACGGGAGACGCAACCCCATTACCTCGTAAAGTTACCCACTACGCGCTGGTCGGAAATGATGTAAAGCCCGTATCAGAAGGCGAGGCTTTGTTTACATTTTTCCCGGTAAAATCTGGCCTGCTCCTGACAGTAGACAAGAAACGGCTAATGTCTAAGCTCACCCCCATTGTTCCTGAGTATGCAGCGCGGGTGATAGATGACGTGCAAGAGGGCCGCGTGCAAATGCTGAACAGGTGGCGATACTTGCTTTCCCGTAAACTCCGATCTCTCCTGTTCGGCTACTACAGTGTCAACACAAGCGGCGTTATCACAAGGAACGACGAGAGTTATCCTGCTTTCAACCTGTCTCTACGGGAACTCATGCAGAATGTGAGCGGCGAATACGGGGACTATGTGCTTGTATCAGGCGGACGAGCATATACACCAGAAGAAGCCGCACGCAATGAAGCACTAATCCTGTCTCAAGCACAACTCGCCCCCTCGGAGAACGCTCTCATTGGAGCGCTCCAAACCCGCGCCGCTTACGAGGCAACAGTGAAGGGCAACTGAAGCCATGTTCATTGAAACCACGCGCCCAGAAACAAAAGAAACCGTCCTAGTCCCTAGCCGCGAATGGGACGAAGCATGTAAGCCGATCACTGAAGCTATCCGCGAGCGCGGCTACGTCGATGTCGTGCGCACAACCCTCGGTAGGAACCCGCAAACACAATGGGTGTCATTGGCCGGGGACGCAGACGGAAGCATCGTGCTTGACGACGTTGAAGCCCCCTATTGCGGCGAGGTCGCCCTTAACGTCCCGCAGGCTCCCATGCCAGTTGTTGCAGTGAAGATGGGCGATGGGCCGCTCGAGTGGCGGCAGGAAGGTGATGAGATTGTGCCTCATCAAGACGAAACCGCATACCCGATTGATATAATTGCCATACTCTCATAATTTATGTACACCATAGGAAGCTAAACATGGACCCGGAAAACACCCCAGACTTTGTGACCACCATCTTGAATGTTGGCACTCACTTCGCAGACGATGAAGCTCTCAAGGCCCTCTATAGCGCCTATGGGAGCACCAATATCCCTGAAGAGTTCGCTATCGTGCGCAACGAGGACGGTAGTTACGACGTTATCCGCGCAGACGAAGTAGACGACCCCTCTAGTGTCGTCACCGAGCCTCCTTTCATGGCCGACGAAGCCGACACCCCCGAACGCGCGGCAGACGGCGAAGAGGAACCAGGAGAAGGCGATGAGCCGATCATCGTCCACTGGGACGAAGATGAGGACGAGGACGAAGAAGAAGCCTCTAGCATCACCGTAAAACCGGAAGCTCTGGCCGAAGCCTCCGAAACCGTAGCTCTCACCACTGAAGCCGCCCCGCGTAAGAGCGAGAACGTGACGAGCCTCCTTGAAAGCGCCTCCAATATCGCGAACATTACTCCCGGCGACTACACGATCACCTACGGGGAAACCGTCAACATCAACCAGATCGACGCACTCCTCCCATTACGCGAATACCGTAAGGAAACCCGCAGGGGATTGAACAACATCGTCAAAGACCTCGGCATCCTCAACCCCATCGTCGTGACCCTCACTGAGGAATACCAGAAGTACCTCGACGCTCACGGGTTCACGACCGCAGCAGAAGCAGACGCAGCCGGATACGCGGGAGCACGCTACAAGCTCCTCGACGGCTTCCGACGCATGTCCGCAGCCCTGACCTACAACCTTGAAGATGTCCCCGCGACGATCATCCGCTTCCGCGACCCCCAGCAGTCCAGCGAACTAGCAATTTTCTTCCATCTCGTCCTCAACCGCCACCAAAAGCACACGTGGCCCGAAATCTGGAAGATGCTCCAAACCGTAGACCGCTCCTACACGGTCGAAGCCACAGCCCTCGACTGGCTCCTTGGCATTGACTTGGGTGACAGTATGCGCCTACGCGACGTAATGGAATGTGAATACCCCGAAATCATTGACGAGTTCACCAGCGGGAAGCGCTCGCTCCTCAAGAGCTACAACAGCTTGCAGAAAGCGCGCCGAGACGAGCAAAACCCGCGTGCAATCGACGACACTCGCAGCGTCAGCGACGTTGAAGAAGCAAAAGACCTCGCAAACGACGAGGAACAAGCCCCATTGCCCGATGAAGAAGTCCAAAAGCTCCTCGGCATGGGTGAAGAACTCATCAGCGTCCGCGACGAACTCAACACTGAAGCGAACCTTTTCGCCGGGCTAACCGACGAGGACCGCGAAAACTTGGAGAACACGCTCCTCCAAGACGAACTCAGTGGCCTGAAAGACGAGGACTTCCTCGACGAAGGCGAAGTCGTCCCGATCTTCAACAAGCCTTTCAGTCAGGGCGACGACCTTGACGACCGGTTCCCCGGCCTCGGTAAAGACGTTATCCAAGACCCCAAGAACCGCCAGCCGCTCCCGCCCGAAACCCGCGCAGCTATCCTCATGCGCGACGGCGCGAAGTGTCAGGCATGTGGATTCGGTGAAGGCTACAAGGACAACATTCACCTCGGACTGTTGGAATGCCACCACATCACCGCCGTGTACCTCGGCGGCGCTGACACTGCCAGTAACTTTGTGACCCTATGTAACCGCTGCCACGCAGCCGTTCATATTTTCGCTGGCGTTGGTGGACGTATCTACATGGATAAGGAACAGTTCAAGACTGTTCCCGCAGCTCAGAGGCGCACCGACGCTATCTGCTTGCACTACGCGAAGATTCTCCTACGCGCCGAAGCGGAAACCGGTAAGCGCCTCCGCAAGTACAAGCCTGCCCGCAACCCGTTCTGGGTGGCTCAGGCAATCGCAGAACGCGACGTGAAAACCGTCGAAGCACTGACAGGTAGCGCAGCATGAGGTGGCATGAAGCGTCATTCATGGGCGCTCGCGGCTACGGGGCAACATTCCCCGACGCTGACGGCACTCTACGTGGCCTGATCGCAGCCTACATGCCCCTTGTAGGGGAGTTCTTTTGGGTTGCCCTCCCAAAGCCCACGGTCGGTGGCCCGGCGCTCTCAGGGGCGTTCCTGCTGTCCCGCGTGAACGTGACGCGCCTCGCTCGTCTCATCATCGAGTCGAACGGGGCGCGCGCCCTGTCTGAAACTGACCTTGTGTCCATGTATGAGACCGTGATGGAAGAAGGAGAGCCATTCAAGCCCGAGAGCGCAGACAGGCAAACTCTCATGGTGTTCCAAACACCCCGCGCACTCATCTACGCGGACGAAGAAAACGGAAGCGTCCTCGTGACACTAGGGAAACCGGGCGAGGAGGAAAAGATCAACGCGCAACCCACGTTGAAAGTCCTATGCGGCCTCTACTCGCCAGACCAGACGCGCCTCCACGAAGGACTCTGGAAATACGCGGCAGAACGCGGGGCCACCCTCCCCGCACAGTTCGAGGCGGGCGGCTACATGTGGATGCTCAAAACCCGTAGCGGACAGTGGGCTTCCCTTGAAAGCGATTTAGGGTACATAAAGAACCCTGATGCGACGATCAAGCTAGAAGATGGCACGGAAACCACCTTGCGGCACATTCTCGACGAGTATCCCGCTACAGGAAACAACTTCATGTTCGATCTGAACGCCCACGCGCAGAACATGTACATCGTGCGGCGTGCAATCGGATACATGAAAGACCAACCCGCGCTTCCCGTGTTTGAGTTCGACCGCGAGGCGGCTATTATCCGTACCGCGAAAGCCCTACAACGCATGAAAAAACGAGCCGCTAGGCTCGCACAATAGCGTTACAAGACAGGCAACAAACTCGCGCTTCCCCCATCAACCAACAGGAGAGAAAATACTGATGCGTTCTACGCTTTTGGCTTCATCATGCGCCGTTGCGGCGCTGTTCGCTGTAGGTGTCGCACCGACCGCGTTCGCTGACACAACCAGCGGGACACCTACGCCGTCCCCGTCTGTGACCGCCACTGAGACGACCCCCACACCGTCACCCACCCCCTCGGTGAGCGCAACGCCTAGTGAAGCAACCCCCACGGTCTCGCCCGTCCCCACCGCTACACCTACCACAGCGGCACCCACGCCAACACCCACCCCCACCACGCCTGCCGCAGCCGACTTTATCCGCCAACACTGGCAAGAAATGGGCGGCGAGAACGGTGTCCTCGGTGCAGCTACCTCCGGGCTAGTCCCGTTGCGTGACGGAGCGTTCATTCAGTTCTATCGCGGCGGCCAAATCTACTGGACCGCCCAGTATGGTGCCCACGCCTCACGCGGTGGAATCCACGGGGCATACGGCGCATACAAGTGGGAGAACGGGCCTCTCGGGTTCCCCACGTCTGATGAAGTAAACCGAACGATCTCTGGCATTCCCGGCGCGGTACAGACCTACGAGAACGGTCAGATCAGTTGGAGTAGCAGGGGAGGCGCGCACCCCATTTGGGGCAAAATCCTTGAACGCTATCAAAGCGCAGAAGCAGAAGGCCGTTCACTGGGGTGGCCTCTCAACGATGAGATGAAAGACGCTGCCAACGGTGGCGCATATCAGCATTTCACTGGCGGCTCGATCTACTTCCACCCATCTACCGGCGCTCACCGGGTGACCGGTGGTATCCGTAACCTGTGGGAAGCTCAGGGCTGGGAACGCGGCCAGATGGGCTACCCGACGGGCGAAGAGACCTCGACGGCTAATGGTGGCGTGTATCAGACGTTCCAAGGCGGCACAGCGTACTGGTCGCCGCGTACTGGTAGTTATTACGTGCATGGTGCGATGCTGGGCGCATACGGGCGCGCAGGATACGAATGGGGACGTTTCGGTTACCCGGTCAGTAACGAAACCCCGTCCGCTAACGGCGGCGTATTCCAGATTTTCCAAGGCGGTACCGCTTACTGGCATCCCGGTTCGGACTCTTATTTCGTTCATGACGCGATCATGGGAACTTACCGCTACTACAACTGGGAACGCGGAGAACTCGGATACCCGCTGGGCGATGAGACCGCCACAGCAGGTGGTGGCGTGTACCAGCGTTTCCAAGGTGGAACAGCGTACTGGTCGCCGCGTACCGGCTCTCACGCTGTCACAGGCGAATTGCTCGGTGAATACGGTAACCACGGTTACGAGCACGGGCACTTGGGGTACCCGACTTCTGAGCCTTACTGGGATGGTAACCGCCATAAGCAGAACTTTGAGCACGGTGTCCTAGAAAAAGCCCACGACTTCAACGTTGCGTGGGCCGGACAGCCGAACAACTATTTCTGTGGCCCGACGAGCGGGTGGATGGTTCTTAACGCTATCGGCGCTCACCGCTCCGCGCAGGGCGTTCCTTTGAGCATTAACGCGCTCGCAAGCCGCGATTACATGAACACCGTCGGATACGGGTACACGAGCTTCCATGACCGTCGTTTCGAGTACGGCATGAACAAGTGGCTGGGATACGACGCTTACACGACGATTCACACGCCTACGGTCGATCAAGTCCGTGAAGCCGTGAAGAACTCTTTCCGTAAGGGGATACCCACTGTTGTTGACGCGCAAGAACGCCGAGGCGGGCCGCACTACAACGGTCACCCGAACAGCACGTTCTCTCACATCATGGTTGTCACGTCCTATGACCCGAACACTGACTCTATGCGTATCGCTGACCCCGGTGTCCACTACCTGTGGGGCGGTCAAGAGCAGTTCTGGTACCACCTGCCGTCGTTTACCCAGAGGTTCCTCCAAACTGAGGTTGAGCGTGACGGGCGTGAGCATATCGGTATTTACACGGCTCGATGAGGAAGAAGGATGAGTTCGCTGCAATTGTCTGCCACACGTTTTAAGGGATTGTCGAGGCGATACCTCGCAGTCGTCGTACTGCTCATGGTGTCGGTGCTTGCGCTCGCGTTTTCGGGGCCGTCATACGCTTATGACGAGTCCTCGTCTCCGCATAACCAGAAAGACAAGCCCTCCACGTGGTGTCAGTATTGCGCGGACTCTGACTTCAACTACAACCCCAAAGAAAACAAGGGAATGTCGCAGCAAGACTCATACGATCTTGGTGCGGCTGGGTGTGGTAATTTCGCGTTCACCGCAATGGAAGTCCGTGCGGGAGTGAAAGCACGCGGATACACGGTCCTCGATATGCGTTCTGAAGCGAAGAAACTCCAAGACGCAGACAAGGACTCACCGTTCGACGGGCAGGGCTGGCTCTACCAGAACAACTCTCAAGGCTTTAAGCAGGGCGTGGAGAACATTACCAACGGTGAACTCACTCTCGCCGGTATTGACGGGGACACGAATGGTGCCGGGCGTGGAAGCAACCAGTTCAGTGAAGATGACGTGCGTAACGCCATGAACGAAGGGTATTTCGTGGTCATCATGGTCCAAATGGCTGGAAGCACGTCCCGCCACTGGATTGCAGGCGACTACGTTGAAGGCAACACGGTCCACACTATCGACTCCGGCGCGAAAGTCACCACCCTTGACCGCACGCGCTACCCCGGTGGTATCGGCCCGATCTTGAAGTTCTCCCGTAAAGACGGGAAGAAACTCCAAGACCTCCCGCACATCGACGAAGCCTCCACGAACCTCGCCTCCAACAGCGGGGACTCGAACGTCGTCAACACTGGAATGCTGTCCGATTTTGACCTCCCCGGTATGCCTCCGCGCACGCAGGGCGAAACCAAGCGCATGTCCTCTCAAGACATGGAAGAACTCGCGGGCGTTCAGCTTGCTAGTGCCAGTTTCGACAAGCTCAGCCAAACCGAACGCGACAACATTGTGCAGATCAAGGAACAAAAGCAGCTAGAGGACGCGGCGAGCCTCGACGGCACGTTCTCGCTGGCTGTCTCTGTTGTCGGTTTGCTCCTCATCGTGTGGGATGTTCTTCTTGCAGGCGCATACGCTATCGACCTTGTTTTCTCCGGGGTAGGGGCGTTCACGTTCTTGACGTTCGGCGGCTACGCTGTCCCGCCGGGCGGACACGCGGATGAAGCTCTCGGAAGCCCCGACCGTGCGCGTAAGTGGCTCCCTGTCCCCAAGGCTATTGGGGTGATGGTGTTGATTTTGCTTGCGTCTGCCCTGTTGACGACGGGTATTTTGGCCGCTGGGATTCACAACTTGGTCACGAAAGTCATTTAGGCCATACTGCTACTATTTGGGTACCCTATGGTATTCTTTTGTGTAACAACAGAGGAGAACACATGCCGTCCGTATCGTCCCTACAAAACGCCACAATCCCACTGCCAGAGGTGAACGCAGCAGCCCGCAAGCTCCCAGCCGTTTGCCCTGATTGCGGGTGGGCTATGCAAATCAGAGTGGACTATACGCGCCTCGAATGCACCAACCCTTACTGCACGGCAAAAATCGTTGAACGAGCCTACAAGCTCACCCAATACTGTGGGGTAGAAACCCTCACGTGGGACGACGTTAACTCTCACGTGCGCTCTCTTAACGTGAAGAACCCGCTCCGGCTCCTTGACCCCATGAGCCGACAGAAGCTCCCGGACCTCATCATCGCAAGCCCCCGGCTAGTTCTCCCAAACTACGTTACAGCCGCGTTCCTCCCTCACGTGGGACGCAGTGAAGCCCGAGCCTTATTCGCCCCCGAGCAGACGCTAGAGGAAGCCTACGAGGGTGTTCTCACGGGCGGCGTGGGATACATCAAGAACAAGCTCGCAATCCCAGACGACACATACAGTTCCCGAGCGGGGCGAATCTACGAAAGCCTCCTCGAATACAAGACCACCCTCGAAGATACGAAGCACCTCATCGAAAGCAGCCACAAATGACCGACAACGAGACCAGCCTCAAGAGTTACACGGTAAGCGTGTATGTCACCCCAAGCGTGCCTTTCGTTAAAGCCACGAGGCGCGTATGCACGATCATGCTGAATGATGGCGAGACCCTACTCTGGCGAAAAAAAACGAAGGTAGCGAAAAACGCGAACGCGACATCAGTTGCCCTCGCTTTCCTCGCAGAAGCTCTCCCCGCATTGGCCCCGAAGATCACTGACGCGGACGCTCCACTCACCTTTGCGGTGTACTCAGAATCCATCCGCTCAATCCTGATGGACGGCTATGTTAACCGTCGTTACCGTGGGGAAATTAGAACCCTCATGGGTAGCGCGGTAAATGTCATTCCCAACCGTGAAATCCGTGTCGAAATACTTTCGGAGGAACCGAGCGCACGCGGTCTCAAAGGCCGCTCGATGAAGCGAAATCATGACTTTAGAACGAAGCCCCTCGTTGACATGCTCCTTGAGGACTTCTCTAACGAACTCTAAGAACCAACCAAATGACCATCAGCCAGAAAGACCAAGCCATGTTCCACATCAAGCGCCAACGCAAACGCAAGCCACGCCACGCGCCCTACACGCAATCCGGCAAGCCGACGGTCGTGAAAGAGTACGACAAGCCCAAGCGCGACCAGTTCACGCCGCCCATGTGGCCGTCAACGCCCCGCTAAAACCGTGCGATACTTCAGCAGAATGAGGCTCGCTGACCCGGCGGGCCTGTGGCAAACGTTCGCGTCCATTAAGGAAGTCGCTAGACGCTACGACGTACCCACGTTGGAAATTATTCGAGCCGTACAAAACGACCCTGATAAGGATGCTTCACGCTATAACCTGTATGCGACGAGCGCAGCCGCAGCAGCTAACGACAAGAGACGCGAACAAACCCACCAGTACCGGAACATCCCACTGTTAGAGGCAACGTCTAGCACCATTGAAGGCGTAAAAGACGGCTCCCTAGCGGGGACACTCGACGATGGGTTCCTCGCATACCGTGCCTACCAAGAAACCGTCGATATCGACAGTGACATCCCATTCGAGGAAGCCGTTAAAGACCTCGACACTCTCACGCTGAAATACGTTGAGGACGGCATTAACCTCAAGGCCATGATCGACGCTGCCCCCATCGTGAAGAGCGCGGCCCGTAATCTTGAAGAGTTCCTAGCCGCTCACCCCAGTGTTCGGGGGAGCGTTTTAGGGTATATCGCGTCCGCACCGTCGTGGAAACAAACTAGGGACGCACTCACTCACGCAAATGAATGAATATGCGTCCCTAGCAGGGTTTTAGTGGTCTCAGCCCCGTGTATTTAGGGCCTTTTGTGCATAATCAACGACGCGAGTGAATGAATCTGCACCGAGAATGCGGTCAATAGCAGCCTGATCGCGAGTCAAAATCTCCCGAACAAGCGCACTCTGAGAGGCCAGTTCCTCAATCTCCTCCAACGAACGCACCTCACCGCCCTTATTGACGGCAAGCAACGCGAGTTCAGCGGCAGCAAGCGGGAGATACTGCTTACGGTCCTTACGGCCCGCGAGCGCGCGACGCATAGAGAACGACTGGTGAGCGACCTGCGAGCGGGAAATACGGAACTGCTTGATGTACGAGTTAGCAACCTTGTCAGCATTGTCGATGAACATACGCGGATGCATGTCTGCAAGCTGGCGAGTGAGTTCTTCTGCTGCCTGAGCGTACTTCTCGTCCCACCCACAGTATTCGGTGACGAGGCGCGCGTAACGTGGGGCCTTCCCAGCGGCAGTGTCGTCAATAACGGGCGCGGGGATGAAAATGCGTTGAGTCATGATTGGTTTGTCTTTCGGTTTGGTGCCTATCGGCGGTGTTTGTACGCTCATAATCGTACTAAAACCGCCACAAAACGCAAAATATATTCCCTATTTAGGTGCTTTCTGTTTCGTCACAGTCAGAATCTCCTCTAAAGACACGGGTTTCAAGCCCCATACGTCCACGCCGACGTTCACGGCAACGCCCTCATCACCTCCGAGGAGCGGTGTTTTCGTGTGCGTGTGCCCGTACAGGTAGACGCGCGTCCACGCTCCTGCGGACTTCACTAGCGGGCGAGACCACCGGAATCGGGGGAGAGGTGCGGTCATTGTTTCCCCGTCGCGCACGTGGCAGCGCGTCCGGTTACACGCATCAACGAATTGGAGAGGCGGATAGTGGCAGACATCGACCTCCACGGGGCCGAAACCGTCAACGTCAGCGAAAAAGTTCAACATCGGCGTGAGTGTTGAAAACACCGTGCAATACAGGGCGTTTTCGCGTGATGTGTTCGCCTCGTGGTTTCCGCGTATCAAGTGCATACGCCGGTATCCCACGCGGTTCTTCAACGGGGCCAATAGTTCAACGGCATGTTCAACGCTGCGCGCGCCTCCGCTGGTCACGTCACCAACGATGAACACTTCATCGCCTTGACGGATTTTCCCTAAGAGGCCGCTCATGATCGCATCGTCATGCGCCGCAGTGTCCTTACGGAAGCCGCGCTGTTTGGTGAGCTGCGGGCTACCCAAATGCAGGTCGCTAGTGAACCAAAATGTCACCGAAACTTACCTTCCATGACGCTTGCGTGAGAAACGTTCTAAACCGGTACTTAAACAATCGCAGCCAACAGGCAATAGCCTCGCTTAAAACACCGGAACGGAGAAAAACAAGTCATGCTGATCTATCCCGCGAACCTTGAAATCGCGCGCTTTGAGGAAACACCACAGGTTGAGCGATACGAGTTCAGGTCGAAAACAATCCGCTCATTCAGGGCGTTTCTCCAAGCCGCCACAGCCAAGAAAGAAAACGGCATCGTCTACACGCAGTTCGCCCTATACGACAAGCACGGTGAAACAGCCGCGTGGAACGTTGTCGGCCCGTGGACCGGAGCCGTGCCCATCCGCCGCGTCGCAGCAAGCCTCCTCGCAACCGTAGACGAGCACGCACCAAATCGGAAAGACTACGAGAACATTGCGCGGCGTATCCGCGCGGAAACGACGAAAGAAGGCGGCTTCCCAAGACAAGGCCGCACCTGTGACCTGTTCGGTGAACCACTAGCCGTCAACCCGCCATACAGTCGCTACGGGTTCATTCGCGTTCCCCAAGAATATGAGGAAAAGACCGATGAGAACCGGCGTAAGATCAGGGAAACCGTCAACGCCTCATGGGTTGCGCACCGTGCGGCTGTGAGCGCGACGCTCACTGCGGCTGACAGTATGTTCGAGGGAGCGTACCGAGACACGTACCTGTCTGTCCTCAGACAGTGCATGTTCGCTTACTCCTACCAGACTGGTGTTATTCCGCCCGAAATTGCCGACTCCATGCAGGAAAATGGACTGTACATGTTCTAGACCTAGCGAGGAAGGGACAAGATCATGCCGTACTTTGGGTACTCGATGGAAACGCGGGGGCGTTGGGTGAAACTATCCGACGGCACGTTTGGAGTAAAAACTGACGGCCCAGCAAGGCGCGGCATGGTCATTGAAGTGCAGGCGCGCAGCGGGCGAATCCAAGAACGTCGCCTCACACAGCAAGTCGGGTTTAACGTCTGGAAAACTGTCCCAGCGGAAGGCCCGAACCGTTACGACGGGATGGAGTGCTGGGACTACTGATTTGATAAAAATGTTTCCCGGCTCTGGATGGAACCTGTCAAAGTCACCAGAGCCGGGAAAACCCTCCAAAAAGAGCCTCTAAAACCACCGTTCAGAGGCTTCCTTAGAAAGAACTATACGGCAGTATCGTTTTGTGCGTCCACCAGTTCTTTGATTCTCACTGTGCTCACTTTCCTGCCAGTGTCGGCTAGGGAGAGGAGCGTTAGGAACTCGGGCATTGTGGGGGCACGGTTCCCGCTGTTGATGTTCGCTAGGCGAGTGGTGCCGATGCCGAGGGCTTGAGCAATGTCCTTGTTTGTGCAGCCGCGTTGTTCTTTGACTCGCAGTAGGGTCTCGGTCCATAAGGCTAGGCTTTTGTAGGAGTTCTGTAGTGGTGTTCGGGCCACGGTTTCACCTCGCTTCTTCTAGGTTATGTTCCCCGTTGAGGGCAATGATCTGGTAGTAGGCCGCGAACTTACGCGGGGAGAGGACTCGCAGCCCGTCTTGGGCTTTGATAATCCAATCTCCCGCGTGTGCGATTCGCACGTGCTTGACGGCGTGCCTTGTTGTCGGGTCGTTCCCGCGCGCATACACGCATAGGGTGGTCCCGATCATGTATGCGTGGTCTCGTCCGAGCCACGTGAGGATACGCCCCTTGGGGACGGGGCCGACCATTGCCGCGATATAAAGGTTTTCTGGGTTCTGTTTTGACGACACGAGAACAGCCGCCACGGGCGTTGGCCTAGTCTCAGGCGGACTAACGACCTTCATGCCGTCCTTGAAAGGCAGGTAACAGTACGTGGGGGGAATGAGGTTTTCCCGTTCCGTGCGTAGCCTGTTTCGCCTCGCAAGGTCTTGCCGCTGTTGTTCTTTCCGGTTGACGCACATTGCGCGCCGCTCGCAGGCGGGTAGCGTGGCTGCGCTACGAGCGGCGGCAATGATCTCGCTTGCGGTAGGCATTAGAACGGGGGCTGGGGGTTGTATTCGTCCGCGTAGTCTACGGAAGCCGGGGGAGCGTCATACTGGCGCGGAGCGCCCGTTTCCGTGGCCTTGTAGGTCTTGAACAACAGGGACGGGCCAACTTCTTCAACGCGCATTTCCGTGGAGGTTCGCTTATTGCCGTCACGGTCAGTGTAGGAAGAGGCAACGAGCGTGCCGGTTGCGATCACGCGGTCTCCCTTACGGAGCGTTTCAGCGACGTTTTCAGCGGCCTTGCCCCACAAGACGCAACGCATGTACAGCGTGGACTTTTCCACCCACTCGTTGCGCTCGCGGTCATAGCTGCGCTCACTGCTTGCAATCGTGAACGTTGCCATAGCCTTACCGTTCGTGTTGAAACGAACCTCGGGGTCAGCGGTGAGGCCACCGACGATAGTGAACGTGTTCAGAGTAGCCATAGTTGGCCTGCTTTCTGTTGGTTGTTTTGGTGGTTTGTTGTAGCCAAAATGAGGTGTCTGTCAGCGGTGTCCGCCCTCAGTCCAACGACCGTTCGCGTTGCCGTTAGACCACTGGCCGTCCTTGTAAATCTGGTTGCCGCTATTGTCATGGCAAGTGGTAGAACCGTTGGTCTTGAGGGTGCAGTTGTAACCAAGACTGGGGTCTGATTCCTCGCTGTAAGTCCAGTAGCTCTCGCCGGTAGCGCGGCCCTGAGAACCGCCAGTAGAACCGGCTGACTGCGAGGCGGAACCGCCACCATTGCTGTACGAGCGGCCACCAGTAGAACCTGCGGAGCGAGAGTACGAGCCGCCACCGTTACTGTAGGAAGAACGACCAGCGTTGGAAGAGGAAGCGGCAGCAGCGGCCTGAGCAGCCTGCTCAGACTCCCACTGACCATGCGAATCACGAACCTGATTCGACTTCTCACCCAAAGCATTCACGCCGTCGGCGAGCTTCTTTTCCTCATCGACATTCCACTTGCGGTCATCGCCCACGTGCGAGCGATTCTTCACAGCTTCGCGTGCTTCATCAAGGGTCTTAGCAGTGTCGTCGATGGTGGACTGTAAGCCGTCACGGGTCGCATTGTCCTTGACTTTCCCATCGGTTTCACCCATGAGATTCTTCGCCTCATTCATGGCTTGATCTGCCTTGTTAGCGGCTTCGTCGAGCTTCTTAATGGTCAGGTCATCAAGCTCGCCCGCAATAGGAGCCATAGCAGCGTTGAGCTTGTTAGTGGAGGTCTTAGCCTGATCGAGAACCTTCTTCAAGGACTCGATCTTCTCGTTACTGGCCTTCGCGTTGTTGGGGGCCTCAGTCAGAGCGGTAACAGTCGCGTCCGAATCAGCGTAAATAGCCTTGAGAGCAGTCACGTTCTCAGAAGCAAGGCCGTATTCGTCGGCCAGAGCGATAGAGGACTGTGCGGACGTGCGGGCAGTACCGAACGCGGTCTCAGCTTCAACGAGTTCAGCCTGAACCTTCTCAACGCCGGAGACTACGTGGCGGTTATTGACGTAGGCGTAAGAGCCGCCAGCAATACCCGCGACAACAACGGACGCAGCGGCAATGAGCGCCACGAGCGCCTTTGCGTTGGGCTTGGGGAGGTTGGTTTCCTCGGTGGTGGTGTTAACGGTTTCAGTGTTCATGAGAAGTGTTTCTTTCTGTGTGACAGGTTTGCTTGATGACACCCACTGTAATACCTATTTAGGTACATCGCAAGTCCATTTTCGTAGTGTTCGCCACACAAACACGCGAAATGATTTCCTAAATAGGGTGTTTATAGTGTAATATATAGACATACTTAAAAAACAATGCGCCCCCATTCCAGACCAAAACACAATCCGAAAGGCATTCCCATCATGTCAAGTGAACAGGTAAAAGGAACCCTCCTTGCCGTAGGCGCTACAGCAGCCTCGACAGCCCTCCTCGTTGGGGGAATCGTTGGTTACAACCAGATTCAGGTCACCTCAGCAGCCGACAAGCAAGCCATCATCTTTAATGAGACGCACTCCGTTAGTGGAGCTACAGACGCTCTAACTGGCACAACCGGAGCGTTCAGCGACCACTGCACAGTGATGCGCGAAGGCATTCAATTCACCGTAGGCCCTATGAGTTTCACGACCTCGAATACTTCATTACGTGGCACGCCAGTCCCTCCCACGCGATCTGCGACCGGCTTTGACTGGCAGTGGGCAAACAAGACACGTATTACCCCTATCGGCGTGCGCCCCGAAGCCCCCGGCATTGTAGGAACAACCCCACAGAACGTCTTCACCCCAGAGGGGCGAACCCAAGAAAACCTCAACGCTTGGTACCAACAGATTTGGGACAGTGGCTTCAAGGTGGGGCGAGTCGAAATCGGCTACGCAGGTAGTACTACGCCCGCCGTCCCACAGGTTCTAGCAGCCCACTGCGAGTGGGATGTCACTCTTTCCAGCAACGCTAACGAAAACAGCGAAGGCCCCACACTTAATGACGACGTAACACTTGATGCTGTTCCCGTTTGGGACCTCGCAGAAGGGGAAACCGCCCCGTGGCTCACGGTAGACGGCGAGAAAGCGCAAGTAACGGTTCGTGGTCGCGCCTACCACACGGCAGACAAGCCCGTTAAAGGCAATGACATTCCGGCAGACGCTCAGCTCATCGGTGAAACAACCCTTGACTTCACTGCCTCGGGAACTAAGACCGCAACAATCAACAAGCCGTCCAACCTTGACGGAGGCTACGTTACATGGGTGTGGAGCGTTGAAAAGAACAATCAGCCCGGCGAATGGGGTAAGTACCTCATGAACGACACTGTTTCTGACGGGTGGGCCGCAGAAAACGAGGTCGTTGAACTCCCCAAGGCCCCCAAGCCCACACCGAGCGTAGCTGCTCCCACTATTGAGCCGAGCGCAGCACCAGCGCCCAGTGACGTAACGCCGTCTCCTGAGCCGAGTGCAACCACTCCCGCACCGTCACCGAGTGAATCTCAGGCGTTACCGCCAGCACCCGCCACGAGCAGCACTCCCACTACTCCAACGCAGGCGAACACTCCGAGCGGCACCCCCGCCAATCCTGCACAGTCAACTCCTGCTACGCCTAAGACACCTGAAACTCAAGCAAGCCTTGCACACACCGGTTCTGTGGCCGCACCGCTCATTGAAGCGAGCGTTGTGATGCTGGCAGGCGGTTTGACCATCGCGTTCAGGAAGCGCAATAGCATCTAACCACAACTAGTACTTCACCCAAACACACGCCAGAAAGGACACTAAACATGTCTCTTGAACAGGTAAAAGGGACTTTCCTTGCTGTAGGTGCTACAGCAGCGTCAACCATGCTCCTCGTCGGGGGATTCGTCACTATTCATAACTCTTACGAGAATGCCGCGAGCGTTGACCCATCAACGGTGATCGACGTTCGCGCAAAGCAAGCCTCTGACGCAGCAGCAGGTGGAACCGGAGAGTTCAGCGATCATTGCCTCGTCATGCGAGAGGGCTACATGGTCGCCGTCCCGTCTGCGAGTTGGACGACAGATGAACAGGGCAACCCCGTCATGGACTCCCTGCCGGGAACACTAGATTGGCAGTGGGTTAATACGACGCGCCAGAGTCCCGGTTGGAGCACGTTCCTTGACCCGCTCACAGTTGGAAACACGTATCCCAAGGTTGCTACCCCTGATGGGCGCACGCAGGATAATCTGAACGAGTGGTTCGACGTAATTAAGAAACACGTCCCCGGCTCGTACCCCGTGCCCGGAATGCTTCAAGTCGGCTACAAAGCAGATTCTCGCCCACAGCATGTTCTCGCCGCACACTGCGAATGGGACATGGCTGTCTCTAGCCACGCAGATACGAACCTTGACGGGGCAACGCTTAGCGACAATGTGACTGTCGGCGCGGCAGGACAAGAACGAGACGAAAGCCCTTCATGGCTCGTTGTGAACGGTGAGAAAGCGCAGGTAACGGCCCACGGGCGCGTCTACCACACGGCAGAAAAGCCTTCCAAGGGCAGTGGTATCCCTGCTGACGCAACGCTGATCGGGGAGACTGATCTTGATTTCACGGCTCCCGGTACTCAGACTGCGACCGTTGCTAAGCCTGCTTCGTTGGACGGCGGGTATGTCACGTGGGTGTGGACTATCGAGAAGAATAATCAGCCCTCCGAGTGGGGTAAGTATCTTCTCCAAGACGCGACGGACGGTTGGGCTGCTGACAACGAGGTTGTCGAGGTTCCCAAGGCCCCGTCACCTTCACCGAGCACAACACCTTCCACTCCTGTGTCGGAAACTCCCGGCACGCAGCCTCCCGCACCTAGTGAAACCCAGCCCGCCACACCGGCTTCCCCCAGTCAGCCGAGCGTCCCTCAGCCGCCAAGCGCAAGCCTCGCTCACACGGGCACAACACTCCTGCCTTTGGTTGGAATGAGTGTGTTCCTATTGGCTGGCGGGGTGGCTACTGTGCTCAGGAAGCGCAACTCGATCTAAAAATATCCGCCCACCACACGGAGCGCGGCGGCCCGTAACACTGTTTATGTAGCACGGGCCACCGTCTCCCCTTAAAGGACTTAAGAAAAATGATTCGTTCACCGTTTAAGCGAGCCTCACAAGCCGTCGATAACATCGACTATTCAACCGATGAGGGCAAAGACAAGGGCGCGCGCGTAGCCGTCATTCTCACGCCTATCGCTATCGTGCTCACTGTCCTAGCGGTAGTGGGGATTTGGCTGTTCGCGTCTGGGCGTTTCAATCCTGAGAAAGACGCTTTCCAAGAGGCCCAGAAACAGCTTCAAGAAAACACTGAACGGTCAGAAAAAGGCGTAGCAAACGCGGGAGTGGCGCGGCCCGTTAACACTGGCACGACGAGCTGGACACTGTTCCCCGCGCTCCCCGGTGGCGCGTCATGGGATACGTCTAACGTCTCGTATGACGACGGGTGCTTGAACCTCACGCAACCCCTTAAGAGCGATCTAGCGTCCGCGTACAAGACGCTTAGTGACACGGAAATGTATGTTGTCGCCTACAGCAAAGACCTCAACGCCACTCCGGGCGGCTGTACGACCTCAACGTTAGAAGCGGGCTACTACTTCCTCTCAGACGGAGCATCGAGCGCCTTGTATGTCGCTCACGTTGGTGACGCTAAGCGCGTGGACGCGGATAACGCGATCAACATGCAAACAGCGAACGGCTCCTATGCGATCTGGGAACAACTGTTCCGCAAGAGCGACGAAGCAGGAAACCCTGTCGTCCGTAATCTCCCCGACGGGTGGGATAGCGCAGCTCTCGTCGTCGGCTGGCATAACACTCCCACCAAGCAAGCCGAGACAATGTTCGAGGTTGCGCCCTCGACACTGTATGTCGCGTCCTATTCCACTCCGGCAGACGGTGGGACGGCGTTTGCTGCCGCGTGGCAGAGCGTATCGACCTCGCCAGCCCCGAAGGTTGTCCTGTTGAAGAACAGCCAATCGGAAGGGCTTTTAACGGGTTCCCCCATGTGGTTCGTGAGTGTTGACTAGCAACAACATGCCAGCGTTTTAAGGACCACACAATGAGTATCGGTATTTCTATAGGCGACCTGCAAGCAACAGCGGCTTCTATCCCGCATCAGATTCCCGCAACCCCCATGCACTTGTATAACGGGGTGACGATGCACAGCTATTGCGCGAGCGAACTAGCGCCCATTCTCCTTGCTAACAAGTATGGTGACCCGTCGGTTAGTGACGACATGGTTCTCCAAAGCGGGGGCAGTGGTATTGCGAGCGTAAGGCTCCGCAACGGACTCGTATCCATGCTGTGCAATCGCGGCCTGAACGTTGAAGCGGGTAGTGGCCGGTATCCGATGGTGAAGTACGGAGATTTTTATTTCACGCTCATCATCGAGTCAAGCAAGCCCATGTTCCGTCCATACATTGACAGCAAGCTCCTGCTTTTGCGTTCGGGGAATAGTGTTTTACGTAAGCAAGTGCGCTCACTGCTACGTGAGGCAGGGCGCTTGGGCGGTAAGACACGTTCGGACACTATGCGTCTCCTCGCTTCAATCTGCCGCGACGGCGTTCTCGCCCCACTTGAAGTACAGTCCCTCGCTTCCCCTGAATTATGGGAACGTGCGAACATTCGCAGCGGTTTAACCGTAGACGCATAAACAGCGTTTCGACGAAAGGAAAACGATCATGGCATACAACCGCCCCGTAGACGATTCTGGTTTTAGGAACTGGTGGGCTGAGCCTAATGTCGCGTTCGAGCAGGCAGACCCTCAGAAAGCGTGGTTGTGGTACTGCCGTAACCGGCACACATTCAAGACGACCGGCATCGCCGCGTATGAAACCTACATGACTTACGGTTACCTGATTTGCGCTGAATGTGAAGATGGTGGCGCAGCAATCCGCCGCTACTGAACGAAGGAACCGTAATGCGCGGGAGAGGATACCTATCCAACCGGTCGATGAGCGTTAACGCGGCTATCGCTTACGAGAACGGTGAAAGGCCGATCAGTAAGTGGCGTAAAGACGACATTCTGAACGGCTTAGGCCGTGAGCTTGTCGCCACGCTAAACCTCGACCGGTATCCCGCTGCATTCTTAAAAGAAATGTACCTAGAACCTGTCGCTTGGCATCACACGAGCCGCCACTACAACGTGACGGACTTCTATGCGCTCAGGCAGACAGGTTCTATTACTCAAGAACAAGCCTTACTTGCGTCTAGATACCCAGAATGGGCGGAAGAGCAGGCCCGCTTGAAGGCTGCGAAAGCGGTTAGGGAAGAGCCTGTTAAGGCGCTTGTCCGCTATCTCGTGTGGCCTAAGACCAACGGGATGAAGAAAAAGCGCCCCTTGGTTCGTGAGGAATACGCGATTTTGCTTCCACCGTTCGCCTATCTCGCTTCCGGCACTCGCAAAAGACTGGACGGTTCTCATTTCGAGGTGGTCCAGCGGTTTGAGACGGCTCCTAGTGGGGCGGGCGAGGTTTTTGCTTTTATCGAATCCCGTCTCCCAAGAAAGTGACACACGCCATGCCATAGTGCGACTATTTATGTACAGCATGTGTTATTGTTGCCTTGTACAAAACAGGAGCGCCCACATGGGCGCGTACAACCGTAAAGGGAGGCATAGACAAATGCCCGCAACAATCAAACGCGCATGGACGCACGTCAAGAACTTCATCGAACGCCACGAACTCGCTTTCCTCACCCCATTCTTGGTCTTGTCGTTCCTCATGTACAAAGCCGAAGCAGGATACCCGGCAGACGGATACTCGTTTGGTGTCACAATCTTCTTCTTCGTAATGGTCTGCCTATACGCGGGTGCCATCGCTGACCGCCTTGGGTTTTTCCCCGAAGAAGAAGAGGAAAAGGAAGAAGAATCGGCCAGCGACAAACCTGTTGAAAAAATCACTACACGAGGCCACTACACGTGGCGCGCGTAAACTTACCTAAAGAAACCAAACATTAGACGCACACAGCTCTGAAACCAGAAAGAAACCCAATCATGTTCACCGCAGTAAAGCATTCGACCAACAAGCCCTATGGGCCTGTTGTAGGTTTCGTATGCGCGCTTACTGTGGCGTTCGCTTTGCTTTTTGGTTCAGGGAGTCAGTCGGTAGCTGCGCAAGCGGTCCTCAATGGGGACGAAAATGCGCGCCTTAAAGGAACTGTCTCAGATCTTTATAGTCTCGATGAAGCTGGACATGCGGTTGCTGGTGTTCCGATTCATGTTGAACTCACGGGAAACGCTGTATTCACTGAGACTGCAACTAATGTTTGGGAAGGGGAGACGACGCTTGAGCCGCTTTCTCTTCAATGGGAAAGTGACGGTACTCAGCCTGTCTCCTATAAGGTCTATTTCGATTCGGCTAAGGAGATTCGCAGCCCGCTTTCCCGTTCAGAAGGGGTAGTTGCTCGTGAGGCTCAGAAAGTCTCGCAGTCGGTTCCTGTAGCTACAGCAGCACAGTCTTACCCCGAGCATGATTATGCGACAGTGAAAACTGTTTCTCACACGCTCTTGATTATGCCGACGATTATGCTGCTGTTAGTTATTTCCATCTTGGGAGTAGCCCTAAGCTATTCCCGCACCAAGCCCCCGGTAGGGCAAAACGGTTTACATGCCTTACCGGTTTGTTTGCAAACAAGTACAACACGAAAGGAATGATGTTTTGACTACATCACCTACCCATGCGCGGCCCGCTCAGTCGAGCCGCTTCCGCCGAGCACTTTGGTCCCTTGGTGCTTGCGCGATTGTTGCTGGCAGTGCTTTCGGTGCTGCAAGCTCCATTCCATCAGTACAGCAGGCCGCGAACGCTGCCCCCGTCGGCGGTGGCCTGTACATCAACATCGGTGACGGCCACCAGTCGTGGATGGGTGGCTATCAGGCCCCCTCGAACGCCGATCAGGAATACCCCGTTTACTGTGTGCAGATGTGGCTCCCGAACCCCACGCCCGCTGACGTGGTAACGAAGGACACCCTGCATGAGTCTCGTATGCTCGGCCCCGAAGAGCTGCACTTGAACACTCAGCAGATGGCTTTCGTGTTCAGTCAGCACGCGAAGGACCAAGAGTCCGTGAATCAGGCCGCTGTTTCGCTTCTTGTTCACACGAACTTTGAGCAGAATCAGGCCGGACGCGACATTCAGGAGTCCGTGAACCACTACGTGAATCAGGTGAAGGCTCAGCGTATGGACGTGTACAACCGTGCAGTCCAGTACGCTGCTGAGGCTCGCTCTATCGCAACCAGCGGGTACACCGAAGGTGACGTTACTGGCGATAATGATCGTCATGGTCTCATTAAGGACATCAAGGGATACAACGAGCGCGGCGAGGCCGTTGCGAACATCCCGCTCCGCGTCGAACTTACTGGTCCCGCAGTCTTTGACGAAACCGGTTCTAAGACTTGGACCGGCGTGAGCACCACTGCTCCCGAGACTCTTCACTGGACCGCAACCGGCAACGGTGAAGTTCAGGCCAAGATTTACTACACCTCCGGCATTCGTCGCACGTTCACGAAGTACGTTGTCGGCTGGGGCGTGCAGGAAACACTGTCCTACGGTGACCGTAACGCTGCTGCCGACCCCGAAGAGGTTGAGAAGCCTACTCGCAAGTGGAACGTCATCTTTGACTTCCAGCCCGAAGGCACCTCGAACGTCGGTGAATCCAAGTACACCGACGGCAAGAACATTTCCGACACCCTGACCGCCTCCGCTAAGAAGGATTACGGTGACGGTAAGTGGCTCAAGATCGACGGCAAGAATGTCCCCGTCAAGTACGAAGGCACTGCCTACTACACTGGCGAGAACGCTCCCACCGCCGCTAACGAGGTTCCCGCCGACGCTAAGGCCATTGGTACCGCAACCCTGACGTTCGACGGTGAAGGCACCCAGACCGCCACCGTCACCCCCACCGAAGAACTCAAGCCCGGTTTCGTCACTTGGGTTTGGAAGGTCACCAAGAACAATCAGGGCGACTACTCGAAGTACATCCACGAGGACTGGACTGACGGTTACGCTGCCGCCAACGAGACGAACAGCTTCCGCCACAAGGCCAAGATCAACACTGCTGCGTCTATCCGCACCACTCAGGGCGGCACCTACATGGTGGACGACATGTGGGTTGACGGCCTGCCCACCAACCACGGTGAGTTCACCGGCAACGCCGAGTTCGATAAGGACGGCGCAACCCTGAAGCAGGACCTCTTGTTCTTCCCCAAGGGCACTGAGGTTAAGGAAGCCAACAAGGACAAGGCTGAGGTCATTTCCTCGACCACTGTCCCCGCCAAGAATGGTTTCTACCCGTCGATTGGCACCAACGGCTTCAAGCTGAAGGAAGGCGCTTCCGGCACTTACGTGTTCGTCACCTCGTTTGAGGGTGACAGCCGCGTTGAGGCTTACACCTCTAGCGTTGAGGACGTGACCGAACAGTACACGGTCGATACCCCCGAAGAGACCCCGACCATCGGAACCACCGCCACCGACACCAAGGACGGCGACAAGGAAATCAACCCCACCGGCCCTGTGTCGATCACTGACCGCGTGTGCTACGAGAACCTGAAGCCCGGTAAGGAATACACCCTGACCGGCACTCTGATGGACAAGACCACTGGTGAGGCTTTCCGCAACGAGAAGGGTGAGGACATTTCGTCCTCGACCACTTTCACCGCTAAGGAAGCTAAGGGCTGTGAGAACGTTGTTTTCGAGACCACTGGTGAGACCCTGAAGGGCCACGACACTGTTGTTTTCGAGAACATGTTCTCTGACAACAAGCGCATCGCTGTCCACGCTGATATCAACGACGAGGGCCAGACCGTTCACCCGAAGGTCACCCCCTCGACCACTGCTCCTGCTGCTCCTGCCCCCAAGGGCGGTAAGCTCGCACACACTGGTGCTATCGCTGGTGGCGTGCTCGCTGTTGCGGGTGCCTCCGCTATTGGTGGTGGCGTTCTGCTCATGAAGCGTCGCCGCAACGAGGAGGACTGAGCTGAGGTAGTCTCGGTTCTGAGAATCAGTTAAAGGGAACGCCCCGCTTACGTCTTTGTGAGCGGGGCGTTCCTGTATCTTCATTAAACCACTGGTTGTTGCGCGCGCACCCATAGAGGGAACGGCCCCCGCGAGTGACCTACCATGCGCGAACCCTACGTGACACCAGCAAGCCATACTGCTACTATTTAGGTACAACACAAACCCGTAGGGCGCACCAACATCAACACAAACCCTTAAACCGCGCCACCAACACGCATTTCTCAAACACATCACACCCAACAGGACAGGACACGGCAATGAACGTTTCGTTCCAGTTAGTACACTTCTCAGGCCACCGCGTAGACGCGGAAGCCACCATCACCGCTAACACGCTCAACGCAAGAGCTGATAAAGAGATCGTCCTACAAGGCACCATCGACTCGATAAACTGCCGTAGCGACGGGGAGTTCATAGACTCTCCCGTACCGTTCACCGTGCAATACGTTGAGATCGGCACCGTCATCCCCGCATACATCATCCGCGTCTACGACAACGAACACCGCATTCTCCTCAAAGACCTGCAAGATGGACGGCTCACAACAGGCTCAGAAGAACACCTAGTGCGCCTCCTCGCAGAACGCGCGGGAGAAACATACTTAGAGTGGGCCGACGACCCGCGTAAGCACCACTACTACAGGGGACTGCCCTACAAGGACACTTACCGGGTACTTGACGGTAAGCTCGCGCAGGCGTGCCTCGTGCGCTACGGGAAGTCACTGCACCGCACTCTGCGAGCCGATACAGAGCTACACCGTCAGGTCGTCACATGCCTACTCACCATCCATAACCTCATGAGCGGCACGAAGAGCGACCTAGAGAAAGAACGCTACCGCCTGAGCCTCGTGCGCATCTGCCAAGGCAAAGCACAAGTCATCCCCTACGGGAGCCGCGCATACAACAACCCGCCAGCCGGTTCCATCGACATCGACTACGCACTCATTCACACGCTGCCAATCCTGAAATACTCAGCGCCAGTTGACCCAAACGAACGCGGGACTGTCTCGATCATTTACAAGTACAAAGCACTCGGCTACTCCAAGGCCGATATCGCTTTCATACTCGGCCTAGACGAAACCGAGGTTGAAAACGCGCTCAAAGAACAGCCGCGCTACTAACCAAGCCGAACCGCAAAAACAGGAGAAGAAAAACGGTATGACCATAATGCTGCTGAGTGGCGCACCTGAAATTACTAGCGTCGTCGCAGAACATAAAATCCACGTGTTTCGCCGTTATCGTTGCCGGTACACGGGTTCTATTACGGGATTCTGCTATGAAAGGTGCGTAATACCCGTCTACCTTGATTACCCTCTCCGCTTCCACGCAAAGCGCGATGACTCCTACGGGTTTACCAGTTGGACTTTCAGCTTCTACCTTAAAGGGAGCAACCGTACTGTCTGGAGAATGTGCATAACCCCGGACTACTCCAATGTCGCAACCTATGACGCGGGTAGCGCAGAGGAACAACTAGATATGCATGAATGTCTTATTGAGGCTTTCTCTACTTACTACCGCTACACATTGCTCGCCGGAGATAATTGCTTGCCTCTCATGTGGAGTGATACGCGAACAGTGCTTAAGGAAAAAACACTGTACAACACCCCGACATCTCTCTATGAGCACCTATATTTGCGAGGCCGAGACGGCAAGCAAACACTGCTCGATCAGATCGCAGATATTTTGAGCGAGATTGATACAGATAGGCGATATGAGTGGAAGCAGATTCAAGGCTGCTTACTGTCCCCAAGTGGCGCAGTCATAAAGCTCGATCACATTACCGATGAGCAAAGCATATTGGATGGCGTATATCGCTATGACACTGTTAGCTCGATACTGATTCTTGCCCCGAACGCGCCTAGCATCAAGAAGAGCGTGTTTGCGTATGAGAAAGCAGGTTATACGATTTCGACCATCTCACGCTTGCTCGCTATCCCGACAGATGAGGTTCGCGCGATGCTGAGAGCATGAGCCTAAGCGAAGCGGCCCTACTGCTTTTCGTTGTGGTAGGGCCGTTTTTGCTTATCCCGGTCTAGTTTTTCGGCGTTTTTAACGCCTTGGTCATGAACTTGTTCCTTGGTCATATAGTTACGGTTCTTGGTTATGGAAATCGCGTTCCTTGGTTATGGGAATTATTTTCTTGGTCATATAGTTTCCGGTTTTTACATGGTCGTGTTTTTGGGGCGTGTTTTACGGCTTGATCATGATGTTTCACTCCTTGGTCATGAAGATTAGGTTCTTGGTTATATAGTTTCGGGTTTGTAGCACGCTGCGTGGTTTGGTCACGTTTTGAGCGTCTAGTCCACGTTTTGAGACGCTATAGCACGCTCCTCGGCTTGGTCATGGTCTCCCTTTTACAGCACGCTACCCCCAAGAGGCCATTTCGTTGGAAACACTAGGGTT
>ERZ773021.127-NODE-127-length-59624-cov-29.1367_pt1 | contig 59624 bp, 58 predicted proteins | sample MGYA00511668_ERZ773021 | MGnify/ENA primary metagenome ERZ773021 (study PRJEB29015, sample SAMEA2737961) | human oral metagenome | biome: human oral; feature: human-associated habitat; material: dental | place: China | collected 2032 ...
GAAGTTGTGTGAGCAATGGAGCGGACTAATACTAATAGCTCGAGGACTTATCCAAGAAGTAATGAGAACGTGAAGAAAAGCGTATGATTTTAGGGAATCAGCGCAGAAGTCATAGGGACTTCAAGCGGATTTATCTAAATCACTAGCTTTTTAGTTCGAATACAATTACTTAAGTAATGAAGGCAGATCTAGTAAGGATTTAGCCGGAGTACAATTTCATTGAGAAAGATAGCGTAGAGGTAAACCTTTTACAATTTGAGACGTTATTCAATTTTGAGTGTGTTAGATACTCAGTAGTTAAGTGACGATAGCCTAGGAGATACACCTGTACCCATGCCGAACACAGAAGTTAAGCCCTAGAACGCCGGAAGTAGTTGGGGGTTGCCCCCTGTGAGATATGGTAGTCGCTTAGCATTTATCCGGCATAGCTCAGTTGGTAGTAGCGCATGACTGTTAATCATGATGTCGTAGGTTCGAGTCCTACTGCCGGAGTTGATAGATGATTAGAAGCCTTTGATATAATCAGGTTTCTTTTTTTGCTATTTTTCAAATTTATAGAATGAGTTATAGCTGCTTCATTTATCGAGAGGATTGTATTATCTCAATCAAATTAAGATTATTTGGTTTTTAGGCTGCTCTTGGAGATTATATTTTGTAATAGATTTCCGGGTGAGATAGGTGAGATGCTTATGTTTGCTGACGAATTCACCCATGAATAATGCATTCTGGGAAGATTACGTGTAAGAAACAATCAAAATTTGAAAATTTTTAGTTCGTACTCCTACCTGCCCTTACACTGTTGCCTTCATCATCAGCTACTACATCAAGATTTTGGGGTTAATATAATGCAAGTGGCTGAGCAAAAACTCATTCATGGTCAAAGTGTAATAATCTCTCATAGCAAAAAAAGCTTAAAATCAAGTTAATTGAAACGTTGATTTTAAGCTTTTTGACTATTTTATGAATTTTTACCTAGACTCTCAATTTTTATTCAAAAAAAGCTTTGTACAGTGCTTTTATAGCTGCTTTTTCTTGTTCGGAATTGATAACAATCATGATTGAAACTTCACTAGATCCTTGTGAAATCATTTGGATATTAATATGATTATCTGATAATGCTTTTGTTGCAGTAGCGGTCAAACCAATATGACTTTTCATTTTTTCACCGACAATCATAATGATTGAGAGGTCATGTTCGATTTCTGCGTGGTCGACTTCTAACTTTTGTCTTAATTGACGAAGAATTTCTTCCTCTTTAATGGGGGTTAATTCACGATCCCGAAGAATAATAGATAAGTCATCGATACCGGTAGGCATGTGCTCCCAGCGGATATTTAGATCTTCCAATATTTGCAGAACTTTTCTACCAAAACCGATTTCACGGTTCATGAGGTATTTAGACATGTTGATACTGGTGAAATGGGCATCTGCAGCAATACCTACTACAGGGAAGTCCCTGTTGCTGTGCTTTAAAACAATTTTTGTACCAGAATGAGTGGGGTTATTTGTATTTTTAATAACGAGTGGAATTTTTCCACGGTAAGCTGGAATGAGTGCTTCGTCATGTAATACAGTAAAACCTGCATAAGCTAATTCGCGCATTTCGCGATAAGTTAATTCTGGAATGGAGTGTGGCATGTGGATAATGCCAGGATGTGCTGCAAAAATACCGTCAACATCTGTGAAATTTTCGTAAAGATCAGCTTTTACACCTGCCGCAATAATGGAGCCAGTAATATCGGACCCGCCACGTGAAAAGGTGCAAATCTGGTCGTCTTTTGTTACTCCAAAGAATCCTGGGATAATTAAGACTTCATCGGCTTCATTTAATTCTTCAATTTTATCATAACTGGAAGGGAGAAGTCGAGCATTTCCTGGTTCGCTGGATACAATGAGTCCTGCTTCTCTAGGGTGAACATAACGAGCATCTACGCCATTTTGGGTAAAATAAGCTGCAATGAGTTTCGCATTGTTATTTTCACCTGCAGCAAGAAAAGTATCGTACAAGAACTTATTATTTTCGATAGGAAGGCTTGCGAGCTTTTGGAAACTTTTTGAAATTCTCTCTAGAATATTTGGTTTAAGCTGCAGTTCTAACGCCATATCTCGATAACGCTGAATAATCCATTGTTGGTGTTTTGTTACGTCATTACCAGCAACATAGTCTCGATAATATTTAATGAGGGCATCTGTTACCTTTGTATCCTGAGTGCTTCGCTTCCCAGGTGCAGAGACAATCACGAAGCGACGTTCAGGATCAGCTTTTATAATCTGTAATACTTTTTCTAATTGACCAGCGGAGGCAAGTGAACTTCCTCCAAATTTAACAACTTTCATAAATTCTCCTATAGGCTGATTGTTTAAATTATAGCAAAATTCTGAAATCTTTTCAAATCTGCTTGTACTTACTTGCTAAAGCAAATATTTTATGTTAGAATGTAACCATATTATTTGATATTCAAATAATTTAATTGACAAAGAAAAGAATTGTCGGAGGCAATTTAATGCAATTTGAAAATATTTTATATAGTGTCAATGACGGTGTTGCGACTTTAACATTGAATCGCCCGGAGGTTTCCAATGGGTTTAATGTTCCCATGTGTGAGGAAATTTTAAAAGCCATTGAATTGGCTGCTGAGGATAAAGCTGTCCAAATATTGCTCATCAATGCAAATGGAAAAGTATTTTCTGTTGGTGGTGATTTGGCAGAAATGCAACGAGCAGTGGAGGCAGATGATATTCAGTCTTTGGTGAAAATTGCTGAATTAGTCAATGAAATTTCTTACTCAATGAAACAACTATCTAAGCCGATCATTATGAGTGTAGATGGACCAGTTGCTGGTGCGGCAGCTAATATGGTGGTAGCTGCAGATTTCTGTATTGCAACGGAGCGTTCTCGTTTTATTCAAGCTTTTGTGGGGGTAGGTCTTGCTCCTGATGCGGGTGGTCTGTATTTACTTGCTAGAGCGATTGGTGTGACGAGAGCAACTCAATTAGCAATGACAGGTGAACCGTTAAACGCAGAAAAAGCTTTAAATTACGGTCTTTTGTATAAAGTTTGTGAAGTTGAAAAGTTAGAAACTACAACGAATCAAGTGATTAAGAAGTTGAAACGTCATTCACTTAATTCTTATCGTGCTATTAAAGAATTGGTATGGAAGAGTTTGTTTACTGGTTGGGATGAGTATGCAAAACTCGAACTACAGTTGCAGAAGACATTGGCTTTCACAGAAGATTTCAAAGAAGGGGTGCGAGCTTATGCTGAGAAGCGTCGACCAAAATTTTCTGGGAAGTAAAAAAGTAGTTGCAATTTAATTTGATATTTGATATACTTTTCTAGTCAAATGTTTTGATGTTGAAAGTTTTTTGTTAGAGGAGGATAGATTTTTGGATTACCAATTGGTCAATGATTATTTAACATCTATTTTCAATAATGTATTGGTTATTGAAGAATCTAGTTTGAGAGGCAGTCGCTTCAAAGATATCTCTATCAAAGAAATGCACACGATTGATGTTGTTGGAAAAAATCCCAATGCGACTCCTAGTAGCGTAGCAAAGGAATTGATGGTGACATTAGGAACCGTAACAACTAGTTTAAATAACCTTGAAAGAAAAGGCTATATTGAACGGACACGTTCAGAAGTTGATCGTCGTGTTGTTCATCTGAATTTGACAAAAAATGGTCGCCTAATTTATCGCTTGCATAGAAGATTTCACAAGAGAATGGTTGAAAGAATCATTGAAGGAATGGATGCTGAAGAGATGAAGGTCATGGGAAAAGGTCTGACTAATCTGTATCGTTTTCTAGAGGATTTGAAATAATGAACTATGCGAAAATTAGTCAAGTCGCTCATTATGCTCCAAGTCAGGTGGTTACAAATGATGATTTGGCAAAAATAATGGATACGAGCGATGAATGGATTTCAAGTCGGACAGGAATAGAACGCCGTCATCTGTCACAAGCAGAATCAACGAGTGATTTGGCTACAAAGGTGGCAAGTCAATTGTTGAAAAAGGCGAATATCCATGCAGATGAGCTAGACTTTATCATTGTGGCAACTATCACCCCAGACTCTATGATGCCTTCAACGGCTGCACGAGTTCAAGCAAATATTGGTGCAAATCATGCTTTTGCCTTTGATTTGACAGCAGCTTGCAGTGGCTTTATCTTCGCTCTGTCGACAGCTGAAAAGTTAATTTCTTCAGGTCGTTACCAGAAGGGCTTTGTTATAGGAAGTGAAACCTTATCAAAAGTTCTTGACTGGTCTGATCGTTCAACTGCGGTTCTTTTCGGTGATGGTGCTGGTGGTGTTTTGCTAGAGAGCTCAGAGCAGCAGCATTTTTTAGCTGAAAGTCAATATACAGACGGTTCGCGTGGGGAAAGCTTGACTTGTGGTAAAGTTGGTTTATCTTCACCTTATTCTGAAAAGGGAGAAGTAGCGCCTTACTTGATAATGGATGGTCGAAAAATTTTTGATTTTGCTATTCGAGATGTGGCAAAATCTATAAAAAATACGATTGAATCCAGTGATATTCAAGTAAAGGATATTGACTATTTACTATTACATCAGGCCAATATTCGTATTTTAGATAAAATGGCGAAAAAGATTGGTGCAGCGAGGGAAAAACTTCCTGCAAATATGATGGAATATGGGAATACGAGTGCGGCGAGCATTCCAATTCTTTTATCTGAGTGTGTTGAAAAAGGACTCATTCACCTTGATGGCAGTCAAACAGTTTTGCTGTCAGGATTCGGTGGAGGTTTGACATGGGGCACACTTATTGTTACAATTTAGTTATTATGTGGTAAACACATGAATATAAATATTTATTTTTAAAGGAGTCTATCATGGCAGTATTTGAAAAAGTACAAGAAATTATTGTGGAAGAACTTGGTAAGGAACCTTCAGAAGTTACTCTTGAGTCAACTTTTGATGATCTTGATGCAGATTCATTGGATTTGTTCCAAGTTATTTCAGAAATCGAAGATGCATTCGATATTCAAATTGAAACTGAAGAAGGATTGAACACAGTTGGTGACTTGGTCGCTTATGTGGAAGAAAAAACAAAATAAAAAATGAAACGGGGCTGAGAGAAGATTCTCGCCCTCTTTTAAAAAAGGTATTGAGGTAGACAGTCAATTTTGCTAGGGTGGAACGATAAAATCAATTTAAAGATGATAGGTTCCACTCCCTCTTGTTTAGGTAATAGTTTGATTTTCAAATTATACAAAGGGTATAATTGAAATGATTGAGCTATTACTTAAGCAATATAAAGGAAGGTATTATGCAAACACGTGTTACAGAATTGTTAAATATTAAATATCCTATTTTCCAGGGAGGAATGGCCTGGGTTGCTGATGGTGACTTGGCTGGTGCAGTTTCTAAAGCGGGAGGTCTTGGCATTATCGGTGGTGGTAATGCACCGAAAGAAGTTGTCAAAGCTAATATTGATAAAATTAAGTCATTGACAGACAAACCTTTTGGCGTGAATATCATGCTGTTGTCACCGTTTGTGGAAGATATTGTTGACTTAGTGATTGAAGAAGGTGTCAAGGTTGTGACAACTGGTGCAGGAAATCCAAGTAAATATATGACTCGTTTCCACGACGCAGGTATTACAGTCATTCCAGTAGTTCCAAGTGTAGCATTGGCTAAGCGAATGGAAAAAATTGGTGCAGATGCAGTCATTGCTGAAGGAATGGAAGCAGGTGGGCATATTGGAAAATTAACCACCATGACTTTGGTTCGTCAGGTAGTTGAAGCAGTTGATATTCCTGTGATTGCAGCGGGTGGAATCGCAGATGGTCGCGGTGCAGCTGCAGGCTTTATGCTTGGTGCAGAGGCTGTTCAAGTGGGAACACGTTTCGTCGTTGCAAAAGAGTCAAATGCGCACCAAAATTATAAAAATATGATTTTGAAAGCTCGGGATATTGATACCACTATTTCTGCTCAACATTTTGGTCATGCGGTACGAGCTTTGAAAAATAAACTAACTAGAGAATTTGACCAAGCAGAAAAGGATGCTTTTAAGCAAGAAAATCCTGATTTAACTGTTTTTGAGAATTTAGGAGCTGGCGCTCTTGCAAATGCAGTTGTTCGCGGTGATGTTGAACATGGTTCTGTCATGTCAGGACAAATTGCGGGGCTTGTCAGCAAAGAAGAAACAGTTGAAGAAATTTTAAAAGATATTTACTACGGTGCAGCAGAGGTAATCCAAAAAGAAGCTAGCCGTTGGGCAGGAGTAACTAGAAATGACTAAAACAGCCTTTCTATTTGCAGGTCAGGGTGCTCAGTATCTGGGAATGGCTCGTGACCTTTACGATCAGTTTGATGTAGTAAGGACAACCTATGATGAAGCAAGTCAAGTATTGGGCTATGATCTACGATATCTGATAGATAATGAGGAAGAAAAGCTCAATCAGACACGCCATACTCAGCCAGCAATTTTAACCACTTCGGTTGCTATTTACCGATTATTGCAAGAAAAAGGAATGTATGCTGATATGGTAGCAGGCCTTTCTCTTGGGGAATACTCTGCCATGGTAGCAGCAGGTGCTTTGAAGTTTACAACGGCGGTTGATTTGGTGGCAAAGCGTGGTGCTTTTATGGAAGAAGCAGCTCCTGCTGGCTCTGGTAAAATGGTTGCGGTTTTAAATGCCGATTTAGCTACAATTGAAGTAGCTTGTCAAAAGGCAAGCCAGCTAGGAATTGTATCACCAGCAAATTACAATACACCTAGTCAGATTGTTATTGGTGGTGAAGTTGAAGCGGTTAACAAAGCAGTGGAATTGTTAAAAGAAGCTGGTGTTAAGCGTCTCATCCCTTTGAATGTTTCCGGTCCATTTCATACAGCTTTGCTAAAACCTGCAAGTGATAAATTGGCAAAAGTTTTGGAAACAGTTGAATTTGCTGATTTCAAACTTCATTTGGTAGGAAATACAGAAGCAACTGTCATGGAACAAGGACGAATTAAGGAACTTTTAACTCGTCAAGTTATGGAACCAGTTCGTTTTTATGATAGTATTGCAACGATGCAAAAAGTTGGTGTAACTAATTTTATTGAAATTGGTCCAGGTAAGGTTCTTTCTGGTTTTGTTAAAAAAATTGATAAATCGGCAAAGGTTGCTCACGTTGAAGATGTTAGAAGTTTATCTACTCTTCTAGAAAATAAGGAATAGGTATGGAACTTAAAGGTAAAAATGTTTTTATAACTGGTTCAACACGTGGAATTGGTCTTGCAATGGCACATAAGTTTGCGAGTCTAGGTGCCAACATTGTTTTAAACGGTCGCCGTGAGATTGATGAGGTGCTCGTCTCTGAATTTTCAGATTATGGTGTACAAGTGGTTTCTATCTCTGGTGATGTGTCAGATAGCACGGATGCCAAGCGGATGGTAGAAGAAACTATCGAAAAACTTGGAAGCGTGGATATTCTGGTCAATAATGCAGGGATTACAAAAGATAAACTCATGCTAAAATTGACAGAGGAAGATTTTGAACAGGTCTTGAAAGTGAATCTTGTTGGTGCTTTTAATATGACTCAAGCGGTTTTGAAGCCAATGTCGAAAGCTCGTCAAGGTGCTGTTATCAATGTATCAAGTGTGGTTGGTTTGATTGGCAATGTCGGTCAAGCAAACTATGCGGCTTCTAAGGCTGGACTGATTGGATTTACTAAGTCTGTAGCGCGTGAAGTAGCAGCTCGCAATGTACGAGTGAATGCTATTGCACCAGGTATGATTGAGTCAGATATGACCGATGTTTTGTCTGATAAAGTGAAAGAAGCTACGTTAGCACAAATTCCGATGAAACGTTTTGGGAATACCAACGAAGTAGCAGAAGTGGCAGCCTTTCTAGCTCGTCAAGAGTATTTAACTGGGCAAGTCATTGCCATTGATGGCGGCTTAACCATGAGGTAGAAGGTGACTAAAACTTACGAGTTTTAAGCATGTGATATATTTTCTTAATAAAGGAGTTTGAAATGAAACTAAATCGAGTTGTTGTAACAGGATATGGAGTAACTTCACCTATTGGAAACACACCCGAAGAGTTTTGGGATAGTCTAAAAGAAGGGAAGATTGGTATTGGTCCAATTACGAATTTTGATCCTAGTGTGATTGGTGTACATAATGCAGCAGAAATTAAAGATTTCCCGCTAGAAAAACATTTTGTTAAAAAAGACAAAAATCGTATGGATATGTATTCTATTTATGCCATTCATGCAGCTTTAGAAGCGTTAGAAAATGCTCATCTAGATACCGAGACAGTTGACCATGATCGATTTGGGGTCATTGTATCTAGTGGGATTGGTGGCTTAAAAGAATTGCAAGATCAAATTATCCGAATGCATGAAAGAGGAGCCAATCGTATCCAACCGCTCTTCATTCCTAAAGCACTTTCAAATATGGGAGCCGGAAATATTGCTATTCGTGTGGGAGCTAATGGGGTGTGTAAATCTATTACAACTGCTTGTGCGTCTTCTAATGATGCTATTGGAGAGGCATTCCGTGAAATTAAATTTGGTTTTCAAGATGTTATTTTAGCAGGTGGTTCTGAATGCTCTATCAACGAAATTGGCATCGGCGGTTTTGCAGCTCTTACAGCTCTTTCCACAAATGAAGATCCAAAACGTTCGTCTATTCCATTTGATAAAGATCGGAATGGATTTGTAATGGGAGAAGGGGCAGGTGTTTTAGTAATTGAAAGTCTAGAACATGCTGAAAAACGTGGGGCAACAATTTTAGCAGAAATTGTGGGGTATGGAAATACTTGTGACGCATATCACATGACAACACCATCACCAGCTGGTACAGGGGCTGCTAAAGCTATGAAACTAGCCATTGAAGAAGCAGGATTACAACCTTCAGACATTGCCTATGTGAATGCTCATGGAACTTCTACACAAGCCAATGAAAAGGGTGAAAGTCAAGCGATTGTTAATGTTCTTGGGAAAGAAGTACCGGTTTCTTCTACGAAATCTTTCACAGGTCACCTTCTTGGTGCAGCCGGTGCAGTAGAAGCTATTGCAACGATTGAAGCAATGCGTCATAACTTTGTACCGATGACTGCAGGAACGCAAGAACTTTCAGATGATATCGAGGCGAATGTCATCTATGGTCAAGGGCAAGAACATGATATTCCGTATGCGATTTCAAATACCTTTGGCTTTGGCGGGCACAATGCTGTACTTGCATTCAAGCGCTGGGAGGCTTAAATGAATATCAATGAAATCAAAGATTTGATGGCTCAATTTGACCAATCAAGTCTGCGTGAATTTTCTTATAAAAATCAAAGCGATGAATTAACTTTCAGTAAAAATGAAAGAACAGTTGAATCAATTGCTCCTTCTGCAGAGGATTCAACAGTGAACACCAATCTTGTTTCACAAGTAGAAGTTACCCAGCCAACTGTTCCTCCAATTGTGGAGGAAACGATTAGTCCAGAAACACCTACAGCTGAAGGCGATGTAGTAGAAAGTCCCTTGGTTGGAGTTGCTTATCTTGCTTCTGGACCTGATAAACCTTCCTTTGTTTCCGTTGGCGACCAAGTCAAGAAAGGGCAAACCTTGATGATTATTGAGGCCATGAAAGTGATGAATGAAGTTCCGTCACCTAAGGACGGTATTGTGACGGAAATCCTTGTCCAAAATGAAGAAATGGTCGAATTTGGGAAAGGTTTGGTGCGGATTAAATGATTGATATCAATGCGATAAAAGAAGCTCTTCCACATCGTTACCCTATGCTGTTGGTTGATCGTGTGTTGGAAGTGAAAGAAGATGAGATTGTAGCGCTTAAAAATGTTACAATCAATGAGCCTTTTTTCAACGGACATTTCCCTGAATATCCTGTCATGCCGGGAGTTCTCATCATGGAGGCTTTGGCTCAAACAGCCGGTGTTTTGGAATTATCCAAAGAAGAAAATAAAGGGAAATTGGTCTTTTATGCCGGAATGGACAAGGTGAAATTTAAAAAACAAGTTGTTCCTGGTGATCAGCTCATCATGACAGCGAAGTTTGTGAAGCGTCGTGGCACCATTGCGGTTGTGGAAGCGAAAGCAGAAGTTGACGGGAAGTTGGCAGCGAGTGGTACTTTAACTTTTGCCCTCGGACAATAAAAAAGGAGATTTCACCATGTTTCGTAAGATTTTAATTGCCAACCGTGGGGAAATTGCGGTCAGAATTATTCGTGCAGCTAGAGAATTAGGGATTGCGACAGTCGCAGTCTATTCTACTGCTGACAAAGAAGCTCTCCATACTTTACTGGCAGATGAAGCGGTTTGCATTGGTCCGGCAAAGTCGACAGAATCCTACCTCAATATGAATGCGGTTCTTTCTGCCGCAGTTTTGACTGGAGCAGAGGCAATTCATCCAGGCTTTGGTTTTTTGAGTGAAAATTCTAAGTTTGCGACGATGTGCGAGGAAGTTGGTATTAAATTTATCGGTCCTTCGGGAGCGGTAATGGATTTAATGGGTGATAAAATCAATGCGCGTGCTCAGATGATTAAGGCTAATGTGCCTGTAATCCCAGGTTCTGATGGCGAAGTTCATACTTCAGACGAAGCACTTGCGGTTGCAGAAAAAATCGGCTATCCAGTTATGCTGAAAGCTTCTGCTGGCGGTGGTGGCAAAGGTATTCGGAAGGTTGAAAAAGCAGAGGATTTAGTAGCTGCTTTTGAGTCGGCTTCCAGCGAAGCCAAAGCGGCTTTCGGAAATGGCGCCATGTATATGGAGCGTGTCATTTATCCAGCTCGGCATATTGAAGTCCAAATCTTGGCTGACCAACATGGTCATGTTGTCCACTTAGGCGAGCGCGATTGTTCACTTCAAAGAAATAATCAAAAAGTGCTGGAAGAAAGTCCGTCGGTTGCGATTGGCAAGACCCTTCGTCGTAAAATTGGGGAAGCTGCTGTACGAGCTGCCCAATCTGTCGGATATGAAAACGCTGGAACGATTGAATTCTTATTTGATGAAGGCAAAAGAGAATTTTATTTCATGGAAATGAATACTCGTGTACAAGTGGAGCATCCGATAACGGAATTTGTAACGGGGGTGGACATTGTTAAGGAGCAAATCAAAATTGCTGTGGGGCAAGAGCTGCCTTTTAACCAAGAAGATATTCATATAACAGGTCATGCGATTGAGTGTCGAATCAATGCGGAAAATCCTGCATTTAACTTTGCACCAAGTCCGGGAAAGATTTCCAATCTCTATCTACCGAGTGGTGGAGTGGGGTTGCGTGTGGATTCTGCAGTTTATCCTGGCTACACGATTCCGCCGTATTATGACAGCATGATTGCCAAGATTATTGTTCATGGTGAAAATCGCTTTGATGCATTAATGAAAATGCAGCGTGCGCTCTATGAGTTAGAAATCGACGGTGTTGTGACAAATAGCGGTTTTCAGTTAGATTTGATTTCAGACCCACATGTCATTGCTGGCGATTATGATACAGCTTTTCTTATGGAGAAATTTTTACCAGCTTATCAAAAGAAAAAGTAGAGGAGTAAAGGATATAAGTCATGGCTTTGTTTTCCAAAAAGGATAAGTATATTCGGATCAATCCAAACCGTTCCAGTCGTGAGAAACCTCAAGTGAAACCAGAGTTTCCGGATGAACTGTTTTCAAAATGTCCAGGATGTAAGCATATCATTTACCAAAAAGATTTGGGAAGTGAACGGATTTGCCCGCAATGTGGCTATACGTTTCGTATTTCAGCTTTTGAACGCCTCAATTTAACGGTAGATGCCAATAGTTTTGAGGAATTATTTACAGGAATTGAAACATCAGACCCCTTGAAGTTTCCTAAATATCGTGAAAAATTAAGGACTGTCCGTGAAAAAACAGGTTTGGATGAGGCGGTATTGACAGGAATTGCGACAATCGGTGGTCAAAAAACTGCACTGGGGATCATGGATTCCAACTTTATCATGGCTTCTATGGGAACGGTCGTTGGAGAAAAAATTACTCGTCTTTTTGAATATGCTACAGAACATCAGTTGCCAGTCACTTTGTTTACAGCTTCTGGTGGCGCTCGCATGCAAGAAGGAATTATGAGTTTGATGCAAATGGCTAAAGTATCCGCAGCGGTGAAACGTCATTCTAATGCTGGCTTGTTTTATTTGACGATCTTAACAGACCCGACCACGGGTGGGGTGACGGCTTCATTTGCCATGGAAGGAGACATCATTTTGGCTGAAACGCAAGCGCTTGTTGGCTTTGCAGGTCGCCGAGTAATTGAAACAACCGTTCGTGAAAAATTGCCAGATGACTTCCAAAAGGCAGAATTTTTGCTTGAACATGGTTTTGTTGATGCCATTGTCAAACGCTTGGAATTGCGCTCCACCATTGCAATGTTATTGGCTTTCCATGGAGGTGAACAGTGACAAAGATTACCCGAATTATTAAAGAAGCACGAGATCAGGCACGATTGACAGCTTTGGATTTTGCGCAAGGAATTTGCGAGAATTTTATTGAATTACATGGCGATCGTTCTTTTCGAGATGACGGAGCGGTTATCGGTGGAATCGGAACTTTAGATGGTCAGCCCATCACCGTTGTTGGGATTCAAAAAGGACGCAATCTACAGGATAATTTGCAACGGAATTTTGGACAACCTCATCCAGAAGGTTATCGAAAAGCACTTCGCTTGATGAAGCAGGCAGAGAAATTTGGTCGTCCTGTCGTTACGTTTATCAACACAGCCGGTGCTTATCCAGGAGTTGGGGCTGAAGAGCGCGGTCAAGGAGAAGCTATTGCACGTAATTTGCTCGAGATGAGCGATTTAAAGGTGCCGATTATCGCTATTATTATCGGTGAAGGCGGATCTGGAGGAGCGCTAGCTTTAGCTGTTGCAGACAAGGTCTGGATGCTAGAAAATTCAATTTACGCGGTGCTTAGTCCCGAAGGTTTTGCTTCTATCTTGTGGAAAGACGGCAGTCGTGCTATGGAAGCTGCAGAACTCATGAAAATCACTTCTCATGAGCTTCTTGATATGAGAGTAGTGGACAAGGTGATTCCAGAAGCAAGGCTTAGCAATCAGGATTTATTGTATGCTGTGAAGCAAGAAATAGTTGCTGAATTAACAAATTTGTCTCAGCTACCACTTGAACAACTTTTAGAAGCACGTTACCAACGATTTCGAAAATACTAATAAAAATCAGAAGTGGATTGGCTTGTACCGTTCACTTCTGTTTTTTTATTTTTAAAATACGCTTTTCTGTAATATTTTCTGCTATAATAGAGAATGGACAAAGGGAGAAGAGATGTTTATTATTGATTTTATCTTGCATATTGATGCACACATTTATAATATTGCTCATGCTGTAGGTGGCTGGACATATTTGATTTTGTTTTTGGTAATTTTTATTGAGACAGCTGCGGTAGTATTTCCATTCCTGCCGGGAGACAGCTTACTTTTTGCTGCAGGCGCTCTATCAGCTAATCCAGCAATGCATTTTAATGTTCTACTTTTTATGCTTCTATTTTTTGTGGGAGCTTTTGTTGGCGATACCTGTAATTTCTTCATTGGCAGAACCTTGGGTTATCGTTTTGTACATTATAAATTTTTCAGTAAATTGATAAAAGAAGAAAATATCAAAGAAGCAGAAGTGTATTTTGAAAAACATGGTTCTACTTCTATTATTTTAGGACGCTATATTCCCATTATTCGTACCTTTGTACCATTTGTAGCAGGCATTAGCCAATTCCCAGTTCAGTCTTTTCTGAAACGAGCTTTTATCGCAGCTTTGTCTTGGTCTTTGATTGCGACAGGGGCAGGCTATCTTTTTGGGAATATCCCCTTTGTGAAAACTCATTTTTCAGCGATTATTTTGGGAATTGTCATTGTTACCTTACTCCCAACTGTGATAAGTGTGGTTCGAAGTGCAATGATTAAAAAGCGAAACAATCAAATGAAGAGATAAGAAAACTCTGAGATAATTTGAAAATCTCAGAGTTTTTATGTTATTCTGGAGCAATCACTTCCACACCGCCTATGTATGGGCGAAGTACTTCTGGAATAGTGACGGAGCCGTCTTCATTTTGGTAATTTTCAAGAATGGCTGCAACGGTACGACCAACTGCAAGACCGGATCCATTCAAAGTGTGTAGAAGTTTAACTTTGCCGTCTGCTTCGTCACGGTAACGGATTTGGGCACGACGAGCTTGGAAATCTTCGGTATTGGAACAGCTAGAAATTTCACGGTAGGTATTCTGTGCTGGAATCCAGACTTCCAAGTCGTAGGTCTTCGCTGCAGAGAAGCCCATATCTCCTGTTGAAAGTGCAACAACGCGGTAAGGAAGATTTAATTTCTGAAGGATATTTTCGGCGTTAGCGGTCATTTTTTCTAATTCTTCATAAGAATGCTCTGGTTTGGCAAATTTGACCATTTCCACTTTGTGGAATTGATGCAAACGAATCAAACCACGGGTGTCACGACCGGCAGAACCAGCTTCAGAACGGAAAGACGGACTCATGGCTGTGAAGTAGATTGGCAAGTCTTTTCCGTCTAAAATTTCCCCACGGTAGTAGTTTGTCAAAGGAACTTCAGCAGTTGGAATGAGAACGTAATTTGTATCGCTCAATTCAAACGTATCTTCTTTGAATTTTGGATACTGACCAGTCCCAAACATAGAATCGTGATTAACCATGTAAGGAGGAATGACTTCTGTGTAGCCCTCTTTTTGATGTTCGTCTAACATGAAATTATAAATAGCGCGTTCTAGACGAGCTCCTAATCCTTTGTAAAAGAGGAAGCGAGCGCCGGTTACTTTTGCCCCGCGTTCCCAGTCGAGAATATCAAGATTTTCACCAATATCCCAGTGAGCTTTTACATCAAAGTCAAACACACGTGGCGTCCCCCAACGGCGAACTTCTACATTATCGTCTTCGTCAGCACCTACCGGCACACTATCGTGAGGAATATTTGGCAAAGTCGTTGTAAACTGGGTTAATGTAGCGTCAATTTCTGCTAACTCTGCGTCTAATGCTTTAACTTCAGCAGATAATTTTTGCATGGCAGTAATTTTATCATCAGCATTGTCTTTATTACGTTTCGCTTGGGCAATTTCTGCTGAAACCGTGTTACGCTCTGCTTTTAAATTTTCAACCTTGACCAAGAGTTCACGGCGTTTGCTATCAAACTCTTTCATTTTATCAAGTGTTGCAGCGTCAACGCCACGAGTAGCTAATTTTTTTGCGATGATATCAAAATCTGTGCGAATGCGTTTAATATCTAACATCAGAACCTCCTGAAATAAAAATACACCTATGAAAGTGTTGGAGTGGCAGAGCCACGGTCCCATCCAACTTCACATAAGTGCACTTGATTGTTTATGAAATTAATATCACGGTAGAATTTCAAGCTAGCTCCCTATCTGCTCACAGCTGCCGCAGACTTTCTGAATGAGATACTAGATTTACTTATCCGTTTCCTATGATTATACAAGAATTCTTATTTTTTTGCAAATAGATTTTTAAAAAATTGACCAATTGTTTGAATCAGTGTCGGTAATTTAATGACCTTTTCATTGCCGATATGATTTCGAGCATGTTTCAAAATAGTTCCAGCATCTTTTGAAGCGAAAAGGAATTTTCCTTTATTGGTAAAGACTTCAAAATGACGACTAATTCGTTTGCCAGACACATTGGCACCGATTTGATGGATAGTATCCCAAGGGATTTGAATATAGTCTTCGACATTGGCAACTGCATAAAATTCGAGCGCTTTATCTCCAACTAAGAATTTTCCAACTTTCCCTCCAATTCCCAGATAAGAAGTTCCTGTTGTTTGAAAATCAATTTTTGTATTTTGTGATTGTGCCATGTTCAATCCTCGTTTATCTATTATCCTTTCTATTATAGCACATTTATTGTCAATAAAAAAGAAGGCCAAAACCTTCTTTTTGTTGTTTACATAATTCCGAAGAAGCGTGCTACAATACCAACGATGAAGAGACCGATGATAATTGTGATTGGTGAAACTTTTTTCTTAAGTAACCACATGCATAGGAATGTAAGAAGAAGCCCCATCAAGCCAGGAATTAAAGCATCTAACTGTCCTTGAAGTGTTTGAGCTTGTATTTTATCAAGTCCAAGACCACTATTTACTTGACCAAGGATATCATGTAATTGTTGACCAGTAACATTTCCTTTAGGGAATTCAATGTAGGCACCTTTAGACAAAGTCTTAGAAGGAAGTCCTACCGTAAAGGTAATATTTACCCAACGTTCAACAAGAACGGCGATGATGAACATACCAAGGATTGAAGCTCCTTTGGTGATGTCTTGAAGGATACCGCCTGACATGTCTTTTGTAATTTCAGAACCAGCTTTGTAGCCAAGTTCTTGAGTGTACCATAAGAAGGCCATACGGATAAGATTCCAAAGTACGAAGAAGAGGATTGGACCCATCACGTTACCTGCCATAGCAAGTGAGGCACCAAGAGCACCGAGGATAGGACGAACGGTAAACCAGAAGACTGGGTCACCGATACCAGCAAGAGGTCCCATCATACCGATTTTAACCCCCTGGATAGCAGTGTTGTCAATTTCAGCACCGTTAGCCTTTTCTTCTTCAAGGGCAAGTGTCACACCAATGATAGGCGCAGCTACGTATGGGTGAGTATTAAAGAATTCCAAGTGACGTTCAAGAGCTGCAGCACGGTCTTCTTTAGAAGTGTAAAGTTTTTTGATAGCTGGTATAAGTGCATACGCCCAACCTAAGTTTTGCATCCGTTCATAGTTCCAAGAACCTTGCAAGAAAGTTGAACGCCACCAAACTTTTTGACGATCTGATTTTGATAATTGAATTTTTTCTGTCATGGTATTAGTAGCTCCTTTCTTAGTAGTCTTCTAAAATATCACCAATTGGGTCATTTGATGTAGCAGAACCGCCGCCACCATTCCCGCCTTTTTTAGAAAGGTTGATGTAGATGAAAGCCATAGCCACGCCGATTGTACCAAGAGCGATAAGAGTTAATTGACTAACAGCTGCAAGTGCAAAACCGATAGCAAAGAATGGCCATACTTCGCGAGTTGCCATCATGTTGATAACCATCGCGTAACCAACGGCAACGACCATACCACCACCGACAGCCATACCACCTGACAACCAAGCAGGCATAGCGTTCAAGACACCTTGAACAACTGACGTTGGAACTGCAAGAAGAAGAGCAGCAGGAATAGCAATACGAAGACCTTGAAGAAGAAGTGCAACTAAGTGAGTACGTTCTACAGCACCGATGTTACCTTCTTTAGCAGCAGCATCAGCACCATGAACAAGACCTACTGAAATTGTACGAACAATCATTGTAAGGAAGAGACCAGCAACTGCAAGAGGGATAGCAGTTGTATAAGCGAAACTGATACCTTTATCAGTGAAGTCGCCACCTTGTACCATGATGATTGCAGATGCTACAGAAGCAAGTGCAGCATCAGGAGCAACGGCAGCACCAATGTTTGCCCAACCAAGAGCAATCATTTGAAGTGTACCACCAAGGATGACACCTGCTTCCAAGTGTCCTGTTACTAGACCGATAAGGGTACAAGCAACAAGTGGTTGGTGGAATTGAAATTGGTCCAAGATTCCTTCAAGTCCAGCAAGAAAGGCAACGAAGACCACTAAAATCATAGAAATAATTGACATATTCTAAATCCTTTCCATTATTGAACGTTGGCTTTTTTAATTAAGTCAAACAAATCTTTTTTGGAGTCATTTGGCACTTTACGTACGTCAAATTCCACTCCGAGGTCACGCAATTTTTCAAAGGTTGCAACATCGTCTTTGTCCATTGACAAAACGTTATTGACCATTGTTTTACCAGTTGAGTGAGCCATTGAGCCAACATTGAGTGTTTTGATATCGACACCACCTTCAACAGCACGAAGTGCATCTTGAGGAGTTTCAAAAAGAATCAGTGCATGTGTGTTACCAAAACGAGGGTCTTTTGCTACCGCAATCAATTTGTCAATTGGGACAACATTTGCTTTGACATTACCAGGAGCAGCTTGTTTGATCAACTCTTTACGAAGTTTATCAGCTGATACGGAGTCAGAAGCAACGATGATACGGTCTGCTTTAGAATCTGGTGTCCAAGCAGTTGCAACTTGACCGTGAAGAAGACGTGTATCGATACGAGCAAGATTGATTTTCAACTTGCCATCGCCGATAACGGTTCCTTCTGGAATAGCAGCTTGAGCAGTTGGTGCAGCCGGTGCACTTGCTACCTCAGCTACAGGATTTAGTTCTTCAGGAAGAGCTTTCACTCCGTCCTTGGCTTCTTTGATGATGTTTGCGACAACAGCGTCAACGCCAGCATTGGCGTCCATCATTCGTTCAGTATAAGCTTGAATCAACATTGGCAGATTCAAACCTGTAATGATCGCGAACTTGCGATCCGGATTTTCACCCATTACGCGGCTAGCTTGGTTAAATGGAGAACCACTCCACAGGTCAGCCAAAACTAGAACTTCATCGTTCGCGTCAAAAGCAGCCACAGCGTCATTGAACTTAGCATACAAATCATCAGGACCTTCATTTGGCATAAAAGTTACAACTTGAACTTTTTCTTGCTCACCAAAAATCATAGAACCTGATTGATGAATACCAGCAGCAAATTCACCATGGCTTGCAATAATGATTCCGATACTCATTATTGTCTTTCCTCCTTATAAAATGTTTGACTTAAGTTTAAGAAAAATTTAAGACTACTTAAGTATAAAACGTTTTCATGAAAAATGCAATAGTTTGAGCTAAAAAAATCAAAATCTTTCATATTTTTGACAGATTGTAAACGGACAAAACTAGCCATTTAAACAATATATTAACCTTGAAAAGCGATTGGAAAAATAATGAAAATTTTGAAAAAATAATTCTATCTACATGAATTATTGAATAAGAAAGAGGAGAATCAATAAAAAATCTAGAAACATTTTAAATTTAAAAAACAAAATTTATAATATTCAATTTATAGTATAAACAAACTGATAGAAAATAATTGAAAATCAATAGCTGATAAGACCGCCCCATGATTGCGAGTGCACAATCAGTTGCAGAAAAATAAAATCTGGGAAGATTACGTGTAAATATTAAAGAGTCGGGCAGAAAAACTGTCCAACTCTAAGTCTTATTATAAAAATAGTTTCAATAATTGATGAGCGACTCCGTCTTGGTCATTGGTAAGCGGCAGTTGTTCATCTGCGTAAGGGAGAAGTGTTTGGCTAGCGTTTTTCATGGCATAGCCAGTACCGGCAAAAGCTAACATCTCTGTATCATTGTGCTCGTCACCAAAAGCAATCAAATCTTTTCGATCCACGTTCAGAACCTCTAATAAATATTTCAAAGCAAAAGCTTTGTTGACGCCTTTTGGAGTGCATTCGAGGATATTGAGCGGACCGCCCCAAGTGTTGATAGATAATTGTTGTTGATAAAATTGATTCAATTCATCCGCCAAAGCATATTTATCATTGGCATGCGTTTGCAAAAGGATACAGTTGGGATTTTTGGTAACCAATTCTGGATTAAATTGATTTTCAGGTCGAAAAGATTCTACACCAAATAATTTCGGGTCGGCAATCGTTTCATTGGGGGCGGTGATATAAAATTTCTTCCGATATTCCCCAGCAATGAAGTCTGCTTCAATCTCTTCCTTCCTTTTGACAATGTCTAATAGATATTCTTTATCTAAAGTGATACATCTTTCCTGTTGCCACTTTTTATCCGGGATATGGGTCAAAGAGCCATTAAAGTTGATCATTGGAGTATGTAGCTCCAATTCTTTATAAAATTCCCGTGCCATTCGATAAGGGCGTCCAGTTGTGATGACAACATGGTGTCCTTTTTTAGAAATTTTTTTAATGGTTTCTTTTGTAAATTCAGATAATTTGCTGTCAGAATTAAGCAAGGTTCCGTCTAAATCTACTGCAATTACTTTTTTTGTCATAGTCTACTCTTTCATTTGTGCTGTTTTCTATTATAGCAGATTTTAAGATGAAAGTGCAGAATTTGTGATATAATGTTTTCTTATATAACGAAGGAGGAAATCGAGTATGCGTAAAACAATTATCATTCATATTTTCTTTGCGATTATTTCTGCTATCGTTTATGCCGAAGGAATTTTGACAAAAGGGCCAGATTTGATTTGGAATATGTTTCTAGCTTTGGTTGCCTATGATGCGGCTTTTATAGCCATTCAATTTAAGAAAAAATGGTTTTTCTTGCCTATAGCAATTCTTTGGCTAGTGTTTTATCCCAATACGTTCTATATGATTACGGACTTGGTACACATGCACTGGGTGAGTGACACCTTGTGGAACCGAGAAAGTCTGCATCTTTTTATGGCCTTTGTTCCAAGTATTTTCTTTGGGGTTCTATGCGGAATAGAGAGCTGGAATTTGATTTCGGGCTATTTGAAGCTCAAATGGTGGCTGGAATATTTGGCTATTGGAACCGTCTCATTTTTATCGAGTCTCGCAATTTACATTGGTCGCTATGATCGGCTCAATTCTTGGGATCTAGTCAGCCATCCTACGTTAGTCTTTGAGCGGTTGGCAGCTGCTTTGCAGAGGGAGCGCCTGTTATTCATTTTAGGGTTTACCTTTATTCAAATCATGTCCTTGGTCTTTTTGACCAAAAATCAGTCTAAATAAAGATTTTCTGTATAAAACATTGAATTAATTTGTTTGTTTTTAAAACTTCCGTTGAAATCATGGATATTTTGTGGTATTATATCTATTATCGTTCGTAAATTTTAAGGAGATTTTTAAAAATGGACAAGTTTTTTAAACTAAAAGAGAACGGTACAACTGTTCGTACAGAAGTTCTTGCTGGTTTAACCACTTTCTTTGCAATGAGTTATATCCTCTTTGTCAACCCTGAAATGCTCAGTCAAACAGGCATGCCAGCACAAGGAGTTTTCTTAGCGACTATCATTGGGACTGTTGCAGGGACGCTGATGATGGCTTTATATGCCAACATTCCTTACGCTCAGGCGCCTGGTATGGGACTGAATGCTTTCTTTACTTATACCGTTGTATTTGCACTTGGTTATACATGGCAAGAGGCGCTGGCAATGGTTTTCCTCTGCGGGATTATTAGTATTATTGTCACGTTGACCAAGGTTCGTACAATTATTATTCATGCAATTCCAGAGAGTTTGAAATACGCTATTTCTGGTGGAATTGGGATTTTCCTAGCTTATATCGGAGTGAAAAAAGCGGGACTTTTGAAATTTTCAATTGATCCAGGAACCTATACTGTTGCAGGAAAAGGTGCTGATAAGGCACAAGCAGCTATTACGGCTAATGGAATGGCAACACCGGGCTTGGTAGATTTTAACAATCCAGCTGTTCTTGTCGCTTTGTTTGGAATTCTCATCACTATTTTCTTTGTCCTTAAACGCATTCGCGGAGGGATTGTTCTCTCCATTGCAGCAACAACAATCGTAGCTATCTTGGTAGGGGTCGTAGACCTTTTAAAAATCAATTTTGCTTCCAATAATATCGGTGCTGCTGTTCAGGATTTAGGAAAGATTTTTGGTGCGGCACTAGGTAAAGATGGCTTGCTGGCTTTGTTTGCAAAACCAGCTCGTCTTCCAGAAGTGCTTCTAGCCATTTTGGCCTTTTCATTAACAGATATTTTTGATAATATTGGAACTTTGATTAGTACTGGTCGTAAAGCAGGTATCTTTAATATTGCAGATGAAGAAGCTGCTAAAGATTCGTCTGGGCTTCAGACTAAAATGGACAAGGCGCTGTTTTCAGACATGGTTGGGACAACGATTGGTGCGATTGCAGGAACTTCAAATGTCACGACTTATGTAGAAAGTGCAGCTGGGATTGAAGCCGGTGGTCGTACAGGCTTAACAGCACTTGTCGTTGCGGCTTTGTTTGTTATTTCAAGTTTCTTTAGTCCACTTCTTGCTATTGTCCCAACAGTAGCAGTAGCTCCTATTCTTATCATTGTCGGAATTATGATGCTTTCCAGTATGAAAGATATCGAATGGGACGATTTATCAGAAGCAGTACCAGCCTTCTTTACATCCGTTTTCATGGGCTTTACTTACAGTATTACTCATGGTATTGCCGCAGGATTTATCATGTATGCTTTTGTGAAAATCATCAAAGGTGAAGCCAAAGAAGTTCACCCAATTATCTGGGTGTTGGATGCTTTGTTTATCCTAAATTTTATCAGTCTAGCTTTGGCTTAATGATTGAAAAATCGGGAGTGGGACAAAAATCGGTAATTTCGAAGAAATTTGATTTTGTCGTCCCACCCCCGCACAGTTGAGTAGGGCTGTAAAGGTTGATTTATCAACCGCATAGAACCCACTCAACCACTGCGACTTGCAAGAAACTCATAAAAATCTGACAAGGTTAAGGACTTTTGTCCCAGCCTCTTTTCTTTTGTTAAATTTCAGCAGAAAATGAAAACTTCTGGTATAATAAAAGAATGTTTATCCATAATGAAGATGAGTTGATGGCGTGGGGCGAGAAATTGGGTGCTTTACTCCAAAAACAAGATGTGTTGATTTTAACAGGTGATTTAGGTGCTGGAAAAACAACCTTCACCAAAGGTTTAGCGCGTGGACTGGGTATCAAACAAATGATCAAAAGTCCGACCTATACTATTGTACGAGAATATGACGGACGCCTGCCGCTTTATCATTTGGACGTTTATCGTATTGGGGAAGATCCAGATTTTATTGATTTAGACGATTTTCTCTTTGGAGATGGGGTGACGGTTATTGAATGGGGCGAATTGTTGGGAGCTAGTTTGCCAAGCGATTATCTAAAATTGACAATTCTAAGAAAAAATGATGGCCGAGAATTGGTCTTTGACGCAAAAGGACATCGAGCTGAGAAACTGCTTGAGGAATTTGTCAATGGCTGAGTTAGAGCTAGTTATAAGAGAAGCAGAACCTCAAGACGCCAAATCTTTAATTGATTTTCTTAATCAGGTTGGGCAAGAGTCAGATTACATGACATTAGATGACGCAGGGATTTTGATGACAGAAGAGCAGATGAGCTCTTTCATTCAACATCAAGCCGCGTCAGATAACCAGATTTATCTAATTGCACTATTAGATAATGAAATTGCTGGGCTTGTGATCATTACAGCTGATTTTCATGAGCGAATTCGTCATATCGGGCAGGTCTTTATCGTGGTTAAAAGAGCATTTTGGAATCAAGGCTTAGGGAAATTTCTTCTAGAAGAAGCGATAGACTGGGCAGAGAATTCTGGAGTGATTCGACGATTAGAATTGACCGTACAAGTAAGAAATAAACGTGCTGTTCATTTGTATCAGGCGTTTGGGTTTGAGATTGAGGGCATTCAAAAAAGAGGAGCCTATCTTGCAGAAGGGAAATTTCTTGATGTTTACCTAATGGGAAAACTGATAGATTAGAATAATATGTTAAAAAAAATTATCTTAATGTTTTTAAGTTTGTGTCTTGTAACGGTTGCAGGACTAGGCGTTTATGGATTTACGATTTATAATCAATCAACGGATGTGTTGTCCAAGACTTACAAGAGTTTTGGAAAAGATACAGATGTCATCGCAGCTACCAAACCGCTTACCTTACTTTTAATGGGAGTGGATACCGGTAGTGGTTCACGATCAGATCCGTGGGCTGGAAATAGTGACTCCATGATTCTCATGACAGTTAATCCCAAGACAAAAAAGACGACGATGATGAGTTTGGAGCGGGATATTCTCACCAATATAAAAAATGGCGATGAAACCATGCAAGCAAAGCTTAATGCGGCTTATGCAGATGGTGGAGCTGAGCTAGCTATTTCCACAGTGCAAAAGATGATGAATATTCACATTGACCGCTATGTGCTTATCAATATGAAAGGTCTGGTGCAATTGGTTGATGCTGTTGGGGGAATTACCGTGAACAATACTCTTGGTTTCCCTATTTCGATTGAAGAAAATGAACCAGAATATAAAGCAGTTGTTGAACCAGGTAAGCAACACATAAACGGAGATCAGGCGTTGGTTTATTCTCGCATGCGTTATCAAGATCCAGAAGGGGATTATGGCCGTCAAAAGCGTCAACGAGAAGTCATTCAAAAAGTAGTCCAAAAAGTGCTGAGTTTAAATAGTGTCAGCCATTATCAGGCTATTTTAAAAGCTGTTAGCAACAATATGCAGACCAATGTAGAGTTGTCTTCAGGCAGTATTCCTCAATTATTAGGTTATCAAGATGCTTTCAAAAATATCGAAAGCAAACAGTTAAAAGGTGAAGGAGCAACTCTGGCAGATGGTGGTTCTTATCAAATCGTCACTTCGGAGCATATGTTGGAAATGCAAAATGTTCTGAGAAAATCGCTTGGCTTGGAAGAAGTAACTAAATTGGAAACCAATGCAGTTTTATATGAAGAATTGTATGGCAGTGCTGCTCCTAGTTCCAGTCAGTCAGGAAATGGCACAACAACTGGTGCTGCTGATTCTTCTGCGTATTCAAGCAATCCTTATGGAACAGATCAAAATGGACAGTATTACGGTCAATACGGACAATGACATGATAAAAAAGAATTTAGCGTGTGTCTAAATTCTTTTTTATTTCTTAGTTGATGTGAGTGTTCCAGATATCTTGAATTTGTTGAAGTCGAGCAGTAGCGTCTTGCTCAAAAAGTTTGAATTGGTAAGTTAAATCCTGTGAAATTGTTTGGAGATTGTCTTTTTGCTCTTGAACGACTTGGAGATTTCGTTGAATGTTTTGGAGATTGTCTTGAATCCTGTCCATTAGCTCATAACTTTCAACAGCCTCGTTCATGAGTTTTTCTCTATTTTTAACAAGGCAAAAGCTGGCTGCAGCTGCACCGGTGAATAACAATAGATTACTAAGTTTCATGGTTTCTCCTTATGCTTTTGAAATTTTTTCGGCTAATTCTGCAAGAGCAGGGAAGTTTGGTTCGTGCGCCACGAAAGTCAGTTTTAAATCATCATTTTCTGTATAGCGTGGTGCTAAATGGACATGTGTATGGAAGACAGATTGACCGGCAATTTCTTCGTTATTATTGATGATATTCATCCCCTTTGCACCAGTCGCCTTCATCACTTTACGAGCAATATCTGGTATTCGTGCAAAAAGTTGACTGGCAGCTTCACCGTCCATTTCAAGCATGTTGCGGAAATGTTTTTTAGGGACAACCAAGGTATGTCCGGGCGTTACTTGTGAGATGTCTAAAAACGCTAGAATTTCATCGTCTTCATATACTTTAGAAGCTGGAATTTCTCCTGCAATAATCTTACAAAAAATGCAATCTGCCATCAAATTTACCTCTACTTTGCTAGATTTTGTTATAATATAAGAACATTATACCAGAATTTGGAGAAAATATGTTAGAAATAAAAGGGCTTACAGGGGGCTATGTGAATATCCCTGTTTTAAAAGACATCAGTTTCACAGTAGGAAATGGGGAACTGGTGGGGTTGATTGGCTTGAATGGTGCGGGTAAATCCACTACAATCAATGAAATTATCGGACTTTTAACTCCTTATAAGGGTGAAATTTTAATTGACGGTGCCAAACTGCAAGATAGTCCTACGGCTTATCGTGAGAAAATTGGTTTTATTCCGGAAACACCTAGTTTGTACGAAGAATTGACTTTAAGAGAACATATTGAAACGGTTGCTATGGCCTATAATGTGGAGCAAAAGGTGGCTTTTGCACGCGTGGAGAAATTATTGACCATGTTTCGCTTGAAAGAAAAATTAGATTGGTTTCCGGTGCATTTTTCTAAAGGAATGAAGCAAAAAGTCATGATTATTTGTGCCTTTGTAGTCGATCCAAGTCTTTTTATCGTTGATGAACCATTTTTGGGACTTGATCCAGTTGCTATTGCTGACTTGATAGAGCTTTTGGAGGATGAAAAGGCAAAAGGCAAGTCAATTCTCATGAGTACGCATGTGCTGGATTCGGCAGAAAAGATGTGTGATTCATTCGTGATATTGCATAAGGGAGAAATCCGAGCTAAAGGCAATTTAGCAGAATTACGAGCAGAATTTGCTATGCCAGAAGCTAGTCTCAATGACATTTATCTAGCTTTGACAGAAGAGGCGAGCCTATGAGAGAACTGTTTCAAAAGCGCAAACAAGTATTTCGCAATCAATGTTTGAAGTATTCGCGCTATGTTTTTAACGACCATTTTGTCCTCTTTTTATTAGTTTTTACTGGCTTTTTAGCTGTTCAATACAGTCAGTTGTTGCGAAATTTACCTTCAAATCACCTGCCAATCATTCTTGCTTTAGCAGTTCTTTTGATTTTATTGTTGCCTCTGGGACGAATCGCAACATATATGGAAAAACCAGATAGTCTATTTTTATTGGTCAAAGAAGAGGAATTAAAAAGCTACCTACAAGAACAAACGCGTTTATCTTATCGGTTATGGGTCTTGCTTCAAACTGTTGTGTTGTTACTATTAGTACCGCTTTTTCTTGCCTTAGGCATGCCGCTTTGGGGCTGGTTTATTCTTGTTTTTCTTATGTTGATAGCAAAATGGTTCGTATTTTTGCAGAAAAGTCAAAAATTTTACCAAGGTGCAGGGGTGAATTGGAGCTATCTCATTGCTTACGAAGAAAGACGCAAGCAGACAATCCTACGTTTCTTTGCTCTCTTTACCAACGTTAAGGGAATTTCCAATAGCGTAAAACGCCGAGCATATCTTGATGGTTTGACGAATATTCTACCAAAAAGACAGTCAACTACTTGGCAAAATATGTATTTGCGTTCTTATTTGCGCAATGGTGATTTTCTTGCCTTGACTATACGGTTGCTGTTTCTGTCTCTTTTGGGAATTGGTTTTATCAGTCAATCGTGGATTGCTGCCATATTTTTGGCATTGTTAAATTATCTCCTGCTATTTCAGTTGACAGCCTTGTACCATGCCTTTGATTACCAATATTTGACGTTCTTATTCCCTTTAGAAATCAATTCAAAGTTAAAAGGAGTGAAACAAGTGATTGCTCTTATTGGCTACAGCGTGCTTTTTGTGGAAATAATGATGGCTTTGCTGTTTTTCCAAGATAGAGTAGCTTTGCTTTTTATGATAGGAATCACATTGCTACTCTATGTCATTTATTTACCATTCAAATTAAGAAGTTTGGTTGACTAAAGGAAGTAAAATTAGTAAAATAGATAGGAAACTTTTTACGGAGGGGAACAATGGACTTGGTTGATAATGAGCTAACTCTGACACCAATTGCAGGTAAAAGTGGGAAAGCCTATATGGGCACCTATCCAGATGGGGCGCGCGTTTTCGTCAAGATGAACACGACCCCAATCTTAGTAGGTTTGGCTAGAGAACAAATCGCACCGCAATTATTGTGGAGTCGTCGCATGGCAGACGGCAATGTCATGAGTGCACAGGAATGGCTATCAGGAAAAATTTTGACGCCGACTGAAATGGACAAAAAACAAATTGTAAATATTTTGACACGGCTGCATCGTTCACGTCCTTTGATGACACAGTTGCGTCGGTTGGGTTATTCCTTGGAGACGCCAGCAGATTTATTGGAATCTTGGTTAGAATACGCACCATTGGCAATTGGAAATAATCATTACTTACGGTCGGTTTTAAATGATATGCGTAGTCATTTACCACAATTTCGCGAGGATCATGCAACGATTGTGCATGGCGATGTGCGTCATAGTAACTGGATTGAGACAGATAGTGGATTGGTGTATTTAGTAGATTGGGATTCTGTTCGATTGACAGATCGTATGTTTGATGTGGCTCATATATTAAGCCATTATATTCCAGAGGTGCGTTGGAAAGAATGGTTGACCTACTATGGCTATCGCTATAATGAAACGGTATTGAAGAAATTATACTGGTATGGTCAGTATGCTTACCTATGTCAGATTGCGAAGTATTATGAAAATGCAGACTTGGAAAATGTAAATCGGGAGATTTATGCCTTGCGCAACTTCCGCTCAAAATACGGAAGAAAGGTGTCATGAGAGTTAGAAATCGCAAAGGCGCAACGGAATTACTAGAAGCAAACCCGCAATATGTGATTTTAAATCCTGCTGAAGCAAAGGGCAAGTGGCATGAGATTTTTGGGAATAAGCACCCTATTCATATTGAAGTGGGAAGTGGAAAAGGTGCGTTTGTTTCAGGAATGGCAAAAGCTCATCCAGAAATTAACTATATCGGGATCGATATTCAAAAATCTGTTTTGAGTTACGCTTTGGATAAAGTTTTAGCGACAGATGTTCCCAATATCAAGCTCCTTTGGGTAGATGGTTCTGATTTGACCAACTACTTTGAAAATGGGGAGATTGATCGCCTGTACCTGAATTTTTCTGACCCTTGGCCCAAGAAACGCCACGAAAAACGGCGTTTAACCTACAAATCTTTTCTCGATACCTTTAAGCGAATTTTACCAGAACATGGTGAGATTCATTTCAAAACAGATAATCGTGGTCTCTTTGAATATAGCTTAGTGAGCTTTTCTCAATACGGCATGAAACTAAATGGTGTTTGGTTAGATTTGCACGCGAGCGACTTTGAAGATAATGTGCTGACAGAATACGAGCAAAAATTTGCCAACAAAGGTCAAGTCATCTATCGGGTTGAGGCAGAGTTTTAAGGTGAAATAGATAATTGAAAGAGGCTGGGCAAAAAGTGTCCCAGCTTCTATCAGATTTAGTAATAAACGAATAACGCAGTAGGTGATTGGGCTCTTCATTCGCTGTTTAAGTACCCTTGCGGAGGTGAGTTTGGGACAAAAAGATTTCAATTTTTAAAAATCTTAATTATTAAGATCTTCAAATCTATAATTAAATGCGAAAAGCGAACAAAGTAGAATTCTGATTACCGGAAAACTAGTTTTGTTCGCTTTTTATATTTGAGGTCGGACTTTTGTCCCAGCCTCCACTCCCTTTTCTGATTTTCAGGAGAAAAGATTGCTAAAAAACAAGAGGAGTAAAAGAATGTCTCAAGCGACAAAATGAACTTTAGAAGCTTCATTTAAACATTTTGTTATAAAAGCTATTAACAAAATTTACGATTCAGGACATTGTAGGAGATTGTGGTATCAATCGAATGACCTTTTATCATAAATATATATATGTGTGATTTGGTAGAATGGTCTTGTTTTGAGTTTGCTAAAAAGTAAAACGTTTCTGTCCAAGTAGATATTCAAGAAATTTTATTAAATAGTAGAACTTTTCTCATTTTGTTCTTTTCTCTTGTGCTTGATTAAGTTTTTATTTATAATAATTCTAAATAAAGAGAAAAGAGAAGGTTGGCGATGATGAGAGAACAAGAGATTGATAAGAATTTTAGCGGTCGGCTTAATATTTTGCGAGCTGGAGTATTAGGGGCCAATGATGGTATTATTTCTATCGCGGGTGTGGTAATAGGGGTAGCAAGTGCGACAGAAAGTATTTGGATTATCTTTCTTTCTGGGTTAGCAGCAGTCTTTGCGGGAGCTTTTTCCATGGCAGGTGGTGAATATGTATCTGTCTCCACTCAAAAGGATACGGAGGAGGCCGCAGTTGTTAGAGAGCGAGATCTTTTAATGAAAAATCCAGATATTGCTAGGCAGTCGCTCTATGCAGCTTATATCCAGAATGGCGAGTGTGAGACTTCTGCCCAGCTTTTAACCAATCGAGCTTTTTTAAAGGATCCTCTCAAAGCTTTGGTAGCGGAAAAGTATGGTATTGAAGTAGAAGAATTTACTAATCCTTGGCATGCAGCAATCTCCAGCTTTATCGCTTTTGTAGCAGGAGCTATCTTTCCCATGCTGAGCATTGTCTTCTTTTCTGCTAGTTATAGAATTCCGGCGACAGTAGTCATCGTTGCTTTATCGCTATTGGGAACGGGATACACCAGTGCCAAGTTAGGAAAAGCACCGATAAAAAATGCCATGATTCGAAACTTAGTCATTGGACTTTTGACTATGACAGTAACTTATCTTGTAGGTCAATTATTTGCTATTTAATTTCGAAATAAAAAACCTTTATGAGGAGTGATTTTGATTGTAGGTTATTCTATTTGACTTTATAGTCAATTCTTTTTAGAATTATCTGTCAACCACAATGCTGAAATCAATCAATTTTCTTACGATTGATAAGTATAGCATCAAATAAAATACAGGAATATATTTTCTTGCATTTTATTTTTTCTTATGCTATAATACAAGTGACGAATATGAAAGAGAGGCGAGGAAGTATCTTCGCCTCTTATCTGTGAGGAGGTGTAGTCTTATCGCAACGATTGTAGAATTGGTAAAAGAGGTTGTCGAGCCAGTCATCCAAGAACCGTATGAATTAGTGGATATTGAGTACGGTAAGATGGGGAGCGACCATGTTCTTAGTATTTTTGTAGATAAGCCGGGAGGGATTACCGTAAATGATACGGCAGATTTGACGGACATCATCAGTCCGCTTTTGGACACGATTAAGCCGGATCCCTTTCCTGAGCAGTATTTTCTTGAAGTAACTAGCCCAGGGTTGGAACGTCCGCTGAAAACGAAAGAACAATTAGCAGATGCAGTTGGGCAATATATCCATGTTAGTCTGTATCAAGCAGTTGATAAAAGTAAAACCTTTGAAGGAACATTGCTTTCTTTTGAGGAAGATCATTTAACAATGGAATATAGGGATAAGACGCGTAAGAAAGTTGTTCAAATTCCTTACAGACTAGTATCTAAAGCAAGATTAGCAGTCAAATTTTAGCAAGAATAAAAAGAAAGGATTGCTTTTGTTTCCGCAAAAGCTAAAAAGACATGAGTAAAGAAATGCTAGAGGCCTTCCGTATTTTGGAAGAAGACAAAGGGATCAAAAAAGAAGACATTATCGAAGCAGTGACTGAGTCACTTCGTTCAGCTTATCGTCGCCGTTATGGTCAGTCAGATAGTGCAGCTATTGAATTTAATGAAAAAACAGGAGATTTTCGTGTCTATACGGTTCGTGAAGTGGTGGACGAAGTTTTTGATAGCCGTTTGGAAATCAGCTTAAAAGATGCTCTTGCTATTAGCTCGGCTTATGAACTTGGTGATAAAATCAAATTTGAAGAAGCACCGGCTGAATTTGGTCGGGTAGCAGCTCAATCTGCTAAGCAAACAATTATGGAAAAAATGCGCAAACAAACGCGGGCAATTACTTACAATAAGTACAAAGAACATGAGAATGAAATCATGTCAGGAACAGTCGAACGTTTTGACAATCGTTTCATCTATGTCAATCTTGGCAGCATTGAAGCGCAGTTGTCTAAACAAGACCAAATTCCTGGAGAAGTCTTTGCTTCACATGATCGCATTGAAGTTTTTGTTTATAAGGTTGAGGACAATCCTCGCGGTGTGAATGTTTTTGTTAGCCGCAGTCATCCAGAAATGATCAAACGCTTAATGGAGCAAGAGATTCCTGAAGTTTATGACGGAACGGTTGAAATCATGAGCGTTTCTCGTGAAGCAGGTGATCGAACCAAGGTTGCGGTACGCAGTCACAACCCAAATGTAGATGCAATTGGTACAATCGTTGGACGTGGTGGCGCAAACATCAAGAAAATCACCAGCAAGTTTCATCCAGCTAAGTATGATGCAAAATCAGACCGTATGATTCCTATTGAAGAAAACATCGATGTGATTGAGTGGGTAGCAGATCCTGCTGAATTCATCTACAATGCGATTGCTCCGGCAGAAGTGGATCAAGTCATCTTTGACAGTCAAGATAGCAAGCATGCTCTTGTCGTTGTGCCAGATAACAAATTGTCTCTTGCAATCGGTCGTCGCGGACAAAACGTACGCTTGGCAGCTCATTTGACAGGTTACAGAATTGACATCAAATCTGCAAGTGAATTTGAAGCTATGGAAGAAGCAGGTGAGCTTGGTGGATTTGCTGAAGAAGTAGAAGAATTTACAGCAGTTGAAAGTCCTGTAGAAACAGAATTTGTGGAAAGTGAAGTTGAAGCAGCAGACTAAAGGAGGGAAAGAATGGCAAAAACAAGAAAAATCCCTTTACGAAAATCAGTAGTTTCTAACGAAATCATTGACAAGCGTGATTTACTCCGCATTGTCAAAAACAAAGAAGGTCAAATTTTCATTGATCCGACAGGTAAGGCGAACGGACGTGGAGCTTATATCAAACTTGATAATGAAGAAGCGCTTCAAGCTAAGCAAAAACGAGTCTTTAATCGCAGTTTCAATATGGAAGTGGAAGACGATTTTTACGATGAACTGATTGCTTACGTGGATCACAAGGTCAAAAGAAGAGAGTTAGGTCTTGAATAAGCAAAAACTAGCAAATTTACTTGGCTTAGCACAACGAGCAGGTCGCATCATATCGGGTGAAGAATTGGTTGTTAAGGCTATACAAAATAGGAAAGCAAAGTTGGTATTTTTAGCCAACGATGCTGCTCCAAATTTGACCAAGAAAATTACTGATAAAAGTCATTACTATAAAGTAGAAGTATCAACCGTGTTTTCAACACTGGAATTAAGCACCGCAGTAGGCAAGGCAAGAAAAGTGCTTGCCATCACTGATGCTGGATTTACAAAGAAAATGAGGTCTCTTATGGAATAGAAGAGGAGGACAAGATTTGTCTAAAGTAAGATTGTACGAAATCGCGAAAGAACTGGGAAAAGAAAGCAAGGAAATTGTGGCGCGTGCAAAAGAGCTTGGTATTGAGGTAAAAAGTCATGCCAGCAGCGTGGAAAGTGAAATAGCAACACGTATCACAGCTAGCTTTTCTCAAGCAGCAGCTCCTAAAAAAGAAACGACTCAAAAGCCGACTCAATCGTTGCCTAAAGAGCAACCGTCAGCTTTAACGGCAGTAAAAGAAACGACCGAGGCTGAGAAGAAAGCAGAGCCGAAGGCAGTAGCTCCGAAGCAAAAGTCGGAAGTGGAAATGAAGTCGGCGCCTGCAAAACCAAAAAGTCGTAATTTTAAGGCTGAACGAGAGGCAAGAGCAAAAGAGCAAGCAGAACGACGGAATAAACAGCGAGACAATCGTCCGCAAAAACAACAAAATGGCGACAAACGAAATCAAGATGAGCGCAATCAGCGTAATGATCGAAGCAATCAAAATCGCAACGAACAACGCGACAATCGCAATCATCGAAACCAAGACAATCGTCGCCAAGGGCAAAATCGTTCACATGTTGCAAATCAGAATCGCCCTCAAACAAATCAAGGACCACGCATTGATTTCAAGGCGCGTGCAGCAGCTCTGAAAGCTGAACAAAATGCTGAATACGCTCGTGGTAGTGAAGAACGTTTCAAACAAGCTCAGGCTGCGAAAGCAGCTCAACGCGAGCAGAATAAACGGAAAGAACCTGTAGAAGAATTATTTCAAGCAGCAGCTACTATCGTGGAAGCAACAAAGCCAGCTCCACAGCCCCAAGTTGCTCCTGAAGCGAGTCAAACTCCCGCAATTGACACTCGTCGTAAAAAACAAGCCCGGCCAGACAAGAAACGCGATGACTTTGATCGTGAAGAAGATGGTCCAAGAAAACAACAAAAGAATCGAAGCAGTCAAAATCAAGTGAGAAATCAAAAGAATAGTAATTGGAATCATAACAAGAAAAATAAAAAAGGCAAGAATAATCGGAGCAATAACCAAACTCCAAAACCGGTTACAGAACGTAAATTCCATGAATTGCCAAAAGAGTTTGAATATACAGAAGGCATGACCGTTGCAGAGATTGCAAAGCGGATTAAGCGCGAACCAGCTGAAATTGTCAAGAAACTCTTTATGATGGGAGTCATGGCGACCCAAAACCAATCGTTAGATGGTGACACCATTGAACTCCTCATGGTGGATTATGGTATTGAAGCTCATGCTAAAGTTGAAGTGGACAATGCAGATATTGATCGCTTCTTTGTGGATGATGATTATCTTGATCCAGATGCCTTGGTAGAGCGTCCACCGGTTGTGACCATTATGGGACACGTTGACCATGGGAAAACAACGCTTTTGGATACCTTGCGTAATTCTCGTGTTGCCACAGGTGAAGCAGGTGGGATTACACAACATATCGGTGCTTACCAGATTGAAGAAAATGGTAAGAAAATTACTTTCTTAGATACGCCAGGGCATGCGGCCTTTACTTCTATGCGGGCACGTGGTGCTTCTGTCACAGATATTACGATTCTTGTTGTGGCAGCAGATGACGGGGTAATGCCTCAAACGATTGAAGCCATTAACCACTCAAAAGCAGCAAGTGTCCCCATTATTGTAGCGATTAACAAGATTGATAAGCCAGGTGCCAACCCTGAACGGGTTATCGGTGAATTGGCTGAATATGGCGTTATGTCAACTGCTTGGGGCGGTGATTCTGAATTCGTCGAAATTTCAGCGAAATTCAATCAAAATATTGAGGAGTTGCTCGAAACAGTTCTCCTTGTAGCCGAAATTCAAGAATTAAAAGCCGATCCGAATGTTCGCGCAATCGGTACGGTCATCGAAGCGCGCTTGGATAAAGGAAAAGGTGCGGTGGCAACTCTGCTCGTTCAACAAGGTACTTTGAATGTGCAGGATCCAATCGTTGTCGGAAATACCTTTGGACGTGTACGTGCGATGACCAATGACCGCGGACGCCGAGTGAAAGTTGCTGGACCGTCTACACCAGTATCTATCACGGGTCTAAATGAAACACCGATGGCTGGTGATCATTTTGCAGTGTATGAAGATGAAAAAGCAGCGCGTGCAGCTGGTGAAGAACGTGCAAAACGTGCTCTCATGAAGCAACGCCAAGCAACTCACCGTGTTAGTCTTGAAAATCTCTTTGATACCCTTAAAGCAGGCGAAGTCAAGTCTGTCAATGTTATTATCAAAGCAGACGTGCAAGGTTCTGCCGAAGCCTTGACGGCTTCCCTTCAAAAGATTGAAGTAGAAGGCGTTAAAGTCACGATTGTTCACTCAGCAGTTGGTGCTATTAACGAGTCTGACGTGACTCTTGCCGAAGCTTCAAATGCTTTTATCATTGGTTTCAATGTTCGTCCTACCCCACAAGCTCGTCAACAAGCAGAAGCCGATGATGTCGAAATTCGTCTTCACAGCATTATTTATAAAGTCATCGAAGAAGTAGAAGATGCCATGAAAGGGATGTTGGATCCAGAATACGAAGAAAAAATTATCGGTGAAGCTGTTATCCGTGAAACCTTCAAGGTTTCTAAAGTCGGTACCATTGGTGGCTTTATGGTGGTTAGCGGTAAAGTAACTCGTGATTCTAAGGTTCGTGTGATTCGTGATGGTGTTGTCATCTTTGATGGTGCGCTTGCTAGCCTCAAACATTATAAGGATGATGTGAAAGAAGTTGGCAATGGGCAAGAAGGTGGTCTCATGGTCGAGAACTACAATGATATCGAGGTAGACGACATGATTGAAGCCTACATCATGGAAGAAATCACCAAATAAAATATGAATGGAAAAGAGACAGGCTATGGTTCATTAAAGTCTGCCTCAACCTTTTTCTAAAGTAAGTGAAAGGAGATATCATGGCAAATCAATTTCGTGTGGATCGTGTGGGCATGGAAATCAAACGTGAAGTCAATGAAATTTTGCAAAAAAAAGTTCGTGATCCGCGTGTTCAAGGAATTACCATTACAGATGTGCAAATGTTGGGTGACTTGTCAATGGCAAAAGTATACTATACGCTGATGAGCAAGCTTGCTTCTGAGCAAGAAAAAGCTCAAATTGGTTTAGAAAAAGCCAAAGGGACGATCAAACGTGAATTGGGTCACAACTTGAAGATGTATAAAATTCCTGATTTGACATTTATCAAAGATGAATCCATTGAATACGGGAATAAAATTGACCAAATGCTCCGTGATTTAGAACGAAAATAAAACGTAATTTAGCTATATCAATATATTTAAAAAGAAAGGAAATTCTATTTTTCTTTCTTTTTTTGATAAAAATGCTAAAAAAGGCTTGTTACTTTTACACTTATCCATTAAAATAGAAAAGGAGATAATCCGCTACATATTTTTCGGAGGGGAAAAGATGTCCATCAATTGGCAGCAAATTATATTTAGCTTTTTAGGCGGTTTAGGACTTTTCCTATATAGTATTCGAATGATGGGGGATGGCTTGCAGCAGGCTGCAGGTGATCGGCTTCGTTATTTTATTGACAAATATACAAGCAATCCATTTTTTGGTGTTCTAGTTGGGATTGGTCTAACAGCTCTCATTCAGTCCAGTTCAGGTGTGACAGTTATTACAGTTGGATTGGTGAGTGCGGGACTTTTAACGCTCAGGCAGGCAATTGGGATTGTTATGGGAGCCAATATCGGAACGACAGTGACCTCTTTTATTATTGGTTTTAAGCTAGGTGATTATGCCTTGCCCATTCTCTTTTTAGGAGCAGTCTGTCTCTTCTTTACCAAAAAGCGCTCCGTCAATAATATCGGTCGCGTTCTATTTGGGGTTGGTGGTATCTTCTTTGCTTTAAATCTGATGAGTGGCGCTATGGAGCCTTTGAAAGATTTAGACGCCTTCCGTGAATACATGATAAAGTTAAGTGGAAATCCAGTTCTTGGTGTATTTGTAGGAACAGGGATTACATTGCTCATTCAAGCTTCGTCTGCTACCATTGGGATTTTGCAGAATCTGTATGCAAGTGGCTTAATTGAGCTAAAAGGAGCTTTGCCAGTTCTTTTTGGGGATAATATCGGGACAACGATTACAGCGATTATTGCATCCTTAGGTGCTAATATTGCAGCAAAACGTGTGGCAGGTGCTCATGTAATGTTTAACGTGGTTGGTACCATTTTGTGTTTGATTGTGTTAGGACCATTTACAAGCTTGATTCAGTGGTTTCAAACGGCTCTCCATTTAAGTCCAGAAATGACCATTGCCTTTGCCCACGGAACTTTTAATGTCACCAATACCATTATCCAATTTCCATTCATTGGCTTGCTGGCTACTTTGGTAACGAAGCTAATCCCAGGTGAAGATGAAGTCGTGAAATACGAGCCGCTTTATTTGGATGTGATTTTGATTAAACAAGCTCCATCGCTTGCTTTAGGAAATGCAAAAAAAGAATTGCTGCATTTAGGAAGTTATGCGATGCGCTCATTTGAGTTGGCTTATGATTATATTGTGAACAATACTGAAAAGTCAGCAGACAAAGGGCATAAAACGGAAGAAGCAATCAACAAGATTGATGAAGATCTGACACGCTATCTGATTGATTTATCTAGTGAACCTCTTAGTCAAAAAGAAAGTGAAGTACTGACTAATATTCTGGACTCTTCACGCGATTTGGAAAGAATCGGAGATCACGGTGAAGCGCTTATCAACTTGACAGACTATATCCGTCGAAAAAAAGTAGAATTTTCTCCAGCAGCCTTGCAAGAGTTGGAGTTGATTTACAATATGACTCTTAGTTTCATTAAAGAATCTTTAGCTTCTGTAGAAAATAATGATATTGAATTGGCAAATAGTCTGGTGGCTAAGCATGAAGCGATTGATAAAATGGAACGCAGATTGCGGAAGACGCATATCCATCGCCTGAACAGAGGAGAATGCTCTACGCAAGCAGGCGTAAACTTTATTGATATCATCTCTCACTATACGAGAGTAGCAGATCACGCTATGAATTTGGCGGAAAAAGTGCAAGCGGAACAAATTTAAGATTGAGAAACAAACTGCTGAGAGGTAGTTTGTTTTTTGATGATTTAAAATACACAAAATAGGTCTATACCATTTACAAAAAAAGAAGAAAGCGGTATAATAAAAGGGACATAATGAATAAATGTGAGAGTGCCTCAAAATATCAATTGCAGTTGCTAGAAATTGTAACTTAATATAAACTCTCATCGAATGAAGGAGGTTTTATTATGCCTAAATACATTCAAGCTGATCAATTTTTCTATCCCCATGGTATTCGTCAAGGTGGCTATCTGGAATTGGTCGGTGGCAAATTTGGAAAATGGTCCAAGGAAATTCCAGCAGATTCAGATGTGATAAATTACACAGGTTATTCTATTGCGCCAGGCTTGGTAGATACTCATATTCATGGCTTTGGTGGTGTGGATGTGATGGACAATAATATCGAAGGGACGCTTCACACCATGAGTGAAGGACTGTTGTCAACAGGTGTCACCAGTTTTTTGCCAACAACTTTGACCTCAACTTTTGAATTACTGCTAGCTGTGACCGAAAATATTGGTGCTCATTACCAAGAAGCAACAGGTGCTAAGATTCGTGGGCTTTATTTTGAAGGACCGTATTTCACAGAAAAATACAAAGGAGCTCAAAATCCAATTTACATGAAAGATCCTCGAATGGATGAATTTCGTGCTTGGCAAAAAGCTTCAAATGGTTTGCTTAATAAAATCGCTCTAGCTCCAGAACGAGAAAGTGTTGAAGACTTTGTTCGCACTATTACGGATGAGGGCGTAACGGTTGCGTTGGGGCACTCAAATGCAACTTTTGAAGAAGCCAAAGCAGCTGTGGACGCAGGTGCTAGTGTCTGGGTTCATGCTTATAATGGAATGCGTGGATTGACCCACCGAGAACTTGGCATGGTCGGAGCTATGTATGAGCTGCCTCATACTTATGCAGAATTGATTTGTGACGGCCACCATGTTGATCCGAAAGCCTGTGATATTTTGATGAAGCAAAAAGGCCATGAAAATGTAGCACTCATTACAGACTGTATGACTGCAGGCGGCTTGGAAGATGGAGATTATATGTTGGGCGAATTTCCAGTAGTGGTCGCAAACGGAACTGCTCGTCTCAAATCAACAGGCAACCTCGCAGGCTCTATCTTGAAATTGAAAGACGGACTGAAAAATGTGGTCAAATGGGGCATTGCTAACCCACATGAAGCAGTTATGATGGCAACCCTCAATCCCGCAAAATCAGTCCATATTGATGATGTTTGTGGTCAAATCAAAGAAGGTCACGATGCGGACTTTATCGTTTTGAACAAGGATTTAGAACTCGTTGCAACTTATCTTGATGGTGAAAAACGATACGAAGCGTAAAGATGGAACATTGAAGTATTCATACAGTTTTTTAGAATCTAGGATAACACCCTAGGTTCTTTTTTTTCAGCTTTTTCATAATCAGTATGTGTGTATTCCGAACGATGGTTATATAAATAAAATAATTTTATAGTTAAAACTTTATATTTTCTATTTTTTATATATGTTCATAAAGAAATGTTACGTTTTCATTACAAATGCTATTTTGTGTGAATCTTCAGAAAAATTTACGATATAATAACTTTAAAAAAATAAAAATGAGGAGATTTATATGCAAAAACAACGTTTTTCATTGAGAAAGTATAAGTTTGGTTTGGCTTCGGTCGTTTTAGGTACATTTTTAGTGATTGGAGCAGCTCAAGTTCAAGCTGAGGAGCAAGTGGCAGCTAAGCCCGTAGTTGCACAGGAGACGAATGTTGTTACGACAACAGAAGCGACTACTCAATCAGCAACTGCGTCTGAAAATACAGAATCTGAGGCAGAGAAAACAGATTCTTCAGTAGCCACCCCTGCTGAAACACCGCAACAGACAGCGACTGCTCAAGTTGCTGAAGTGACATCAAGCTCTCCGGCTGAAGTGTCTTCCAACGCTGAAGAGCAACCAGCTCCAGAAGATACAAATGCTACAAAGGAGGAAACTACATCAGCTTCGCAACCGGAAGCAACATCAACAGAGGCAGAGTCGACTTCTGTGACGAATTCATCAGCTGCACCTACTACAAAAGCTGAGCCGGCTAAGACACCTGTGTCAGATGAAGCAAGACCTGCAAGTGTTAGCAGTAATGAAATCATCAAAGTTCCTCAAACCTGGCATCAAGGTTATAAAGGGGAGGGTACTGTTGTAGCGATTATTGACTCTGGTTTGGATGTTCACCATGAAGTATTGCGGATTACAGATCCTTCAAAAGGAAAATACAAAACTGAAGCCGAAATGGAGGCTGTTAAGCGTGCAGCTGGCATTGACTATGGGAAATGGTACAATGACAAAGTAGTCTATGCTTATGATTATATGGACGGTGATGATAATATTAAAGAAAAAGATACGTCATCGCACGGGATGCATGTAACAGGGATTGCTACAGGAAATCCAGATAAGAAAAGTGCTAATGGTGAATATGTTTACGGAGTAGCACCTGAAGCGCAGGTTATGTTTATGCGGGTCTTTTCTGATCGTAGCGGAACTACTAGTTCAGCTATTTATGCGAAAGCCATTGATGATGCGGTTGCCCTTGGAGCGGATTCTATCAATATGAGTCTGGGTTCTTCTACTGGTTCCACTGTCAATGCTGATCCAAGCATTGTGGATGCTATTAAACGTGCCCGTGCAAAAGGAGTTTCAGTCCTCATATCTGCAGGGAACAGCAACACATTTGGATATGGATATGATAAACCACTAGCGGAAAATCCTGATTATGGATTAGTCGGAAATCCCTCTACGGTAGAAGACTCAATCTCTGTTGCTTCCGTCAATAATACAGTGGTCACAGAAGAAGTCTTTAATGTCCTTGGGTTGGAAAACAATGCTGAATTAAATCATGGGAAATTCACTTATGCAGCAGCTGAAACAGAAGGACAGTTTGAAAAAGGAAAAGAGTATGAATATGTAGACGCTGGACTTGGTCGTGAAGAAGACTTTAGCGGAGTGGATGTCAAAGGAAAACTAGCTCTTGTGCAACGTGGCAGTATTACATTTGCAGAAAAAGCAAACAATGCACTGAAACACGGCGCGACTGGAATATTGGTCTATAATAATGTCGCAGGTGCGAATGTTACAATGGCTTTAGACGGAGAGGGCAAGAAAAATCCGGCAGTCTTTATTTCCAAAGAATATGGTGAAGCGCTGAAAGCTGGCAAGTACAAGTTAGTATTTAATGGTGCGATGGCTAATCGGGCCAATCCAGAATCTGGTAAAATGTCCGATTTTTCAAGTTGGGGTGTAACAACAGATGGTCAATTGAAACCAGATGTAACTGCTCCTGGTGGCTCTATCTTTTCATCTTTTAATGATAATACTTACGGCAGTATAAGCGGAACCAGTATGGCAGCTCCTCATGTAGCTGGCGTAGCCGCTCTTGTCAAACAGTATTTGCTAAAGAAATACCCAGACAAATCTCCTGCAGAAATTTCAGAATTAGTCAAAGCCTTGATTATGTCTACAGCGAAACCGCATGTCAATAAGGAAACTGGAACGTACACTTCACCCCGTCAACAAGGAGCTGGTATTGTAGACACAGCAGCAGCCGTATCTACAGATTTATATGTAACGGGCGAAAATAATTATCCTAGTGTATCGCTTGGAAATGTTAAGGATGAATTTACATTTGATGTGACCGTTCACAATCTTTCTGATAAAGATCGGACATTGAAAATGATTGTCAATACGAATACAGACAATGTTAAGGACGGGCGTTTTACACTCACTCCTAGAAAATTAACAGAAACTGTCTGGCCTGAGATTACTGTTAAGGCACACAGCAGTGAACGTGTCACGGTCAAAGTCAATACATCTAAATTTGCAGAAGAATTGACCAAGCTCATGCCAAACGGCTACTTCTTAGAAGGCTTTGTTCGTTTTGTCGATCCGGCTGATGACGGTGATGTGGTTAGCATGCCATTTATGGGCTTCCGTGGTGAATTTCAAAATCTACCAGCAGCTGAAAAACCAATTTATAATTTAGTTAAAGAAGGAAAATCTGGATTTTATTACGATGTTCCTGAAGATAAGAGTATTTCAGCCGGTGACAATGTGAGTGCTATTTTAACGACAGCTAATGAAACCCTTTATTCAACTGGGCAAACAACAGCTCGTAGTCCGATTGTCCTTGGTACGGTGGAAAATGAGCAAGGCACAAATGTCTTGCAGTTGGATGCCAATGGAAATGTTCGTCTTGCCTTTTCTCCAAATAATGACGGCAACAAAGACTTGATTCAGTACCGCTCTGTATTTTATCGGAATTTCACCAATCTAACCGCCAGCGTCTATGCAAGTACGGATACAGATTATCGTTCACCAATTTGGAAGAGCAGCAAAGCTTTAGATGGTCGTAAAAATTACTTTGATAGTAAAGGGCCGAAATCTTATGTGGTTGAAAATACCGTATGGGATGGTCGTGATAGTAGCGGAAATGCTGTGAAAGACGGCCTATATACCTATGTAATCCGCTACACACCAGATGTCCCTGGGGCAAATGAACAAGCGGTAGCTTTCCAACTTCAAATTGATACACAAAAGCCAGTCATCACATCAGGTTATATCACAAATACAAATGGAGTAGAAACATTTGTCGCTCGTCAGGTAAAAGATGAAGGGGAGGGTGGAATTCTAAGAAAAAGCCTCTTCTACCTTCAGCAAGATAAAAACAATAGCGTCCTCTATCAAGCTAGAGATGCTTTGGGAAATGTACGCATTTATGAACGCCGTGTTTATATTGCAGCAAATCAAGACGGCAGTTACACTTTGCCAAAAGGTGTAGAAAAGACCAATATTTTCTATTTGGTAGAAGATTTTGCTGGAAATAAAGATGTTATCTCTTTAGCAAAATTAGTAGGAGATGAAAATAGTGGACGAATTCGTGTAGCTTTGGTAGATGCTGAAAGTCATAAAGATTTGGATACGAGCTTTGTATATCGTATCAAAGATGCAAACGGTAACTATGTTAATCTTGATAAAGGAAATGACATCAACTTCTTAGGATTTGGACACTATGTGGCTGAATTGTTCACTTATGACAAAGGCGGTCTAAAACTGTACAGCCCTCAAACGCAAGAATTTGATTTGACAGCTGAGGATAGCTTTAAAACGATTGAATTTTTAGCGAAAGAAATCGCCTATGCTCCATTAAGTGTAGCTTTTGACCAAGCGGTTCCTAAAAATACATCAGTCGTCTTAAAAAATGCAGACGGAGATTTATTGGTATTACCAGTGCAAAAATATGGTCAAAATGCTTTTGGAAAAACGGTTGCAGTAGGTCGTTATACAGTTCTTGTGAAACTTCCTGCGGGTTATGAATTGTGGGATGAAAATCCAACGGTTGAGGTCTTTGAAGGTCAAAATAATCTTCTTAAGTTAGCGGTTATTATAAAAACGCAGCTACTAGCGGCTGTCAATAAACAAGCCAGTCTTGTCGCATCTGCTCAGTATTATAATGCAGCTGCAGAAAAACGCACAGCTTACGATCAAGCTTACGCAGTAGCTCAAGCTGCTGTGGCTGGCAAATTGACTCAAGCAGAAGTGGATAAAGTTCTAGCAGCCTTAAATACGGCTTCTAACGATTTGGACGGTAAAGATTCTGATATTGCTTCTGTGAAGCAAGCCATTGCTGCCTATGGTGCTATGACAAAAACAGGACGTTATGCTAACGCTACAGAGAAATACCGTCGCAATTATGACCAAGCTTTCCGAGCAGTTGCTTTGCTGTTAGCACAGGAGCGTGTAACTCAAGAACAAATTGATACAGTTTTAGCCCAATTAAAAGCAGCAGAGCAGCGACTGAATGGCAAAGACACGAACTTTAGCAGCTTGCAAAAGCTAGTGGATAGAGAAGTGGAATTTCAAGCAAGTAACTATCGCTTCATTTATGCTTCTGATGATGTCAAAGCAGCTTACTTAACAGCTTTTGAAGAAGTACAAGCTGTATTGGCAAATCCAGGAGCAAGTAGGGAAGAAGTGAAAGCAGCTACTGCAAATTTAAGAGAAGCAAAACGAAAATTAAATGGGAAAAGACCTCAAAAGGTTCAAACAGTAAGTGTTTTGACAAAAACAGCAGCTTCTAATGAGTTAGTCTCTTAAATAAAAATTGAGAAAAGTTTGGGAGTGGGACAGACAGCCATGATTGCTACGCACTCACCCACAGAAAGGGTGTAATCGTAAAGATTACGTATAAGAACTAAATGAAACAAAAATGTAGTTCATAGTCCTACCCCACAAGGTTGCTCAACAGTCTCCCAGACTGTTGAGGTGGTGGATAAAGAAAACAACGTTTTCGTCAAAAGTATTTTTCTGAGCTTGAAAAATCAAACGCCTTGAGACTTGTTTTGCAAGATCTATCCGTCACTCTGTGTTGTTGATTTATTACATATTATGCTTTGAGGTTGGGAATTTTTACCCAGCCTCAAACTTTTTTCAAATCTATGGTAAATTTCATCAGTATTTCTATTTTACAAAATTTTATTTTCCTGCTATAATAGTTTTTATGAAAGAGGTCTTGTCAGGATATTTTCTAGCGAGTCTGGGGTGGTGGAAGCCAGATAAGTGAAAGATGAGGACGGAGCTTTCGGTAAATTTTAGTCCTTGATGTTATCTTAAGGCTATATTAACAATGAAGTAATAAACTAGGGTGGAACCGCGTTTTGACGCCCCTATGCAAAGCAGTATAGGGTGTCGTATCGAGTGCAGTTCTGCTTTTTGTTTTGTTAATCAAATTGATTCACTTGTTGACACTAGTATATTCCCACTATAAACTCAAGTTACAAGAATATTATAATAAAAAGAATGGAGTAAACATTATGCCGAAGAAGTTAACCTTCCAAGAAATTATTTTAACGTTGCAGCATTTTTGGAATGAACAGGGCTGTATGCTCATGCAGGCTTACGACAATGAAAAAGGTGCTGGTACCATGAGTCCTTATACTTTCTTGCGTGCCATTGGTCCTGAGCCGTGGAATGCGGCTTATGTAGAGCCTTCACGTCGTCCAGCAGATGGACGTTACGGTGAAAATCCTAATCGCCTTTACCAACACCACCAGTTTCAAGTTGTGATGAAACCAAGTCCAAGTAATATTCAAGAGCTGTATTTGCAGTCTTTGGAGTTATTGGGAATTGATCCGTTGGAACATGATATTCGCTTTGTAGAGGATAATTGGGAAAATCCTTCAACAGGTTCTGCAGGTCTAGGCTGGGAAGTATGGCTTGACGGTATGGAAATCACGCAGTTTACTTATTTCCAACAGGTCGGTGGTTTGCCTACCAACCCAGTGACATCTGAAGTTACCTATGGTTTGGAGCGTCTGGCATCTTATATCCAAGAGATGGATTCTGTTTATGATATTGAATGGGCTGATGGCGTGAGATACGGAGAAATTTTCCGCCAACCAGAATTTGAGCATTCAAAATACAGTTTTGAAGTGAGCGATCAAGCCTTGCTTTTAGCAAATTTTGATCATTTTGAAGCAGAAGCGAAGCGCTGTTTAGAATACAATCTCGTCCATCCTGCTTACGATTATGTGCTGAAATGCTCTCATACCTTTAATTTGTTGGATGCTCGTGGAGCTGTTTCTGTGACAGAACGTGCAGGCTACATTGCTCGCATTCGCAATTTAGCGCGTATTGTTGCTAAAACTTTTGTAGCAGAGCGCAGACGACTAGGTTATCCATTATTGGATGAAGCAACACGTGAGAAATTATTGGCTGAGGAGGAGTAAAAAATGACGAAGAATTTATTGGTTGAGTTAGGGCTAGAAGAAATGCCAGCCTATGTCGTGACACCAAGCATGAATCAATTACGTGATAAAATGGCAGCCTTTTTAACAGACAATCGTTTAACTTTTGATAAGATTGAAATGTTTTCAACTCCTCGTCGCTTGGCTGTGCGCGTGTCCAATCTAAGTGAAAAGCAAACAGATTTAACAGAAGATTTTAAAGGACCAAGCAAGAAGATTGCTTTGGATGCAGATGGAAATTTCACTAAAGCCGCGCAAGGTTTTGTTCGTGGAAAAGGCTTGACTGTTGAAGATATCACTTTTCGTGAAGTCAAAGGCGAAGAATATGTCTATGTCACCAAGCAAGAAATCGGAAAACCTGTTGAGGAATTGATTGACGGAGTTGCCGATGTGCTGACCTCTCTGAGTTTTCCGGTCAATATGCACTGGGGCACCAATACATTTGAATATATTCGCCCCGTTCATACCCTAACTGTGTTGTTGGATGATGAGTCCTTTTTGATGAATTTGTTCGATATTGAAAGTGGACGGACAAGTCGGGGGCATCGTTTTCTCGGCCATGAAGTGAAGATTCAGTCAGCAGATTCTTATGAAGAGGACTTGCGCAAAGTTTTTGTCATTGCCAGCCCAATGGAACGTGAAAACATGATTTTGGATCAAATCAAAGAAATTGAGAGAATGCACAATGTTCATGTGGAGATTGACGAAGATTTGCTGGACGAAGTGCTGAATTTGATTGAATACCCAACCGCTTTTATCGGGCGTTTTGACGAGCGTTACCTAGATGTACCTGAGGAAGTTCTTGTGACTTCCATGAAAGTCAATCAACGATACTTTGTTGTTCGTAACGAAAATGGCAAACTTCTTCCATATTTTGTATCGGTACGCAACGGAAATACAGAACATCTTGAAAATGTGGTCAAAGGAAATCAGAAAGTTTTGGTAGCTCGTTTGGAAGATGCAGAATTTTTCTGGCGCGAAGACCAACGATTGGTTATTTCTGATTTGGTTGAAAAGTTGAAAAATGTGACCTTCCATGAAAAAATAGGTTCTCTAGCAGAGCACATGGAACGAACAGCAAAGATTGCAGCTCTTTTAGCAGAAAAAGCTCAGTTATCTAAGCAAGAAATGAAAGATGTAGCGCGAGCTGCAGCTATTTACAAGTTTGATTTGTTGACTGGTATGGTTGGTGAGTTTGATGAGCTGCAAGGTATCATGGGTGAAAAATATGCCCTGCTTGCAGGAGAAAACACAGCAGTAGCTAAAGCTATTCGGGAGCATTATTTGCCAACTGCCAGTGACGGTGAATTGCCAGACACGAAAGTTGGTGCAATTTTAGCTATTGCAGACAAGATGGATACGATTCTTTCTTTCTTCTCGGTCGGACTCATTCCAAGCGGTTCAAATGACCCTTATGCTCTTCGTAGAGCAACGCAAGGTGTCGTGCGCATTCTTGATAAATTTGGTTGGCACATTGCTTTAGATGAATTGATAGAACAGCTCTATGCGCTGCAATTTGACAGTCTCACATATAGCAATAAAGAACAAGTGCTTGATTTCTTCCGTGCACGTATTGAAAAAATGATGGACAGCGATATTCCGAAAGATATCGTGACAGCTGTGCTCAACAGCTCGACGTTTGTTGTACGTGATTTGGTCGAGGTGGGGGCCCTTCTAGCAGAAAAAGCACAAGAAGATTCTTTCAAATCATCGGTCGAAAGTTTAGCACGTGTCTTTAACTTGGCAGAAAAAGCAGAAACGGCTGGTGTTGTGGACGAGAGTCTCTTTGAAAATGCCGAAGAAAAAGCCCTTCATGCAGCAGTAGAAAACTTAACGTTATCTGATGACTTAACAGATAATATTGAGGGACTCTTCGCTTTAAGTCCAGTGATTGATGCTTTCTTTGACAATACTATGGTTATGGCTGAAGATGAAACTGTCCGAGCAAATCGTTTGGCACTCTTAGCTGCCTTAATGACGAAAGCCAAAAAAGTGGCACAATTTAACCAAATCAATACAAAATAATTCAAGGAGGGAAAAATGGAACCAAAGAAAATCGAACGCATCAATGAACTTGCCAAAAAGAAAAAAACAGTTGGCCTAACGCCAGAAGAAAAAGTAGAGCAAGCTAAATTGCGTGAAGAATACATTGAAGGCTATCGTCGTAGCGTTCGCCACCACATTGAAGGGATTAAAATTGTGGATGAAGAGGGCAATGACATCACGCCAGAAAAACTTCGCCAAGTCCAACGTGAAAAAGGCTTGCATGGTCGAAGTTTGGATGATCCAAATTCGTAATAAAGGTAACAAAACATCGCTGAGAATTTTTCTCAGCGATGTTTTCATCTATTTTGTAATATCTTCAAAGTGGTCAAATGTTTGACTGTCAATAACCGCCATCAACAGTTCGTCCTTTTTAAAGGTATAGTCAGGTGATGTATCAATGTTGAGAACACCGTCGGGTGCTTCTCGAAAACCAATGATGTTAAGCTTATGATTCTGACGAAGTTTTAATTGTGCTAAATTTTTACCAATCCAAGCCTGAGGTGGATAAAATTCGATAATAGATACATTTTTATCTAATTCAATGACGTCAGTCGTGGCTTGGTGCAAAATATTTTTAGCAAGCGAAATCCCGGTTTCACGCTCAGGGGAGATGCAGCGATCAGCTCCAACTTTTAGCAATACTTTTCTGGTTGTCTTACTTTTCACCTTGGCAATCACCTTTTCAACGCCTAAAGATTTACAGTGCATGACGGCAAGGACACTCGATTCTAGATTGTCACCAGTAGCGACCACTACCGTATCACAGGTATCAATTCCTGCAGCTTGCAGCAAATCGTGGTCTGTAATATCGCCGACCACGCCTCGTGCTAAAATGGGTTCAAAATGGTTGATGACATCTTCGTGGTCATCGACAGCTATAATATCGCAGTTGTATTTGCGAAGTGTGTTAATGATACTGCGACCGAAAACTCCCAGCCCCAGTATACCGATTGTTCGTTTATCCATAAAATTCCTTCCTATCCAATAATAATATTTGCATTGGCAAATTTAATTGTGTCTTTTTTCTTCGGTTTTCGATTGGAAAGACTGACAATTAAGGTCAATGGTCCGATACGTCCGATAAACATTAAAAACATAATCACCGTTAAGGCGGCATGGTTTAAAGTAGGTGTTAGATTTGCCGTTACGCCCACCGTTCCAAGAGCAGACATGGCTTCAAACATTAAGTAAATAAAACGATGTCCATTATCAGCGACCATAGTCAAAAAAGTCAAGCCAATGATAAAGGTTGTTGTAAAGACAATCAAGACACTAAAGGCTTTTTGAATGGTAGAGGGAGAAAACGTATGGTGGCCAAAATTAGTATGAGGCAAGCCAAGGATTTCCGTTCGGGCAAAGGCTAATACGACCAAAAAAGTAGTGATTTTTAAGCCCCCTGCCGTTCCTCCGGGAGCACCTCCTAGAAACATCTGAATGATGTAAAGGAGAAGGGTTACTGGGCGAGCTTGTGTATAGTCAATTGTTGCAAATCCAGCTGTCCGCATGGTGACGGTTTGAAAGAAGCTGACTAAAAGTTTCTTTTCAAAGGGAAGTCGACCAATCGTAGCTGTATTTTGGTATTCTGTTAGAAATGTCAAGCAGGTTCCACTGATTAAGATGAGAGCCGTTAAAGCAAGAACCAATTTTGTGTGAAAGCGCAATTTTCGCTTATGTCCTTTTGTCTGGATATTTGTTTTTAAGTCAAACCAAACTGAAAAACCCAAGCCTCCCATGATAATCAAAGCAGCAATGGTCAAATTGACCAAGGCATCTGTTTTGTATGCCAATAAGCTAGTGCTTCCTAAGTTGTCAAATCCAGCATTACAAAATGCAGAGATAGCAAGGAAAATGGAAGTTAGAAGTCCTTTTCCCCATCCTAAAAGGGGGACAAAGCGAAAACTGAGGATAAATGCTCCAAGAGTTTCAATGCTGAAAGTAATAAGAAAAATGGAGCGAAGAAAGTCGCGAATAGAATTTGTCTCATCTCGACTAAGACTTTCTTGTAAAGTAGTACGATTGGAAAAACTGAGTTTTTGATTGGAACGTACATAAATCAGCCCAATAAAGCTAATCAGCCCCAATCCGCCAATCTGAATGAGGAGCATGCAGATGATTTGCCCCCAAACATTGTAAGTATCTGCAACAGACTGCGTAAAAAGCCCCGTCACACAAACCATTGAAACTGATGTAAAGAGGTGGTCAAAATAATTAGCTTTAGAGGTCGCTGTCTGCATAAAAGGCAGATTTAAAAGAAGAGAACCCACCACAATCACAAGGGCAAAACTCAATAAAATGCGCCTAGCAGGAGATAATCTGGATAAAAAACGTGACATTCGTATCTTCCTTCATAGAATAATGACTTTATTTTACCACAAAGCAGCTTAAAAGACGAGAAGGAAGGCGCAAGAAGTCTAGTCCTTCTTTAAAAGTTTTCGACCGAAAAATATGCAACCAGCAATCACTGCTACATCTAACCAGAACAAGATTGGATCTGTTAAGATGAAGAAAAAGTAGAAGGAAATGATAAGGAGAATTACTAGAAGAGGTAAGATAATTTTTTTATATTGTTGAAGTTTCATTTAAGTTTAGCCTTTCTATTTTCTTTCTTTTTTTCTAGGAGTTCTATTTGTGGAAAGTAGATCATACCGCCAACGAGTGGTCCGATAATGAGGAATCCCACAATGAGCAAAATGACAAGTGGACTAGTTAGGGAACGCCAGAGAGCATGTAAATAGTTTACTTTCCAGTCTAGCGATTTTTGAAAAACTATCCATAAAAAGATAGCAAGGGGCAATAAAATAGCTGTCAGAATCGCTTGCCTTTTCAGTTGTTGTGGCGTGATTGGTAAGGTTGGAAGCTCTTCTTTATCAAACTTTTGCACACCTCGGTCTTCAGTCTTTAGGTAGACGATTTCTTGTGTTAAAAGTGCTAGCAATAATATAAATATAGGAAATGCGATTGCAATCACTTTGGGGAAATAAATTCCCAAAATAGAAGCCATAAGACTAGAGAATAGCAAAATATAATAAAGTCAGATAAAAGTCGCGCTGCTGGCTTTGCCAATCTCTCGCCGTCGATATTCATCTAGTGGTCCGACAATTCTAAATATACGTTTGATTAGTTTGTCAGTTAAAGATTCCTTTTTCATTTTTGTATCCCTTCAAATCATTCTTGTCATTCCAAAAAAGTGTGTTTAGGTCTGTTCCCAAAGCTAGTGCTAGGTTAATGCAAAGTTCTAGTGTGGGATTATATTTGTTGTTTTCAATCATGTTAATTGTCTGCCGCGAAACGCCGATCTTTTTAGCAAGTTCTAATTGTGATAGCCCAAGACTATTTCGGAATTCTCTCACGCGATTCATGCATTTCTCCTTATTTTGATGTCAAATATAACTGACGTTTGTGATTTTATTATAAAAATCCTTGGCTGATATGTCAAGTATAATTGACAAAAAACTTTACATGATTCTAAAATTCTTTTTTTAAATCTTTGTGGTATAATAGTAAAGATATGACAAATGAATTTCATCATGTAACAGTTCTTCTGCACGAAACCATTGATCAACTTGATATAAAACCAAATGGAGTCTATGTTGATGCAACATTAGGTGGAGCAGGACATAGTGAATATTTATTGAGTAAATTAGGGAAAAACGGTCATCTATATGCTTTTGATCAAGATCAGACTGCTATTGAGCATGCTCAAAAACGCTTAGCGTCGTATGTTGAACAAGGAATGGTGACTTTTATCAATGACAATTTTCGTCATTTAAAAGCTCGCTTGAATGAACTAGGTGTTGAAGAAATTGATGGTATTTGTTATGATTTAGGAGTTTCGAGTCCGCAACTTGATGAGCGTGAGCGTGGCTTTTCCTATAAACAAGATGCTCCGCTTGATATGCGAATGAATCGTGAGGCAAAGCTAACAGCTTATGAAGTAGTTAATCAATATAGCTATCATGATTTAGTGCGGATTTTTTTTAAGTATGGAGAAGATAAATTTTCAAAACAAATTGCTCGTAAAATTGAGCAAATGCGTGAAAAGAAACCGATTGAAACCACTACGGAGTTGGCGGAGATTATTAAATCTGCTAAGCCTGCCAAGGAATTAAAGAAAAAAGGTCATCCAGCTAAACAGATTTTTCAAGCTATTCGTATTGAGGTCAATGATGAATTGGGCGCAGCAGATGAGTCTATTCAACAGGCAATGGATTTGTTAGCAGTTGATGGGCGGATTTCTGTGATTACCTTTCATTCGTTAGAAGACCGCTTGGCCAAGCAGCTTTTTAAAGAAGCTTCAACAGTGGAGGTCCCGAAAGGTTTACCATTTATTCCAGAGGATTTACAACCTAAAATGAAATTGGTTACTCGGAAACCTATTTTACCAAGTAAAGAAGAACTAGATAACAATAATCGCGCGCATTCAGCCAAGCTGCGTGTGGCACAAAAAGTACATAAGTGAGGATTGAGATGGCAAATAATAGACCAAGAACGACTAGTCAGATACTTCAGGCGCGTATTCAAAGATTTTCTCGTGTTGAAAAGGCATTTTATGGCGCTATAGTCTTGACGGCAGTTATCTTAGCGACAAGTGTCGTATTTATGCAGACAAAATTATTGCAAGTGCAGCGTGATTTAACAACTGTCAATTCAAAAATTGAAGCGAAGCGAACAGAGTTAGATGATGCCAAGCAAGAGGTTAATGAATTGATCCGTAGTGAACGTTTGTCAAAATTAGCGAGTTCGCAAGAAATGACTCAGAATAATGAAAATATCAGAACGGCGGAGTAGAGCATGAATGGACTCAGAAGACGAATTTTAAACCATGCTTTGAAAAATCGTAGGAATCCTAGTTACAACCGTAGACGAGTAGGGAAAAATCTAAGCGTTTTGACGGTTTTTGTCTTTTTTGTTTTCCTAATCAATTTTGCAATTATCATTGGAACGGGAAAGAAATTTGGTGTGAATTTAGCGGAACAGGCAAGTCAAGTGCATCAAATCACAAAGATTGTCCCAGCTAAACGTGGAACTATTTATGACCGTAATGGTTTGCCAATAGCTGAAGATGCGACTTCCTATAATGTTTATGCTGTTATTGATAAAAGTTATAAGTCAGCAACAGGAGAAATTCTCTATGTAGAAGAATCTCAATACGATAAGGTAGCTGATGTATTTAACAAGTATCTTGGTATGGACAAGGACTACGTCAAAAAACAACTATCTCGAAAAAAATTACAACAAGTTTCGTTTGGTACTCAAGGGAATGGTATCAGTTATAGCAATATGAATACCATTCGTGAGGAATTGAAAAAAGCGAAAATAAAGGGAGTTGATTTCACAACTAGTCCAAATAGAAGCTATAAAAATGGGAATTTTGCTTCTGTTTTTGTTGGATTGGCTCAGTTACAAGAAAATAAAGATGGTAGTAAAACACTTGTTGGAACGACAGGTTTAGAAGCTGCTTTAAACAAAACGTTAGCTGGAACAAATGGTGTCATCACCTATGAAAAAGATAAAAACGGAAATATAGTACCGGGATCAGACAAGGTTTCAAGGCAAACACAAGATGGAAAAGATGTTTATACAACCTTATCTTCAGACTTACAGTCTTTCCTTGAAACGCGGATGAATACTTTTGTGGAAAAAGCCAAAGGAACTTATGCCAGTGCCACATTAGTCAGTGCAAAAACTGGAGAAATCCTTGCAACGACGCAGCGTCCAAGTTTTGATGCTGATACAAAGCAAGATCTGACAAAAGACTTTGCTTGGTCTAGTGCTCTCTATCAAAATCAGTATGAACCTGGCTCAACGATGAAGGTCATGACACTAGCTGCAGCTATAGACAATAACACTTTCCCAGAAAATGAAACGTATAATAATAGTGGCTTACAAATTGCGGATGTAACAATTCGAGACTGGAATGTCAACATGGGACTTTCTGAAGGACAGACATTAACCTATGCTCAAGGTTTTGCTCTTTCTAGTAATGTGGGAATGGCTTCTCTTGAGAAAAAAATGGGTGATGAAAAATGGCTAGACTATCTTAGCAAGTTTAAATTTGGACTACCCACACGCTTTGGAATGAATTATGAAGATTACGGCGGTCTTCCGGCAGATAATATCGTTACTTATGCAATGAGTGCTTTTGGTCAAGGGATTTCAGTTACTCAGATACAAATGTTACGTGCTTTTTCTTCTATCGCCAATGATGGTGTAATGGTTGAACCAAAATTCATCAGTGCAATTTATGATTCAAAAAGTGGAAGTGCGCGTAAGGCTTCTACAGAAATTGTCGGGCACCCTGTTTCCAAAGATGCTGCTAAGTCAACGAGAGACCATATGGTGACTGTCGGTACAGATCCTATTTACGGAACCTTATATAGCAAGGCAGAAGGTCCGATTATCAAAGTGCCTAATCAAAATGTGGCAGTTAAATCCGGTACAGCACAAATTGCCGGAGAAAATGGCAGTGGTTATCTGACAGGGGCAAATGATTACATCTATTCTGTTGTAGCAATGACACCAGCAGAAAATCCTGATTTCATCATGTATGTAACTCTGAAACAGCCTTCAGAATCTTTCCAACCAATCTTCTGGAAAGAAGTTGTCAATCCGGTGTTAGAAGAAGCTGCAGCGATGAAGGATACGTTGAACTTGACGACGCAATCACCTGTTTTAAAATCGGTTTCAAAAGAAATAACTTATAAAATGCCATCTACTAAAAATACCAGCCCTGGTGATTTAGCGGATGAGTTACGACGCAATCTTGTACAACCTATTATCCTAGGTACTGGTAAAAATATTAAGAAAGTTTCTGTAAGAACAGGTGAAGTGCTAAAATCCAATCAGCAAATCCTTGTCTTAACAGATGACTTTACTGAAATGCCGGATATGTACGGTTGGACCAAGAAAAATGCTGAAACATTCGGTGAATGGTTGGGCATAAAAGTGCATGTTAAGGGTAAAGGCTCTAAAGTCGTTGCCCAAAGTGTCAAAACCAATGCATCACTCAAGAAAATAAAAGAAATAACAATTACATTAGGAGATTAGCATGTTACAAGCTATCGTTGCAGGTGTTGTGACCTTTATTCTAACTTTGGTGGGAATACCTGCTTTTATTCATTTTTATCATAAAGCCCATATTTCTGGGCAACAAATGCACGAGGATGTGAAGCAGCACCGAGCAAAAGCGGGAACTCCAACCATGGGTGGGACTGTTTTCTTGCTAGCTTCCGTTTTGTCCAGTTTTGTGATTGCACTTATATCAAGAGAACTCTCAAGCGCTGCTTTGATGATATTGTTTATTCTTGTTTTGTACGGTATTGTTGGTTTCTTGGATGACTTTTTAAAGATTTTTCGCAAAATAAATGAAGGCTTAAATCCCAAACAAAAATTAGTTCTTCAAATTATTGGTGGTATTGTTTTTTACTTTTTCTTTGATACTCATGGCGGAGGTGACTTACTCAATGTTTTTGGCTTCCCACTTCATTTAGGTTATCTTTATATCGCTTTTGCACTTTTTTGGCTGGTCGGTTTTTCCAATGCAGTCAATTTAACAGATGGTATTGATGGGTTAGCTAGCATTTCTGTTACAATCAGTTTGGCAGCTTATGCAGTTATTGCAACTGTTCAGCATCGTTTTGATATTTTAATTGTCATTTTGAGTATGATTGGCGGTCTGCTCGCCTTCTTCATCTTCAATCATAAACCTGCCAAGATTTTTATGGGAGATGTAGGAAGTTTAGCTCTCGGTGGTATGTTAGCAGCCATTTCGATGGCGCTTCATCAAGAATGGACGCTTCTCATCATTGGAATTGTCTATGTCTTTGAGACAACTTCGGTCATGATGCAGGTTTCTTATTTCAAATTGACCGGTGGTAAACGGATTTTCCGGATGACACCAGTTCATCACCATTTTGAATTAGGTGGTTTGTCAGGACATGGTAAAGCTTGGAGCGAATGGAAGGTCGATTTCTTTTTCTGGGGCATTAGTCTTGTAGCTAGCTTACTAACACTTGCAATTTTATATTTATAAGAGAAACGAGGCGGGGACAATATTATTTCTGCCTCGCTTTTTTGTGACGAAAACTTCGTCCCTACCTCACTAGCCTTCTAGATTGCTGAATAACCACCCTTCTGAGAGATGAGGTTAGAAACTAAAACATGCAAATTTTATCTCTGGATGTCTCTTTTTTTGGTTTTTAAAGAGCAGAAAATCCGAAAAATATATTAAAAAATCATGATTTTTCTTGTACTTATACGAAAAAAGTGTATAATAGGTTCAATATTTAGTTGAAGGAGGGGAGTAGTTGCTATCTTCATAAAGTAAAATAGCTTATTTTTTAACTTTAAAAGAATGTTTATTCAATTTGAATCAAAAAATAGAATTTATTATTTTTGTTTCTTTATGTATTTTGTGGCTTATTTTAATCATATTATGCAGAAAATAACTAGTATTTTGAATAAATAATATTTTCTGTCAAAAACAGCTCTTTACTTTTTGAGAATATTTCGGTATAATATTCAATGTAATAAGATGTGACATTAGAGGAGGTTTATCTATGAAATCATCAAAATGGATTATTGCAACAGGAGTTGTGCTAAGTGCTGGAATCCTATTATCAGGCTGTGGCAAGTCAGCTTCTAGCACATCAACTTATTCATACGTGTATACACAAGATCCAGATACGCTAAATTATCTGATGGCGAACCGTGCGACAACATCAGATGTTGTGACTAACTTAGTTGATGGATTATTGGAAAATGACCAATACGGAAATTTAGTTCCGTCGCTGGCTAAGTCATGGACAGTCTCCAAAGATGGCTTGACGTACACGTATAAATTACGTAAAGATGCTAAATGGTACACATCAGAAGGTGAAGAGTACGCAAATGTAAAAGCGCAAGACTTTGTAACTGGTTTGAAATACGCCGCAGATAATAAATCAGAAGCCCTTTACCTCGTTCAAGATTCTGTCAAAGGTTTGGATGCTTACATCAAGGGGGAAACGAAAGATTTTTCAACAGTTGGAGTAAAAGCTCTAGATGACTATACAGTACAGTATACACTCAGCCGTGCAGAGACTTATTGGAATTCAAAAACGACCAATAATATCCTCTTCCCAGTCAATGCAGATTTCTTGAAATCACAAGGAAAGAATTTTGGTTCTGTAAAACCAACCAGCATTCTATACAATGGTCCTTATCTATTGAAGTCTCTGACAGCCAAGTCTTCTATGGAATTTGCTAAAAATCCTCATTACTATGATAAAAAGAATGTTCATTTGGATAACATTAAATTGACATATTATGACGGATCTGACCAAGAAGCCCTTATCCGTAACTTCACAGATGGTGCCTATAGTGCAGCTCGTCTATATCCAAATAGCTCTAGTTTTGCTTCTGTTAAAAAACAATATGCTAACAATATCATCTATAGTTTGCAAGATGCGACCAGCTACTATTATAACTTTAACTTAAATCGTCAGTCTTACAACCATACATCTAAGAAAACAGATGCTCAAAAGGCTGCGACACAAGAAGCGGTGCTAAATAAAGCTTTCCGCCAAGCTATCAACTTTGCCTATAATCGTACTTCTTATGGTGCACAAAGTAATGGGAAAGACGGAGCGACAAAGGTATTGCGGAACACACTCGTGCCACCAACATTTGTTTCTATCGGTGATAAAACGTTTGGTGATGTTGTGTCTTCTAAATTGGTAAACTATGGCTCAGAATGGTCAAATATGAATTTGGCCGATGCACAAGATGCTTATTACAATCCAGAAAAAGCCAAGGCGAAGTTTGCTCAAGCTAAAGCAGAATTGCAAGCAAAGGGTGTTCAGTTCCCTATCCACTTAGATGTACCGGCTGATCAGACAAGTAAAACTGGTGTTCAATGGGAAAGTTCCATGAAGCAATCTGTTGAGTCTGTCTTGGGCACAGAAAATGTTGTCATTGATATTCAACAAATGAGTTCAGATGAATTAAATAATATCAGTTATTTTGCTAATACAGCTGCTCAAAAGGACTATGATCTGTATAATGGTGGTTGGTCTGGTGACTATCAAGACCCATCTACTTATTTAGATACATTGAATACAAAAAATGGTGGTAGTTTACAAAACTTCGGTTTGGAACCAGGTCAAGAAAATGATAAGATTAAGGCAGTTGGACTGGACACATATACAGAGATGCTAGCAGAAGCAAATGCTGAAACCAATGAAGCTACACGCTATGAAAAATATGCCGAAGCGCAAGCGTGGTTGATTGATAGCGGTTTAACAATGCCCAATCTTTCTCTTGGAGGAACGCCGTCTGTGACGAAAACAGTTCCATTTAGCCGTTCTTATTCATTAGTTGGAATCAAAGGAGGCTCAAGCAATTACTTTAAATATGTCAAATTGCAAGACAAAATTGTAACAACAAAAGAATACGAAAGTGCTAAAAAGAAATGGCTAAAAGAAAAAGAAATCTCTAATAAAAAAGCACAAGATAACTATGAAAATCATGTGAAATAAGTACAAGAAATTTCTATGGCTACTAAGTTTCATAGAAATTTCTTTTTGTACGAAATGGGCTATCATTCAAGTTCTTTTTAATAATGTTACCTAGCATCAACATTTAGGATTATTGATTGGATGCCTCACTTTTTCAAAAAATTTCTTGACAAGGTATTTCTCTCCTGTTATATTAGTAAAGTATTCAATCGCGGGGATGGTGGAATTGGCAGACGCGCAGGACTAAGGATCCTGTGACCGCTTTAGGTCGTGATGGTTCAAGTCCCTCTCTCCGCATGAGATAAGCTGGTTTTGGTCAGAGAGGAACTGAGGGTAAAATTCAGGCAATCCTCTATGCGCGTGAGCAGGATGTGCCTATGTTGGGCATTTGCTTGGGTATGCAGTTAACCTGTGTTGAATTCGCCCGTCACGTCCTAGGACTGGCAGATGCCAACTCAGCAGAGCTTAATCCAGACACATTGTATCCAATCATTGACCTCATGCGTGATCAGATTGATGTCGAAGACTTGGGTGGAACGCTGAGACTGGGGCTCTATCCTTCTAAGGTTAAGCGCAATTCTAAAGCAGCGGCAGATTATGACTATCAAGAAATCGTGCAACGTTGTCATCGCCATCGCTATGAGTTTAACAATGCTTTCCGCGAGCAGTTTGAGGCAACCGGATTTGTATTTTCTGGAGTTTTACCAGACAATCGCTTGGTCGAAATAGTGGAAATCCCAGAAAACAAATTCTTTGTGGCCTGTCAGTATCACCCAGATCTTTCCAGGTGCCCGAACCGACCTGAAGGTCTTTATACGGCCTTTGTCACAGCAGTGGAAGAGCCAGGAGAGATAGACTTGCTTTTTCTAGGATAAGCGATTTTTCTAGAGAAATATTATAATGAAAAACAAAAGGAGGGAAGAAGATGTTTCTAAACATTTTAGCTAGTATTCGTACTAATAATTTTCAAGATGAGCATTGTATAGAAAAAATCCAAGCTCTCTGGCAGGAACAAGAGGGGGCTGTGAAAGAAGCTTTTGCCCAAGGGGAACCAGTCTATGCTGTCTATCATGATTATGCTAGTGATTACAAAGGAGACTACAGTCTCTCTATCTGCCGTTTGACAGATGGGGAACTCTATGATTTTGATACCTCTGAGCAGACCTATCAAGTGTTTGAAGCGGATAAGGAGGATTCTCAAGCGGTTCTTCATGCTTGGCAGAGGATTTGGCAGGCAGAAGAAACAGGTGAGCTTCATCGGGACTACACTATTGACTTTGAAAAATACGATCCCGACCAAACTGTGGCTGTCTTTGTTGCGACTCAGCAGCCCTAAGTTTTCTGTGTTCCTGCATTAGCTTCATTTTCGCTTAGATTTCCTAGCCTTGTTGATTGAGTAGAAGGTTGATTTTTTGAAATAAAGTCAAAAATTTTCTTGACAAGCCTTAGCTGTCCTGTTATACTAGTAAAGTACTCAATCGCGGGGATGGCGGAATTGGCAGACGCGCAGGACTAAGGATCCTGTGACCGCTTTAGGTCGTGAGGGTTCAAGTCCCTCTCTCCGCATGAGATAAGCTGGCTTCGGTCAGTTTTTTGTTTTGATAAATTGTAAAATATAGTGCAACAAAAAACCTCATAGTGTTTCATTGGTGTAAACTGTAAGTAACCACACAAACAGAACCCGAGGAAAAACTA
>ERZ773021.129-NODE-129-length-58598-cov-9.79943_pt1 | contig 58598 bp, 52 predicted proteins | sample MGYA00511668_ERZ773021 | MGnify/ENA primary metagenome ERZ773021 (study PRJEB29015, sample SAMEA2737961) | human oral metagenome | biome: human oral; feature: human-associated habitat; material: dental | place: China | collected 2032 ...
CAAAGATATTTACGCCAAAGAGTTTTACCTCGCCTTCTACTCCCGAGGTTTCAAATTGCCACGATTTTTGCTTGCATAATTTCATACTAAGATAATCATTAGTTTTTGGTTATAGGGAATAGATCCGTTACTGTTGAAGGCTACGTCCTACCAATTTTTTATAATCACTATCAGCTTCTACACATAGTAAAAACTGCTGTTTTTCAAAGAAATGAATGAGCTTCTCGCCTCCTGAGATTACAGTTGTATCTGTTATTCTTTCTTCTTGCAAAGAGAACTTCCATAGGTTGTGGTCATTGCTTAAAAAGAGTGATTGCTCATCCTCTGAAAGTTGTATAGGTTTTTTAAAAGGTAGCCCCAGAGGATAGTCCTTTTGAGAACCATCTGTTTTCAGTACTCGTATGATGTACAATGGCTTCATAACCTCTGTAGTATTACTCCTTGGTGGGGTATACTGCCCCAAATGGAAATACCAATTGCCCTTACTATCTCGGCAAACGGAATGGAAGCTGTCTGTTTTAAAAAGGAGTTCTATTTTGTTTGTTGTGGTATCATAACGTTGTATTACTCCATTATGGTGAGAAGCTATGAGGTAAGTATCTGCTTTTTCTCGTGCTATCAAGGCACAACCTTCTCCCTTAATTCTCTTTTTCCTTGTACTTTCTTCTGCGTAGTTGTAAGCGGTAACAGTTATACTGTTGAAATTCATTAGTATAAGGGTGTCTTGGTCATTAGAGGCTACATAATCAGAAAATTTAGGTATGCCTTTTTCTTGTTTTTTGACTACTGCCAAAGTATCTCTGCTCAGTTGAAAGATCTTATTATCAGTAATAGCAAATATATATTGCCCATCTGCGCTGAAATACATACAGCGCACACTGTTGCGTATCAATACATTGGCTACTTCTTTACCCGTAGAGAAGGAGAGCTTGTGCAATCGCATAGAGGCATACTTGGAACCCCAACCATCAGCTATATAGAAATGGTCAGGATTAAAAAGGTCGGCAAGTGGAGGAGTAAGACCTCCATAAATACCGTTTTTCAGTGTTATTTTCCAAATGATTTCTGTTTGCATAGTGTTTTAATTGCTAACGATTAGGTCTAAAAACTTCGGTGGCACTTCATCTGTAAGCCAAACTCCATTGGCAGAGAGATAAAAAACATACCCTGCCTCATGCATTGCCATTGTATTTACTTTAAAAATGACGGGCTTGCCGTGTCGTGCACCTACTTTGGTTGCGGTTGCTATATCAATGCTGAGGTGTACGTATTGGCGGGTTTGCTTTTGGAGTCCGCTTTTGAGAATGCTCTCTACAAACCTGCTGGCAGTGCCGTGATACAAACATTCAGGAGGTGTTTGGGGCTGTAATTCTAATGTTACGGCAAGCGAATGCCCTTGATTGGCGCGTATTTTTGTGTTATCCTCGCTAAAAGCATACCGCTGTTTGCTATCGGTAGCGACGATTTCTTCCAACATTTTAAGGCTGAACACTGGGAATTTACGCTTCATATTCTTAATGAGCACATTCACCTCAGCCCAACCGTGTGCGTCGAGGGTAATACCAATCGCCTCAGGGTGGTGTCGCAGTACCAAACTGAGAAACTTGCTCTCTTTTTTATGTTTTTCTTCTTTAGACATTGTTCGATATTCTTTAAACAAACACCAATCCCATTTGTTGTAAGTAATAGTTCCTCCCTACTTGCTCTTTTGCCTTGTCGGAAATCCAAAAATCGGGTTTGAGCAATTGCTCTCCTTTCATCATCTTTGCTTTATGACTGATTTTCTTAATCTGCTTGATGATATCCTCAAAAATGGCATACATAGGGTACTTTTCGGTGCTGTAATTGCCTCTTAGGTTATCGTTCTTATCTGCAAGACTGATAGTTTTAGGATAGGTAAGCTTGAGCCCGAATGTGTTTTCAGGCGCGTGATAAATGGTAGAGAGTAAGTTCTTTTCCTTTTTATAGAGAAGATAAAAAGGGTCTATGTTCATAAAAGGCTGTTTCGTACGCACTTCCTTATACTTAACAGCATCTTTCTTGTTGCCCTCTACTTCGAGGAAAATGAGTTTTTTGGTTTGATCAATCATACTTTGTCGCATCTTATCCTCAATAGTCCATAAGATTTTGTGATTATACTTTTCCTCACGGAGTAGTATTTTTTCATAATATTGCTGATAAGCATTAAAGATTTCCTGCTTTTCAGTGCTGATATAGTCCATATCTACTAGCGTATTGCTAGTTACAAACTCATAATCATCTCTACTGAATACCGCTTCAAATTCGTCAGGAGTGATTACAAAATTAAAACTTTTGTGCCAAGTGTTTGCAAAATACATAATTCAATGATTAATGACTCTAATATTTGTTGTATACGTCTCACTTTGTAGGGTAAATCACCGCTGTTTTCTCTTTACCATAGCTGTCAAACTCTTTTGAAATATAAAAAGCCTTTATCTTAGATACTATCAATTGGTCATTCTTAGCTACCAAATAAATATCATAGCGATGAAATCCCCCTGCTGATGTCCATAGAACATTCTCAAAGGTGATCTTCATCAGAGTTTCTTTTTTCTTTTTCTGATATTTTACCTTGTAGGGAATCATCATCTCTGTGCCCAGCTCTATAAAGGTAGTATCGATAATAATAGATTTCCCATTGAACTGAATTTCAATATCCTCTAAGGGCTTCAACTTCCTTTCTAAAGCCTTTGTAAAACTGCATTTGGGATCATCATTGTCAAAGATTAAATCAGAATGACTGAAGATTTTCAGCTCATCATTCAAGAGCTTTTTCTCTGTCATTATAAATGCTTTATGATGTGCCTTATAGTCCTCAATACAATAATCTTTGTAGTTTTCATCAGGAATAAAAATAGCACAATAGTCTAATTTACTTTGTATAGTTTGAGATTTACCACACAAAGTTATAGCTGAAAAAATTAATAAAAAAACTGTTTTCATTTTACCTTAACTTATGAATGAATTACAATACATTTTCCTTTTGAAGTCTATATACCAAGGATGTATGTCGCTCCCCTATAAGAGGAAACAAGAGATCTTCAAGAGTATGATGATAGCGAAAACTGCATTTTTCAATGACTCGCTGTGAGGCTATATTTTCCTTGTATACACTCGCCCACAACCCTGTAAGGTGCAACTCCTCAGAGGCATAGTGTATAACTTGTAATGCAGCTTCTGTCATATACCCCTTGCCCCAAAAGTCTTCTCCTAACCAATAACCTATTTCGGCTTCATTTTCGCCTACAGAAAGCCTACTTTCTCCTTGAAAAAGTAGGCCGATACTCCCAATAAGGGTGTTATCAGATAGGCAAATAGCGAAAGAGTGAGGTTTGCGAAGTACGTTTTCAATAATCTCTCGGCTCTCTTCTACACTTTTGTGAGCAGGCCAACCGCACCTTTTGCCTATAATAGGGTTATGTGCTTGTGTATATAGCGCCTGGGCATCGGAAACTTCCCAAGGACGAAGCAAAAGACGTGTGGTGTAAAGTGTTTTCATTTATCTTACTCTATTTATTTCCCTCCATTTTTCTTTCTTCTAAGGTTTCTCGGAGGAATGGCAGCTCACTATCTGTATCATACATAAGAAACCAGCTAAGATCTTTTAAACCAAGGTATTCCTCCGGTATTTTGAGCAAAAGCTCTCCATCCTTTCGTGAGGGATAAGGTCCTTCCTTTTGGGTTCTTATAAAATATTTTCCATTGGAGATATAATCAGGATAGATATATTCTTGTGCTACCCATTGGTTGCCTATCCACTTGTATTTGTACAAACCCACTACCCCTGAGAAGCCTGTTTGTACCCCTCGCACTACCTGCTCTTTTGGGAAAAAATCAGCATTCTCAAATTCGTAACGCTCAGAAAAAGTCGCCGTCTTAGGATCAAACAAATAGATATAAGTAGGATTGTAATTAAGTGCTCCTGTACCAGACCACGTTATAGAAAGATCATTGATTCCATCTCCATTGGCATCAAAAATAGAATCTCTTGCAAACTCCATCCAAGAGCTTATATAAGAAAATTTCTTCCTAAAGGTGTGATTTTGCTCTATTTTATATACTTCTATCAACCTATCTTCCCAAGTGCTATTGACAACTACATAGGGCTGTTGGTCAAAGAACTTACCTACCTTGATTATTGTTTCAGAAATAGGTAATGTATCACTATAGATATAGGAATAGGTCAAATCCTCCCCTTTGTAAAGTGTATCCACTCGCTGCAAGGCTTCCGTGATTATCTTTACAAGCTGTGGATCGACCGTTATATCTTTCTCTTCTACATCTCCAGCAGAGGTGGTCTTTATACTATCTTGCAAGATAGTAATCCTCTGTTGTTCTTTCCCTGATTGCTCTCTACAAGCAAATAAACATAGACAGATCCCATATAAAAGAAATACTTTTTTCATTGCTATAATAATCTAGACATTACAAATTAGTGACCAGTGTCCAAAAACTGACCACTGGCCACTAACCTCTAAAAATTACCTTATCTTACTCTTAAGTGCTTCCAATATTTGGATTTGTTCCTTTACAGAAGCCGTATTAGAGAGTTTTTTCTTTTGGTCGATGCCTAAGTCTATAACTTTCCAAAGGGTTTGTTTGGTTTTGGAATCATTTTCCTCTTGGGTAAAATCCTTAAAGGCTTGCTGAACTTGCTCTGTGAGAGGGGTATTATCCAAGCTCATTGCCCAGAGATAGGCTTTTTTGAAATCGGCAGATCTTTGGGGTTCATCTTCCTCAAAGAAGGGATAATTCACAAGATAAGGCATCAGGGATGGAAGGTATTTCTCCATCTTATGATTGGTAATGACACTGACTAAGCCTAAGAGTTGATCCCCCTCCAGGTCTGCAGGATTCGCCTTTTCTAAGAATTGTTTAGCTCTGCTGGGGTTGGTTCGTGCAATTCCGTTAAGAGCAGCATTTTTAATAGCTGCCGAAGGGACGGTAAGTGCTTTTTCATACAGAGGAGTGTAGCGCTTATCTTCTTGGTCGTTCAAGACCCAGATAGCAGCAGCACGGGCGAGGTTCTCAGGGTCTTTGGTTGCAATTTTCTCTACCAGAGCTAAGTCCTTTTTGGTAAGCTGATAACCTTCAAGGAGCTCCAAAGCAGCCTTGCGTATTTTGAAATAAGGATCTTGTAGGGCAGCTAAGACCACCTCTTTACCCTTGCCTGCTTCCAAGGAGGAAATAGCTTCTAAGCGGCTCTTAAGCTCAGGAGCATGTTGTATCTGGAAGAAGTATTCCTTAGTTGTTTTAGGGTATTGTTCCTGCATCACCACCACCCCTTCTGGGTTGATATTCACCAAGGCAGGGGCTTTGCTCACTGCAAAGGTAAAGGCATTTTCCTGACGAGCATTCACCCATACTGTATGGCGAATAGGCTTGTTATCTTGGTAGATATCAATATCCAAAGGAAACTGAAAATACAGGTCTTCACTTTGGAGCTGAGTGATTTTTACAGTAAGTTGTTTTTTAGTAGCATCATAGTGTTTCTCCACCTTTACAGTAGGGTTTCCATGGCCAAAGTACCATTGGTTAAAGAACCAGCTAAGGTCTTTTCCACTTATCTTCTCAAAGGATAGGCGTAGCTGATGGGCTTCTCCATTGCCATAGGCATGTGTCTTGAGATAGTCTGTGACACCCTGAAAGAAAGCCTCATCCCCGAGATAGCAACGAAGCATATGTAGGATAGCGCCTCCTTTGTTATAGGAGACCATATCGAACATATCATCGGTGGAAATATAACTAAAACGCACCAAGTCTTTCTTAAAATCATCAGGACGCTGGTGGTACTGTTGGGTATTGTTGCGTAGGTGGTAGTCGGCAGCATCTTTGCCATATTTGTGAGCAATCCAGAGATATTCGCTATAGTTAGCAAAAGACTCATTGACCGTAAGGTTTGCCCAGCTCTCAGCTGTAGCGAGGTCACCGAACCAGTGGTGTGCCAGCTCATGGGCAATGATATACTCCCAATAGTTCTGGTCATTAAGCGCTTCTTCGCTTTGGTAAGCACTTTCGGAGTGGCTCACCGCAGTGGTATTCTCCATAGCACCTGTAACAAAGTCACGCACAATAATTTGCGCATACTTATCCCAAGGATAGTCATAGCCAAAGCGCTCAGAGAAGAAGGATATCATTTCTGAAGTATTGCCAAAGAGTTTCTTGGCAAGGGGTGCATAGTCCTTCTCTACATAATATTCCACAGGTACTTTACCGTGCCAAGGTGTATCCTTCACCACAGCAAATTCACCTGCTCCCATGAAGAAGAGATAAGGAGCATGAGGCTTATCCATCACCCAATAGTCTGTACGTAGGTTACCTTTTTTCTCAGAACTTTTCAAAAGTCCATTGGAAAGGGTAACAAAACTATCAGGGACAGTCATCTCAATCTCTTGAGTGGTCTTCTGATTGGGCTTATCAATGGTAGGAAACCAGCAAGAGGAGCTCTCTGCCTCTCCTTGTGTCCATATCTGGCGAGGATACCCTTCTGGCTTACCCTCAGGGTTGATGAAGTAGAGCCCTTTGGTATCAGAAATAGAGAGGTTCCCCTTATTGGCCACTTTTTCAGGCTGTGCAGTATACTTTATATACACAGTATAGGATTCTCCCTTTTGGTATTTCTTAGGGAGCTTGATACGCAAGAAATCATCCTTATAGCTATAGGCAAGGGGTTGCTGTTTGCCTTTCTCCTCAAGGGCGACCTTGTGAATAAGCATAGCCTTAGCATCGAGGACAAGGCTATCGGTAGGATAGAAGAAGGGAGCGGCAGTGAGCCATTCTTCCCCACCCATGGTCTGGTTAGAAAAATTGAAATCCACCTTTAGCTTTGTATGCTTTAGAGCGGTTTTCTTCTCAGGGGTAGCACGATAGAGCCCTCTACCAGAAGCATCGGTTTGTGCAATACTATAGCCAGAGGAAAGTAAACCCAAGGCTAATAAAACTATTTTCTTCATGAATAAAAAAAGATTGAAAGTGCAAATATACAATTATTTTTGTACCTTTGTCTGACTTTTACAATCCTTTTATGAAAATTTTTTCTTATCTATTTTTGTCTTGTTTCCCCTTGGTGAGTGCAGCACAGACAGACTCTCTTTCGATCACAGGAGACCCCTTACCCGAGGTAAAAAGAAGTGAGCCAGCCGACCTGGACAAAACCATCTCAAAGATATGGGAATTAGACAAAGAGGATCAGCGAGGTACCTTTCGCTTCTTGGAGTACAAACCCATGTACGCCATGCCTTTTAGGCTAACGGACAAACCTATAGAGCAGCCTGTGAGCCTGAACCCCAACCGCCCTGTACCTGAGCATCGTGACTACCAACATGTAGAGATGAAGTTCCAAGTAAGCCTCAAGGCCAAAATTATGCAAGATGCTTTTGGTAAAGGTGATGTATGGGTAGCCTTCACCCAGCAAGCCTATTGGCAAATGTATAATGGAAAACTATCTCGCCCTTTTAGGGAAATCAACTATGAGCCGGAGCTTATCTTTACCTATCCTATGAACCTCTCGGCGGGAAACTTCAAGTTCAAGATGCTGGGACTATCCATCAACCACCAGTCCAATGGCAAGGAAGCTGCCCACTCTCGCAGCTGGAACCGTATTATCCTTATGGGAGTGGCCTCTTGGAAAAATAGTATCATTACGGCTCGGGTATGGAGACGATTTTCAGAAAAATCTATAGAAGACGACAATCCTCAGATAGAGGAGTATATTGGTAGGAGTGAAGTAACTGCCGCTATTCCGTTTAGAAAAAATGTTTTCACGCTCACTGTACGGAACAATCTAAACTTCAACCATAACAGAGGACATGCTGAACTCTCTTGGATATACCCCCTAAGCCGTGACTTACGCATCATGTTACAGGCTTCCCATGGGTATGGCGATTCACTCATTGATTATAACTACAAACAGACAGTATTGGGAGTAGGTTTTACTTTCTTAAATTTATAACGGGAATAAAACGTTTTTTTAACTTTTATAGCGTGTTTTTTAACGAAAAAATGAGTAAATTTGCACAAGGAATTTTATATTGCTTAACTTATTCATTTTAAATATAAAAACACGATGAAAACATTCTTTTTATCCTTATTTTTCTTTCTGGGAGGCTCTTTGATCTTCGCCCAGAATGTATTGTTAAAAGGAAGTGTTGGTGATGGTAAGTCTCCATTGCCTGAGGCCACGCTCTCTGTAGAAGGACAAGAGGTTCATGCTACAAGTGATGAGGCAGGGAATTTTCAGTTCTCCTTGCCTAAAGGATTTTATATCTTGGACATCCATGCTAAGGGATACCGTTCCCAGAGAATGAACATAGAGCTCACTAACAATCTTACCTTGCCTACCATAACCCTTCAAAAAGAACTTATGGCTCAGGGTGAACATACTGTCGGAAATACAATCAATCTCTCTGATGAGGAGCTCGATGACGAAGAAGGTAGCCCTGAGATGATCTCTGGCTTTCTACAGTCCTCACAAGATCTCTATTTCCGTCGTTCTTCCTTTGACTTCAGTCCTGTATTCTATCGCCCTCGTGGCTATCAGAGCAATGCGGCCACTGTACTTGTCAATGGGGTACTGATGAACAAGGTAGAGACTGGTCGCCCCCAATGGAGCAACTGGGGAGGACTGAACGATGCCACTCGTAGCAATGTGATTACCACCGGAGTAGGTGCCAGTGAGGACGATTTCGGAGGGGTATTCGGTAGCAATGTGATGACTATTGCCCCTTCTGAATTGCGCAACGGATTGCGTATCTCTGGAACTACGACCAACCGTAACTACTTCGGACGTGCTATGGTAACCTACAACACAGGGACCCTACCCAGCGGATGGGGCTATATGGTATCAGGCTCCTATCGTGGAGGCAATGGTCGTACTTGGCTTGTTCCTTCTGTAGAAGGAATGGTCTATCAGTCCTACGGAATCTCTGCCGCTGTAGAGTACAAGGCAAGCCCTTACTTTACAACCAACCTAATGGGTATTTTCTCCTATAACAACCGTGGAAAATCTGCCCCTCTTACCCAAGAGGCTATTTCCTTAGGCGGACACAACTACAACCCTAACTGGGGCTTTCAGGGAGATCATATACGCAACTCCAAGATGAAGCGTATCTCCGAACCTCTCTTTGTACTTTCGAATACTTATCACAAGGGAGATACTAAAATAGCTCTACACTTGGGCTATCAGTTTGGGCAAGTAGGTGATACCCGTATTCAATATGTAAAGTCTCAGAATCCTGATCCTTCGTACTATACCAATATGCCTACCTACTTCTACAATATGTATGACCAGGAGACTGGCGAAGGAGATCCTTTTGCCTGGGATAAGGCTGCCCGACAGATTGATTATTTCAAAGCTAACAAACAGCTCAACTGGGACGCACTCTACCAGACCAATAGCCATACTGGTGGCGAAAGTATGTTCTCTCTCAATGAGGATATTATCGACACTAAAACCCTTACAGGGAATCTCTTGGCTACTACCAAAATTGATCCAAATATCACCCTCAATGCGGGTGCTTCTTTCCAGCGTATAGGCACCGAAAATTTCCAACAGATCAACGACCTATTAGGAGGACAATACTTCCTAAACAAGAGTTATTACTCTGGAGAAAATTATGATACCCCTGAGAACCTACGCCTAGGAGAAGGAGACAAATACCAATACCACTACAAAGCGCTTGTACAAAGAGCCAATGTATTTGGCCAATTGCGCTTCAAGTATGGTCGTGCACTCTTCTATGTAGCCGGACGTTTTCAACATACAGACTATGAGAGAGAAGGTCTCTTTGCCAACAATGCTGTATACAACGATGCCAAAGGTAAAAGTGGTATGAAGTACTTCAATACCCTTAGCACCAAAGCAGGACTTACCTATAGCATCAATGGTCGCCATATCCTACAGTTCAACACAGGATATTTCGAGGAAGCTCAACCACTGAACAATATCTTTGTCAATATTCGCAATTCGAACTCCTTGCTTCCTAGCAAGCTTTCTCCAGAAACTCAAATCACTGCCGATGGAAGCTATATCGTACGTATGCCTTATGTAAAGGCACGCCTTACCGGATATGTCACTAAGTTCGAGAATGCTACTGAGAAAAGTTACTTCTTCACTCAATCCCGTTTGGGTGACGAGTCTGCTGGATTCCTTACCCAAACCATGATGGATGTAGAAAAACTCCACTTCGGAGGAGAACTCGGTGTAGAAGTACAGCTTCACCCTTCTTGGAAGGCTTCTGCTGTAGTTTCTCTAAACCAATATACTTATACCAACGACCCTATCCTCTTCCAATCCTCCGACAAGCGATTGGTGAGTGAACCTATCGTTTCTCACTTGAAGAACTACCATGCTGGACAAGCACCTGAGCAAGTATATTCCTTAGGATTAGAATACCAGAGCCAACACTACTGGTGGGTAAGCCTTACAGGTAACCTCTTCAACAATAACTACATAGGTATTGCTCCAAGCCTTCGCACCGAGAATATCTACCTTGACCCCAACACCGGTAGCCGCTATACCAATATAGATGAGAATGCTGTACGTGGTCTGCTCAAGCAGGAAAAACTCCCTGTACTCTTCCTCATGAATGCCTCTGCTGGAAAATCTTTCCGTATCAAAGGGCACTTCCTCAATGTATTTGCGAGTGTAAACAACCTGCTCAATACCCAATACAAAACCAACGGATTCGAGCAAGCACGCAAGGGAGATTACCAATCCATGCTCAAGGATCGCAAGAGCGGCTATCCTACCTTTGGAAACAAGTATTTCCTCGGGTATGGCACTACTTATTACCTAAATGTAACCTTAAGTCTCTAATCTGAACGAACATGAAAAAAATAGTATACTTCGCACTATCTCTTGCCTTACTCTCTTCTTGCAGTAAAGTAAGTGGATTCGATACTCCTGATGTACAACAGCTCGAAAAACAACAACAGGAAAAGGCCAATGCCTTCAATGGTACACGCATCACCTATGCCCAGCTTAGGGCCAAGGTAACCCCTTCCTTTACTCAATATACAGACAACGATGCCTTCGAGGGCTATGTGATCTCCAGTGATGAGGCGGGAAACTTCTACAAAAAAGTATATGTGCAAGCCCCTGACAAGTCTGGAACTATCGCTGTGGCTATTGATAAAAAAGGACTCTATGGCGAATACCCTGTAGGTACCAAAGTACAAGTAAGACTTAAAGGGACTACTGTATGGTATAGCGGCCGCTATTCTACTCTTGAGGTAGGGTATGGACACGGAAAAACCGCAGGGGGTAACGTCAAAATAAGCAACCTCCCTTCGGCTATGTACCAAGAGGTATTGGTCTCTACTGGAGAGAAAATAGGTATTGACCAGCTGGCTACTACCTTTGACAACTTGAGCTTTGACAAACAAGCACAAAACAACAAGCTCTTGATACTCAATGGTGTATCTTTCGAAAATAGTGCGGTAGGAAAGACCTTCCACATCTCCACCAACCAGTACAATACTACCTACAACCTCACCGATGGAGCAGGAGGTACGCTTCCTTTCCTCACCAGTAGCTTTGCTGCTTATATCAAGGATATAGTTCCTTCAGGAAGATTGCGTATCACGGGAGTACTAACCCGATATGGAAGTAGTCCTCAGTTCTATATCAATTCTGTCAATGATATTCAAAAAATAAACTAAAAACCCTCATACCATGAAAAAGTTATTCATTTTAGGAATCGCCCTTTCACTATTTATCTCCTGCGCTAAGGAAGACAATGCGGGGATTCCTCCGGTAACCCAAGGACAAACACCTCAGCAGAAAGACCTCTCTATCCTTGAGGCTTCCACTGCTAAAGCCTCTGATTATGTAAATGGGAAGAAAGTAAAAATCCACGGAAATATCGTGCGAGATGGAAATCGTTCCTATTTCAAATTCTCCGATAATACTATGGTACTCATATATGGAGCAACCTCTGTATATGATGCCCTTCCACAAGAGAAAAAGACAAAACTCTCTACTGACGGACAAGAAATTACTGTAACAGGAACTCTTAAGGATTTTACTCCTAAAAACAGTACTAGTACAGTAAAACAAATCGTATACGAAGGCGAAAACGATTTGGCATTTGGACAAGCAGGCAGTACTACTCCAGGAGAAATTACTACCTTGGAAGCGGCTACTGCTACTGCAAGTGACTATGTAGTAGGAAAAAAAGTAAAACTACATGGAACCGTGGGAGAAGTACAAGGAAACAAATCTTTCTTTAAATTCTCTGATGGTACTTTAGTACAAATCTTTACTCCTAAGTTCAAACAACTTTCGCAAGAGACAAATAACAAACTCAAAACAGTAGGTCAAGAAGTCACTGTAACAGGTACATTCACTGATTATACCAAAGATGGAGTTACTGTTAAAGAGATTGTTTACGAAAGCGAAAGCGATTTGGTATTTGGAGCTGTTTCTAATAATCCTCAGCCTCAGCAACCTACAGATGTCTTAGAAGCGGCTACGGCCACTGCAAATGATTATGTGGCTGGGAAAGATGTAAAGATTCACGGAACTATCGTTAGAGATGGAAATCATTCTTATTTCAAATTCTCTGATAATACTATGGTTCAAATCTATGTAGTGAAATCTGTATTTGATGGGCTCTCTCAAGAAGATAAAACCAAATTCGCTACTACTGGACAAGAAGTCACTGTAACAGGGAAATTCAAGGATTTCAAACCTAAAAACAGCACCAATGTGGTTAAGGAAATAGAGTGTACCTCCAAAGATAACTTAGTATTTGGAGCTGCTTCTAATAATCCGCAACCACAACCACAACCTCAGCCGCAGCCACAACCACAGCCACAACCTTCTCAAGGAGGAGTTTTTGACTTTGAATGGATTACAGATAATAGCACTGGCTATGGGACAGCTGTTCAAAAAACAATTGATGGAGTTTCGCTAGAAGCTATTGGACGTACCAACACAACAGAAGGAAACATAGATTATGCCATCAATGGTAAAGGATTAGTGCTTAATGGATATGACAAAGGGCATATCAAAATTACTTTCCCTAATGGAGTGAAAAACTTTTCTTTTGATTATAAAGCATTCCATACCAACACCAAAGCACGTGAGATCGTAATCCGCGAAGGGAATACTGAAATAGACAAGGTATCTGTAGCAAAAGATGCACAAGGAACTTACACCAAGGCTCTTAATAAAACAGGACAAGTAGAAATTACCATCAAGGGAGGTGCAACAAGCAAACAATTTGTCATAGACAATATCAAATGGACAAATTAATTTTTTACTCATAATACCTTACAAAGAGGCGCCTAAAAAGGCGCCTCTTTTTTTAACTTTTTTCAAGAAAAAAATAGCTTTTTTATTTGGAATTTATTGATAAAAGTGTTAATTTTGTGGAGTGAATCCTCTCCCCTATTTTGCAGGATTTCGATTCCTATTTGTAAACAAAAAAATCATTACTATCATGAAAAGATTATTTCTACTTCTCTTTGCAGGACTCTTTGTATGGGGTGCCTGTGTAAGAGAGGATCAGACGGAAATTCCTCCCGTAGATCCCAAAGAAAAACCTACCCCGAACCCCACACCTACGCCTCCCGTTCTCTTTACTTTGGAAGCAGCTACAGCCAAGGCTTCGGATTATGTAGTAGGGAAAAAGTTCATCGTACACGGATTTATTACCGTGAAAAACAAACGTGCTTACTTCAAGTTCTCCGATGGTACTTTAGTACAAATCTTCACCCCTAAGTTCAAGGAACTTTCTGAGGAAACTTCTAAAAAATTGCAAAAAGAAGGACAAGAAGTGAGTGTCACTGGTACTTTTACGGACTATACCCTACCAAAGGGTGATGTAGTGAAGGAGATTGTCTACCAGAATGAGACTGACTTAGTCTTTGGTGAGGGCACTCCTACCCCTGAAGAAATCCCTTCATTGGAAGCCTCACAGATCTCCATGACCGACTTCACCACTTACTTTGACAAAAAAGTAAAACTACATGGCTCTATTGCCGAAATAGAGGGAAACAGATCCTTTATCAAACTCTCTGATGGCACTTTAGTACAAGTCTTTACACATAAGTTTAAAGAACTTTCCGAGGAAACCTCTAAAAAACTCAAAGAGATAGGACAAGAGGTGACTGTAATAGGAAAATTCTCTGACTATACCGACAAGAAGACACAGAAAAAATACCATCAGATTGTCTATGAAGAAGAAAAAGATTTGACCTTTGGAGCAGCTCCTACACCACAGCCTGATCCTCAGCCTCAACCCAATCCTCAACCTCAACCCGATCCTAAGCCTCAACCCAATCCACAACCGGATCCTAAACCGCAACCCAAACCATCTCCTGATCCTAATGAGATTGTGAATCTTGAGGCAAGCAATGCTACTGTTGCTGACTACCAAGAAGGGAAAAAGGCTAAGATACATGGGAAGATCACCATCAAAGGAAATTTCTCTTACTTTATCTTCAAGGATGGTACAGAGATACAAATCTATGGAAAAAATTATAAGAATCTTCCTAATGAAATAAAAGATAAACTCAAGATTACAGATCAAGAGCTTACTGTAACGGGTGTTTTCGAAAACCATACTACTAAGGATGGAAAGTCTATTAGGGAAATCGTGTATGAGACAGAAGCGGATCTAATCTTTGGTAAAACACCTGAGACCAAGCCAAATCCACAACCTCAACCAGATCCTAAGCCTCAGCCCAATCCACAACCAGATCCTAAACCATCTCCTGATCCTAATGAGATTGTGAATCTTGAGGCAAGCAATGCCACTATTGCTGACTATCAAGAAGGAAAGAAGGCTAAGATACATGGGAAGATCACCATCAAAGGAAATTTCTCTTACTTTATCTTCAAGGATGGTACAGAGATACAAATCTATGGAAAGAATTATGCAAACCTTCCTGAAGAAGTGAAGAAAAAACTCAAGATTGCAGATCAAGAGCTTACTGTAACGGGTGTTTTCAAAAACCATACAACTAAAAGTGGACAGGTCATTAAGGAAATTGTATATGAAACAGAAGCTGACTTAGTCTTTGGTAAAACACCTGAGACCAAACCAAATCCACAACCTCAACCAGATCCTAAGCCTCAGCCCAAACCACAACCGGATCCCAAACCACAACCCAAACCATCTCCTGATCCTAATGAGATTGTGAATCTTGAGGCAAGCAATGCTACTATTACTGACTATCAAGAAGGAAAGAAGGCTAAGATACATGGTAAGATTGCACCAGAAGGAAATTTCTCTTACTTTATCTTCAAGGACGGTACAAAGATTCAAATCTATGGAAAAAACTATAAGACTCTTCCTGAAGAAGTGAAGAAAAAACTCAAGATTGCAGATCAAGAGCTTACTGTAACGGGTGTTTTCAAAAACCATACAACTAAAAGTGGACAGGTCATTAAGGAAATTGTATATGAAACAGAAGCTGACTTAGTCTTTGGTAAAACACCTGAGACCAAACCAAATCCACAACCTCAACCAGATCCTAAGCCTCAGCCCAAACCACAACCGGATCCTAAACCAAATCCTGATCCCAAACCAAATCCACAACCACAGCCCTCTTCTGGTGTATTTGATTTTGAATGGATAGAGAAGGTTAACAATAGTTATACCAACCATATAACAAAGACTATCAATGGAGTAACATTGGATGCTACAGCTCGTACTGATACTAAAGAACAAAAGCAAGACTATGCTATCCAAGGAAAAGGTTTGATCCTTACTGGAGGGCATAAAGGAAAAATAACCATTACTTTCCCTGAGGGAGTAAAGAGTATCTCTTTCGACTACAAAGCATTTCTTGCAGGTAATAAAAAGCGTGAAATCCTTATATCTGGAGGGATACAAGACACAGTGCTTGTAGGACAAGATAAGCAAACCTATACCAAAACCCTTAACAAAACAGGAGAAGTAATTATTACTATAGAAGCGAATACTACTAGCAAACAGTTTATCATTGACAATATCAAATGGACTCGCTAAGAATTTCTCTTATTCGTGTAGATTTATTGTCAATTAATTCGTATCTTTGTCTCATCGTAAAAAGTTTATTGGAACTTTTCCAATATGTTACATAAAATATTTACTTATTATGAAAGAAAAAATAGAAAAAATGAGAAGTGGCAAGGGATTTATTGCTGCTCTTGACCAAAGTGGGGGTAGTACTCCTAAAGCACTAAAACTCTATGGGATAGAAGAAAGTGCTTACAAGAATGATGCTGAAATGTTCGACCTTATCCATCAGATGCGTACCCGCATTATCAAGAGTCCTGCTTTCAATGAAAATAAAATTCTTGGAGCTATTCTCTTCGAACAAACCATGGATAATAAGATTGATGGCAAGTATACAGCCGAATATCTATGGGAAGAAAAACATATTCTCCCTTTCCTAAAAGTAGATAAAGGACTACTTGACTTGGATGCTGATGGAGTACAACTGATGAAACCCATTTCCAATCTCGCTGACCTTCTCAAAAGAGCTAATGAACACCATGTGTTCGGCACTAAGATGCGTTCGGTAGTCAAGAAAGCCTCTAAAGCGGGTATTGCTAGAATCGTAGACCAACAATTCGAAATAGCTGCACAAATCATCGCCGCTGGTCTCGTTCCTATCATAGAGCCAGAAGTGGATATCAATATTCCTGACAAGGCAGAAGCAGAAGCTATTCTTCGTGAGGAGATTCTCAAACACTTGGATAAGCTCCCTGCCACCTCGGATGTGATGCTTAAGCTTACCCTTCCTACCGTAGCTGACTTCTATAAGCCTTTGGTAGATCACCCAAGAGTAGTACGTGTAGTAGCGCTTTCAGGTGGTTATTCCCGAGAAAAAGCAAACGAAATCCTCGCCAAAAACCATGACGTAATCGCTAGCTTCTCTCGTGCACTCTCTGAAGGTCTCTCTGCTGGACAGTCTGATGCTGAGTTCAACAAGACTTTAGCCGAATCCATAGAGGGTATCTATGAAGCTTCTATAAAATAACCATTATAGTCTTAATAAAAAAACCGAACTTAAAACAGTTCGGTTTTTTATTTTGCTGTAAAAGCTCTCTAAAAAATCATGATAACAGTACGAACTATAAGCTGGCGGTAGCGTATAGCTGATTATTTATTATTAATAATTGCACCTACTCCAAAGGCAGCAAAGGCTGGGAGTAACCATTCTATATGGTATTGTGCTAAAGGAAGACTATCTTGTATCCCTTTTAGAGTCTGGCTCTCCATAAGATTTCCTATGACAAATATAGCTGAAAAGACAGCCGTAAAACTTACCCCTATGATATAGGGTGTTTTCTTCTGTACACGTTTGCCAAATAATAGTATAAAGAGTGTTAGAGCAATAGTAATAGGATACACGAAATCCAAGATATAGCCTGCATAGAGAATAATCTGATCTACACTTTGGATAGAGAGCACAAAGGAAACCAGTGTACACCCCCACACTCCCCAGCGGTAAGGAATACGTCCATGACTGAGGGTCTCAAAGATCCCTCCCATAGCCGAAACAATAGCTACCGCTGTAGTAAGACAAGCAAAAGCTACTGCCACAGAAATCACTATAGCTCCATTATTTCCCAAGCCCTTATGAGCAATATGTTTGAGGATATCTATATACTTAACCTCTTCTGTTGCCACTACATCGGAGGTAGCTCCTAAATATAACAAACCTCCATAGATAAAAACCAAGCATCCGGCAGCGATCATCCCTGAGAGGATGGTAATCTCACGCTTCTGCCGCTCTGAACTATACCCCTTTTGTATGATAGCTGAAATAATCAGCCCAGAGAAGATAACCCCTGAGAGCACATCCAAGGTAAGATATCCTTTGGAAAAACCAAAAGTAAATGCCTCCTTGAAACTCAACCCATTATCTGTAAGCCTCTTAGGAGCATTAATAGTCCCTTCCACAATGAGTACTATCAGTGAGAGAAAGAGTATAGGGGTGAGCCAACGGCCTATGATATCTACTAATTTCGAACGAGATAAGGCTAAAAATAAGGTAATTGCAAAAAAGATAACTCCAAAGGTGACTTTTCCCACCATCGGGAAGAAAGGCTCTATAGCGACCTCATAAGTAGTAGATCCTGAGCGCGGGACACATACCAGAGGCCCAAAAACCACAATAATAAGCACCACTAAACTATTGACAAAGGGCGCTGGAAATCGTTTGCCCAAATCGGTAAAAGAAGTACCTATGGAACTAACCATTAGTACCGCTAAAAAGGGAATAAGAATCCCTGAAAGAAAAAAACCCACAAAGGCAGCTCCACTGGCCGCTCCCATCTTCAGCCCTATATAGGGTGGGATAACTAAATTTCCTGCTCCAAAGAACATTGCAAAAAGGGCAAACCCTGTAGTGGTAAGTGTCAAAAATTTCTTTTTATTCATATAAGTAATACATATGGCGCAAAGATATAAAAAAATAACGAATGGATAACATTGTAACAAAATTTTTTGTATATTTGCTGCTTGATTATCTATCTCTATCCTTTATGAGATACAGTATCTTCCTTTCTTTCCTTATGTTCATAGGCTGCCTCTCATCCCCAAAACAGCAGAAGGAATCTTTCTCTGAGAAGGTTTCAGATACACTTGTTGAGGCTAAGGAGCAGCGCTATTTTTCTAAGAATGTAGAAAATGAGCTCCTCTTGGAGAAGGCTATGGTAGATGCACTCCAGAAAATAGCGGATTCTTTTCATGGAGAGGATTGGGAATATACCTATGATTTTGATAAGGGAGAGGGTGATACACCTCATATTAGGGTTGATATTAAGGTACAAAAATACTTTGAAGAAACTTATTATGCAGTTATCTATGCATCTGATTATGTAAATACTTTGGTAAGGTTATATAGAATTGATCATAATGCTATACAGGAGAAACTCTCTAAGTATTTTTCTTGGATGACAATTCCCTCTGATACTATTTTTGATGCCAATGGAGATAAGGTCAAAGATTTTGCACTAAGATTCTATCCTTCTTCGGGATGCTGCAGAAGAGATATTTATTACCTCTACCTCTCTCCAGAGAAAAAGGAGGGACAACTTTCCTATATAGAACTCATAAACCCAACTTTTTATCCTAAGGAACATCTTATTCGTGGGATAGGGTATGGCTGGCCTGGTCATGTGGAGTTGTACAAATATCGTTGGCGTGGAGAGGAGTTGGACACCTTGGAATATATCCTACCCGATGTAGCCACTAAGGGAAAAACATTTCTAAAAGCCAAGCGCATTAGGGATTTCTATGATACTACCAAAGGAAAAGAAATACGCCTAACCAAGCTCCCTAAAGAGTATCAAACGGTTATAGACTTGGAGTATTTTCTGGACTATACAGAGGAAGACTTTAATAGTGACTAGCGACAAATAACTAGTGACTCATCATGAACAATTGACAATTAATAATTTACAATTATGAGAAAATTACTTTTCACTCTTGCTGTAATGGCTTCTGTAGGAAGTTATGCACAGAAATTTGCTTCAGATCATGAGATTACCGAACAGGTTTTCGGCACTGAGAAGCTATATAAGTTCAGAAAAAGTGGAGACCCCTTGGATGGTCACTATAAAGTGGCTCAGGGAGAAGGGGCTTACTACGAAGTAACTTTTGAGAATGGTCGTATGAATGGCACTTACAAAAGCTATGATGCTCAGGGAAACCTAAGAGCTGAAAAGAACTTCAAAAAGGGCATTCTTGATGGTAAATCAGTCTCCTACAATGATGAAGGTAAGGAGAAAGACCTCCGCACCTATAAAGATGGAAAGTTAGAGGGAATCAGCAAGGAATATAGTAGTAATGGAAAGCTACGCACTGAGCTTAGCTACAAAGGGGGAAAACCCAATGGAGAGTGGAAATACTATGACAATGAGGGAAAAGTACGCAAAATCGAAAGCTATAAAGAGGGTAAGCTACATGGCAAACAGTGGCAAAAAATGACCAGTAATCGTGGAGAATATACTGCTACTGAGTACTATGACAATGACAAACCTACCGGAAAATGGCAAGAAATATGGGAAAATGGGCTTGTACTCTCTGAAAAAGAATATAAGGACAAAGGTACTTATACTGAAAGAGAGTTCTTCCGCAATGGAAAGATGGAAAGTGAAGTATCCTATAAGGATTTTAAGCTACATGGTCTTAGAAAAAAATATAATGATGCGGGAATCCTTGTCCGTCAGGATACTTATGACGAAGACAAGCTAACCAATAGAAAATATTTCTTTGGTAACAATGGAAAACTCAGGGAAGAACTCAATTATAAAAATGATGGCAAGGAGGGTAAGTACATAGAAAACAATGAAAATGGTACTATAAAAGAAGAAGGAAATTATAAAAACAACTTCAAAGAGGGAGTTTGGAAAGAATATACCGACAAGGGAGTACTCCATGAGCAAAGTACCTATGTGGCTGGCAATCTACAAGGTGCCTATAAAGAGTTTTATGCCAGTGGAAAAGTACGTCAAGAAGGCAACTACAAGGACGACCAAAAAGATGGCACTTGGAAGTACTACGATGCCTCTGGGAAGCTCTCTGCAGAAGTGATCTATGAAAAAGGCAATCGTATCAAAACAGTAGACTACGAATAGTGAAATAACCAGTGACAAGTAACTAACGTTACTTGTCACTTCTCTTTCAGGCCTACAACTGCTTAAAAGTATGAGCAGTAATAATAGTATAGAGGTTATACAAACTTTTCACTATTCACTTATATTTATAGCCCTTAGCTATTGCTTTTTTGATAGTATTGGAAGGGTAGTAAGTAGTAGGCGTATAGCCATTGTCAAGGATCTCATATCGCTTGATAAGGCTATTTTTTATATCAAAAAGGTAGATATAATATTCGCTAAGTGTAGCCTCTGAATAGCCAACAATAGAAAAGATATCGTTATCCTTCCAAAACACATCATGAGATACCTCAAGAGAACCTAAAAAGAGGATCATGGTATGATGTCGTAGCCTTCGGTCAGTAAGGTTGATGTTCTGACTGTCGTCCATGTTAAAAGAAAGTTTACCATCGGAGATCTCACACCCTTTGTACTCATTGACATAGCGCATCTTATCAGGAGAATAGAGATTACAGAGATCATCACCTACATCATCTGCTGCCTTAAAAGGGTGGTAATAGAGACTCTCCTTATCTTCTCCTGCATTGATAGAGGCATGCTCTTCTGTACGAGTAAGGCGTGCCTCATGAAGGTCAATATGATAAAAGTCCAACCATGGCTTGATGAAGGATTGCAAAAGAGCTATATCCTGCTCATCAATTAAGGGAGCTTCGTAAAAGGATTCCAAAAACTTTGCCTTTTCCTCTTTCCAAAAGGCCTCTAAGTAGCGCTCTCTCCAATACTCACTATCTCCCAACCTGCTAAAAAGAGTAGGCTCCTCATTGACAGGCACCTTCCTTTTAGGGCTACAACTACTTAAAAGTACAAGCAGTAATAGTATGAAGGACAATAGTTTTTTCATTCTCTACTTTTTACCTTTTACTTTCTACCTTTTAACGGGCTCCCCGTATAGGTCAAAATCGGTAGCCTCAGTAATCAAGATATCGGCAAAGTCGCCTATCTTCACATAGTGCTTAGCAGCATCTATAAGGACTTCGTTATCCACATCGGGGGAGTCGTACTCGGTACGGCCTACAAAGTATTGCCCCTCTTTGCGGTCAATCAGGCAGCGGAAGGTCTTCCCTACCTTGGCTTGGTTCAGCTCCCAAGAGATTTGGGATTGTATCTCCATAATCTCAGCAGCACGGCGTTGCTTCACTTCTTCAGGAATATTGTCCTCCAGCTCATAAGCTGCGGTGTTCTCCTCATGACTATAGGTGAAGCAGCCCAAACGCTCAAAACGCATTTGTCTCACAAACTCCTTGAGCTCCTCGAAATCTTCCTCTGTCTCGTTAGGATAACCCACAATAAGAGTGGTACGAATAGCTATCTCTGGCATGGCCTTGCGGAAATCCTCCAAAAGCTGTGTGGTCTTAGCCTTAGTTGTCCCTCGCTTCATACTCTTGAGGATAGGGTCGGCAATATGCTGAAGGGGAATATCTAAGTATTTGCATATCTTAGGTTCCTCTTTCATCACCGTAAGCACATCCTTAGGAAAACCTGTTGGGAAAGCATAGTGAATACGGATCCACTCTATCCCCTCTACCTTGACCAAGGCACGGAGTAGGTCTGCCAACTTGCGTTCGCCGTATAAGTCTAAGCCATAGTAAGTTACATCCTGAGCAATGAGAATCAGTTCCTTTACTCCCTTCTTAGCCAATTTTTCAGCCTCTATCACTAAGTTTTCGATAGAGGTACTCTTATGGCTACCACGCATGATCGGAATAGCACAGAAGCTACAAGGGCGATCGCAACCTTCGGATACCTTTAAGTAAGCGTAATTCTTGGGGGTGGTCGTGAGGCGTTCACCTATAAGTTCATGCTTATAGTCAGCTCCCAATACTTTGAGCAAAGCAGGGAGTTCAGTAGTACCGAAATATTGATCCACATCGGGGATTTCTTTCTGCAAATCAGGCTTATAGCGCTCCGATAGACAACCCATAACGAAGACCTTATCTACCAATCCCTCCTCTTTCTTTTGGATGTATTCCAAAATGGTGTTGATACTTTCTTCCTTGGCATTATTGATAAAGCCACAGGTATTAATAACGACTATGTTTCCTTTGTCCTCATGTACTACCTCCTTACCACTGGCCTTGAGTTGCCCCATAAGCACCTCACTATCATATACATTCTTAGAACAGCCTAAGGTTACTACATTGATTTTATTCTGTTTGATGGATTTTGTCCTCATGATGTTGTTGCTTGTTTGAGGGTGCAAAATTACGTTTTTTAAAAGAATAAAAGAAATTTTTGTTTGTCAGAAAAAAAATTCCTACTTTTGCGTGTTTGTACATAAAAAATAATTTATATGAAAGTAGCCGTAGTAGGAGCCACCGGATTGGTAGGCAATGTGATGCTGGAAGTCTTGGCTGAGCGCAATTTTCCAGTAACGGAGCTCATTCCCGTAGCTTCAGAAAAATCAGTAGGAAAGACCATATCCTTCAAGGGAAAGGAGTATAAAGTAGTGGGTATGAACCAAGCCATCTCGCTTAAGCCTGATGTTGCTTTATTTTCCGCCGGAGGGGATACCTCCAAGGAATGGGCACCTAAGTTTGCTCAGGTGGGAACTGTCGTAGTGGACAATTCCTCCGCTTGGCGTATGGATCCTACCAAGAAATTGGTCATCCCTGAGATCAATGCCGAGGTACTCACCGCTGAGGACAAGATTATAGCCAACCCGAACTGCTCTACCATTCAGATGCTGGTAGCCTTGGCGCCTTTGCGCAAGTATGGTATCAAGCGTATTGTGGTTTCCACTTATCAGTCTATCACTGGAACAGGAGTAAAGGCTGTGACTCAGCTGGAAAACGAGTACAAAGGAATACAAGGGCCTATGGCTTACCACTACCCTATCCACCGCAATGCCATCCCTCATTGTGATGTGTTTGAAGAAAATGGATATACCAAGGAGGAAATGAAATTGGTCAGAGAAACTAAGAAAATTTTCGGGGACGATTCTATCCAAGTAACAGCCACTGCTGTCCGTATCCCTGTGGTAGGGGGGCATAGTGAAGCGGTCAATGTAGAGTTCGAACAAGAATATGATCTTGCTGAAGTACGTAAGCTCCTTAGCCACGCTCCAGGGGTAATCCTACAGGACAATACCGATACCAACACTTACCCTATGCCTATCTATGCTCATGGTAAGGATGAGGTATTCGTAGGGCGTGTGCGTCGTGATGAATCCCAACCTAAGACCCTCAACCTATGGGTGGTAGCAGATAACCTCCGCAAAGGAGCTGCTACCAATACTATCCAGATTGCCGAGGCTCTTATTAAAAAAGGAATCCTCAAGTAATACTTCCCTAATCTTAAATAATGAGCAATATTCTGTAAGGGCGAATAGCTATTCGCCCTTACTTTTCGCCTTTATTTTGTTCTTGTTTTTCATCCTCTATGATTCAATCTATCAAACATATCTTTCTTTTACTCCCCTTTTTTTTCTGTATCAATACCGCAAGGGCACAGGAGGTAGTGGTGGGCACTTTGTCCGATACCATCCCTGTAGATGAAAATTGGATTCCTAAGGAAATAGAAGGTGCTCATTACCAAATAGAGCCTGATCTGTATTTCACCTATCAGAAGCCAAAATTTTGGGATTTGATCAATAAGGCACCCCGCAATGCCCTTAATACCCTCAAGGACTTCGTCTCCAAACCCTATTATCCGTATGGTATCGCTGCTTTGGGCGCTACGGCTGCCCTGATTCCCGCCGATCCTTGGCTGATTCGAGAGAGTCGTAGCTTAGGGGAGAGCATGGGACTGAATGAAGCACATACCTATAAGAAATTGGGATTCCTCAAGATTGTCCCTGCCGATGTGAACTCGGCGCTGTACTTTATAGGCAATGGTACTACCTTTATACTCATCAGTGGAGGGCTGGCTACCTATGGCCTGATCACCGATGATTACAGAGCTAAGAGTACTGCCATGCAACTGATTGAGAGTATCCTCATCACAGGAGTATTCGTACAACCTCTCAAGCGCCTTACCGGAAGGGAAAGTCCCTTTATCACTGCAGAAAATGGAAATTGGCACAGTTCTTGGACATTCGCTCCAAGCTTTGCCGCCTACCAGAAACATACCTCCAACTATGATGCGATGCCTTCTGGACACCTGACTACAGCTATGGCTGCGGTTACGGTACTGGCTGAGAACTATAAGGATTATAAGTGGATCAAGCCTGTGAGCTATACCGCTTTGGCTCTGATGTCCTTCGAGATGATGCAGAGCAAAGTACACTGGGCATCGGATTACCCTATAGCCCTCTTTATGGGTTACCTCATCGGAAAAAATATTGCCAAATCGCGTATTGAAACCTCCGACTATCGGGTCAAGACTGCCCAGAAATACCATTGGAACCTCTCCAGCTCCACCGCTTGGGATGGCACACCTCTATATGGAGTAGCCTTGAGTTTTTAGTTTTTAGTTTTTAGTTTTTAGTTGGCTGTAGGGGAGTGATGACCATTCACCCTCATTGACTATTTCTAAAACCCTTTCATTCTATAATCCTAAAACCCTTATATTATGAATTTATACCAGATTTTACAAGAAAAACAGTGGGTAGACCTCTCCCATCAGATTGACGAACATTCGCCTAAGTTTCCTGCCCTACCCGCATTGGAACAAAAAGACCTCTTCACTCTCAAGGATGGCTTCCATGTACAACAATTCTCTGTGGTAGGCCAGTATGGCACTCATATCGATGCCCCTATCCACTTTGTAGAAGGAGGGCGCTGGCTCGATGATATACCCTTAAAAGACCTACTCTTGCCGCTCTATGTGATAGACAAGTCCCAAGAGGTCTCCCGAAACAACGATTATATACTCACTCGCGAAGATATTTTGGCCTTCGAAGCACAACATGGACAAATAGTTCCAGGGGCTTTTGTAGCTTTTCGTAGCGATTGGCACAAGCGCTGGCCTTCGTATGAGCAGATGCGTAACTTGGACGACAAAGGGGTACAACATACCCCTGGCTGGAGTCGCGAAGCTTTGGAGTTTCTCATTCACGAACGTAAGGTCAAGGCTGTAGGCCATGAAACCTTGGATACCGATGCTGGAGTGCCTGCCGCTGCAAAAGGATTAGTAGAAGAGTATTATCTCCTCTCTCAGGATATCTACCAGATAGAAGTAATGGCCAATCTTGACCAATGCCCTGCAACAGGCGCTATCATCTCCATTGCCTACCCCCACTGGAGAGGAGCGACAGGATCTCCTGTACGTGCTGTAGCGATCTTTTAGATAACAGGAAACAAGTAAGTAGGAGAAACCCGCAAGAGTTCACTGACCTCTGACTGCTGTTAATAAGTTAATTTTTTTAATAAATTATATAATCGTAATTTTGCACTCTGTAGATTATATACAAATTTTGTAACCAATGAAGAAGTATTTGTTACCATTGTTAGCGCTGTCTTTCTCCGCCATACATTGTACAAAAGAGAATGAGAAAATCGTTGTGCAAGAGAAAGTAACGCAAGGCAGTATGATCCTCTCTGGTGAGGGCGTACCCAGTGCTGAAAAAGGACAAACAGGTGATTATTACCTGGACTTGAGTTCTTCATCTCTCTATGGCCCTAAAACCAAGGACGGTTGGGGTAATAGCGTATTGAATCTCAAGGGAATAAAAGGAGACAAGGGAGATAATGGCACCAATGGACAAGACGGAATCACTCCCACAATATCAGAAGATGGATATTGGGTAGTCAATGGACAAAAGACCAATATAGTTGCGGTAAACAAACCCCATATAGGAAGAAATGGTAATTGGTGGATCGGCAATGAGGATTTAGGAGTAAAAGCTAAAGGAGAAAAAGGACAAGATGGACAAAATGGTCGTACCCCTATTCTCTCTATAATAGACGGATTCTGGGCTATAGATGGCGTAAAAACAACTACTAAGGCTCAAGGGGAAAAAGGACAAAATGGACAAGATGGCCGTACCCCTACTCTCTCTATAATAGATGGATTTTGGGCGATAGATGGCGTAAAAACAACCACTAAGGCTCAAGGGGAAAAAGGACAAGATGGCCGCACCCCTACTGTCTCTATAATAGACGGATTCTGGGCTATAGATGGCGTAAAAACAACCACTAAGGCGCAGGGAGATAAAGGACAAGATGGACAAAATGGTCGTACCCCTGTTCTCTCTATAATAGATGGATTTTGGGCGATAGATGGTGTAAAAACAACTACTAAGGCTCAAGGGGAAAAAGGACAAGATGGCCGCACCCCTACTGTCTCTATAATAGACGGATTCTGGGCTATAGATGGCGTAAAAACAACCACTAAGGCGCAGGGAGATAAAGGACAAGATGGACAAAATGGTCGTACCCCTGTTCTCTCTATAATAGATGGATTTTGGGCGATAGATGGTGTAAAGACTACCACTAAGGCTCAAGGGGAAAAAGGGCAAAATGGACAAGATGGTCACACCCCTACATTCACCATAATAGATGGATTTTGGGCTGTAGATGGAGTTAAAACAACCACTAAAGCTCAAGGGGAAAAAGGGCTGGATGGACATACCCCTGTATTCACTATCGTAGATGGCTATTGGGCTATAGATGGAGTGAAGACAAGCACTAAAGCTCAGGGAGAAAAAGGACAAGATGGTCAAAAAGGACAAGATGGTTCTAAGATTTTAGCAGAAAACCGCGCTCCACAAGCTTCAGATGGCGCGATAGGAGACTACTTTATAGACAAAGCAGCCAAGATATTCTATGGCCCTAAAACAGTCTCAGGATGGCCTACTACAGGAATCTCCTTGACAGGAAACCCCGTGGTTACAGAAGACTATCAGCTAAGCCCTGACGGGAAAACCTTAGTAAAATGGCTCAATGGAAAAACTCGTTATATTGATATGAACACAGATCCTAAGCTTAGTGAAGTAGAAAAAATAGCTGATAAAGCCTTCCAAGTACATAACATAGACTATGATCTTTCTACTATTATTGTAGGGGACAAAGTAACTGAATTAGGTGATTTTTCATTCTCTCAATGTACTAATTTAAGAAGAATTGAACTTCCTGATGGACTTACTACCATTGGAAAAGGAGTCTTCAATAGTTGCTTTAACCTACAATACATAAATATTCCAGAGACAGTAACCTCCTTAGGAGAACAGGCTTTTACTAATTGTACTAAACTTAAGACAATTACCATTCCAAAGGGAATTAACAGCTTTGGAAAACGTACATTCTTTGGTTGCATTGCCCTACGAACCCTTATCTTAGAGAATCCTGTAGGCTTTGAAATTAATAAAGCAGGGGCGCAAAATGCTTTTCAAGGTGTTACTCTTAATGCTATCTATGTGCCTTACGGCTCTGGAGATAGTTATAAGAACAAAAATAAGAGTATTTATAGTAATTACGAAAATATCATAAGATCTATTGTTATTCAATAGTATTTTTGAGATTAATATAATAAGATTGGCTGCCCTAAGGGCAGCCAATCTTATTATTTATGAAAACATTAAAAAGAGTTGCTTATTCTTGCATTCCTGCTTGGATAGCAGTGATAAGCACTGTATTGTAAATATCAGGAACAGTAGCCCCTCGGCTAAGGTCATTTACTGGTTTGCGCAAGCCTTGTAGCATAGGGCCTATGGCGATAGAGTGAGTTTCTCTTTGTACGGCTTTGTAAGTAATATTTCCTGCATTAAGGTCAGGGAAAATAAGTACATTGGCCTTACCAGCCACAGGAGAATCTGGCATCTTCTGTTTGGCTACAGTGGCATCCACTGCGGCATCGTATTGGATAGGGCCTTCTACAAGTAGGTCAGGGCGTTGTGCTTTTACGATTTCAGTAGCTTCACGTACCTTATCTACCTCTTCCCCACTTCCTGAAGTACCTGAAGAGTAAGAAAGAAGGGCTACTTTAGGCTCTATACCAAAGGCTTTGGCAGACTCGGCAGAGGTGATAGCGATTTCAGCCAATTGTTCTGCTGTAGGCTTAGGTACTACTGCACAGTCTCCATATACCAATACACGATCAGGCAAGATCATAAAGAAAACTGAAGAGACTGTTTTCACGCCTTTCTTAGTTTTGACAAACTGCAAAGAGGGGCGTATGGTGTGTGCTGTGGAATTCACTGCTCCAGATACCATCCCGTCAGCCTCTCCCATAAATACCATCATAGTACCATAGTAAGAGACATCGAGCATCAGCTCTTGGGCTTGTGCTTCAGTCATGCCTTTTTCTTTGCGTATTTCATACAATTTCTTCCAATAAGCCTCATAGTTAGGGCTCTTCTTAGGAGAGACGATTTGGATACGCTCAGGGTTCCAAGTAAGGCCTAACTCATCCACACGAGCGAGGACTTCTTTTTCTTCTCCTAAGATAGTCAAATAAGCCAATCCGTCTTCCGCAAGTTTAGCTGCTGCAGAGAGGATTCTCTTATCTTCTCCTTCGGGAAGAACAATGCGTTTTTGAAGTTTCTTAGCCGTTTCTACCATGTAATTTTGGAACTTCTTGGAGGTATCAGGCGTTGCGTCAGATGTGTTCATTATCGTTCTATTTTTTTTTTAATATTCCTTCTGAACCACAAAGGTACGATTTTTTTAGGTAATAGGTAATAGATAATAGATAAAAATTTTCATTTTTCAATAAAAAAGCTGCCTTTTTGGGGCAGCTTTCTTTATCATGGAATTGAAAATTTTATTTATCCTCTAGAAGATTTTCCTTTTTTGGCTTTAGAACCTACACGGCTCATAGCACATCGGAAACCGATATAGTCAGTAGCACTATACTGAGGGAGATATCTGCGTTGTGCTGGATCAATCCAATAAGCGCGATCTCTCCAAGAACCTCCTTTGATTACACGAGCTTCGTCGTCTATAAGGGTAGTACGGTCGTTAGAACGGTCATATACTTTTATGATACCTCCTTGACCATCACTAAGGATTTTTTGGTTAGGAGAGTTATACATGGTACGAGACACATTAGCTCTCTGGCTTGCTGTAAGAGAATCTATGTTTTCAGAATGTCTGTCCATAGTAAGTTTTGCATATTCCTTGCTTGATACTCTATCCCCATCACGGTAGTTACGGTTATCAGCAGTAGTAAAGTTATAACGGAGGTAAGTTTCGTTATCGTCCACAGCTACCTTAGCCAACTGACCTGGAAGGTTTCTTGCTATGATACGTCCGTTACTTAGGGTATCATAAGTGATAGATTGAGCATCTACTACTACAAGCTTACCATCTTCACCGATTTTGTTTTTAGTATACACATTACCACGATAGTAGTTGAAGTCACTAAGTTCATCATCTACACGAGGACGATATACGTCGGCTACCCATTCAGCTACATTACCAGCCATATCATAGAGACCAAAGTCGTTAGGAGCAAATGTTTTCACCTTAGTTGTGATATCTCCCTTGTCTTCAGACCATCCTGCAAGTCCACCATAGTCCCCTTGTCCTTGTTTGAAATTGGCCATTTGGTTACCCATCTCAGCACGTTTTCCATTACGAGTATAGCGACCTGCCCAAGGGTATTTCTTACGCCCACGGATACTGTTGTATTCACGGATACCATTAAGGGACTTAGCAGCATATTCCCATTCTACTTCAGTAGGGAGGCGGTATTCAGGAAGGAGGATACCTTCTGTCTGCTTAGCATAGGTCACATTACCATCCTTATTAGTAGCTTTCTTACCTGCAAATTCGGATACTTTTCTACCATAAGAATTTTCAGGTGTGTTTAGGTAAGTATCCGTACTGAAAGTACTTTCAGCATCTACTTGATAGCGAGAACCTTGTTGTATATAGCCATCTTTTTCAAGGATAGACTCATTTACACGGTTGGTACGCCAAGAGCTGAATTGGGTTGCTTGTACCCAGTTCACCCCTACTACAGGATATTCTGCATAGGCAGGGTGACGAAGGTATTCACTTACCATTGTTTCATTAGCACTTAGTGGGCTTCTCCATACGAGAGTATCTGGAAGCGCTCCTAAGTAAATGTTCTTATAGTGACCGTCCTTATCTTCTGGAGGGAAAACTTGCTTAAGCCAATCGAGGTACTCCATATACATTTTGTTAGTTACCTCAGTTTCATCCATATAGAAGGATTGTACGTGTTGTTGGCTTGGAGTATTATTCCAGTCATGCATCACGTCGTCTTGTACTTTACCCATAGTGAAAGTACCTCCTTCTACAAATACCAATCCAGGACCGGTTACTTGTTCCTTGAAGTTCGTATTGTATTGGAATCCACCTTCTTTAGCGTTTATTTTCCACCCTGTGGCACTGGAGGTATTCTTATCAGATCCTTTCTTTCCACAGCCTACTAGAAATGCTGCCACTAAGAGAGAGGCCAACATAGGTTTTTTTAAACTTTGCATATCCATTTCTAAATAAAATTTTCTAATTGTTCAATTTTGGCGCAAGTTACTACTTTTTTTCGATACAAAAAGCATTTTTTGTTTTTTTTTTCATATGTTGATAACTTCTTTTTTAACACTGTTTTTCCTTTAAAAACAAGGGGTTACGAAGTTCACAAGACAAAAAACTTTTAAACACTCATAAAAACATTAGCTAAAATTAACACTTAGTTTGTCATTTTGATAGGTTAAATTATATTTTTTAGATAGAAAATTACGGCTTTTTTACCTGTTGTGGAGGATATTGTTTGAGGATCTCACTGACAAACTTATCTATCTGCTCGTCCTTGTTGGCTCTTTCGGAGAGCATTCCAGCTCCTTTTCCTTGCCAGATAAGGTCTTTCCCCTTGCCATCAATAATATCAATGAAGAGGATTCCTTCTGTCTGGGTAGGGGTCACTTGTACTGTGCTCCCCCATACGGGTCCCCAGCCCCAACCGACTCCTACAGTCTGGTACAAATCCTGTCTTTCTCTCTCTCGAGTAAAGAAATTAACAAAAATATCGGGAGTCTCCGAAAGGGTATAGCCTTTCTCTAACATTCGGCTCTCAATGCTTCTGAGAATACGCTTTTTGTCTAAGTCGGAGACTTCTGCCTTATCTATTCCTTCCTTGAGGAATGCAAAGGTCTTATACTGAGCAAAAGGTGCCTTACTGTCATAATCTGAGCTTACTTGTATGCCTGCACAAGAGGTCAAAACAGTGGCAACTATTGCGAGGGTAATGAATGGTTTCATAAACACAATTTTTTGATTAAAAATATACCTATCAAAAAATATACCAAAAATAATGAACAGTGAGCAGGGGTGTAAGAATTTCCTTTTAAAATTCTATACAATATCAAAAGTTAATGGTTAATAAGAAATCTCATTAACCATTAACCTCTAATCATTGATTATTTATTTGATTTTATTAGCATATTTGTCATAGTAGAAAATAGGTAATGGTTTTCCATTATGCTTAAGGGATTCCAATTCTTTGATAAAATCACTAGATTTTCCTACAATGATAAAGCGTAAATTGTTATACTTTATATATTTGTTAGCTACACGCTTTACATCTGCTACAGTTACTGCTTCTATATTCTTGATATAATTGCTGTAGAAATCCATAGGGAGCTTCTGTGTCTCTCTGGTTACAGCAAGGTTGGCAATGGTAGCAGGGTATTGGGTAGACATGACAAAGCGTCCGACCAGCTGTCCCTTTACCTCTTTGAGCTTCTGTTCGCTAACATTTTCTGTCTGGATACGCTTGATCTCTTTAAGAATTTCTACAACAGACTTAGCTGCTACTTCGTTACGTACTCTCACTGATACAAAGAAGTTAGCCAAAGTAAAACGGTTGGTACCCATGTAAGAACGGGCTCCATAGGTGTATCCGTGCTGTTCACGTAGGTTGATGTTGATATAGCTACCATAGTCTCCTCCAAGTATTTGGTTGAGTACTCTTACAGCAAAATAGTCCTTATCACTCATCTTAAGTGGATAGAGGTTGAAGGCACTAATTTCTGTCTGTACTGCGGTAGGCACATCTACTAAATTCACCTGAGTATACTGTACATCCTGAGGAGTAGGAGTGGTCATCTGTAGCGATTTGGCAGGCCACCATTCATGGAAATATTTGGATACTAATTCCTCCACCTGAGCGGTATTGACATCGCCCACCACTACCATATAAGCATTGGCTGGAGAAAAATAAGTCTTATAGAAGTTGGAGACATCACTAAGGGTAATACTCTTGAGGGATTCTTCGGTATAGAAACTTCCATAAGGGTGTTTTTTACCATAGGTAAGAGCACTATTGAGACGGTAGATAATGCTCTGAGCACTATTCTCTTCTGCTTTGAGTGAAGCAATGGCTTTGTCACGTGCTTTGTCCAATTCTGCTTGGGTGAAGTTTGGGTGCAGGGCAGCCTCTGCAAATAGCTCCAATACACGTGGAAAATAGCGAGTCAAGGAATAGGTATTTCCTCCATCGACAGTAAGGTATACCGTAGCTCCCATACGATCAGTTTCCTCTACGAATGCCTCTTTGGAGATATTTTTGGATCCACCTCCCATAAGCTCAGAGGTGAGATAGTACATCCCTGGCTTCTGAGTTTCATCGATAGGAGGTCTGTCCAAGGTAAGGCTAACAGAGACATGAGGTAGCTTATGGTTTTCCACGACCATAAGGGTAAGCCCATTAGGGAGTTTTTTCACATGAGGTTCTCCCAAAGTAAAGGAAGGCATTTGGGTAGGCTCAGGCATCTTGTCTCGATCTATCTGGGCAGACAAGAGAAAAGGGGTAAGCAATGAAATGCTTGCTAATAATATTTTTTTCATGGAGATGCTTTTTTAGTTGGATTTTTTTTCAGGTAGATAATCTATTTCTAAGCGTTGGTTTGCATTGAGATATTGCTTAGCTACACGGCGAATATCCTCACGAGTTACCTTACGATAGAGATCTAATTCTTTGTTAATAAGGTTGGTATCCTTGTAGAAAGTATAGTCCACAGCCAAGGAGTAGGCTATTCCTCTTACATCTGAATTATTAGCTATAAAACTGGTTTCAAAGGAGTTAAGAAGCTTTTCATATTCTTTTTCAGAGATAAGTTCTGTCTGTAAGCGCTTAATTTCACTGTCCATATCGCGAGTAAGCTGTTCCAAAGGTGCATCCTGAGCCACAGCAGCAATCATAAGGATTCCTATATCCTCATAGTTACAAGTGTAAGAGATGAATTGGAGTACTTCTTTCTTTTCCTCTACCATTTTTTTGTAGAGGCGGGCACTCTCTCCATTGGCCAAGAGAGCTTGGATGAAGTCCATCACACGTGCATCTTGTTCGGTCATCTTAGGAGTACGCCAAGCCAATACTTTGGCTGGAGCTGTGATATTAGCATCATAGTCAGTTACTTTTTTAGTCTGTGTGATGGGGGCATCCATAGGATAATTACGAACTGGCTTAGCCTGACGATTTTTGATAGGACCAAAATAGGTTTCTATCCAGCTTTTTGCCTGATCTTTCTGGAAATCTCCAGCTACGACCAAGACTGCATTGTTAGGGTTGTAGTAACGGTGGTTGTAACGGATGAAGTCTTCGAGCTTGGCGGAGTTCAGGTCGTCCATACTACCGATGGTAGGGTGTTTGTAAGGGTGCTTATCGAAGAGGTGATTTTGCACCACAGGCATATAGATGATTTTTCCATAAGGTACATTATCCGTTCCTTCGCGTTTTTCTTCTTTGACTACTTCCTTCTGTGTATCCACACCTATCTGATTGATTACAGGGTGAAGCAATCGTTCGGACTCCATCCACAAGGCCAGTTGTAAGTTATTGGAGGGAACGGTCTCATAGTAATAAGTCTTGTCCACATCGGTGAAAGCGTTGTTATCCCCACCATGAGCAGAGACAATATCGAACCAACGACTTCTGGGGATATTCTTGGTTCCTTCGAAAAGTAGATGTTCAAAAAAGTGAGCAAAACCGGACTTCCCTGGAAGATCATCTTTGGCTCCTACATGATACATAACTGTAGTAGTGACTACAGGTGCAGAATTGTCCTGATGTAGGATCACATGCAATCCATTAGGGAGGTCATACTCTTCAAAGTTGATTTTTTGTGCCATAGCTACCCCTGTGGAGAGTAGCAAAGCATTGAGCGTTAAAATATATTTTTTCATAAATGAAAGTGATAAAAACATTACGGCAAAGTTAGGTTTTTTTCCTGAGATAAAGAAATATTTTAGGAAAAACTTACCTTTATAAGAATAAAAAAAGGTTACCCACATGGGGTAACCTTTTTGAAGGTATTAAATCCTAAATAATTATTTTATTAGGTTGATTTCTACACGACGGTTAAGTTCTCTACCTTTCTTGTTCTTGTTAGAAGCGATTGGTTTTTCAGGACCGAAACCTTGAGATTCTAAGCGGCCTGCATCGATACCACCTTGGATGAGGTATACTTTCACAGCATCAGCTCTGTTTTGAGAAAGGATCATGTTTTTAGCTTTCTTACCAGTGCTATCAGTGTGACCTTCGATACGGAAGCGGCTGTTAGGATATTTCTTAAGAACATTAATGATTTGGTTCAATACTTCAGCAGATTGGAACTTAATAGTAGCCTTACCTGTATCGAACAAGATAGTCTTAGCATATTGGTTCAACTGTTTTTGTTCTTTTTCATCAGGTTCTGGACAACCTTTGTTGCTTGCAGGACCAGCTACTTCAGGGCAAAGGTCATCTTTGTCAAGAACACCATCACCATCTGTATCAGGCCAAGGACATCCACCGTTTTCAGCAGGACCAGCTACATCTGGACATTTGTCATCTTTGTCAGCAATACCATCACCGTCAGTATCAGGACATCCGTTGAATTCTTTTGGACCAGCTACTTCAGGACAAGCATCGTCTTTGTCAGCAATACCATCTCCATCAGTATCAGGACATCCGTTAAATTCTTTTAGACCTTTTACTTGTGGACAAGCATCGTCTTTGTCAGCAATACCATCTCCATCAGTATCAGGACATCCGTTGAATTCTTTTAGACCAGGTACTTCAGGACAAGCATCCTTATTATCAGGGATACCATCTTTGTCAGTATCTTTAGAACCGAATTTGATTACGATACCAGCAGAGTGTTGGAAGTAGTCAGTTCCATTTTTTTGGAAACCATGGTGGTAACCTGTCTGAAGGTTTACACCTAGGTGGTCAGTGAACCAGAAGTTGATACCACCACCAGCAAGAGCTTTGAATCCTCCTTCTTTGTCATCGAAGCGGCTTTCGTAAGCAGTATATCCTCCCCCTACTTTGATATAAGGATCGAACCAGCCTGATTCTGTAGTAAACAATCTTCTAAGAGCATACTTAGCTTGTAGGTTAGCGCTCCAGAATGATTTATCTTCGCTGTATCCATCGAATCCTTCTTTGATTTTGTTCAAGGATCCTTCGATTTCAGCAGAGAAACCAGCACCTATGTAGCGAGCTACAGAGAGCTTAGTCACAGCAGGAAGAATGTTCAAGTCTTTAGTTCCTCCCCAATCTTTGAGGAAATCTCCAAACTGATGAGGTGTACGGATATCAACAGCATTGATTCCGAACCCTATCGCCCATTTGCTGTTTTCATCCTGCGCTTGCACAGAGCCTACTGTAGCTACCAATGCTAAAGACGCTAATGAAATTTTAATTCTTTTCATACGTTTGAAATTTAATTTAATATTTGTAATTGTTTAAAACTCGCCGCTAAAGTACAATTTTTTTTTCTCCTACACAAAAATTTTTCAGTACTCGAAAAAAAATTAACATATTAATAATGTTTGTTATGTGTTTTTAAGCTTAAAAATCTCCCTAAAAAGACCTTATTTCTGTTGATAACTTTTTTCATCCCCCTTCAAAACACCTAAAATCCCTTTGACTAGAAAGGGATGAAATAAAGTGCAAAGATACAGATTTATTTTTAATAATGAAAGACAAATCTACTTTTTTTAAAAACTTTTTACCTTGTTGTCTCTTTTCTTGCAATACAATGAAAAACAAACTGTTGCAAATCAAGGAAACTTTGTTCTCTCTTTATTTTCTGTATTGATGGATATTTATTTGGTAACTTCTGAAAAAAAATGTACTTTTGCGAGGAATTATTACACTTTTTAAGGATATTGTTATGAAAATGTCTCCTTCTGTAGCGCAAGAGTATACACAAGAGCACCTTTCAGCTCTTCAGGCACAGCGCTTGGCTCACGAAATAGCCTTTGCCCCTGTGGTGTTTCAGGTATCGCGCTTGATGATAAAGTTTGGCATCCTTCAGCTCCTCTCGGATCACAATAAGGGATTGACCCAGAAACAAATTGCCGAGCACACTTCTGTGAGTGAGTATGCTGTGCAAGTGCTTTTAGAGGCTTCTCTCTCTATAGGAACGGTTCGAGTAAGTGAGGATCGCTTTGTACTTACCAAAGCGGGGTGGTTTCTTCTCAATGACGAATCGGTAAGAATCAATATGGATTTTATCCATGAGGTATGCTACCAAGGGCTTTTCTATATGGAAGAAACCCTTCGGGAAGGGCGTCCGGCAGGACTTGAGGTCTTCGGACAGTGGCCTACTATCTACGAAGGACTCTCCCAGCTGCCCAGGGAAGCTCAAAAGAAATGGTTTGCTTTTGACCATCATTACTCAGATAACTCCTTTCAGGAGGCTTTGGAGATTGTCTTCTCTTCTCCTGTAAAGAAACTCTTGGATGTAGGGGGCAATACTGGGCGATGGGCAATGCAGTGCATAGGCTATAACCCTGAGGTAGAGGTTACCATCATGGATCTTCCCCAACAGTTAGGCCTCATGCGAGAGGCTACCCGAGGAAAGGAGGGCGCAGATCGTATCAAGGAATATCCTGCCAACTTGCTCGATCCAAAGGGAACATTCCCCAAAGGGTTCGATGTGATTTGGATGAGCCAATTCTTGGATTGTTTCTCCAAAGAGGAGGTCATCAGTATCCTCAGGCGGGCTGCTCAGGCAATGGATGCACATACCCTACTATATATATTGGAGAGCTATTGGGACAGACAGCAGTATGAGACAGGGGCTTACTGCCTTACCCAGATCAGCCTTTATTTCTCAGTGATGGCCAATGGTAATAGCAAGATGTACTATTCTCAGGACATGATACGCTGTGTGGAAGCTGCTGGATTAGAGGTTACCCAGATTCATGATCACTTAGGAAAGGGACATAGTATCTTCGTATGTAAGAAAAAATAGCTAATGGTAAGCCAATGAAAATACTACATATTGACAGCAATCATCCCTTGATGATAGCCCAGCTCCAAGAAGCAGGTTTTGAAAATGATACAGACTACCTCAGCAGCAAGACTGAGATAGAGGACAAGATTGCAGCCTATGATGGCATCGTGATTCGTAGCCGCTTCCGTATAGATAAAGGATTTATTGACAAGGCTTCTCGCCTGAAGTTTATCGCTCGGGTGGGGGCAGGTATGGAAAATATCGATACAGCCTATGCCCAGCAGAAGGGTATCGCCTTGATCTCTTCTCCTGAAGGGAATCGCAATGCGGTGGGGAATCATACTTTGGCTCTTCTACTTGCCTTGCTCAATAAGCTCAAGAAGGCGGATCAAGAGATAGCTCAGGGGCTATGGCTCAGGGAAGAAAACCGTGGCTATGAGCTGGATTCTCTTACGGTAGGAATCATCGGCTATGGCAATATGGGGAAGGCTTTCGCTAAGAAGTTACGAGGGTTCGATTGTCGAGTACTCTGTTATGATATCAAGGAAGGTGTGGGAGATACTTGTGCTACACAAGTGCCCTTGGAGGTATTCCAAAAGGAAGTAGATGTGGTAAGCCTACACACACCAGAAACTCCCCTGACTCTTGGGATGGTCAATACTACTTTTATAGAAGGATTTGCTAAGAATTTCTGGCTTATCAATACAGCCAGAGGTAAGAGTGTCATTACTGAGGACTTGGTCTCAGCCTTACAAAAAGGTAAGATCTTAGGTGCTGGGTTGGATGTCTTAGAGTATGAACAATCTTCTTTTGAGAATTTCTTCAAAGGAACACTCCCCGAGGCCTTTTCTTACCTGACTCAGGCAAACAATGTAATTCTCACCCCCCATATCGCAGGGTGGACTATAGAAAGTAAAACGCTTCTATCTCAAGTGATTGTGGACAAGATCAAGGCACTGGGTCATACCCACTCCCTCCCCATGGATGACAACGCATAATACGCCTGAGGGCAAGCCTACCGCCCTTAAGAAGTCCATACTTCTTGAGGGCTTCCAAAGCATAGGTAGAACAAGTAGGACTAAAGCGGCAGGTGGGCGGCTTCAAAGGGGAAATAGCCACTTGGTAGAAGCGCACCAAAAGGATAAAGGGATAGGTCAAGAGTTGGTTTATTTTCCTTTGCATTATTCCTTCTTCTTATGAGTGCGTCCTTTGCTTGTTTGAGTACCTCCCTTGCCCGCTTTTTTACCTGTCTGCTTACGAGGTTTACGTGCAGGTGCTTTCTTTCCTTCTGTATCCATCACTGCTCTTAGGTTCTGAGCTTTAGAAGATTTCTCTTCCACAGGATACGCCTCTTCTTGTTCCTCTTTGTCTGAAACAGGAGTCGAGGATACTGGCTGGAGGACTTCTTTTGATTTTTCCACCACGGCTCTCTCAGGAGCAGCCTCTTGTTCTCCTTCGAAGATAGTATCTACCAAAATGTTTTTCTCTGAAGTATATTTGCTAATAAAGTAGTGACTGTCTTTCTTGGTATTGGCAATATCCTCTGTTCTTAGCTGAGATAGTTTCGAATTGGCCTCAGAACGTATCTTGCGAAGAGTCTCAGTGAGTTCCTCCCTTGGAGCTATTCTTCCTTCTTTCTTCTGCATAAGTGGATGCACTTCATCTACTTTATTGGTCACTTCCTGAAAGAAAGGTATCTCCTTCACCTCTTCTTCTCTGTAGGAAGATTCTCGGTATTCCTTAAGCATCTTCAACCATAAGCTGTGAATATAATAGATCCCCTTGTATGCTGGGATTAGCACTGCCGCCGTAAAACAGCACCAGAAATACTGAAAGGTCTCATCATGAGGAACATACATCTGCCCTAAAAACAACATTGAATAGATGACACTTCCTATAATGGCTATCATCATCAACCAAGCAAAAGTTACTAAAAATAAATTTTTCATTTTTATATATATTAGGGGTTATCTTTTTTAATTTTCTGATTATCAATACTATAAACCCTGTCTTTCTCTACAAAAATACAAGATGTATTGATTTGGCAAATATAACACTTTTTAAATAAAAAAACAACACTTCTTGCAAAATTATTTTAATTCTCATTCTTTAATCATTCTTAGAAAAAAATACTGTTGATAAATTTTTCCGATTTTTTACTAAAAAAATTGTATTTTCGCACCCATTAAAAACACAAGGAAAGTGAAAATCAATTTTTTTAAAACTCAAAAAATCAGGCAATTTTCCTACCAACCTCGTTATTATCAGGAGACTGAGGAGCGGGGTGGATTTTCTATTGTAAAGCACCAGAGTAGGGCGTCTTCGTTTCGTCGCCAATGGAAAGAGATGCGCCAGCCTGCCAGTATTCGAAGCCATTCCAATCGGTTGGTATGGGTTATTGTACTGGTACTGATACTCATCCTCTTCTATTTTTTCGATTTCAATCTGTCTTTTTTCCTGAATAAATAATTGTTTTTGAGTATCTTTCTTTTTCTAACACAAATAGATTTTTTAGATGTCTGACATTATACGATTACTTCCTGACAATGTAGCCAATCAGATAGCCGCAGGTGAAGTCATCCAGCGACCTGCCTCCGCCGTGAAAGAGCTCTTGGAGAATGCTATTGATGCCAAGGCTACTCAGATAAAGCTCATCCTCAAGGATGCAGGACGTACCCTGGTGCAGGTGGTGGACAATGGTATAGGTATGTCTCCTACCGATGCTCGCTTAGCTTTTGAGCGACATGCTACTTCGAAAATCCGTGTAGCTGATGACCTTTTCTCCTTAGAGACTAAGGGCTTCCGTGGAGAAGCTCTGGCTTCCATTGCTGCTATTGCTCAGGTGGAAATGACCACCTGCCAGGAGGGGGAGGAGATTGGCACTGCTATTACCATAGAAGGAAATAAGATTACGGATCAATATCCTACTGTAACCCAGAAGGGAACTTCTATCGCGATGAAGAATCTTTTCTTCAATGTGCCTGCACGGCGCAATTTCCTCAAGTCCGACAATGTGGAACTCCGTCATATCTTGGACGAATTCCATCGTGTGGTCTTGGCTCACCCTGATATACAGTTCTGTCTGATTCACAATGGGGTCGAACAGTTCAACCTCCCTCCTACTTCTCTGAAAAAGCGTATCGTACAGATATTCGGCAACCGCTTGAACGAGCAGTTGGTTCCTGTAGAAGAAAAAACAGAGGTAGTCAATATACATGGATTTATCAGTCGCAATAGTTTCAAGCGCAATAAGTCTCTTCAGTTCTTCATGGTCAATCATCGTTTTGTCAAAAATCGCTACTTGCACCATGCCGTACTAAGTGCCTTCGAGGGACTGCTCAGGGAGGGGGAACAGCCTGAGTATTTTCTTTATTTGGAGATAGATCCCAAACATATTGACATCAACATACATCCTACCAAGACTGAAATAAAGTTCGACAACGACCAAACTATCTATGCTCTTTTGCGCTCAGCCATCAAGCATAGCTTAGGACAGTTCCATGTGCTCCCTACCATTGATTTTTCTTTGGATGAGAGTCAGGAGGTTCCCTATTCCTATAAGGATAAGGAAGCTCAGACCCCGACCTATCAGGTGGATCGCAATTTCAACCCCTTCAAGATGGACAACTCCTCCACCTTAGGAGGGACTTTCTCTTCTCATAGAAATACTCCATCCCCTCAGTGGGAGTCGCTCTATGCGGGGATTCCTTCTCGAGTAAACGATCCTTTTGAGAAGGAACAAGCCTCCCCTACTCTGATAGAACACTCTACAGAGGTCAAGGTTCAGACGCTCTTGTACTTCCAGAAGAAATACATCATCACTTATTTGAAGGATAAGGTGCTTTTTATCCATGTATCACGTGCCCACCAGCGCATTCTATACGAACGGTTTCACAAGAGTATTACCCAAGGGGTGAGCGTGAGCCAATCGCTGCTATTTCCTCTGGAGTTCGAATTTTCTCCTACAGAAATCATCTCCCTACAGGGGTTGATTCCTTTACTTAATAGAGCTGGTTTTCTCTTGGAGATTCAGGGGAACAAAATCTGCTTTACCGGACTACCCCCCATGGTCAAGGAGAGCCAAGTGGAGGATATCCTACACCAGCTCTTAGAGAAGGAAATGGAGGATATTCCTCAAGATGAACTCTCTCAGAAGGAGGCCTTGGTCAAGAATCTATCCAAGAGCCTTGCTGTTAAGGCCGGACAAACACTTAGTGCTGAGGAACAAGAACAGCTGGTCTATGACCTCTTCTCCTGTAAGGATAGTCTGATAAGCCCCTTTGGCAAAAAAATATATACAGAACTATCCTCTAACGAACTGGAAAGTAGACTACAATAATCAACGATTAACTGCAACTGACAACTAACAATGGAACACTAACAACTGACAATAAAAACACTAACAACTGAACCCTATGAACATACACAAGAACATTTCACTACAAGCTTATAACACCTTTGGCATAGAACAAAAAGCGGCTTTACTTATAGAAGCCTATGATACAAAAGATATCCTTGAGGCACTGCGCTCTTATCCGAACCTAATCGTACTGGGGGGAGGTAGCAATATCTTACTTACCCAAGAGATACAGACCCCCATACTGAAAATCATGCAAAAGGGAATCTCTGTAGAAAAAGAGACAGAATCGCATGTATGGATCAAAGCACAGGCTGGAGAAGTCTGGAGTGACTTTGTAGACTCCTGTGTAGCAAGAGGATATGGCGGCCTGGAGAACCTCTCTCTAATCTATGGCACAGTAGGCGCTGCCCCTGTACAGAATATAGGTGCCTATGGGGTAGAGCTCAAGGATGTACTTTCCTCCTGCGAGGTGCTTGATCGAGAAAGTGGTCAAACCATGACCCTCTTGAAGGAAAACTGCCTCTTTGGCTACCGTGATTCGCTCTTCAAACAGCAAAAAGGAAGGTATATCATCCTCTCTGCAACCTTTTGCCAGACAAAACGCGACCATCTTTTCAAAACACACTATGGAGATATTCGTGCTCTTTTACAAGAAAAAGGCTGGGGAGAAACTCCTGAACTCATCTCGAAGGTTATCAAAGAGATTCGCCTGAGCAAGCTCCCTAACCCTACAGAACTGGGCAATAGCGGAAGCTTTTTTAAGAATCCTGTCATCCCAAGAGAACAATTCCTCTCCTTACAAGAACGCTACCCTACTATGCCTCATTTTGAGATATCTCCCGAGGAGGTCAAAGTTCCCGCGGCCTTCCTTATTGAGACTTGTGAACTCAAAGGTTTCCGAATAGATAAAGTAGGGGTTCACCACAGACAACCCTTAGTCTTAGTCAATTTTGGTGGGGCTACTGGAGAAGAAATACTTGCTTTGGCTCGCCATATCCAAAAGCGTGTTCTGAATCGTTTTGGTATCCAGTTGGAAATGGAGGTAAATGTTTGGTAGGGTGGTAAATATTTCTTACTTTTGCACAAAATTTTCACCTGATGCAATCATCACCTAAAAAACCCCAAGGAAAACACTCCTCTACCAAAGGAAAACGCTTTGACAGCAAAGAAAATACCACCAATCAAAAAAGGAAGACTTCTTCTGGTAAGGAGAATTTTTCTTCTGATAGGAAAAAGACTACTACTGGTAGGGAAAAGACTCCTTACAGAAAAGAAAAACCTTCCTATAGCAAGGAGAAATCTGCGGAATATAGCCCCACTACTCGTGCTCCCTATAAGAGAAATACGCCTAAACCCAATGCCACCGACCAGAGCAAAGGTATTAGGCTGAATAAGTATATTGCTAATGCGGGAATCTGTGCCCGCCGAGAAGCCGATCGCTACATAGCCGCTGGCAATGTAGAGGTCAATGGCAAGCCTATGACTGAGCTGGGGTATAGGGTACAGCCTACCGATGTGGTTAAGTTCGACGGAAAGAATATCTCTGCCGAGAAGAAGGAGTACATCCTACTGAACAAGCCTAAAGGCTTTATCACCACAACTCAGGACGAAAAAGGTCGCAAGACTGTAATGGACTTAGTTGCAGGTGCTGCCGAGGGAAATATAAAACCAGTAGGTAGGCTCGACAGACTCACCACAGGATTGCTCCTGCTAACCAATGATGGTGACCTGATGAAAAAGCTCACCCACCCTTCTCATGGAGTACGCAAGATATACCATGTGATCTTGGACAAAAAACTCGCTCTGGCAGACTTCCACAAGATCCAAGAAGGACTTACTCTTGAGGATGGCTTTATCCAAGTGGATGATATCAACTTCGTAGATGGAGCTCCCCACAATGAGATTGGGGTAAAGATACACAGCGGTCGCAATCGTATCGTGCGCCGTATCTTCGAATCCTTGGGCTATGTGGTAGAGAAGCTCGACCGTGTAGTCTTCGCTGGACTTACCAAAAAAGATCTCCCTCGTGGACACTGGAGAACCCTTACTGCACAGGAGATTATCAATTTAAAAAATCTTAGTCTTTAGCATTATGAATAAAATGAAAAAAACTTTACTAATTGGTCTTCCTCTCTTACTACTCGTACTGGGAGGGTGGATCTATATGCGTTATTACTTTGTCTTTGCCGAAGGTGTGAAGTCCGGATACCTCAACTATGCTGTATACAAAGGGGATCTATTCAAGACCTACGAAGGCAAACTCATCCAGGAAGGTTTTGCCAAGACCAAAACAGGGAGTGGCATGCAGAGCAATGAGTTTGAGTTTTCTATAGAAAATAAGAAAATTTTTCAGCAGTTAGAAGTAAATAGTGGCAAGCACTTTGAACTTCATTACAGAGAATACCACAATGCATTGCCATGGAGAGGGAATACTGTATATATAGTGGATAGCATTGTCAATATGCGTGACTAACCGACCTATGAAGAACACACAGATTTTCGGACTACGCCCTGTCATAGAGGCCATAGAAGCCGGCAAGACCATTGATAAGATTTTTATCCAAAAAGGTCTCTCCGGCGTCCTTTTCAACGAGCTCAACACCCTGATAAGCCAGCAGAAGCTCCCTTGTTCTTATGTACCTGTGGAGAAGCTCCAACGGCTTACACGAGGGAATCACCAAGGAGTGGTAGCGCTACTCTCCCCAGTGGAGTTTGTTCCTTTGGAAGAACTCATTCTCTCTACCATAGAGAGTGGGAAGGTTCCCCTATTGCTTATTCTTGACCATCTGAGCGATGTGCGCAACATAGGAGCTATTATCCGCACAGCCGAGTGTACTGGAGTCAGTGGTATTATCCTTCCCAAACAGGGAAGTGCCTCCATAGGAGAAGATATGGTAAAGACCTCCGCAGGAGCTATCTTCAATATCCCCCTGTGCAAAGTGGACAACCTGATCGATACCATCTACTACTTACAGGGTAGTGGTATCAAGGTCATAGGGGCTACCGAGAAGGCTTCTTCCCTACTCTACCAGCTGAACCTTACCGAACCTTTGGCTATTGTCATGGGAGCAGAGGATACAGGCATCAGCAAGGGAGTACTTAAGGTCTTGGATGAAAGAGCCAAATTGCCTATACAAGGAGAGATTTCCTCCCTCAATGTATCGGTGGCTTGTGGCGCTTTCCTATATGAAGTGGTAAGACAACGACTTAATGGTCAATGATCAATGATTAATATCTCCCCTTCAAGGGGGATCATTCTAACCATTTTTTCCATGTCTTCTTTTGAATTTAGATTTCTCTAAAAAAATATTTTTGTTTTTGAATTTTTATATGTAATTTTGCAGCCTAAAAAGGAGGAAGGAAAGATCCCTAAAAATCCTTTATCCTAAATAACTGAAAACTAACAATTCAAAACTAAAAATGGTTTCTTCAATTATAGAATATTTGAGCAGCATCAATCCTATATTAGCGGCTTTGTATGCGACTCTCTTTACTTGGGGCGTTACCGCCTTGGGGGCGGCTTTAGTCTTTTTCTTTAAGAGCAGCAATAAGTTGGTCATGGATGGTATGCTGGGCTTCACTGGAGGAGTGATGGTTGCTGCCAGTGTATGGAGCTTACTGATTCCTGCTATTGATATGAGTAAGGGAGAACGCTTTGAAAAAGTACTTCCTACCGTGATAGGCTTCTTAGGCGGCTCTCTCTTTATCTATACTTTGGACAGGATTCTTCCCCACTTCCATCCTAATTTCAAACAAACAGAAGGTGTAAAATCCTCTTGGCAACGCACTACGCTATTGGTATTGGCTATCACCCTACACAATATTCCAGAGGGGCTGGCCGTTGGGGTACTCTTTGGAGGGGTAGCCGCAGGGATTCCTGAAGCCTCCATCGCTGGAGCGGTGACCTTGGCTATAGGGATAGGCTTACAGAATTTCCCTGAGGGAGTGGCTGTCTCGATGCCTTTGCGCCGTATGGGGGTCAGCCGCTGGAAAAGCTTTTTTTATGGACAGCTTTCAGCCATAGTAGAACCCATTGCTGGGGTATTGGGTGCCTTTGCTGTGGTTTTCTTTACCCCCATACTCCCCTATGCGTTGTCCTTTGCAGCTGGTGCTATGATCTATGTAGTGGTGGAAGAGACCATTCCTGAATCTCAACAGAGCCGCAATACAGATATTTCCACTATTGGCTTTCTTATAGGCTTTGTAGTGATGATGGTCATGGATGTAGCCTTGGGATAGAAAAAGTAAAAAAGACTTTCCTCTATGGAAAAAAAATGGTATATTTGCGTTTTCTAAAACGCAACCTATGTCTTTGACAGCCATCTCTCCTATTGATGGGCGCTATGCCTCAAAAACTACCGCCCTACAGGCTTATTTCTCCGAACAAGCCCTAATCCAGTACCGCCTACGAGTGGAAATAGAATACTTTATTGCCTTGTGTGAACTACCTCTGCCACAGCTTATGGGAGCTGACAAGAGTATCTTCCCCTCCCTACGAGCTATCTATAGAGAGTTTTCTCAAGCAGATGCCCTTGCCATCAAGGAGATAGAGCGTATCACCAACCATGATGTAAAGGCCGTAGAGTACTTCCTAAAGCAACAGTTCGACCGCTTAGGTCTTCATCCTTATAAGGAGTTTATCCATTTTGGCCTTACCTCACAAGATATCAACAACACCGCTATCCCCCTTTCTCTGAAAGAAGCTATCGAGAATGTATATCTCCCTGAAATAAAAATCCTTATCCAGAAGATAGAAACCCTTGCTCGGGAATGGAAGGATATCCCTATGCTGGCACGTACCCATGGGCAGCCTGCCTCCCCTACTCGCTTAGGAAAGGAAATGAAGGTTTTCGCAGTGCGCCTTGTGGAGCAGCTCCAGTACTTCTCCACGCTCAAGCATGCGGCCAAGTTTGGCGGAGCTACAGGCAACTACAACGCTCACAAAGTAGCCTATCCTCAGATCCAGTGGAGAAGTTTCGGAAAACACTTTGTGGAGGATATCTTAGGCCTACACCACTCCTTCCCTACTACTCAGATAGAGCACTATGACCACTTAGCGGCTCTCTTCGACCTTGTAAAGCGTATCAATACCATACTGATAGACTTCAACCGAGATATATGGACTTATATCTCCATGGATTACTTCAAACAGCGTATCAAAGAAGGTGAAGTAGGCTCTTCCGCTATGCCCCATAAGGTAAATCCGATCGACTTTGAGAACTCTGAAGGCAACTTGGGAATTGCCAATGCCCTCTTGGAACACCTTTCCGCCAAGCTCCCTATCTCCCGCCTACAGCGCGACCTTACCGATAGCACTGTATTGCGCAATATAGGCGTTCCCTTCGCCCATACCCTCATCGCGACAAGTTCCACTCTCAAAGGGTTGGATAAGCTTATTCTCAATCCGGACAAGCTCCACGCTGACCTTCAGGACAACTGGGCAGTAGTAGCCGAGGCTATACAGACTATACTGCGCCGTGAGGGATACCCCAATCCCTATGAAGCTCTAAAGGGACTCACTCGTACCAACCAAAAAATCAACGAGCAGACCCTCCACGATTTTGTAGATACCCTCGCTATAAGTGATTCCCTAAAGGAAACACTCAAGGCGATTACTCCAGAGAACTATACCGGTGGTGATTATCTTGATTACTAATCTGCCATGACCGAAGAAGATATTCTCGCCCTACTGGCGCTACAGCACACCCCTAATATAGGCGATATTACCGCCAAAAAACTCATTGCCCACTGCGGAAGTCCTGCAGCTATATACAAGGAGAAAAAACACAAAATCGCCCATATAGAACGTATAGGAAGCACTATCCTACAACACCTTTTCGACCCTATACACCGCGTAGCTGCCGAAAAGGAATGGCAATATATTCAGGATAATCACTTGAGCTATCACACATTCTTTGATGCCGATTATCCTGCCAATCTCAAACAAATCATTGATGCCCCTATTATTTTCTTTTCCAGAGGGAATATTGACCTGAAGAACAAGAAAACGCTCAGTATCGTAGGCACACGACAGATAACCACTTACGGAAAGGCCTTCTGTGAGAAGTTTGTCGAGGAGCTCTCTGCTTTGGAGGACTTGGTTATCATCAGTGGTTTTGCCTATGGAGTAGATATCGCTGCCCATAAGGCTGCTATGGACAATGGGTTACAGACCATCGCTTGTTTAGCTCATGGATTGGACATCATCTATCCTGCCTCTCATAAGAAGTATACAAAAGAGGTAGAGGCCTATGGAGGATTCATTACCGAATTTTGGCACCAAAGCCCCTTCGATAGGAAGAATTTTATTGGACGAAACCGCATCATCGCAGGACTTTCCGATGCTACTGTTGTGATAGAATCTGCTCTGAAGGGCGGTAGCTTAGTCACTGCCGATATGGCCTTCTCCTATGACCGAGAGGTCTTTGCCATTCCTGGTCGCGCGGATGACACCTATAGTCAAGGATGCAACAAACTCATCAAGACAGACAAAGCACGACTTATCACCTCGGCTGCCGACTTGGTCTATTACATGGGTTGGGAAGTAGAAAAGAAAACCCCTAAGGTGATCACCCCTGAACTCTTCGTAGAGCTCACCCCTGAAGAAGAAAAAGTAGCCACTTACCTAAGAGAAAATGGCAAGCAGACCTTGGACGACTTAGCTCGAGAATGCTCCCTCCCTGTATACAAACTCTCCAACCTGCTCTTCCAAATGGAAATGAAAGGGGTAGTAAGACCCCTGCCTGGGAAAATGTTTGTAATGGCAAATAAGCAATAACGAACATTCTTTTCAATATAGTTTTTATCTATTATCTTATAGAAAAAAACAATACAAAACTATTGTTGTGAGCGAAAAATGTCGTAATTTTGCACCCGAAAACAAAGGGGAAATAAATTGTTTTTCATATATTAGATTTTGTGGTTAGAATTGGTAAAAGAGGGCACAAGCTCTCTTTTATTTTTTTATCCCCTAAGCAACCGCTCTATCTCCTTTAAGTCATTTTTATAGCGAGTGAGTTCTGTCTGTACTACTAAGTATCCTCGCTTATTTTCTTTAGAAAGCACAAAAATAATAACAGGGGTATATTCTTTAGATTTTACAATGATATACTGATATGCTCCTACTTCCAAAATTTCCTGTTCCAATCCCTTTGGTGATTTGATGCCAGTAAAAGCTTTCCACTGAGAGAGGAAATAGCCTTCCTCTGAGAGTTTTTCCTTAGGAAAATCCAACTTTAGCATTGCTATACAAGCATTGAATCCTTTTCCTAACTGGAGCAAATATTCTGGCTTCCCCTGCACTTCTTTTTGGGACAATTTCCATGGAGCAGGAACTGAGGAAAACGGAAAATCAAACTCAGGTGGAAGTTCATTGATTTTCTTTTTCTTCTCTAAAATATTTTTCTCTATGGTATTGAGCTCAATAGGTGCTTTGCAATAGGTGTCCTCGAGATAGTCAAACCACTCCTCTACATTGTAAAGTACCTCACAATCACAATAGCCACCATGGGAAGCAAGCCAAGTGATCACTTTTTCTGGATCAGATATCTTTTTTTCTGCAAGAAAATGTGTGATACCTCTTAGAGTGTGGTCACAGGGTGTCTTCTGTAGAGTCTTTTCTAAATAGTGAAAAAGCTCCGAGAAATACTTTTCTTCCATAGGCAAAGAAGCCCTAAAGTCGTTTAACTCTTTTTGAGCCAACGCCTTTCGGGCTTCTTTACATTTCTTCTTTTCTGCTATTTTCATTCTTCACTTTTCATTTTTCACTACACAGAGACTTTCCCTTTTATGGTTGGATAGGGATCATAACCCTCAAGAATAAAATCTGAGTAATCAAAAGCGAAGAGGTCTGTCACCTTTTCGTTGAGTTTCATGGTAGGCAGCGGACGTGGTTCACGGCTGAGCTGGAGCTTGACCTGTTCCAAATGATTTTTGTAGATGTGCAGGTCTCCAAAGGAATGTACAAAATCCCCTACTTGCAACCCCGTCACATGCGCCATCATCTGGGTAAGCAGGGCATAGGAGGCAATATTGAACGGCACTCCTAAGAAAGCATCGGCGCTGCGCTGGTAGAGCTGACAGGAGAGGCGCCCCTCCATGACATAGAACTGGAAAAGAGCATGACAAGGAGGCAATGCAGCCTTGTTATTTGCTACATTCTCAGCAAAGGATACCGAAGTATCGGGCATCACCGAGGGATTCCAAGCTGAAACCACCATACGACGGCTATCAGGATTGGTCTTGAGGGTATGGAGTACTTCAGTAATCTGATCAATCCCTTCTCCATTCCAGTTGCGCCATTGTGCCCCATATACAGGACCAAGATCTCCCTGTTCGTCTGCCCATTCGTTCCAGATACGTACCCCATGCTCGGTGAGGTAGTGGATATTGGTATCTCCCCGAAGGAACCACAGGAGCTCATAAATCACCGACTTGAGATGTATCTTCTTGGTGGTGAGCAAGGGGAAACCCTCTTGGAGGTTATGTCGGAGTTGGTAACCAAACACACTAATAGTACCTGTGCCTGTGCGGTCTTCCTTACTATGCCCATAGGTAAGTATATGATTGAGAAGATCTTTGTATGCTTGCATTTCTTATTGTTTTCAGGGGCAAAGGTAAGAAAAATAATGATTAATATTTAATATCTAATGATTAATGTTTATTAGTAGCATTAATCATTAATCCTTGTTGGCATTAATCATTATCAAGCGCCTGTTTGAAATCGGCTATTAAGTCCTCTATATTCTCTAAACCTACCGCTACACGTACGAGGGTTTGGGTAACCCCACGGGCTACTTTTTCCTCTTCTGGGAATTCAGTATGAGTGTGGGTACTGGGGTGAGTAACGAGGGTCTCTACCCCGCCTAAGCTCACCGCAAAAAGGGCTACTCGAAGTGACTCGAAGAAAGTCTTTACCTTCTTCTCATCCTTCATCACAAAAGAAAATACAGCGCCTGCTCCTGAGGCTTGACTCTCTTGGATAGCCTTACCTTTATTGCTTGGCAAGGTTGGATAATAGACCTTCTCCACAGCAGGATGTCCTTGTAAGAATTCTATAAGCTTGAGAGCATTGGACTGTGCATAATCCATACGCACCTTGAGGGTCTTGATACTACGTATAAGTAACCAACTATCGAAGGGAGAAATCAGTGCTCCTATGGCCACCTGAGCAAAACTAATTTTCTCAGCCAAAATATCATCATTGACTACTACAGCTCCCGCAATAATATCGTTATGCCCACTGAGGTATTTGGTGGCACTGTGCACTACTATATCAGCACCCAACTCCAAGGGGCGTTGCAAGTAGGGAGAGAGGAAGGTATTATCCACTATAGTCAGCAGCCCATACTCTTTGGCGATGGCTACCGTACCCCGTATATCGGTCACATCCAGGAGCGGATTGGAGGGAGTTTCTATAAAGATTCCTTTGGTATTGGGGCGTATCGCCTTACGAATATTGTCCAAGTTGGTTGTATCGACATAGGTCGCTTCCAAACCGAATTTGGCAAAGACATCCTTCATGATACGGAAAGTTCCCCCGTAGATATCTAATCCAAAAACGAAGTGATCTCCCTTCTCAAAAATAGTAAAAAGCGAGGTAGTAGCTGCCATTCCTGAGGAGAAGCCAAAACCATGTCGGCCACTCTCCAATTTGGCAATCAATGTTTCGAACTCCTTACGAGTAGGATTAGAGACACGACTGTACTCAAACTCTTGAGTTACTCCGAACTCATTAAGCGGAAAGGTAGAAGCCATATTGATACAGCTGCCCCACTTCTGTGAAGGATCTTCCGTATTGCGAATCCCATGTATTGCGGTGGTTTCAAATTTCATACAATAGCAATTTTTAAATAAATGTTTTTTTATAAAAAGCTGGTGCAAAAGTACAATTTTTTTATGAAACTGCAAAATGAAAATATATTTTTATTTCAATTGTTGAAAAAATAGAATATTTTAGTTATCAAGCATTGAAGAATTATAGTTATACCTCTTTTAATCCTTTATCCCTATAATTCTAACCTAAATTTATTCAAAATAAATAAAGATTATTTACTCTTTTTTCGTACCTTTGTAGCCACAAAAATATCATATTATGAATACAGAAAATACACTGAATGAGCACCAAGGGCACTGGATGCTTGCCAAATTGGGCAAACGAGTATTGCGCCCAGGAGGAAGAGAACTCACCGAGAAACTCATTGCAGGGCTTCAGATTACTCCAGAAGATGACATAGTAGAATTTGCTCCAGGATTGGGATTTACAGCCAATATTGCCTGTGGTTATCGCTCCAAAAGCTATACAGGGGTAGATCTAAATCAAGAGGCCGCCTCTGTAGCTCGCAAGCGTATCAAGTATGACAAGGCAAAGATTATCAATGCCAATGCCGCTGAAAGTACCCTCCCGGATGCTTATGCCGATAAGGTATATGGCGAGGCTATGCTAACCATGCAACCTCTCGAGCAAAAGAAGGCCATCATAGCTGAAGCTTTTCGTATCCTTAAGAGTGGAGGCTACTATGGAATACACGAATTGGGTATCAAGCCTGATGATGTCTCTGAAGAAGTCAAAGAAGACCTCTTCAAGGAGCTAAGTGAGACCATCCGCGTACATGCTCGTCCGATGACTACAGCCGAGTGGGCTGCTCTCTTAGAAGAACAAGGCTTTAAGATCATTAGGGTAGAACATAACCCTATGTTGCTCTTGGAGCGTAGTCGTATCATTCAGGATGAAGGCTGGCTCAGAATGCTCTTGATCACCTTCAACCTACTACGCTTTCCCGAGATAAGAAAACGAGTAAAAAAGATGAAAGCCTGTTTCCGCAAGCACCGAGATAACCTTGATGCAGTGGCGATTATTGCTCAAAAACCCTAACCGAATGTGTCAATAAGCAATTTGCCAATGAGTCAATGTATTATTGACTCATTGGCAAAATTTGCTATTTAACTAACTGACAGATTAGAATTGAATTGTTGTAGCTATAGAAACATCCTTTTTATCATTATCCTGTGGCTGTATAGTCTTTCCTTGAGCATCTTTTAGAGTATAGGAAAGCGTATATTCGCCTGCTTTAGGATAGAAGACTTTACCACGATAGAAATCACGTTCGTAACGGAGTGTAGCCGTAGAAAGCACCACTGTTCCCTCCTTAGACTTCACACTTACTTCTACTGTCCAATCAGTTACTCTGGGGAAGTTCTGCAAGTTTTCCATTTTCCAGATACCTAAAGCAATCTCGTTCTCACCCACCTTGGGGCTTTCAGGAGCCACTAAAGCATAAAGGTGTGTCTGTCCCTTAGGAGTAGCCTCAGAAAAGAGTTTAAAACGATTTACTGTTCCTAAAGCCTTATTGGTCTGTGGTTTTACCTCAAAGTCCAAGCGCTTGTATTCGTAGTCTTTACCTGCTGCCCTAAAGGTAATGGTACCAAACCATACCCCTGATGGAGCTGTCATCATTTGGAATAGGACTTGAGATTTCCATACATTGCCTTCCTTAGCCAAAGCGGTATGAGGGCAAGTATGAGTATGCATAATTTCTTTAGAGAAACCTCCTTTACCATCTCCCTTATACATATCCATCCAAGGAGTGAAGGTAGCTGCTTGCAGGTCTACTTCCTTGCCTGAGGCATCGGTTACAGAGAGGGTAACATCATTGTATCCCATCACAAAAGTACCTGAGGTATTCTGTAGGCGTACAGTATAAGTATCCACCTTTGTCTCTGCTACTGTTTTAAGCTGTGTGGGTGGAGTTGGTGGAACAGGTGGGGTTGGCTTGTCATCATCTTTTTTAGAACAAGACAATAGGGAGACTATGGCTAAGGCAGCCATGGTGATATATTTGAATCTTTTCATTTTCTTTAGTTTTGATCGTTGAATTTATTTTTTTGATAGTAATTAAAAAGGGACATCCCTCACAAGGGAGAGCGAATTGCGATTCGTCCCTACGAGCAATGACACTACTTAGCGTCACTTTCCCCGCTTCATTCTTCTTGTGGTGGTTTGAGCAAGGTATTCCCTACCCCTTGGGATAAGAAAAAAAGATAGAAGTAGCTATGAACTACTTTTTGCAGAAAGGTTTTGCTATAAATAAGTATAGGTATTTCTTGGAAGAAACTCTCAGGCAGAAATATTGCTTTTTTCTCTGTGAGAGGGGTATCAGAAGTCTCTTTGGTTACTTGAGCGAACTTACAAGCACCCTCACAATGGCGCTCAGGTTGGGCTTGGTTTTGACAATAGGCAGCAAGAAAGTCTCGCTTGCTTACTAAGAAATATGAAAGGTAGATCCCACTAAGCAAGGTGTTGAGTAGAAAAACAAAACTCATCAAGATAGCTATGCCACGTATTGCTTTTTTCATTGCCACAAATATACGAAAAAAAGAAATACAAATCTTTTTTTAGGTCTTTTATTTTTACTTTGTAAAGATAAAAATAATAGCGTAAGGGATAGCTATAGAAATTATCTATAGCTATCCCTTCTTAACTATTTCTATTACATGTGTTTTTTACTTTTCTTTCTTGGCCTCTCACTTGAAAAGTCTTGCATATTTCCTGTAAAGGAACAAAGCACAAAGAAAGCCTACCAAGGCCATTGTGGCTCCTACCAAAGCAGGATAATTGCTTGTATAACCATACTTAAGGGGTTTTCCTCCCAGATAGGCGCCTAAGGTATTGGCCAGATTGAAGGCCGCTTGCATAAAAGCTGCCCCCATCATCTGTGCTTGTGGGGATACACGGAACATCATGATATTCAACGGTGCCCCAACGGACATAGCTGCTATAGCACATACAAAGGTCAAAACCCAAGAGAGCCAAAGCTGATCCGAGAAGAAAAAGATAATCAAAAGTACACAGATTGTAGAGGTAAAAACAATGATGCTCGCCCGAACCAAATGGAGCTTATCGGTAAGCCATCCTCCAAAAAAATTACCTACGACCATACCTATCCCGACCACAATCATTACTGTAGGCATCTGTTCACGAGGCAGGTGTGCATAATCAAGCATTAAGGGCTCTATATAGCTAAGCCAAGAGAAAAGTCCCCCACAACCCAAAGCTGTAATGACCAAGAGCAACATAGAGGGTACCGAAAAGAAGTGTTGCAATTCTTTCCATAGGGTCATATCTCGCTGAGAATCGACCTTAGGCAAGAAAAAGAACACACATAGAGCTGTGACCAACCCCAAAGCAGCAATCATACCCACCACTGGACGCCATCCTATCACTCCTCCTAAATGTGTAAAGAGTGGTATCACCAGCAGATTGGCAATGGTAAGTCCGCCAAACATGACCGAGATAGCCATCGCTTCTTTCTCCCTCGGAGCCAATTGCTTGGCTACAATAGCTCCTACTCCAAAGAAAGCTCCATGAGGTAATCCTGAACAAAAACGACTGACCAACAAGGTCTCGTAGGTAGGCATCAAAGAAAAAAGCCCATTGAAAAGGGTAAAAAGCAACATAAAAGCAATCAGCACCTTCTTTGGTTGAAAACGAGTACTGAGCCCTACCAAGGTAGGCGCCCCTACCACGACCCCTATTGCATAAGCAGCAATGAAATTCCCTACTTGATCATCCGAAAGGTGCAGATCTCCTCCCATGGTTCGCATCAGTCCCATAGGGATAAATTCTGTACTTCCTAAGGCAATCCCCCCTATAGCCAAAGGGAAAAGCTGTCGTATCATTTTCATATTCATAATATCGAATTTTTTAAGAGGGTGCAAAAGTACAAATTTTGTGAGAAATACAAGAAAAAAATAAGGAGATTACTCAAAAGAATAATCTCCTTGTATATCAATAAACTATGTTAAAAAACATTCTCCTTGAATTGCTCTTGTATAGCCTGTAGCTTATAAGAGATACTCGCATTATACTGCAAGTCATTAATACGAAGAATGAAACCTCCTATGATAGAAGGATCTATCTTGTTCTCCAATGAGATGTTCCGCTTTCCACTCAGTGCAATTGCCTTGGCTACAAACTCTTCTTTGAGCCTATCAGAAGCCTCCACAGCAGTGGTAAGGTGAATGACTATCTTTTCTTTATATTCGTTGTATTGCTCCACAAATTCACGAGCGATAGCATACAAATCCGATATTCTTTTATTTTGAAAAAGAATAGTAAAGAGTACCTGCAATTCAGAGATATGCTCAGCGAAGATTTCTTGTAATACTCGCTGTTTAACTTCTGTTTTGACAATCGGCGAATGCAATAGTGCTTTCAGGTCAGGATTTTCATGAATCACCTCCACCACAGAAGAGATTTCTCTAAAGAGAAGTTCTTCTTTTTGGTTCTCTATGGCATAGTCCAAGAGTGCTTTAGCATATCGTTTGGCTACTTTGGTAGAGTGTATCATTTGATAGTAATTTCGTTCAACAAATCTTCTACAAGTTTTTCTTGTCTTACTTCCGAAGCAAGCTCTTTAGTAAGAACTTTCTTAGCAATATCCAAGGAGAGAGAGGCTATTTGTTCCTTTATCTCAGCGATAGCCATTTTCTTTTCTCCTTCTATTGTTGCCTTTGCTTGAGAAATAATCTTAAGCCCTTCTGCATGTGCTTCTTCCTTTGCTTGAGAAATCACACGCTCTTTTATCTCGCGAGCTTCCTTAAGAATAGCCTCACGCTCTTGGCGAGCCTCAGTTAAGAGTTTTTCATTATCAGCCTTCAGGTTTGCCATTTCTTTCTTAGCCTCATCGGCAGCTTCCAAGGCATGATTGATAGAATCCTCACGTTCTTTCAGGGCTTTGAGAATAGGCTTCCATGCAAAAGCACGAAGCAAAAGTAATAAGCAAACAAAGACAATCAGTGTCCAAAAACTAAGACTTTCGGGATGGATGAAATTCATGTATTTTTATTTTTCTGTTGTAATGACTTTTTTGAGTTTTTTAAGATAAGAACCGTTCTGCAACCAACCGTTACAGAACGGTATACTTTTTTCGCAACTTATTTTGCTACCAAGGCAACAACCACAGCAAAGAGGGCTACCCCTTCGATAAGTGCGGCAGCAATAATCATCGCTCCTTGTATTTTAGAAGCTGCTTCTGGCTGGCGTGCAATTCCTTCCATAGCGGAAGAACCAATTCTACCAATACCAATTCCTGCTGCAAGAGCTGCAATACCAGCTCCAATTCCTGCTAATACCATAATTTTAAATTATTTAAAAGTGTTAATAGATACAATTTTGAAAAACGAAACTCTCCTAATGATGTTCCTCGGCATGATGCTCCTCAGCTACCGCTCCTCCTATGAACAAAGCTGAAAGTAAAGTAAATACATAGGCTTGGATAAAGGCTACTAAAAGCTCTAAGATACTAATAAACAAAGAGAAAGCAACCGATACAGGAGAAATAAACACTGTCTTGAAAGTAAAGATAAGCCCCAATAAGCTCAGGATAATGATGTGCCCTGCTGTAATATTGGCAAACAAACGTATCATCAAAGAGAATGGCTTAGTAAGCATCCCTATCACCTCCACAGGGATCATAATAGGAGAAAGCCATAATGGTACGCCTGGAGTAGCAAATATATGTTTCCAATAATGAGAATTTCCACTAAAAGTAGTAATAAGGAAAGTCACTACAGCCAAAGTTCCTGTGAAGATAATGTCGTTGGTCAAGGTTCCTGAAATAATAGGGACCAAGCCCAAAAGGTTTCCTATGAGAATAAAAAAGAAAACAGTAAGCAAATAAGGCATGTAGCGTTGGTACTTTTTGTCTCCTATATTAGGCTTGGCAACCTCATCACGTATAAAAACGATAAGTGTTTCTAAAAGGTTAGCAAATCCCTTAGGCGCTTTAGGATTCTTCTTATAAGAACGTGCTACAGAGACAAAAGCTAAGATCATAAGTAGTGCAATAAGGAAAAGCAATACTACATTCTTAGTAATAGAGAAATCCAACGGACGCGCATTGGTCACCTTGTGGTCTTCACTATAAGAAATATTACCTGTCGCATCAGTATAGTAGATTTGTCCATGTACACGAGCGAAGTATTGCCCTGCTTTCTCTACGATTACCTCCCCTTTATCATCGTGATGAAACTCACTGGAAAGGAAAGTCACCAAACCATTGTCTGTCCATAGGATAATAGGTAAGGGAAGGGTAATGGAAGTGCCCCCCCAGTCCAACAAATGATATTCGTGCGAGTCTGCTATATGGTGCTGAATCACTTGAGTAAAATCTACCTCCTCTTCAGGGGCTTGTTCAGAAGCCCAAAGAGAAGTGCATGGAAGAATTAGAATGCTTAAAAACAGCCACTTACTAATGATTTTTTGTATCATTTTTTAGTAATTATAATTTGTATTGTGTTTGCCTTATTTTGCAGGGACAAAGATACATTTTTTCTTTTTACTTTCACGTGTTTTTTAGTCTTTTTTAAGAAATAAGTTTTTCACAAGGGAGAAGAGCAGTGAAAAACGAAGAGTGAGCAGAGGTTCTCTATATTGGTATGAGGGTTGTTGCGTCCTATTGTAGGAGCGATTTGCAAATCGCCCTATACTGGTGCATGCGACAGTGAACAGTAAACGGGGA
>ERZ773021.130-NODE-130-length-58317-cov-19.3296_pt1 | contig 58317 bp, 65 predicted proteins | sample MGYA00511668_ERZ773021 | MGnify/ENA primary metagenome ERZ773021 (study PRJEB29015, sample SAMEA2737961) | human oral metagenome | biome: human oral; feature: human-associated habitat; material: dental | place: China | collected 2032 ...
AGATTGTTATAAGTATTTTTTATCCGTTATCTAAGGTTTGACTATAAGGTCATTTTTGATGTTCTGAAACTATCATTACCAGCTAATTTTACATTATGTGTCCTAAGGAAAAGATTACTTTTTGCTGTTTAATAGAAGTTTTACACAAGCTTTGGGAAAATAAGATAGGCTAACAATCAAAACCACCAGTGTGAACTGGTGGTTTGTTCTGCGACTGTAAGCCACTTCTACCGGTCAGGGCCAAAGGCCCACCGAAATAGCTCTTCCTCGCACCTCTTTCCCGAGCAGCTGCTAAAGCACCTCGACTTACTTCTTCTTCATTTCATCAGTAAACGGATCTACTCCCTCGAATAAAGTGAGCTGGTCTGCTACTCTGTCTTCTTGTAATTGATTTTGTATCTATTCAGCTATCACTTTCTGGTTACGACCTATCGTATCTACATAATAGCCTCTACACCAAAACTTCGATTGCCATATTTGTATTTTAAGTTCGCATGCTTATCAAAAATCATCAAGCTGCTCTTTCCCTTTAAATATCCCATGAAAGACGAAACACTGAATTTGGAAGCGATACTGACAAGCATATGAATATGATCGGAACAGGCATTCGCTTCATGAATGGTCACGCCTTTGCGTTCACATAAGTCCCAGATAATTCTTCCGATACTGGTTTTGTATCTGCCATAAATGATTTGACGATGATACTTGAGTGCGAAAACAATATGGTAGAACAATTCCACTTTGTATGTGATAAACTTTCATTAGCCTCTCTCATGAGCTATCCCCTTTGTGATGTTTAGTAGTGGCGGGGAAACCACTTCTATCTTATCATTTTAGGAGGTTCTTTTCTTACTACGCTAAAAGTTTCCGGAACTACTAGCATAGCTAGTGGTTTTCGAGAGGCAAAAAAAGCCCGCATAAGCGGGCCTGACTGCTAAACGATATCAACTTAGAACTGATCAATCAAGAGCTGCTTCATCTCTTCAATGTAAGGCTGACGTGGATTAGCTGGTGTACATTGATCATCATAAGCCAAGCTTGCCAATCTATCAACAGCTGCATCAAAAGCCTTCTTAGTAACCCCATTAGCAGATAACTTAGGCTCAACATCTACAGCATGCATTAATTGATCAATACGTGCACAGAGTGCTTCAACCAATTCTGCATCATCTTTCCCTTTAAGTCCAAGAGCGCGAGCAATATCCGCATAATCACGTTGGGCACGGTATTCTTCATAACGCGGGTAAACAGAACGTTTCACATTTCCTGCAACGCCATTGTAGCGAATAACATGCTGCATAGCAATTGAGATAGCAAGACCATGAGGAAGTCCAAATTCACCGCCAGTCTTGTGGGCGAGTGAGTGGTTAATTCCAAGGAAGGCATTTGAGAAGGCCATACCTGCTAAAGTTGCTGCATAATGCATGTTTTCACGTGCTTGTTCTCCACGAAGTGTTGGATTCTTAGGATCAAAGTTATAAGAATCTTCCAAGTTTTCGATAACCAATCTGATAGCTTCCATAGACCATGGACGTGTGAAATCAGATGCCATAACAGATACGTAAGATTCAAGAGCATGTGACAAAGTATCAAGTCCTGAAAGAGCTACGGTACGTTTAGGCACTGTCATGACAAATTCTGGATCAACAATAGCAACTTGCGGTGTCAATTCATAATCAGTCAATGGGTATTTCACGTGTGTGAAATCATCAGTAATAACGGCATAAGGTGTCACTTCTGAACCCGTACCAGATGTTGTTGGGATACAGAAGAGACGAGTCACTGTCTGATGCTTGAAGCGAACAATCCGCTTACGAATATCAATGAATTTTTGCTGCAATTCAAGGAAGAGCTCACTGACTTTTTCATAACTATCAAGGAAATCTGCTTCTTGATCCAACGAATATTCATAGATATAACGCGCAATTTTGGCTGCATCAAGGGCAGAACCGCCACCAACTGCAATAACAGTATCTGGTTTGAAGTCACGCATTTGTCTAGCAATTTCAATAGTCTGACCGAGTGTTGGATCTGGTTTGATAGTACCATAAATTGAAGTTGCGACTTTTTCATCCCGAAGGGATAGCTGAGCAAGGACAGTGTCAACAAAACCAAATTGAAGCATACCTGGATCGGCAACAATGATAGCACGCGTCATTGTTTCAGTTTCATCCTGCAAGTATGAAATAGCATTTTTTTCGTAGTAAGTTTTTTCTGGTAAACGAACCCATTGAGGACGGTTGCGGCGTTTCGCAACAGTTTTCACATTCAAGAGGTCGCCAGTCGATAAGTTGTGTGACAATGAATTTTTCCCCCATGATCCTGTTCCAAGAGTTAAGCTGGCTTGCAATGCGTCTGTATAAACGTCACCGATACCACCGACTGAGTCTGGTTGGTTAACCAAAACACGAGATGAATTGAGGGCATCTCCATATTCAGCGACAAATGGGTCAGCTTGTGAACCAATTTGGATGGCACAGTTATGACCAGCACCTTGATAATCAAGAAGAGCTGCTACAATATCAATACCATCTTTGCGATCTTTGGCTTTATAAACAGAAAGAAGCGGAGAGAGTTTTTCTGATGATAATTTCTCACCAATTTTTTTCTTATCAAGTTCAAATAAGAGAACATCTTTGCCTTCTGGCAATGTCACACCGGCTTGTTCACAGATCCATTTCGCCGACATACCAGCAACCGGTCCGTTAACACCATGGTTGTCATTAAAGACAAAATCTTCAAATTTTTTGTAATCTTTTTTAGGAACAAGGTAAGCGCCTTTTTCCTGCATTTTAGCAAGCCATTCTTTATAAATTGGTGCTTCCACAACTGCCGAATTTTCAGTCGCACAAATCATACCATTGTCAAAACGCTTAGAAAGAAGAAGGTCTTCAACCGCACGTTCAAGATTAGCAGTTGCATCCACATAAACAGCACCATTACCTGCACCAACACCCATCGATGGATTACCAGATTTAAGGGCTGCATTAACCATGCCAGGTCCGCCAGTTGCAAGGATTGAAGCAATGCCTTTGTTGGAAATCAAAGCTCCCGTGTTTGCGATGGATGGTGTTTCAATCCATTGAACAATATTTTCAGGAGCGCCGGCTTTAACCGCCGCGTCATACAAGATTTGGGCGGCATGAGCAGAACATTTTTGAGCTGCTGGGTGGAAAGCAAAGACGATTGCATTGCGTGTTTTCAATGCGACTAAGATTTTAAACATAGTCGTTGATGTTGGGTTAGTTGTTGGTACGATACCTGCCAAGACACCAAGTGGTGCTGCAATTTCGATACTGCCAGCAACTTTATCTTCACCAATGATGCCAACCGTTTTTTCATTTTTTATGCGTTCATATACATATTCTGTCGCAAAGTGGTTTTTAGTATCTTTATCTTCGACAACCCCACGGCCTGTTTCTTCGTGAGCTTCTTTAGCTAACTGCAAGGACGCCTCAGAACCAGCAAGCGCCATAGCTGCAACAATTTTATCTACCTGTTCTTGTGTATAAGTTGCATAAATTTTTTCAGCCTTTAACGCTTTTTCAACTAAGCTATTCGTATACTGCTTAGCTGCTTCTTCAGCAGTGAGTGCTTCTGTTTTTGTTTCTTTTGCCATTCAACAATTCCTCCTAAAAATAATAGTTGGTAAATAGTTTAAGAAGAAAGATACTCTTGTGATTTTCTTCACTTGTTATTGTAACCCTTTTCACAAAAAAATGCAAGTCTTTTTGTGAATTTTTTCCCAAATTTTTATCCCCTTGAAAATCTTGATCGTGTGAGGGCTAATAAATTATTGAAAATTAAAAAACCTCAGATTATTTTCTGAGATTTCTATTTGTTTTAAGCGCTCTTATCAGCAATAAAGTACCAAGGATCAAACTCAAAACAGCAAAAATAAGAAAGGCTGCTTTTACATCTGAATTAATACGGGCAAACAGCTGCAGGACAAAAGAAGCACAGCCGCCGCCTAAATTACAGCCAATCAAAATCAAGGTTGTCGCCGTTGTCAACTGCTGCCTAGGCATATGTTCTGAAAGAAGATGGAAAACCAAGGTAACGCCTAAACTGTATACAAAACCGGTCACCAAAGCTCCAAGGCTTAAAAGCCATAAATGATTAGCCTGCCAAAGTATCAGCATACCCAAACCCAAAACGAATACAACTAGCGGCATTAGGTAATCTTTAAATAAAGCTAGCAAAAAACTAAAAAGTGTGCCGGCCAAAATGCCCATCAACATCATCAGACTTAAAATGAAACTGGCTTGACTGGCTGTTGCCAAATGTAACTTCTCCACAACAAGAGGAATCCGTAGGGTATTAGCAGAATTAACCAAAATAACAAAACCAGCATAGAGAGCCAAACCAAAAATATAAAGGAGCTGACGGAAGGTAAAATGATTCTTAGAAGCAGTTGAATACATCTGCCTTTGGGAACTCTCTCTTTTTCCTTTAGCTGTTGGCACAAATAAGAGGTAGCATAATAAAATAAGAAAGCCAAATCCATAAATTAAAAAAGCAAAAGACCAGGAAACATTCAGCCACTGCCCTGCTAAAAAGGTTAAAATAGCTGATCCTAGAACTTCTGCCGAACCTCTTAATCCTAACATTTGAACTCTGATTTTGCCTGAAAAACGTTCGCTAATCATACTAATCGCTCGCGCATTAATAAGACCTATTCCCAAACCTAAAAGTAAACGCGACAGGAAAACTAAAGGATAAAACTGCAGAAAAACGGGTAAAATACCGCCTATAGAAAGCAAAAGCAAGCCTAAAATAATAGACCAGCGTTCCGACAGCCATAGATTGATCCAAGGATTCAGCAGTAAGACCGCTAATATAGCAAAAGAAGATAAAGAAAGCAGCAATTCAACTTGAGCATTACTGTAACCGCGTGTTTGATAAAAAGAAAGCATCTTAGGAAGTGCCGGTGAAACGGCAAAAGTGGACACCAGCATTAACGATAAGGATAAGAGACTAAATTTCTCCATGAACGCTTTCATAACAACTCCTTAAACACAAAACTTGTTTTTTCTGATAAAGAGAGTATAATCAAATTTAACAAAGAAAAATATGACATATGTCATAAATGACGAAGAGGAAACTTGTGGCTCCCAAAAAAGAATGGATTCAAAAGTATCAGTTAGAAAAGATTTTTCCTGCCCATTACTTTGATAAACTGCAAATGATTTCTTTTTCAGCTGGCCAAGCCATTTGTCAGCAGGGAGAAGAATTACAGGCTCTTTCTTATTTTATCAAGGGTAAAATCAAGATTGTCCGGCGGCTGTTTAATGGCAAGGAACATATTCTTAATATTCAGGAAAAACCCACCATTATCGGAGATATTGAACTGCTAACAGATCAAGGAACCGTTTCTTCAGTAGTGGCTCTTGAAAAATCTTGGGTTGTCCAATTGCCGCTAAAAAGCAATAAAGAATTACTCTTAAAAGATCCTCTTTTTCTTCTTAAATTGGGACAAGGCTTAGCTTATTCACTCTACCAACAAAATATTAAGGCTTCAACCAATCTCTCTTATACAGTCAAAGAACGTTTAGCCAGTCATATTCTATCTATTCAAAAAGATGGGATTTTCCAATTAGAATTAAGCACCTTGGCTGACTCTTTTGGGGTTAGCTATCGCCATCTGCTGCGTGTCATTCAGGAATTTATAGCTCTTGGTGTCATTGGTAAGCAAAAGCCTTATTATTATATTAACAATCTAAAACAACTTAAACGCTGGCAAATTAAAGAATAAGGCTAATTCCTCTAACTTTATTTATGCCCCGTTTTGTGCTATATTTATCTTATTGTAAAAACAAGGAGAAAAAAATGTCTGCTATTAAAACTATTACTAAAGCCAGTCATTTAATTGATATGAATGATATTATTCGCGAAGGTCATCCTACCCTACGCGCTGTCGCTCAAGATGTCACCTTCCCTTTAAATGAAGATGATATTATTTTGGGCGAAAAAATGCTGCAATTCTTAAAAAATTCACAAGATCCCGTGACCGCTGAAAAAATGGAGCTGCGCGGCGGTGTCGGTCTCGCTGCTCCGCAATTAGATATTTCAAAACGCATCATTGCTGTTCTCATTCCTAATCCAGAAGATAAAGACGGCAATCCGCCTAAAGAAGCCTATGCCTTGAAAGAAGTTATGTACAACCCTCGAATTATTGCCCATTCTGTCCAAGATGCTGCCTTAGCTGATGGTGAAGGGTGTTTATCTGTTGATCGCGTGGTTGAAGGCTATGTTATCCGCCATTCCCGTGTCACTATTGAATACTATGACAAGAACAGCGACAAAAAGAAGCTCAAACTGAAAGGATATCAGTCGATCGTTGTCCAGCACGAAATTGATCATACCAACGGTATTATGTTTTTTGACCGCATCAATGAAAAAAATCCTTTTGAAATAAAAGAAGGTTTACTTTTGATTGAGTGATGGTACTTAGCCATCCTCATTTTTAATGAAGAGACTGGAACACTGCTAAGCCAAACGGCATTGAGGTTTTGGCTAATCATGACTGTCAACAAAGCCAGCTCATCCACATATGATTACATTATAGAAAAATCCCTGAGTTTGAATTTAAACTCAGGGATTTTCATTAGGATTTCTGTGAAAATCTGATCAGCAAGAAGTAGCAAACTGTAAAAATGATAATTTCGCATAGTATAACTAATAAGGCAGCCATCCCAAATAAGAAATAGAATAAGGCTGCTGTAAATGCCCCTATGACAAAGGACAGAATCAGGCAAGTAAAAATGACAGCTCGCTCCTTCTGCTCTGCCTGTCCTTTAAAAAGGAACTCACACCAAGCAATGATGGCTTTTTTGATATTCCCTGTGGTGAACGAGTTGTTATAAAGTTCATTTTCAACCTTATTAAAAGCCCCTGTCGTCATTGCCAATGTAAAGGACAAAGGTGCAATAGCAAGGCCACTTGGAAGATGGTCAAAAGCTAGGAAAGTAAAGAGACAAGCAGCCGATAACCCCACTAAGATATAAATACGCCAATAGATACTCCTATAATAGTGGTAAGCACAGCGACTGACCACCAAGCCCGCTATGAAGCTCAGCAGAGTAGTCATTTTTATGGCAATCCCTTGTACATTCAGGCGCGTGATATCCACCATTAAAAGAAGAAGATTTCCTGTCTGAGCAGCCGGCAGGGTATGATCAAAACCCATATAGGAAACCGCATCAATAGCTCCGCCAAGCAGAGTAAGAAAATAAGCAATGCCTTTTATTTGATGTGTTCCAAAGCGACTGACTTCGTCTTCTAGTTCTTTTAGTTTCGAATCCTGCATATTATTTCCACAAACCATATAAATCTGTCGCCAGTGACGGATAAGCAAAGATGATATCCTGCAACTCCTGAAAACTCACTCTGCGATTGAGCAAAATAGCTAGATAATTGACTAGAATATCTGCCGTGTCACTGACGATTTCTGCTCCTGCAACATGCTGATCTGATTTGGACACAACTAGTTTGATGACAGCCAAATCATCGTGAACGCGTTTGTAATTCTGCCAATTAGACATGTTTAGCTGTGTCACGTCATAGTCCTGCGGATGCTGCCGTGCTTGATTAACACTGACACCAACCTGACCGATTTTGGGAATACTGTAGACAGTTGCCGCCGGTGCTGTCGGATACTGGATAGCTTCTTTTGATTCATCATTTAAGAGCTGACTCAGATATTTAGCCTGAAAATCTGCATAGGAATTCAGCTTAGGCACCGATGCATCACAGCAATCTCCCATAGCAAAAATGTGAGGCTGAGATGTCGTCAGATGATCATCAACAGAGATTCCGCGCTCGGTATATTCTATGCCGGCTTTTTCCAATTGGAGACCGCCGATATTGGCAATTCGACCGGCAACATCATAAATACCGTCAACAATGACTATTTCCCCATTCGTCAAGGTCACCTGATAGCCTGAAGCACTTCTTTCAACACGCTCTGCTTCTGCTTCCATATGAAATTCTGCACCGCGACTTTTCAAACGATTGACCAGAATATCTACAAGTTCTGAGTCAAAATTACCCAGAACACGATCATTGTGCTGAATGACATGGACTTTTGTTCCCAGCTCAGTAAAGCTTGAAATCAGCGACATGGCAATCACACCGGCACCAATCAAAGCAATTACCTTGGGCTGCTGATGGAGCCGCATAAGATTAGCGCTGCTATCAATATAAGAAGCCCCTTCTATGTCAATCTTTCGAGGCACAGAGCCTGTCGCTAAAACAATAGTTGCAGTGCTCAGCACCTGACCGTTTACCTTTAGATGGTGAGCATCTTCAAAGAAAGCATAGGCTTCATAAGTCTCTACACCTGCTTTGATAGCTCTCTCCTTCGCTCTGGCTGACTCATCTGAAACCAGCCAATCCCGCGTCAGCAGAGCATCTTCCCACTTGACGTGAGAGACTGTCTCCAGACCTCTATGCAGAAAGCTCTCCTGATGATGATGCAATTCAGCTAGTGCTAAAAGAGCCTTCTTAGGGGTAGAGCCGCGATTGACAGTTGTCCCTCCCCAATCTCTAGCCTCAATGAGCGCTGTCTTTTTGCCGGCTGCGGCCAAGTTGCAGGCTAGAGTCACACCTGAAACACCGCCGCCGATGATAATGACATCATAATCATAGCCCTGCTGAGCTTTAATGTCCAAACTCAGTATGGGCTTGTCTAAAAAGGCTTTTTTGCAGCCTTATCCTTATCAAACCAAATGACAGGTTGCGGAGTCTCTGCCTGAGGAAGATTTTGGACAAGTTCCTTAGGAAGATTGAGGTGCTCTGCAACATTATTGACAGGAGTTGTCGCCAGCCACTTATTGAGCGAAATATCGGAATAATCAGGGTTACGAAAAACTTCAACGAAGACCAACGTTTCGTCACCCGTATTTTGAACATAATGCCCCGCTACATTGGGTACATAGCCTACATCTCCAGCTGAAAAGTCATAGGTACGAGCCAAACCATTAGAATTAAAAACTGTCATGCGGGCCTGACCCTTGATGTAATACTGCCATTCGGATGACTTAGGATGCCAGTGCAATTCCCGCATACCGCCCGGCTCAACCCCAACAATAGCTGCTGAAATCGTCTTAGCAGCCGGAAAGACCTTCTGATCCAAAATCCAAGCACGTCCAGCTTCTGACTGAATTGGTGCAATTTTATCCAAATGCAGTGTCAGCGGATTGACCACATCACCATTGGGATTGGTGCGCTTCTCTGCTTCAATAGAACCAGGAATAGTCCCATTAAAGATATATTTTTCTGTCTTAGGAAGACTAGCCAATTCTTCCTCGGTCTTTTTAAAATTAGCAGCAACGATGTCATCAGGAGTGTGAGCCAACCAGTCACTAAGCAGTAAGGTTTGATTCTCTGAGAAATTGGCTTCGCTGAAAACTAACAGAAACTCACAGCCCTTATCCAAGGCCTGAATAGAATGAGCAACGCCGGATTCAAAATTCCAAAGATCTCCTTCTTCGACATCATCAATATAAGACTGACCGTTCTCGTCAATCGCTGTAATGCGGGCATTGCCGTACAGCATAAGTCCCCATTCGGCTTCTTTGTGCCAATGCAGTTCACGATAAGCACCTGGTGCCAAGGCCATATTGACACCAGCCAATTCATCTGAAGCAGGCAGTTCACGAATGGTCACTTCACGCGCCCAGCCTCTTTCTTCCATCCGATTGTGGGCATCTGAAAAGCTGTAGCGCATATTGGGCATGGTCCCATGGTCAGTGACAGGCGGAACCAAGATATCCGGATTTTCATTATCGCGGCTCAAGTTACGCGGTCCAAAATCAAGCCAACCTTTTCCATCGCTTTTTCTTTGCGGCTGTGGGGTGTTGGGTGTTGTCATAATGTTTTTTCCTCCTTGTGATAACAATAAGTTGTCCGAAAGAACAAAAGTGAATAGCAATAGTCCTTAAAAGAAGTACACCCCTTTTATGGATTATAAACTTTAAGGCTTATATCGACCTTAACCCATCAAGGTCACAACAATCGGAATGACAATTACAAAGAGTACTGTACTCAGGGTAACGACATTAGTTGAAAATTCGACATCACCATCACCTTGGCTGGCAAGAATTGGCAAGACCGCAAGTGCCGGAGCTGCTGATTGAACCACAAAAGTCTTAAACTCAGTCACTGGCAGACCTTTTCCTGTCAAATAAAGAAGACCAAACATAACGATAGGGGCTAAGATAAAGCGTCCCACCAGAGTCACAATAGTATCTTGGTCAAAGTGGATACTCTTAAGCCCAGCCTTAGCCAAAACAATACCGATATAAATCAAAGACAGAGGTGTCACGATATTACCAATATAGGTCAACGTGCTAGTCGCAAAGTCCGGCACCGGAATGCGCAGAATCAAGAAGACCAAGGCTACCAAGAAACCAATGAGGGGAGCTGGCAAAAGGTTTTTCCAATTAAACTTGGTCGCTTTTCCTTTACCAGACTTGCTATCCGTCGTCATGAGGTAGACACCTAGAGTCCAAGTTGAGATGGTATTGGTAATATAGTAAATTAGGAAGTAAGGCAGAGCCCGATCGCCAAAGAGTGCTACATTCAAGGGCAGACCGATGAAAATAGTGTTGGCATTGACAAAGGTATTGATCATGGTCCCTCTGCGACCTGGACGGACCTTAAAAATCTTTACAGCTAGGAAGGCTAAAATATAGGTTAGAATAAAGGCACCAAAGGTGTAGAGCAGACCACCTGACAGACTAACTAGCTTATCCAGAGTCAAGTACTTAAGGACCGACACAAAAATGGACACTGGCAGCGCCACATTCATGATAAGGCGAGAGAGTGTGGGGCCAAAATCATCCGCAAACCAACCACGCACCTGAAGGGCATAACCGAGTACAATAATCACAATGATGGGAATAATACTCGAAATTGAGGTTAAAAAGATATCCATGAGGTTTCCTTTCTTGATCATTTAACAAACACGGTAGGTTATAACACACTCCGTCTGCTAACAAGAAGCACTCTGTCCTTTTGTTCTAGGGATCTAGGAGCGCCTTGCTAATCTTATAGTTCGAACATTCTGATAGCACTATCAGCTTTAGCTGATTAATACTCTGGGTACCACTTAAAGTCACGAACAGCTTTAGCCATATCGGTTTCTTCAGCACGTGCAAGACCTTGTTCTTGAGCCTTCTTAGCCACGGCTTCAGCGACCTTGATAGACACATCACCCACATATTTGAATGGAGGAAGAACTGGCGCACCTGGTTTGGTGATATCGATGATACCACTGAGAGAGTGTGCTGCCGCTCCGATCATTTCATCTGTCAAAAGGCTAGCTTCTGATGCCAACATCCCAAGCCCAAGGCCAGGGTAGATGAGGGCATTGTTAGCTTGACCGATGACATAGTCCACACCCTTGTACGATACAGTATCAGCTGGAATACCGGTTGCCACAAAAGCCTTACCATCAGACCAGGTAATCAAGTCTTGAGCCGATGCTTCTGCCAATTTTGTAGGATTAGAGATTGGGAAGATGACTGGGCGTTCAGTGTTTTCACACATAGCTTCAACAACTTCTTTCGTGAAGGCACCTGGATTTGTTGAGGTACCAACCAAGATGGTTGGTTTCACGGTTTTAACCACTTGCAAGAGGTCTGTCAACTGATCTGCATTTGGAAAATCCGCCCGCTTCTTGGCAAATGGCTTTTGTTCAGGAGTCAAGTCGTCCATATCGTCAAAGAGGAGACCTTGCTTGTCCACCATGAAGAAACGCTTGTAGGCTTCGTCTTCAGGCAGGCCTTCTGAAACCATTTCACGCAAGACACGAGAGGCAATACCCGCACCTGCTGTACCGCCACCGTAACAGAGATAGACTTGATCAGTCAATTTTTCACCTGTGATATCCATAGCCGCAAAGATACCACCAAGGGTTACGATGCCAGTCCCTTGAATATCATCGTTGAAGGTTGGAATTTCCTTACGGTATTTTTCCAAGATATTGGCCGCATTTGAACGACCGAAGTCTTCCCAGTGAAGGTAAAGTTTAGGGAAAAGACGTTCAGCTGTTTGGACAAATTGATCCACGAAGTCATAGTAACGCTCACCACGAACACGTTCATGACGGTTCCCCAGATAGTTAGGATTATTGCGCAATTCCTCACGGTTGGTACCTGCATCAATCACCAATGGCAAAACAGTTGCTGGATCAATCCCTGCTGCCCCTGTGTAAACCATGAGCTTCCCAACAGAGATGTCCACCCCATTAGTCCCCCAGTCACCGATACCAAGGATACCTTCGGCATCGGTCACAACAATCAAACGAATATCACGGTCACCTGCCGCATTTTTGAGGGTAGTCTCAATATTTTCAGGATGGTTAATATCCAAGTAACCCGCATACTGAGAATCCACAAAAAGGTCACTGTAACCTTCAATCGTATCTGCGATGGTTGGATCGTAAACAATTGGATTCAATTCTTCCAAATGTTGAGAGAAAAGATAGTAGAAAAGTGTCCGATTGGTATTAAAAATCTCCATCAAGAAAAGACGTTTTTCCAAGTTATTAGCTTTAGTTTGCATTTGCGCATAAGTCTGCTCTGCTTGCTCTTTAAGAGTCTGAATGTGAGGGGGCAAAAGACCAATAAGTCCAAATTTCTTACGTTCTTCCATGGTAAAAGCAGTCCCTTTATTCAAAAAAGGATCGTTTAAAATGTCATGTGCATACATTTTCTGCACCTCCTTATATTTATTGATCATATTATAACATATTATAACATAAAATGTATTACATATAATACATAGTATTGTATAAAAAGTTAACTATTTGCTTTTAAACTTGTATTCTTTAATTATGAAGAAAAAAAGCTATCTCCAAAAATATGTTGCAAATAAAGTAAGGTATCATCGGCAAGCACAAGGCATCAGCCAAGAAAGTTTGTCTGAAAAAGCTGGATTAGGATTGAAATATATCAATCAGATTGAAAATCAAAACCATAATCTCAGCTTGCAGACGCTTGAAAAAGTGATTGAAGCACTAGGTATGACACCGGAAGATTTTTTTGACTTTAACAGTCTTGAAGGTACAATCAATTCTGAGAAACAATTAACTTTAAAACGCCTTAATATGAAAATAAAGCAACTTCCCAAGAGAAAACAACAAACCTTCATTGCTATTTTTGAAGAGATTATTGATAATCTCGATTAAGAGCAAAAGAAAAAACCACTATCTTGTTACTTTTAAACCACTTGGAAGTTAACTTTACAAATTCATTGTATGAAATAAATGACCGTTTAAGACAAAATAGCTACCATTTAGGATATTTTGCTCTATTTTGAAAATAAATTGTTATACTAAAGATGTTGGTTGCACAACTAGACAATATTTAAAATGAAAAAGGGGTGTTTATCATATGGATACACAGGCATTTGAACAATTTGATGTAATGGACAGCCAAACACTTTCAACTGTTGAAGGTGGGAAGGTATCGGGTGGAGAAGCAGTCGCGGCAATTGGAATATGTGCAACTGCTTCAGCAGCAATTGGAGGACTGGCAGGTGCGACTCTTGTTACCCCATATTGTGTAGGCACTTGGGGACTCATTCGATCTCATTAAAGAATTAAATGGAATGGAGAATTAATACCATGGAATTAAATGTAAATAATTATAAAAGTTTAACTAATGATGAATTGTCAGAAGTTTTTGGTGGAGATAAACAAGCTGCTGATACGTTTCTTTCAGCGGTAGGAGGAGCTGCATCAGGATTCACCTATTGTGCGTCAAATGGTGTGTGGCACCCATATATTCTTGCTGGATGTGCTGGAGTTGGTGCGGTTGGATCTGTAGTTTTTCCACACTAAATTGATATAATGGTGGGCAATGTCAATTCAGGGCGAGATTTCTGAATGGGTACAGTGGCATTGTCCATTTTTCGTCCAATAGAATTTTTTATTTAAGCTGGGCTATAACTATTAGAATATTAAGTATTGACTTATATACTGTTAAAAAGATTTATATTATATAATGTCGAATTTCAAGAGAGGGAAAAAATAAGATGAAGAAATTAGAGCGTATCTCCACAAAGATTTTGCGTTGGGCCTATTTAATCTTAACAACCATAGTTTTTGTAGCTGCTCTGATAATATATAATTGGTTATATTATGGGAAATCCATGCTTTTTTGGTTACCAGCAGTTCTGGTATTATTAGTAACTGCTTTGTTAGCCTACTTGGTAAAAAAGCAATTGGAAGCGAGGCTTGAGCCCTTATTAATTTTCAATACACTTCAGCAAATTATTGGTGTATTAATCGCCTTAGCTGTAGGCCTTTTTGCACTGGCATACAAAGCATTAAATACTAAAATTAATGATGGTAATGAGGTCTATTGGATACTTTTTGCTGCCATCTTACTCATCTTTTCTTGGAATGCTGTTGAACTCTATAAAGAGCTAAAAAGAAGAAGCAAGAATAAGTAAAGCTAAGGCCGAAGCCTAATAGTTGTCTTAAATATTCTGTTATTATCGTAATTCTTATTGCTTCTACTAATTATGGAGGAGGATTAACTATGATAGTTAATTTTTATCAATACAAAGAACTGTCTAATGTAAAATTATCAGCCATTAAGAACATCGGCAACCGCTTGAAAAGTTGTCTTTAAAAGCGAATCAATTATAATTACAAGAAAACGAAAGGAAAAGTTATTTATGAATCGTTACAACTCATTATTATCATTTTCAGTGCGGCTTTGTTGTTAGTAGCAGTGGTGGTACGTCTCAAGACTTATATAACAAGGTGTTCCAACCTACAGATATTATGACTAACAACTCCTAAAATGTCACATCTAGCCAACAACCTCACAACAGCGGCAGCGCAACAGAAACGGCTGAGCAATCAATTCTGCAGGTACAGGTGCGACACCAGATGATATCTCAATAAAGACCAGTGATCAACCGCAAACGAAAGAAGGAATGAAACCAGAAAAAGAAAAGTTGGATACTAATACTTTAATGAAAGTTGTCAATAAAGCTTTGTCACTTTTTGATAGGCTATTGATTAAGTTCGGAGCTTAAACCATTACTCGAAAAAATGCCCATTTTGAACATCTTTTTGGTAGTTGATCAACTGTAGTGGGTGACGAAAAATTAAGTCCTGGAGAGAACCAATCTGTACTGATCCCCAAAAGTTGTACTATTTATTATTTAAAGGATTGGACTTGTCAAGAAAAAGTAGACAGGAAGTTAAGTGAATTAGAGAGGGATGGTTTGATTAGTCGTAGAGATTATCAGCAGATGCCTCCTAAGGTCGTCTATTCTATAACAGACTATGGCCGTACTGCTAATACGATTATTGATGTCGTGTGCCATTGCAGAGAGGACAATATCAGGCGGCGTCAAATATTAGGCGAAGAAATTGACTTAACTTCGTACGATTTTTAAGAAGTGATTGTTCATTTATAAAAATAACATACATTAAGCTATACTTCCTATACTTCGATTTATATCAAGGTCTATGTTCATATGTAACGCAGAATTTATGACTGCGAAAGTGCAACAATTTTTAATAGAATATTAACTGATTTGTACGATATAGTAAAATTAAACATTATTCCAGTAGCCGTTTAAAAATTCTATTATGTTATGTAATAAATCATATCAGCTAAATATAGGGTAATATAATACCAAAAAAAGAAAATCAGTTGACGTTAATTGGCTATTTTGCTAAAATAAAAACTGTCGTAGAGACAAGAAACTTTTTCTTGGTTCTAGGATTCGCCAAAACCTAGGACTCAGATTAAGGATAAAAAGGAGAACTATTATGGCAATCTCAAAAGAGAAAAAAAATGAAATTATTAAACAATACGCGCGTCATGACGGTGACACAGGTTCAGTAGAGGTACAAGTTGCTGTCCTTACTTGGGAGATCAATCATCTTAATGAACATATTAAACAGCATAAAAAAGACCATGCAACTTACCGTGGATTGATGAAAAAGATCGGTCATCGCCGTAATCTTTTAGCTTACCTTCGCCGTACGGACGTTAATCGTTATCGTGATCTTATCAGCTCACTTGGACTTCGTCGTTAATTGGAGTGAGAAAGTGGCTTATAATATTAAGCGTAGCTTGATTAAATAAAAAAGCTGTCCATTAGGATGGCTTTTTTAGCTGTAGCAAGTCAACATATAGTATAGGACAGAAAAGGAAAATTTTAGGAATAAAACACGTTTTGAAACCTTTACAAATGCTATTGTAGTTATTGTTGTAATAGTTTTGGTGTTAGAATCATCAAAGCCTGTTGGTTCTATCGTGCGGGCTGAAATGGCTTTTTGAAGTTGTCATAATATCGAAAGAATATTGGAGTTTAATTATAAGGTATAAAGTAAGATACCAATGATTCGACACTCATTTATAAACGCTAAAATAGATAATAAAGCCCTTGTTAGGTATCTAATCTTAGTAAGGGCTTTATAGTTGATAAGCTCAATAAGAAAGCATTGATTATGATGAGGACTCAAATATCGCTGGATGCCTACCTCTATTCCTTAGAAATTGAGGTTTTCTGGTAAATTTAGCTTTTTCTAGTCTTTTTCTTTTCCTTAAAAATATGTTAAAATAAACGAGATACGTGGTTTTGTGCAAAGTTAAGGGAGTAAGATAGAGCTGTACTGTTGTCAGTTATCGCTGGGATTGTTGAACTTTTGCCTAGCAATATCGTTGACGAGAAAAGCAATGGGATATGGTGCTGTATTTTTGATACATTGACGTTAGAGTGATAAGGCTTATTTCTTAAACTTTGTGGAAAACACGTAGACTAATTTTTCAGGAGAAACTTATGTCAAAACAAGTGTTTGAAACAATTTTTGCTGGCAAAAAGCTGGCTGTAGAAATCGGTCAGATTGCCAAACAAGCTAATGGTGCTGCTTTGGTCCGTTATGGTGATTCAACGGTCTTGAGTGCTGCAGTTATGTCTAAAAAAATGTCCACAGGCGATTTCTTCCCACTTCAGATTAATTATGAAGAAAAAAGATACGCAGCTGGGAAATTCCCCGGTGGTTTTAACAAGCGTGAAGGCCGTCCATCAACCGATGCCACTTTAACGGCTCGCTTAATTGATCGTCCGATTCGTCCCATGTTTGCGGAAGGTTTTCGCAATGAAGTCCAAGTCATTAATACGGTTCTGTCTTATGATGCCGATGCGAGTGCTCCTATGGCTGCTATGTTTGGCAGTTCACTAGCACTTTCGATTTCAGATATTCCTTTTAATGGCCCGATTGCTGGGGTACAAGTTGCTTACCTTGATGGTCAATATGTTATTAATCCTACGGCTGAAGAAAAGAAAGCTTCACTTTTAGAATTGACTGTCGCCGGAACCAAGGAAGCCATCAATATGGTTGAGTCTGGTGCTAAGGAATTGTCAGAAGATATCATGCTTGAAGCCCTTCTCAAAGGACATGAAGCAGTACGTGAACTAATTGCTTTCCAAGAGGAAATTATAGCAGCTGTTGGTAAAGAAAAAGCTGAAGTTGAATTGTTACAGGTGGATGCTGATTTGCAGGCTGAAATTGTTGGAAAATACAATGCAGACCTTCAAAAGGCTGTCCAAATTGAGGAAAAGAAAGCCCGCGAAATTGCGACAGAAGCTGTCAAAGAGCACGTGACTGCTGAATATGAAGAACGCTATGCTGAACACGAGGAACATGACCGTATCATGCGCGACGTAGCTGAAATCCTTGAACAGATGGAACACGCAGAGGTTCGCCGTCTTATCACAGAAGACAAGGTTCGTCCTGACGGTCGTCATGTTGATGAAATCCGTCCGCTTGATGCAGAGATTGATTTCTTGCCAAAAGTACATGGTTCAGGTCTCTTTACTCGTGGACAAACCCAAGCCTTGTCAGTGTTAACATTGGCTCCAATGGGAGATACCCAAATTGTGGACGGGCTTGACGAAGAATATAAAAAACGCTTCATGCATCATTATAATTTCCCGCAATATTCGGTTGGGGAAACGGGACGGTATGGAGCGCCAGGACGCCGAGAAATCGGTCATGGAGCTCTTGGTGAACGTGCTTTGGCTCAAGTTCTGCCAAGTTTGGAAGCATTTCCTTATGCCATTCGTTTGGTAGCTGAAGTGTTAGAATCAAACGGTTCCTCATCACAGGCTTCAATTTGTGCGGGAACGCTCGCTCTTATGGCTGGTGGTGTACCTATCAAAGCACCAGTTGCAGGTATTGCTATGGGACTTATCTCAGACGGCACTAACTATACCGTTTTGACCGATATCCAAGGATTAGAAGATCACTTTGGAGATATGGACTTTAAAGTTGCAGGTACCCGTGAAGGTATCACAGCTTTGCAAATGGATATTAAGATTGAGGGTATTACACCGCAGATTTTAGAAGAAGCTCTTGCCCAAGCTAAAAAAGCACGTTTTGAAATTCTTGATGTGATCGAAAAAGTCATTCCTGCACCACGTCTAGAATTAGCACCGACAGCACCTAAAATTGACACAATTAAAGTTGATGTTGATAAAATCAAGATTGTCATTGGCAAGGGCGGTGAAACCATTGATAAGATTATTGAAGAAACTGGCGTTAAGATTGATATTGATGAAGACGGTAATATTGCTATCTACTCTAGCGATCAAGAGGCTATCAATCGGACTAAGGAAATTATTGCAAGTTTGGTACGTGAAGCTAAGGTTGGTGAGATCTATGAAGCTGAAGTTGTCCGTATTGAGAAATTCGGTGCTTTTGTGAATCTTTTTGATAAGACAGATGCACTCATTCACATCTCTGAAATAGCTTGGACCCGCACGAATAAAGTAGAAGATGTCTTGGCTGTTGGAGATAAGGTTACGGTCAAAGTTGTTAAGGTAGATGACAAAGGCCGTATTGATGCTTCCATGAAAGCTTTATTACCACGTCCGCCAAGATCTGAAAAGTCAAATAAGGAGGACCATCAATCTGTCAGACATCACGGTTCTTCTAAAGACGATAAAGGTAAAGAAAAATATGATAAATAAATTTAATAAAGAACTTGATATGGCACTCAGAAGTTTTATCAAGGAGCCTGATAATTTTTTAAATAGTTTGACGCTTGTTAATAGTCTTCATTCTTTCCCTGTTTTGGCTAGTGATCAGCCTTATGCCATCGCCCTTGATGGTCAAAAAGTGACGCCAGTCTTTACAGATACGGAAGATTTGAAACTTTTTAAAGCACAGCAAACGAGTGCTAGAAAGCAAAATTGGGTAGAGCGTCCTAGTCTGGATATTTTAGAAGAAGTTATTGTCAATCGCTTGAATGGGATAGTCTATAATATTAAAAGAACAGGCGATTTTGGAAATTCCACGATTTTCAAAAGTAATGAATTGGTGCAATTTATCAATAATTACACTGTTATTCTCAACACTGTTTTTAATGAGGCCAATCAAGAAGCTGATATCTTAGATAAATATTATCTAGTACCAGCTTTCATTCATCCTAAAGATAATGATAATTTTGATAAGGGCTTTCCTACTATGTCAAATTCAGATGGAGAAAGCTATGTTCCTATCTTTTCGAATTTGCCAAGTTTTGTTAAATGGTATCATGATAAAGAATTTGGTCTTCCTTTCAGAGAAGCACAAGGTGTTATTATGACTTGGAAAATTGCCGATATTCAAGAATCAGAAACGAAAGCCTCAACGTTAGGAGTAGTCATTAATCCTTTTGATGACAAACAAATTGTTGTTGAATGGTCAGGTATGGAATAAAGGAGATATTATGGGTTGGTGGAAAGAAACCATTGATATTGTTAAAGAAAAAGATCCCGCAGCACGGACGGCGCTAGAGGTTCTTTTGACCTACCCAGGTGTTAAGGCTTTAGCTGCTCATTGCTTATCTCATTTTTTGTGGACACACCATTGTAAATTGTTGGCTCGGATGCATAGTCAGTTTTGGCGTTTTTGGACACAAATTGAGATTCATCCAGGTGCTGAAATTGCAGAAGGCGTCTTTATTGATCACGGTTCAGGTTTAGTTATTGGTGAGACTGCCATCGTAGAAAAAGGGGTCATGCTTTATCATGGTGTGACACTTGGTGGTACGGGTAAAGAGACTGGAAAACGGCATCCAACGATTCGTCAAGGAGCTCTTATTTCTGCACATTCACAAGTTATTGGTCCGGTTGAGGTTGGTCCGGGCGCTAAGGTGGGTGCAGGTGCAGTCGTTGTTTCGGATGTTCCAGCAGACGTCACTGTGGTTGGTGTTCCAGCCAAGGTGGTTCGTATTCATGGTCAAAAAGATGAAACAGCTATCCATGAAATCGAAGAGAACCGTGAATATTACCTCAAAAAACTAGAAGAAGCTAAGGAAGCTAGTTTTCACTCGTCCGGGCTGTGATAGTCTTACTTGGCTGGTTGTACTTTTTACCAAAGAAAAAAGACTCCTAAAAAATGATTGGAGAATAGAATATATGATAAAAATTTATGACACTTTGACACGCAGTCTGCGTGAATTTGTTCCAATTCATGAAAATACAGTTAATATGTATGTCTGCGGACCAACTGTTTATAATTATATTCATGTAGGCAATGGACGTTCTGCTATCGCTTTTGATACAATTCGCCGCTATTTTGAATACCGTGGATACACTGTCAATTATATTTCCAATTTTACAGATGTTGATGATAAGATCATTAAGGCAGCTGCGAAAGCTGGTATGACTACCAAAGCGTTATCTGATAAGTTTATTGCAGCTTTTAAGGAAGATGTTGCTGCTCTTGGTGTTAAACCTGCGACTGAGAATCCTCGTGTTATTGATTACATGCAGGACATTATTGATTTTGTCCAAATTTTAGTTGACAAAGGCTTTGCTTATGAATCATCAGGAGATGTTTATTTCCGTGTTCGTAAATCTGATAATTATGCTGCTTTGGCCAATAAGACTTTGGAAGAATTAGAGATTGGTGCCAGCGGTCGAGTGGATGCTGAAAGTGATTGCAAAGAAGATCCTTTAGACTTCGCTCTTTGGAAGGCAGCTAAGGAAGGTGAAATTGCTTGGGACAGTCCTTGGGGAGCTGGTCGTCCGGGCTGGCACATTGAATGTTCAGTGATGGCAACAACCATTTTAGGAGATACTATTGATATCCACGGTGGCGGTGCTGACTTAGAATTTCCTCATCATACTAATGAAATTGCTCAATCAGAAGCTAAAACGGGGAAAAAATTTGCCAATTACTGGATGCATAATGGCTTTGTTAATATTGACAATGAGAAAATGTCCAAATCGTTAGGTAATTTTATCACTGTTCACGATGCTCTCAAGACAATGGATGGACAGGTTTTACGTTTCTTCTTTGCAACTCAGCATTATCGTAAGCCTTTTAATTTTACAGAAAAAGCTATTCGTGATGCTGAAATCAACCTTAAATATTTGAAAAATACCTATGAACAGCCTTTTACAGCTACTGTAGATGAGGCTACATTTACCAGATTTTTGGAAAAATTTCAAGCAGCTATGGATGAGGACTTCAATACAGCCAATGGCATTACAGTTGTTTTTGAATTGGCTAAATGGATTAATTCAGGTCATTATAATCAAACTGTGAAAGATAAATTTGCAGAAATTCTTCAAATTTTCGGTGTTGTTTTTAAAGAAGAGGTTCTGGATGCTGAGATTGAAAAATTGATTGAGGAACGCCAAAAAGCGCGTGCAGCACGAGATTTTACTAAAGCTGATGCCATTCGTGATGACTTAGCTGCGCAGGGTATCAAGCTTTTGGATACCAAGGATGGTGTGAGGTGGATGCGTGACTAGGTCAGTTGACGTTAATCTTATCAACGGAATCGCCCTTGCTTTTGAGGGTGATGCCATTTATTCTACTTACATTCGGAAACATCTGATTTTTCAAGGTTTGACAAAGCCTAATCAGCTGCATCGCAAAACGACTCGTTATGTGTCAGCCAAGGCACAGGCTATATTGATAACTAAGATGTTAGAAGCGCAGCTTTTGAGCGAAAAAGAAGAAGATATTTACCGTCGCGGACGCAATGCCAACAGCCATACCAAGGCTAAAAATACAGATGTTGTCACATACAAGATGTCAACAGGATTTGAGGCAGTTATGGGTTATCTCCATATGACCGAGCAAATTAAGCGGCTGGAAGAGCTGATTGACTGGTGTATTCAGACAGTTGAAAATGAATATAGTGAATTGAATAAAGGTTAGGACATCGTTATCGTTAAGTCGCTTTGATGAACTCCAGCTCTATTCTTCTGCTTCTCTTGCCTTGTCTTATCCTTTTTTAAATCCACTATAAAAACAGTTTTCAATGAAGGCTGTTTTTTTACCGCTTGACTATGACCTTACGTTATCCTTTATACTGTCAGTATAGGAGGAAAACACAATGACCATTCGTATCATTCACTCAGATAAAATTTACCGTGAGTTGCTGAAAATGCCTGTAGCCAAAAGAAGGGCTTATTTTAAAGAACAAGTTCTGGCGCCTTTTAAGCCCAAATTTTACAAACAGAATATTCCTTACGAGGCAAAGCAGGCGGACGGTTTTGACATCATGATGCTGCTTTCTTGGATGCATCTCATGCCTGAAACGCTGACGGATCAGCACCAAGCCTTCATTGACTGTTTAGATGATGGCTTTTGGAAAAGATGTGACCAAGCCATTCAAGATAGTCTAGCAAGGTTTAGTTCTTTCCAGCTGCCAGTTCAAGATTATACTTTTACAGCTTTATTGGCCAATCCAGCTGCCCCCATGTTGCAAATCAATGATGGTTACAGCGGAGATGGTGGTATTCCAGGTTATATTTTCTTATCTTTGGTGCCCCATTTGGATACCTTAAACCGTGTCCAATCTGCGCTGGCTCACGAGATCAATCATAATGTTCGCTATCAATTTATTGATTGGGACGGTGGTTCTCTGAAGGAGATGATTGTAGCTGAAGGTTTAGCAGAGAATTTCGCTGTACAGCTGTATGGTAAGGAAAAGCTGGGTCCTTGGGTAAGCAAGACAGACTTGGAGACGCTCAATCAGCTGGTTAAGCCTTTATTACGTGAACATCTTGATGTAAGGGGAATGCAGAAAATCACTGCTTATCTCTATGGCGATAAAATTGCTGCTATGATGGGTCAAGACGGAGTTGGCATGCCTTATTGTGCGGGTTACGCCTGTGGCTATTATCTGGTAAAATACTACTTAGAAAAAACGGGTCAAACAATTGAAGAAGCAACGTTTTTGCCAACTTCAGAAATCTTAGCGGAGGCGGATGAATTTTGGACAGAGACTACACACTAAAAGAAATCATGACCATTACTGGTTTAACCAAGCGAACATTGCATTATTACGACCAAATCGGTCTCCTGCCAGCTAGGAAGTTAGCAAATGGCTACCGTCACTATAGTCAGCAGGATTTGATTGATTTGCAGCGCATCCTTTTTCTCAAAGCCTTGGATTTTTCTATTAAAGAAATCCAGTCCTTACTCAAGCTCAGTGATGAGGCTCTGCGTCCGATTTTAGAAGAGCAGCAGACACGCTTGGTTCAGAAAATTCAGGATTTGCAAAAAAAGAAGAAAGAACTGGAAAATTTTCTGGCTGGATCGCCGCTCATTACTTTGGATATTTTTGAAAAACCGTTGAACGACCAATATCAAACAGAAGCAGAGCTTCGTTATGGGAAAACATCGGTCTACCAGACTTATCAAGACCATCGGGCACAGCTTGATTCTACTGAAAGAACTCAGTATGATACAAAAATGGAGCAGCAGTTTGACCAAGTTTTTCAAGAATTTAAACGAGTGAGTCATTTGCCGCTTTCTGCAACAGAAGTAGCGGCAGCTGTTGAACAGTGGAAATCGGCTTTCCTGATGATTGGTGATTTTTCAGATGAGGTTTTGGCTTATATTGCGAAATCTTATGTCTACGATTCGCGTTTTAAACAATATTTTTCTAAATATGGCAATTTTGACTTGACAAGATTTATAGCCGAAGCAGTCACTTATTATTTAACTTAGATAGTGTAAAAGGCAAAGGTAGATTTCTTTGCCTTTTACATTTGTTTTATTGAATTGAGAAGTTGCATACCCTCTTTTTCCTGCAGTGAAAGATCCTTTAATAACTTAGAAGCTTCTAGAACATACTGTATATCACCTGTTTTTCCAGCTTTTTCAAATAGAAGAATAAGCCGCGACCAGTTTTTAGCACTATCTTTAAAAATCTCATAAGCTATTTTGATAGCAGAATGTCCAGTCCATTCATAGGCTTCCTTCAAAAAGTCACGGTAAAAATTACGAAAGAGCGCTCCGCCAGTGCCCGCACTTTTCATCAGCAGAGCAGACATTGCAAATTCCTTTTGAATATCTTTAGATTGTTTAAACCATTGATGATTTCTCTGCTTGCTTTTTCAATTCCTTTGTAACCAAAATTTTTAATAGGAGGGTTAAGATAAGTTTCGCTATTATGACAGACAGCTTTCAAAATAGCTGTCTCAATCGGAATCAAAGCAGTTTCTTTTTCAAAAATATAATACTTGTTTCGAGATGACATGGGACCTTTTTCGTTTCTTGCTAAGGCTAGACTTTCAAGGGAAGTTATAGTTTTTGTTCCTTGCTGTTTAGTGTCAACAAGGTAAGCCTTTTTATCATCATAGCCAAGCATCGCAACATGATGAGCAGCAAAATGTATAGGATTTGAAAAATAATCCAAATGATAGCAGTCTAGTTTTAGTCCTACAGCCTTATTGCTGTCAATCAGTGATTTTACGGTTTTCCAAGCTTTATTTTTTGAATTTGTTTCGTTCGTTATTAGCTTTAGTCCAAGGTTTTTGCTTAAATTCACTGTCAGCAAATCAGATTTAATTCGTCCGCCAATAAAAGGGAAATCAAGTGTTTTCATGTTGAAAATAGCAAACCCTAGTCCTTCACCAAGTCCAAAAATCATCGGTTCACTGAGATAAATGCTTAGTTGAGTAAGCAGGGTGCCTATTGTTGTGCTTTCACAATGTTGTCCAATAAAGGGCTGGGTGTTTGTTATTATTGTCATGGCTAATTCCTTAGTGTTAGTCGTTTTTTCTTAATAGGATATTGAAGTATGGTTTTCAGTTGAACTATTCTGATTTAGAAATGAGGCAAAGAATTCCTCTTCCCAGAAAATGGGAAACTGATCGACGACGTTTGTTTAAGTGATGTTAATTTTTCCAACGCTAGATTGGATTCAATAAGGTTTTCTAACTAAATTTTCTTTTTCTGCTTTTCATACTGACTTTTTGCAAACCCCATTTTCTTTAATTCCTGATTGAGCCAGTCTTTCTCAGCTTTTAGCAGCGTTTGGCTAAGGCTGAAAAGTTGCTGGGCAACAGCTGTATCGTTATGGTTACCTTTCTGTTTGTTTTGCATGTCCTTGAGGTCTTTTTCAAGAATTTCTTTTCGTTTGAAAAGGGCTGCGCACAGTTCATTGTCATTCAAAAGATAACTTGTTGCAAGCCCCGTCATTAAGTGAGCATTAGCCGGTCTGCGTTCGCTGATAAGCTTTTGCGTAGCTGCCTTTAGAGTTTCCCGACCTTCTTGGGTTATTCGATAATCTTTTTTCTCCTTTCCCTTACTGACAGTACTGACGGTTAATCTTTTTTTCTCTAGTTTATCAAGAGTATAATAAATAGATGAGAAACCAACATCCGTCCACTTGCGCATGTCGCGTTCTTTAATAATTTGTTCAATGTGATAACCATGTTGCGGTCCCTCGGCTAAAATACCAAGTATCAACTGTTCGGTCAGTGAAATAGTCATAGCAGTCTCCTTATATTCTATCTCTAGAATATTTCTATTCTATTACTAGAATAGAAATTTGTCAAATTTTAATTATTTATTGCCTATGTCTAATGGGAGGATTATTATTTTTAAGCCATTTAATTTATGAGCCGATCTCCATTAAGAATTCCGATATGGCAAGCTTAATTGATGTTTTCCTAACTGTAGAGCTATTTTGTCAATATACACTTTTAAATTGAAAATGGTTTGTATATAAACGTATCACCATTGAGGTAGCTAAGAAAATCAAGTTTTTTTCGCAAGAATAATTTTTCATGCTATAATGGCATTATGAGATATAAAGACTTTACAGAAAATACCGATATTGTCTATGGCGTTCATGCTGTCATAGAAAGCCTTCAGGCTAATACGGGCCATAAACTCTATATCCAAAATGACTTACGTGGTAAAAATGTTGATAAAATAAAGGATCTAGCCGCAGAGAAGAAAGTTCCTATCTCTTGGACGCCCAAGAAAACTTTGTCTGATATGACAAAAGGAGCCGTTCATCAGGGCTTTATCTTACATGTGTCAGCCTTTGCTTATACAGAATTTGAAATGCTTTTAAAAAAAGCAGAGCGAGAAGATAATCCTTTGCTTCTTATCTTAGACGAGCTTAATGATCCTCATAATTTTGGTTCAATTTTGCGTACAGCTGATGCAACCAATGTGACTGGAATTATTATTCCCAAACACCGTGCGGTCGGTGTGACACCTGTTGTTGCTAAAACATCAACGGGTGCAGTGGAACATATCCCCATTGCTCGTGTGACCAATCTTGGCCAAGCCCTTGATAAGTTGAAAGCAGCTGGTTTTTGGATTTTTGGGACAGATATGAATGGGACACCTTCAACTCAGTGGAACACTTCTGGGAAGTTAGCTTTGATTATTGGCAATGAAGGACGAGGTATTTCTCACAATATCAAAAAGCAGGTTGATGAAATGGTGACGATTCCTATGAATGGACACGTTCAAAGTCTCAATGCTAGTGTAGCAGCTGCTATTCTCATGTATGAAGTTTTTAGAAATCGAAAGTAATGATCTAGAAAAAGGAGATAAAAATGACTTTTAAAATTTTGACCGATTCAACTGCTGATTTGCCAGAAAGCTGGACACAAGAAAATGATGTCCAAGTGCTTGGTTTAACTGTCCAATTAGATGGTATCACTTATGAAACAGTAGGTCCCGATCGGCTAACAAGCAAGGTGTTGTTAGAAAAAATCGCTGCTGGCAGTAAACCAACGACGAGTCAAGTGAATGTTGGACAGTTTGAATCTTATTTTCGTCAATCCGCTGAAAATGGACAAGAAGTGCTTTACATCGCTTTTTCATCTGTTTTATCAGGAACTTATCAGTCTGCTGTTATGGCTAGAGATATTGTTTTAGAAGAGTATCCACAAGCAAGCATTGAAATTGTTGATACTTTAGCAGCAGCTGGTGGAGAGGGCTACTTAGCAATGCTGGCAGCTCAAGCCCGCGAAGAAGGAAAATCTCTTAAGAAAACCAAAGAATTGATTCTTGATGTAGGACCACGCTTGCGAACTTTCTTCTTAGTGGACAATCTTTACCACTTGATGCGAGGGGGCAGACTCTCAAAGACCTCAGCAATCGTAGGAAGTTTGGTTAATATCAAGCCTCTACTGTGGTTGGATGCCAGTGGGAAATTAGTTCCCCTTGCCAAATTACGCGGTCGTAAAAAAGGAATGAAAGAAATACTTAAACGGGCAACAGCTGATGTGGCTCATGATACGGCTGTTGTGGCCTATGCCAATGATAGTGAAGCTGCTGAAAATTTAAAAGAGCAATTATTGGCAAATGAAAAAATAAAAAATGTAGTCACACTACCTTTAGGCCCTGTCATTTCAACACATGTAGGACCAAATACTTTAGCAGTCTTTACCATCGGTAAAGAAGCCAGATAAAGAGAGAAATCAGATAAGTTAGTTTATCTGATTTTATTTTTCAAAAATATTTTAGATATTTTGTAAAATATATTTGACAAAATGCTATAATTGAAGTATGATAAAGATGAAAAGGAAAGGAAGTGTCTCTTATGTTTGACCTTGTTGTTAATTTGATTTTATTGGTTATTGTGATAGGTGGATTTGTCTTCTTAAGATTCTATGCGGATAAGAAAGGCAAGCGAGAATACGATGAACGCCAGTTACTTATGCAAAAGAAAGCTTATACCAATGCGGCTTGGGTTGTTATGGGTTTCAATCTTGTTCTTGTGATATGGGGTGAAGTGTTAGCAAAATATATCTCGCTATCCTTTGCAGGTACTGCCAATCTCTTTCTTATCGTAGGCGTCTTTGTCTGTAGCAGTATCTTAAACGATGCTTATTTCACAGCAAGAAAAAACAAAAAATTCCTCTATGTGTATGCCGTTATTATTGCTATTCAAATTTTCACTGTTTATCAAAATTGGAGTCAAGGCAGCTTTGGTCATGACGGACATATTTATCTAACAGGAGAAAAAGCAATGAGTTTATTGTTTATCTTGACTTTTGCTGTCATTTTTCTAGTAACTGCTTATAAAACGATTCAGGATAAGAGAGAGGGAAAGTGATGAAAATGGAAAAGTCAAATAAACAAGTCATTTACGATGAACGTCAGCAGCAAATTCAACTTAAAAGTTATAGTCTTTCATTTTGGTTTGTTATGTTTATACTCTATTTTGCAACTTTTGGAAAGACTGATTTGTTGCTTAATATCGCTTTTTGGGGAGGACTTGTTCTTAATTTTTGCTACAGTACTCTAAGAGGTGTCGGTCCTTTTGTTGCTCCACGTTTTGGAAAAATTGCAAAAATCGGTCGTTTGGCCGCTGTTCCTCTTATTTTTTTGGGAATGCTAGTCTTTCTTGTTGCTATCATAATGTCTATTCTAGAACATGATAGTTTAAGAGAAACGATCACAAAATGCTCCTACTTAGGCTTATCTGGTTTTTGGCTAATTTGTATGGGAGCAAGTATCGTCTACCGTCATTATCTTGATAAGAAAGAAGCAGACAAATGAAAAATTTACGTTTAAAAGCTGCGCGTGCCGGTAAAGATCTGTCTCAGCAGGCTTTAGCTGATTTAGTTGGGGTATCTCGTCAAACGATTGCAGCTGTGGAAAAAGGAGATTACAATCCGACAATTAACCTTTGCATCAAGATTTGTAAAGTTTTGGACAAGAGTTTAGATGAGCTGTTTTGGGAAGAATAAAAGAGGTTCATCTTAGAACAGTTTCATTTTTATTTATTTATTTTATTAAAGAGTGGGAAAAATTGCTAAATTTTTAAAGTAAGTTTCACCGCGCAGGATAGTGGAGGCTCATTGGAACAAAAGTGTAAAAGTAGTATAGTTCGTCTCGAACGTAATTTCATCATAAAAATCTGTCTCATGCTGACTTCTGGTTTGGAAAGTGAAGCAGAACTTACTTTAATAATGACAAGAGAGAAAAATTTATAATTATCAGCCTGTAAGTCTTGACTTTGGGGCTGATTTTTTGATATTATATAAGGCGGTATTGTTTGCCCCATTTGAAAGGCCCCGGAACCCTTCAAATAATTTGTGGACCGGAACATCCACATTGTAAACATAAAGATTCGTATAGGAGAAATCATGAACAAAACAACATACATGGCTAAGCCAGGTGAAGTTGAACGTAAATGGTACATTGTTGATGCGACTGATGTCCCTCTTGGACGCCTATCAGCAGTTGTTGCCAGCGTACTTCGCGGTAAAAACAAACCAACATTCACACCTCATACAGACACAGGTGACTTTGTTATTGTTATTAATGCTGAAAAGGTTAAATTAACTGGTAAAAAAGCAGCTAATAAAATCTACTACACTCACTCAATGTATCCAGGTGGATTAAAGCAAATCTCTGCTGGTGAATTGCGTTCTAAAAATGCTGTGCGTTTGATTGAAAAATCTGTTAAAGGGATGCTTCCGCATAACACTCTTGGACGTGCACAAGGTATGAAATTGAAAGTCTTTGTTGGTTCTGAGCATACACATGCTGCACAACAACCAGAAGTACTTGATATTACAGGACTTATCTAAGAGGAAAGGAGCATAAATTTAATAATGGCACAAGCACAATATGCAGGAACTGGTCGCCGTAAAAACGCTGTCGCACGCGTTCGCTTGGTACCGGGTACTGGTAAAATTACAGTAAACAAAAAAGATGTTGAAGAATATATTCCACATGCTGACCTTCGCCTTGTTATCAACCAACCTTTTGCAGTAACATCTACTGAAGGTTCATATGATGTTTTTGTTAACGTTGTTGGTGGTGGTTATGCAGGTCAATCAGGAGCAATCCGCCACGGGATTGCACGTGCATTGCTTGAAGTTGATCCAGACTTTCGCGACGCACTCAAACGCGCTGGTCTCCTTACACGTGATGCTCGTATGGTTGAACGTAAAAAACCAGGTCTTAAGAAAGCTCGTAAGGCTAGCCAGTTCTCAAAACGTTAAGAACCAGCTACAATACAGACTTTACAACACTTCATGGTTCACACCATGGGGTGTTTTTTGATGGTTTTTTGGCAAAATTCACACCACTTTTCACACCAAATTCACACCATTACTTTTTAAGGTTACGGTAAGCAATTTCACCAACAGCCATTGGTATGACATTTGAAGTATTGACATAGGTCTTAGTTGTGAGAGTGTCGCTATGCGTTAGAGCTTCTGAAATGTCCTCTAGTGATGTGCCAAATTGTTTGGCAAGAGTTGCACCCGTATGACGTAATTTATGAGGTGTGGCGTGTGTTAGTTCCTTATGACGGCGTTCGACTGACTTCATCTTATTATTAAGATAATCAGCATGAAGAGGACTGTTTACATTACCCTTCATATCAATATAAGTAAATACGTATTGCTCATCAGTTTGAAGGATACCAAATTTTGCTAGGTCGGATTTTTGTTGTTTTTTCCAAATTTGCAGGAGGTTAGCAAGTTCAATAGGGATTCTAAATGTGGTTCTCTTATTCCCTTTAGTAGACTTTTTCTGCTTATATCTATCAAGAGCTTGCACAAGCTGTATTTCTTGCTTCTTGGTGTTGATGTGCTTCCATTGCAGAGCATAGCTCTCAGATTTTCTATCGCCTAAGAAGAAGGTGGTGTAGAACAGTACATAATCTTTGAATAAGAGTTTATCATTCTCCAAGTCTTCCTCAAACGCTGTAAACCACGCTTTAAGCTCTGATTGAGATAGATATAAATCTTCATCTTTCATATATAAATTATGTTCCAGTAATGCTTTTTTTAGGTAAATATAATGCACTAATGAGTTTACGAGCAATTCTATTTCAAGTTATATGGTTAGCAGCATTCATAATAACTTCTAATACTATTTGGAATAAAATAAAAAACTTTATTACTATTCAAGGGGGATGAAATGAAAAAGTATTTGTTATTGCATAAAATATTTATCAAACAATATATTAAGCAAATATTAGAATATAAAGCAGATTTTATTATAGGATTAACAGGAGTAATAGTAAGTCAAGGTTTTACGCTAGTATTTCTTTCAATAATTTTTAGTAAAATACCAAGGTTAGTTGGGTGGAGCTTTCATGACATAATGTTCATTTATGGCTTCTCGTTATTACCTAAAGGAATAGATCACCTTTTTTTTGATAATTTATGGGCTTTAGGTCAGAGATTAATAAGGAGAGGTGACTTTGATAAGTATTTGTTAAGGCCAATAAATCCATTGTTTCATGTGATGGTTGAAATTTTTCAGATTGATGCATTAGGTGAATTAATTTTTTCTGTCATTTTGTTTTTTTACACTGTACCATATATGGATTGGACTTTTGCAAAGATAATAATTTTATTTCTTAGTATTATATTTGCAACATTAATATATACTTCTATAAAGGTGATTGCAGCAAGTATCTCTTTTTGGTCTAAGCAGTCTGGAGGTCTGATTTATATATTTTATATGTTTAATGATTTTGCAAAGTATCCAGTTTCAATTTACAATTCAATAATAAAGTGGATTATATCATTTCTTTTACCTTTTGCTTTCACAGCTTTTTATCCAGCCTCTTATTTTTTAACAAAAAAAAATTTTTTATATAATATAGGTGGTTTAATATTTATTTCAGTACTTTTTAGTTTATTATCTCTTTACATTTGGCAGAAAGGAATTAAAAATTATGAGAGTGCCGGATCATAGATTGTATAAATAGAAAGGTTATTAATGAAATACAAAAATCATAAAATAGTTAGGACTGTTGAAGAGTATCCTTTAGAAGTAGTTGATTGTTTTGATCGTTCATTAGGGAACTGTTTGGATTACTATTATCCTAAAATATCAAATCTGTTTTTTTATAAAAAAACTCTATAGTAAAATGTTTGAAACCATAAGTTATAGTAATAAATTACTAGAGAATTCAATCTCTATCATTGAAAGTATTTCTCCCGTTCATATCAATAAATTTTATATCAACAATAATGACAAAAATATAAATGAGATTATAATTGATTCAATTAAAACAAATCATGCCATAATTATTCCAATTAATTTAAGAGAAATATACTACAGTAGCTACTATAATGAAGCAGACTGGTCTCACCCAATTGTTATTAATGGATTTGATACGAAAAAAAAATTTATAATATTCTAGATGCAACTCATATCTTTTCTGAAAGTTGTGAAGAAAAAGATTTTGTTATACCTTTTGATATGTTAGAGAAAGCTTTTTATTCATATTTTAAACAAATTAATAAAATTGAGGAGCCTTTCATTATAATTTTTGAGAATGTACTACAAAATTCTAAAATATACAATTTTGAAATTAAAACAAGAATTATTTTGGATGTATTGGAAAGTTTTAAAATAGATAGTCAAATTGAATCTCTAAATAAAATCACTAATGTTAAAGAAATTTTGAATTTTTCAAAAATAAAAAAGAATTTTTTGAAGTTGATTATTTCAGAAATTATGTCTGATCGTAATGACAATATAAAGATTGAACTATTGGATCAAGTGTCGGAAATCTGTGATGAATGGGATATTTTGACATTTAAATTGGCGAAAAATATACTAGCAGAAAAAGACAATTATAATATTACTATATCTAGTTCCTTAAGAAAAAAAGAGGCTGACTTGATAAGAAAATTGATAAATTTAGTAGAGCTTTCTTCAAATAATGAAACTTCGTTTTTTGAAACTGAGAATAACAATGGAATTATTAGTTTTGTAGATAATAATATTTTTTTTAACTTTACTGGAGATAAAATATATAACTCATGGTTTTCAGATGATAGTCCTAAAGTAATATTGTCAAAAAATTCTAATTTCAATGAAATAGAATTATCAGTCTCTTCAAATATTATAGGGCCTAGATTTGTAGCTGGACTTTTTATAAGATTCAATAACGATTTATACTGTTTTGGACTTGATTCAGGAAGGAGGATAATTGTTGATATCTCCGGAAAAAATTCACAATTTGCATTTGAGAATATTTCTACAAATAAAATTTTTCAAAAGGTTATTTTTAATGAAGATTCAATAGCTTGTTATTATAAGCTGTCAGAACAAGAAGAATATATTTTCTTAACAAAAATATCATTGGAGTTTGGTGTAGAGTTTGAATATGGAGTTGGTTGTAAGACCTATGAATCTCCATTTCCCTTACGTGTTCAAATTAACGTACTATAAAAATAATTATTTGTTTATTAAGGAGAAAAGAGTATGACTGAAATTAGAGTTGCTATTGTAGGTGTTGGAAACTGTGCAAGTAATTTTGTGCAAGGAATAGAATATTATAAAAATCATCCAAATTCTTCAATAGGATTAATGAATAGAAAAGTTGGTAAGTATGATATAGGTGATTTAAAAATTGTTTCTGCTTTTGATATTGATGAAAGGAAAGTAGGTAAAGATTTAAGTGAAGCAATCTTTTCTCAACCAAACTGTACAAAAAAAATTAGTGAGGTACCCTTTAAAAATGTACAAGTTAAAATGGGTCCGGTAATGGATGGATGGACAGAGCATTTAGGGAAATATGTTAAAAAATCAGATTATCCAAAAGTTGATATTAAGCATGAATTAATAAGTAATTCTGTAGATGTCCTTGTTATTTTGTTACCAACAGGATCTAATGACGCTTGTAGATACTATATTGAGACAGCTTTGAAATGTGGTATTAGTGTAGTTAATGGAATTCCGGTTTTCCTATCAAAAGATGAAAAAATAATAAATCTTGCAAAAGATAATAAAGCTGGAATAATTGGAGATGATTTCAAAAGCCAAATTGGAGGAACAATTTTCCATCATACTCTATTAAATCTATTAAAAATAAGAGGTGTAGAAATTAGTAATAGTTATCATATTAACTATGCTGGAAATATGGATTTTTGGAATTTGGTTACTTCTAGGGGGAATGAGAAGCACAAGTCGAAAGCTAATGGAGTGACATCTGGGATTGATGACATTGATTTATCAGTTAATGTTACGTTTTTGGAGAATCAAAAAGATAATAAAACTTGTCGAGTATATATAGAAGGCAAAAATTTTGGTGGTTGCCCTGTAACAGTAGAAGGAAAGTTGACTGTTGTAGATTCTGCAAATTCTTCAGGTGTTTTAGTTGATGCTATACGATGCTTGATGATTGCTAAAGATAAAGAGATTTATGGATACTTGGAAGATCCAAGTGCTTATTACATGAAGTCTCCTAGAGTACAAAAAGATGAAATGGAAGCTTTTAAATTAGTCAATGAATTTATAAATTAATCAATAAATTTATAAGCTATTGTAGAATAATATGAAAATAGGAAGGATTTGAATTAATTTTCAAATGTAAAATTAAAATGGAAGTTTTTGTAAGTAATAATCATAGTAAAGTTGGAGATGATTTAGATTTCGAAATGGTGGAAAGAAAAGGAGTTGGGCATCCAGATACAATAAGTGATGCAATTGCAGAAACAGCTTCAAGAAAATATTCAAGATATTGTGTGGAAAAATTCGGATCTCCTGCGCATCATTGGTTTGATAAAGTAATGTTAATTGGAGGAGAAGCAAATACTGATTTTGGATGTGGAGATATCGAAAAACCATATACGATTATTTTTTGCTGGTAAAGTTAGTAAATATGTTGGAGATTTTAAAATACCGTTAGATGAAATATTATACGACAGTTGTAATGAAGTTTTATCTAACGTTTTAACAGGTTTTGATATTCAAAAACATCTAAAAATAGAAAATAAACTCGTTGACTATCAAGGTTCTGGGAGATCAGAATCAAGGTATAGGCCAAGTACGGTAGATAGGCTGCCAAAGCTGGATAATTCTGATCTTGTTTCTAATGATACAAATTTATTAACCGCATTTGCTCCTCTTTCAAAATTAGAAGAAATTGTGTTAGAGACAGAGAGATTCATTAATGGAAAAGATTTTAAAAGACGGCATCCAGATACAGGGTGGGATGTAAAAATATTTGGAACTAGAGAAGGTGGTATGTTTGAACTCCTTGTAAATATGCCATTTCTTGCAAAAAATATCAAGAACATTGATGAATATTTCAAAAGAAAAAATGAGATATATGTTGAAGTTAATGAATTTATTGAAGAAACATTCAATATTAAAATTAAACTATCAATGAACGCAACTGATAGAAATGGGAGGGCATATTTAACAGCTTTAGGATCAGTAGCGGATACGGGTGATGTTGGAGTAGTTGGTCGTGGAAATAGAGAAAACGGTTTAATTACACCAATGAGACCAATGAGCATAGAGGCCCCTGCAGGTAAAAACTCTGTTGATCATACAGGGAAATTGTATGGGATTTTAGCAAATGATATTGCTAAGGAAATTTATTCAATTTGTATGATTCCAGTTGAGGTGTATATATACACTTCAAAAGAAAGTTTGCTGAATAATCCGGATAAAATTCTTATTAGTTTAAACAGTCTCAAGGCGGATGAAAAATTAATAAAAGAAATCAAAAAAATTGTAAAATCAATGGTTAGTAAAACTGGATTAATTTCAAAAAAACTTATTTTTGAAGGAATTACATTATGGTAAATTAAAAGGAGAAAATGTGATAATTAATTTTTGGAGAAATAAATCATCAATATATTTAAAAGCAAATAAAAAAATTACTAGCAAAGTTGCTGATCAATTGAATCCATTCTTTAAACTTTCTCACAACATAGATAATTTTTTAAAAGATTGGACTATTTTATGTTTACCTAATGGTGAAAATACTCTATTTAATGATCTAAGTTTTTCCAAAATTCAATTAAATCAAGGTCCTGAACCTAATTTTCTTATTTATTTCTGTGGGAACTCAAAAATAATAGGTATAAAAGAATCATATAATGATGAATGGATTATACAAAATATAATAAGGTTGATCAGGGTCTTGTCAAGATTTCAACTAAGTGAAAAAGGAGAGATCTTTGCTCATGGAGGGCTGATAAAATCTAATGATCGGGGATTATGCTTTATAGGTGAAAAAAAAGTGGTAAAACTTCATCGATTATTTCGTATCTTAAAAATTTTGGTGGCTATTTCATTTCAAATGATGATGTATCTATATCAATTGACGATTTGGGATTTTTAAAAGGAAAAGGGTGGCCTCGTTCTGTCGTTGTCCGGCAAGATACATTGACAATATTAAACTTAAAAAAAGTTAATAAATTGAATCATCCACTAAATAATAAAATTGATAATTGCTTCTACCCAAAAGAATTTGCAACTTGGCTGAATACAGAAATACTTTCTGAGACTACAATAGATTATATTATATTTCCAAAATTTGAGAAGCTAAATTATCCAAAAATTGAAGAACTAGAATTTGAAGAAGGTATAATAAGATTACAACAACATATCCAAAAAAAACCTGGTAAATATTTAGATTATTTAATTCCTTGGTTTAAGCTCGGTGATAATAGATTTTATCAAAGTTTCTTTGAAAACAAAAATATTATGTTTCTGGAACTTAAGCAAAATTTTGAAGATTTAAACTTAGCTTCTAAATATTTGAATGAATACATCAAAATGAGGTAAAAAGTGATAGAAGAAGTATCTAATTTATTTTCAAATTGTAAAGAATTAGTTGATATCCTAAATTTAGAGGGGGGTAGTTTAAATGAAAATTTCTATGTTAAAACAAATAATGGTGCTATGTATATTCAAAGGAATTTTTTATCGTATAATCATTTGATGAAAATTGACTATCTTATGAAAATCATTAAAGATGCGGGGATTCCTTTAATGATAAATAAGAAAGTGTTGGTGTTAGAAGATAAGAATATTCTTATCAGAGAATTTGTAGAAGGAAGAAATTATAAATTAGGGAATAAAGAGGACCTAAAAACAGCAGTTGAAATATTAAGTAAGTTCCATGGAATAGATATTAGTAATAAAAATAATATTAAATATAAGTATATTTCAATACATGATCCTTACCATTGGATTGGAAACTTTGAAGAAAATTATAAAAAAATAGAATTATGGTCAAAAAGATATTCTGATTTAAATTTTTCGTTGGAGATATTACAAGAAAATTATTACCCCAAAATGAAGAGGAATTATGAAAAATTACCAATATCAATAACTCATGGGGACTTTCATGGAGGAAATTTAATTTATAATGAAAAAAACCATGATATTCTTTCTGTGATTGATTTTGATACTCTAGGTATATCTTCAAGGATTTGTGATATTTCATATTCTTGGCTGTTACTATGTAGAGAAAAAAGAGGAAGCTTTGAAATAAATCAACAATTATCAGATTATTTTTTTGAAGAATATACAAAAAATATTACTTTTAAAATTGATGAATTAAAAATGTTAAAATCCATTTTAATAATGAGATTAATGCCAACTCCGGAATACCTGTGTAATCTTGAAAGAAAAAGAAAAGATTACTTTGTTAATTATTTAAAATGGGTTAGAACAGCTATTAATAGTTTAGATTCAAACTTAAAAAAAATAGATGAAAGGTTTTTTTATGAATGAGTATAAATATTTGATTAATATGTTGTACAGATTATTTGGTGTGGAAGTTTCTTCAGATGTTCCAGAAGATAAGCTAAATTGGAATATAATTTTATATCAGGCTACTTTGCACAGAGTTACCTCTGTTCTATTTTGGAACTTACAAAAGACTAAAAAAGCAAGTACAATTAATAATAATATTTATAAAATGTTGAAAAGTCAATATGAATATAATTCTTACAGAGATAAGTATTGCATTAAAACAGCATCTGAATTAACAAAGAAATTTAAACAAAATTCTTTTAAATCCGATTTTGTTTTTTTAAAAGGTCCAATTCTATCGATATATTTAGATCCGGGATTTAGTTATAGAGTGTATAGTGATTTAGACGTACTTATGAAAAAAGAATCATTATCTAATGCAAAAAAAACTTTATCAAATTTAGGATATAAACAAGGAAAGATAGACAAAAATACGGATGAGTTTATTGAAGCAACTAGGACTGAAATAATTGCTCATGAGTTTGGCTCTCATGAAACAGTTGAATTTTATCGAATTTTTGATAACTCAATTAATAATATTATTGTTGATATTAATTATTCACTTTTTTGGAAAAAAAATTCTCAAGAAGATTTATTTCCCCCAATTAATATTGAAAGTTTTTTTAAAAATCATATATATTATACTAAAAATGATGAATCAATTATTGGTCCTACTCCTGAACAGGTCTTTATTCAGACCTGTTTACATTTATATTCAGAAGCAGTATTATTTTGTTGGCAATACAGTTGGTATAAAAATTGGGGTGATTTAGAACTTGTCAAATTTATAGATATAGGGTTATTCTTGAACAAAAAATTAGATTATCGTCTGATGTTAGATTTAATCAGAGAGTATCAGGTTGAAGAAGCTTTTGATTTTGTAATTACACAATTTAAAGAGATATTTCCACTATTTAAACTACCTAGAGAATTAGAGATCTTTATAAAAAATGTAGATGATGTGAATTATTATTTTACAACTTTAGGAGAAAAAAAATATTGGTCAAGCTCTATTGCTGAAAGACTTTTTGAACAGCAATCTAGGGTTCTAGATGTGTATAAAAATACAAATTTAGGGGATTTATATGCAAAAAAATCTTAATAGAGTTTTAGTCTTTGATTTGGATGGTACTTTGATAGACGAAGAGGAGAAATTCTCTATTGATTTATCAAATTCGTTGAGAAATAATAATGATGTAAAAATATTGGCAACTGGTAGATGTAAATGCTCTATTGATAATTGCCATATAATTGATAGAGTATTAGTAGATTTTAATCCAAATATAGTTTGCTATAACGGAAATGCAATATATAATTTTCTCACAAAGTCTTTAAGTGTTATCAATGGTATTTCAATTTCGAAATATGACTTGATACATATTGGTTTTCATTACATAATGGATATAAATGGAGTTATATAAATGGTATACCTAGGTCAGTTGTTAAAATAGGTATTCCAATTTGTCAAGTCTATTTAGATGTATTATTTATACAGATCTTTGATAATAGATTTGATGAATTATCTTCGTCTTGTATTGATGCAAATTATGAAATAAATGAAAATTTTTCAACTTTATATCCTCTAAATACAGGAAAAGAAAATGGGGTTGCTTTTCTAATTAAAAATTCCATGTTTAAAGATAACATCATTGCATTTGGAAATGGTATTAATGATATTTCACTCTTTACTTGGGCAACAAAGGGGGTGGCTGTAAAAAACTCTTGTCAATCATTAAAAAAAGTTGCAGATATTATTTTATTGGGTGATCTTTATAGATTTATAAATAATATGTAGTTAACATTGAGAATAAGGATAAGAATTAATGAATATTGAAATAGTAGAACTGTTAAATAAAAAAGATAACACAGAAGTATACGAAGTCATTTATAACAATGAACTTTCAATCTTTAAGACCCACTTTATAAAAGAGAATTTTTATAGAGAACTTCATAGCCTTAAGGCTTTAAGTAAAAATAAGTTGGTCCCTAAATTAGTCTCTTTTAAAGATAATTTTGAATCAGAAAGTTTTGGCTACTTAATCGAGGAAAAACTTGCCGGAGAAACTTTATTAAATTTTAAAAAAGTAAATAATATTATTAGTGAGGAGATTATTTGGAAATGTGGTTTTCAATTAGGTAACTTAAATACTTCTCTTACAAAAGCGGAGCTGTGTGAAAGTGATATATGGAAATATTATTCAGCAGATAACAGGAAATTAAATTTTTCTGAATATGAATGGCGGGATCATTTTTATTATCAAATTCCCATTTGGATTAATACTATTGATAAAAATAGTATTAATATAAACTTTAATAACCTTTCAGAATTTTTATTAAAAGAGCTAAAAAAAATAAATAATGGGTATTTAGGCTTTATACATAGAGATTATGGTTTTAGAAATATTCTAACTAAAAATAATGAAATTAGTGGAATAATAGATTATGAACATTCAATGATTGGTGATATTTTTTTTGATACAACCAAATTGATTTTTAATGATTTAGATTTTATAAAAGATGCTAGCCTTGTTAGAAAGTTTTTTGATGGGTGGAAAGCAGCAACAAACATAGAAATTGATGAAAAAAAGTTATGGCTATATCTTACTATCCAAGGTATCGGAGCTATTCAATGGGTAGATAAACAAAAACTGGAAATAAATAGGAAAAACAATATTGGTTATCGAAATAAGAGTATTGATATTGTAAAATTGGGTCTCGAAAATTTGAAATATGAAGGTCTTAATTAATGGTTGATATAAAAATAGATACACATGTACATACTGTACATAGTACACATGCTTTTAGCACTTTAAAAGAAGATATTTATATGGCTGAAATGAGTAACTTAGATGGGATTGTAATTACTGATCATTTTGGCCCTTATTTCTCTGAAGGTAATTTATTTCAAAGTTATGCAGGCATAACTAATATCAGAAATGTTAGCAAAGATATCTCGAATATGAAAGTTTTTTCTGGTGTTGAAATTGATATAGTAGACAAGTATGGTCATCTTGCATATTTTGATACATATTTCAATTTTAATAAAAATAGGACTGTTTTAGATTTACTGACTAGCAAATGTGAAGTAGTTATAGCTAGTTATCATTTTTTTGATGATTGGAATCTTTCTAGTGATCAATGTACAAATATGCTTGTAAATGTTCTTGAAAATTCACGAGTTCATATTTTAGGTCATTGTGATAGGATACCGTATAAATTTGATTTAGATGAAGTTATCAAAACTGCCCAAAAAAGTAATAAAGCCATTGAATTAAATTGTGGATCAATCGATAAAAATTTAAATACCAAAGATTTTATAAAGGTTTTATTGAAAAAATGTAAAAAAGAAAATGTATATATATCAATTGGAAGTGATGCTCATTACTGTTCTCAAGTAGGTAACTTTGGAAAAATAAAAAAATATTATTAGATGAAGATTTTCCAGAGGAATTAATCATAAATAAATCTTTAGAAAGTTTTAATCAATTTATTGAGTTACATTCAAGGAGTTGACAATGAATAATATAGAAATATATATTAAAGAACAGATATTTAACATTAGCAATATAGTAATAACGGAGGATGATTATAATAAAAATTTACAAGACATGGGATTAGACTCAATGCAATTTATTAGTTTAATTGTATCTTTAGAGGAAAAATATAATTTTGAGTTTGAAGATAATATGTTAGTTTTTTCAGAAATGTCTTCAGTAAAAATGATTTCAAATAATATAAAAAAAATTAAGAATAATACTAAATAGGAGGAAAATTATGACATCAGAATATTCAGTAATGCTTGAAGATAAAACTGATAAATTTAATGAGCTAGACTCTATGTTTGTTTCATTAATTTCATCACTAACATATAGAGAGTGGCGAATTCCTTCAATGATAAAGGGTGAAATACTCAGACGATGTGGCTACTTCTCTACTATTCCTAATCAATTATCTAAAGTAAGTGTCATTGATCGGAATTCTTTATCCCATGAATTAAACGATGAGAAATATAATTTTGATTCATCTTCAGATTTATACCTTACTCCTGCTGCTTGTATTCATCTATATCCAATATTAGGTGATTTGAAATTAAAAAATGAAATTGTTACTACTCTAGCACGAGTTTATAGATATGAGGATGGTAATTTTGAAAAAAATAATAGACAATGGGAATTTTCCGTTAGAGAGTTTGTTGCAGTAGGGACACAAGAATATGTTGATAACTTTCTAGAACAGATGCAAGAAAAATTATTAAAATATGCAAGAACTATTGATAACTGTGCAAATATTGAATTAGCTAATGATCACTTTTATCCAACAAAAATAAATTTAAAGAAAGAGAAATATCAAAAACAAAATAATTTAAAAAAGGAATTAATTATTGAGGTGAAAGGGGAAAAAATTTCTGTTGCCTCTTTTAACAAACATGGGAATCATTTCAGTAAAGAATTTAATTTTGATCAAAATGGAGAAATAGTGACTGGCTGTGTAGGTTGTGGTATAGATAGATGGTTAGAATTATGTAAAAACAAATAATACATCTAAGTAAGATGTTAAAGTTATTAAATATTTTTGATGGTATAGGTTACGATTTCGCGATTATAAAAGTCCTTGATTGAGGGTAGATAGAGTTTACACTGACTGAAATTAACGGTATTGTGCTTGATTGTACTGATGACGAGTTAGTTCATCTTGGATTAGGTGTAGCAGCATCAGAGTTAATCTATGAAGATATTGTCTCATTGTTAACTGTAGTGGGTGACCGATAACTAAGCGCGCGAGAGAACCAGATTGGTTCTCTCATTTTTGATGTTTAAAGTGATGAGAATTTTAGTTTTGAAATTTTTGAAGTTTCAAAAGCCAAAAGCTTGGCGTCTGATGTCCTTAATGAGTTTATTGGTTGCCTCCAACTTAGCATTGGAATAGGGACATTTAAGGGCGTTAGTGATGTAAGCTTTGTATTTCAGAAAGGTTTTGAAGACAGTTGATAAGTGAGGATTAACTAAGTTCAAATTGTCTTCAATCAATTCAAAAAATTGAGTTATTCGCTTTTCTTGAAAATGGAAGAGTAGGAACTGACAGAGGTTATAATAATAGCGAAGCTCATCCTAGAAAGCTAAGGTTCTATTGATAATCTCACGAGGTGTTAAGGTTTGCCTGACAAGTGTGGACAGGCAGGCGCTTGAACATCCCGTTTAGCTTGTATTTCGATGTGGGTTTGATGTTGTAAGACAAACAAGATGGTGATATTTTTGTCTTTAATTCCAATCAATTCTAATGTAAGTTTGGTCGCTTTTTATTATAAGTCATATGGGACTTTTTTTGGTACAGTCAAAAAGCTCCATAATATTTAAAGGGGAGTTTACCCACTACAGATATTATAAAGTCAAGATATTTTAGATTTTATAGAAAATCATTGATACAAAAAGTAAGTGACCATTAGAAAATCACTTGCGTTATTTTTTACTTATTCGAAGATAATAATGGTGTGAACTTTTCGGTATAAATTAGCTCAATTCAGTTATTTTTAGGGTAAAATTCACACCATTCAGATGAAATTAGTTAAAATTAGATGAAATTTTTAGTTTTGAAAACCTTTGAAATGCTGATTTTAAAGCTTTTTGAAATTTAGTCAAACAAAAGTTGTTCAAACCAGGTCTTAAGAAAGCTCGTAAGGCTAGCCAGTTCTCAAAACGTTAAGAACCAGCTACAATACAGCATTTACAACACTTCATGGTTCACACCATGGGGTGTTTTTTGATTTTCAAAAATCACAGCTAATTGCTACTGATTTTATAACCAGCGATTGATTGTAGAAGACAAAGTTGATTCAGATAGTAACTATGAATTGGCTTATAAGCGTAGTGAACTTGAAAAACTTATTGATAGAGGAGATAGAAGATTTGTACGATAAAATAAAATTTATAGCTAATACCCAAGATTTACTAGAGAAGTAAATTAAAAGTATATACAAAATGATACGTCTGTGATATAATAGACACAGAAATAGGAGGTGGCATTATGCAACTAGTCATCAATAAATGGGGAAATAGCTCCGCTATTCGTTTGCCAAAACAATTGGTACAAGAATTACAATTACAAACAAATGATGTCTTAGACTATAAGGTATCAGGGAATAAAATTATCCTAGAAAAAGTGAATAATGTCCCTGAATTAACTGTAGAAGATCTGTTTAAAGATTATCAAGGTGAACCTGTCAATGTTACCCCAGTTCTATTTGAAAGTGTGGGAAATGAACAATGGTAACCATCAAGCAAGGGTCAATTATCAAAATTAACTTGGATCCCAAACAAGGACATGAACAAAAAGGGTATCGTCCGTACATTTGTCTAAATCATTGTATCGTAACCAAGTATTCTAATATTGGTATTTTTGCGCCAATTAGCAATACCAAGCGTGATTACCCTTTTTATGTTCCCCTAGAAGGAACAGAATCCACAGGGAAAGTATTATTAGACCAACTGGTTACAATCGATTTTAATGCTAGAGATTATCGTTATGTGGAGGATATTCAGGAAGACTTATTAGATGAACTTTTAGCTAGGGTCAAGGTGCTATTTGAAAAAGGATAATGAGCTAAAAAAAGATTTCAGTTAAACTTCTACTGAAATCTTTTTTATTTTATTTGTAAATGCATTATTAAGACTTGCTATAACACTAAACAGTTATACCTCGCTTTGAATTATCAGTCTTCTTTAGGGTCTGAAAAGATTACTAATTCATTCTCTTAACTTTCTGTCTAACCTTCGGAAGCGAAAGAACAGTAGAGTCATCCTATGGAATCATGTAGCAATGGTGTTAATTCATTGAGTATATCATTCAATATATCCTGAATGTCGTAAGGCTGGCAAGTTGCCCCATAAATTAATCTTTCTATATTCTTTTGAAAATGGTTCGGTAAATACTGTGCATTTTGTTCTGCATAGGCTATCATTCGTTTTTCGCCTGGATGGGTTAGCATGTTAAGCGCAAAAATTAAGTCAAAGTAAGTTTCTAAAAATGCTGTAACTCTATGATTAAAGCTAACAGCATCTTTACGCATAGTTGCTTTGATAATTTGCTTATCATAGGATGGAAGATGACCAGTTAATAAGTTCATATGATGGCTAAGAATAGTCTGTTTAAGTTTTTGTGGATAGTTAATATCAAATCTGTTAACAATATACTTTAGCTTATCGCCAGAATCATAAAGAATCTTTGAGTGCAGAACATTGTGCCATAAACAGGTGGTATATGCGTTTTGGATTATACACCTTTCAACAACATCTACCAGCTCATCTTTTATTTGGTTAATATCTCTATAGAGGATATCAATATCTTGACCAGACATTAAAGTGCAATCGTCTTCAAGTTCCCAAAAATGATTCCCTATTTCTATGTGTGAGCAGAATCTTTTTAATATGGTTAATCGTGTGGCTTCATCAGGAATTGATGAGCAGTAAATGTAAAGATCATAGTCAGATGTTTCATCATAATTACCAGTTGCTCGCGAACCACCAAGAGCAATTGCTTCAACCTCTGATATTCTTGCAAATTCTTGCCAAAGAGATGTAAATTCCATGTTATGCTCCTTCTGTAAAGGTAAAATTCTAGTTAAATTGTATCATAGTAAGCTAAATTCTAAAATCTACACGACAAACGCATGAAGAAAGGACTGTTTTTTCAGAGAACAATTTCAAAAGCACAAACTCTCCTCTTAAGTATAATAGACTTAGGAGGTGTTTTGAATGACAGAAATCCTTAATTTTCTGATTGCGGTGTGTGCTGATCGTGAGAATTGGAAAATCAAACACGGTTTGTCTGATAGTGTTCTTTTGATTTTCTTTGCCCGCTTTACAGGAGCCGAATACTGGTAAGATATTGAAGACTTTGGAAAGCTTATGAGTCTTCTTTACGTCGTGTTCTTAAGCTAGAAAATGGTATTCCATCCATGATACGCTGCAATGCCAGTGTCCAAAAAGCGCTACATGTTGTCTTCTGCTTATGCGACAGCCTTGGGCATCTGTTATGGTCAAGTGGCGACTGATGAGAAGGAAAGTGAAATCACAGCTATACCAGATTTATTAGATTACCTATCAGTAAAAGAATACCTACTTTGAAATTTAGTGAAACAAAATTAAAAATCATCTGACCAACATCTATCTTTTCAATCTTCTTCTTAATTGTTATAATGAAGAATAGGTTATTTTGCTCGATTATGTTTACGAAAAGTTAAGCTAAGGAAAGTATCATATTTTTGTTACTGATGGAGGTAAGAAAACAATGCGCTGGTTTTATGAATGTCGGAGTTTGCTATATGAGAGTATGCATCAGGTTTTCCCTTTGGCTCTTATCTACTCTTTTTCGGTTCTTATTCAAAACCTTTTTTTATCTCCAACTAGTTTTTTTGCGGTGACAGCCGGTTTGAAATTATATAAAAATAAATGGATTTTTTCATTTACAGAACACTTTTTAGAGTTTAATCGAATTGTTCTGTGTTTATTAGTTGGCTTATGTATGGCTTATTTTATACGCTTACTCTTAAAAAGACATCAAATAGATTCGTTTATACCAAGTCTTATTAGTTTTTTGCTAGTATGGCTGCTCTTTGGTGAAGTTAATTTTGATGTGGATAATCATATTGCTCAGCCTATTTGGCTGTTCCAAGTATTGGGGGCACTGGTATTTTATGGTGCAGCTTTATTAAATAGGAAGTTAAAGCATCATCATTTTCAATTATTAAAGTGGCTTTTTCTGTCCCTTTTTGTCTATATAACACTTTTTTGGGGAATTACTACCTATAAGATCCCATTTTTAAACATTAATTACTATGTTCAAGAAGGCTTTTCAAATTTACTGGGTAATGGACCTAGTCACCTCTTTCTCATCATATTTTTATCTTTTGGTGGCGTCATCTTTTTTTCTCTGGGTTTAATTGTGCCTGAAGTGTTAGCGTCTCCTAATTTTTCTTTAAATGTTGTCAGTGAAAATTTGGATGCGGTTTTGAATCATTCAATTCATAAGGTATCTCATCTGTTTACCCTTTATACTGTACAAGATGCTTTTGCTTTATATGGTGGGGTGGGATTGTTGTTAGCTTTAGGAATTGCCATCCTGCTTATTAGCAGACGGTATCACATAAATACTTCTTATAAAATGGCTGGCCTTTCTTTTATTCCTTTGGTGTTTGATCAGCCATTGCCTCTTTTATTGAGTTTCCCCATTTTATTTCAGCCTCTGCTTTTGATTCCAATGTTACTGACGACGCTTGTTGCAGAACTGTTAGGAGCATGCTGCCTTGCAATTGGTCTTATCAATCCAGCTGTTTATGAAGTACCTACTGGGACACCTAACTTTCTCTTTGGTTTTTTGGCATCTAATGGTGATTGGCGGTATTTATTGGTTACGATTATTATTTTAGTTATTTCAGTCATGATTTATCTGCCTTTTGTTAAAATTGTTTTGTTTAGAGAGGTTCTTAATGAAAAAAATAGTGAATTGTAGTGCTCTCATCCTTGTAGCGATTCTTTTACTAACCATGATTTTTTGGGGGAAAAATTATATTAATATTTCTTCTAAAACGAAGATGAAAATTTACAATTCTCGAATGAACCCCACCATTATGGTTCCGGGTTCAGAGGCCACTCAGGAACGGTTTAATGAGACACTTGCTTCCTTAAATAAGCAAGGGAAAAAACATAGCATTCTCAAGTTAACTGTCCATAAGGATAATTCGATTTCTTATAGCGGACAGATTGCTGCTAGTGATAATCGTCCTTATATTGTCGTTGCTTTTGCTGATAATAAAGATAGTTATGCAACGATTAAAAAACAAGCGAAATGGCTGGATCATGCTCTTGATGAATTGCAAAAGAAATACCATTTTAAAAATTTTAATGCTATCGGACATTCTAATGGCGGCTTGGATTGGACAGTCTACCTTGAAAATTACTATGCAAAAGAAAATTTTCACCTCAATACTCTGATGACAATCGGAACACCTTATAATTTTGAGGTTGTTAATAGTTCCAATCACACTCAGATGCTGCAAGATCTGATTGCTGCTAAAGATGCATTGCCAGACGATTTGACCGTTTATAATGTGGCAGGAACTAATAGCTATGATGGTGATTATATCGTTCCTATTACGAGTGTTGAGACAGGTAAATACATTTTTCAAAAAACAATAAAGCAATATACGCAAATTACGGTTACAGGAAATGAAGCAGAGCACTCTGATTTACCAACGAATAAGGAAGTCTTAGACTTGATTTCTGAAAATATTTTAAATAACAACCGTAAAAAGGTTGGTCCAAAAAATCAAAATTAAGAGGAATTAAAAATCTTCCAATAACGGAAGATTCTCTGCTTTAACAAGACGATTTTCAGAGATATGTAAACGCTTGCTTTTAAAAAGAAGGAATGCTATAGTTAATTTGAATGATATAACAATGAGAAAGAGGTGACAATTATGAATTTAGTAGGAATCGTTGGGACGAATTCCGAACGTTCCACCAATCGCAAATTGCTGCGCTTTATGGCCGAGCATTTTGCTCCTCAAGCTGCTATCGAAGTCTTAGAAATCAAAGATCTGCCTGCCTTTGATGAACCAGAAAACAAGAAAGCTCCAGCTGCAGTGGTTGCTTTTTCTAAAAAGATTGCAGCGGCAGATGGTGTTATTATTGCAACACCTGAATATAATCATACTATTCCTGCCCCCTTGGCCTCGGCTTTAGAGTGGATTGCCTATACCAGTCGAGTTCTTGTTAATAAGCCAGTTATGATTGTGGGCTGTTCGCTAGGTGCCCTTGGAACATCGCGTGCTCAAGCTCACTTGCGCCAAATCTTAGATGCACCAGAATTGAAGGCACGTGTCATGTCGGGAACAGAATTTTTCCTAGGTCACTCTGAACACGTTTTGGATGATGACTTTAACCTCAATAATCCTGAAAAAGTAGCTGAGCTGGAGGAGCATTTCACAGAATTTCAGGACTTTGTGACCGTCACAAATCAAATTGTCAAACAAGCTGATACAGATCGTAAAAAGGCATTTGTATGGGAAGCGGGTGAATAAAATGAAATTAATTGCTATTGTTGGGACCAATGCTAAGCAATCCTATAACCGAATTTTACTGCAATTCATGAAGAGGCATTTTGTTCAAAGGGCTGATATTGACATCATGGAAATTGCTAATGTTCCAATGTTCAATGAAACAGAGGATCAAACGGATTTACCTGCTATCCAAAACTTTAACACTAAAATCAGCCAAGCTGATGGGGTCATTATTGCAACGCCCGAGCACAACCACACCATTCCATCAAGTCTAAACAGCCTTTTGGAATGGCTGTCCTTTAAAGTGCATCCCCTAGATGGCAAACCCCTTATGATTGTTGGGGCTTCTTATGATGTGCAAGGATCTTCTCGAGCGCAATTGCACTTACGGCAGATTTTAGATGCTCCGGGTGTCAATGCGGCCGTCATGCCGGGCAGTGAATTTTTACTGGGACGCGCTCATCAGGCTTTTGACGAAGCAGGCAACCTAAAGTCAGAAGCAACGGTTGATTTTCTAGAGTCTTGCTTCTTTAAATTCTTACGGTTTGTGCAAGTGGCTAATCAATTGAATGAACCAGAAGAAGTAAGCTTTGAAGCAGGGACTTATCAGGTGACAACCCAAGGGCATAATGGCAAATTGCCAATGACTGTAACCTTATCAGAAGAAAAGATTGAAAAGATTGATATTGATAGTTCCGGAGAATCCTCAGGAATAGCCGATATTGTCTTTACACGGATCCCAAATGAAATATTGGAAGGTCAGACTTTGAATGTAGATGCTGTGTCAGGAGCATCGGTGACCAGCAATGGTGTTCTGGACGGGGTTGCCAGAGCAATTAAGCTGGCAGGAGGCAATCCGGATGTTTTGCGGAAACGTCCAAAGGCACCATCAGCCTTGGATAAAGAAGATAAGACTTACAGCACAGATGTGGTTATCGTAGGTGGAGGTGGGGCTGGTTTAGCAGCCGCTGCTCGAGTGCTGCAAGCAGGTAAGCAAGTGATGGTGCTTGAAAAGTTCCCTGCTCTTGGAGGTAATACTGTACGTTCTGGTGGCTTATTAAATGCAGCAGACCCTGAATGGCAAAAGACTTTTCCCGCTAATCCCGGGGAGGCTCATAATCTTTCCGAGCTGATTCAAACAGATGAAGACAGTATTGCAGCAGAATATTTAGCCGACTTTAAGGAATTAAAGCAGCAAGTAACTAATTACTTGAAAGATCCAAGCTATTTATTTGATTCTAATATTCTCCATCGGATTCAAACCTATATTGGTGGTAAAAGAACTGATCGTAATGGTTGTGAAGTCTATGGCAATTATGATCTTGTAAAGGTGTTAACAGATAAGGATCTTGATTCCGTCCATTGGTTAGCGGATATTGGTGTTGATTTTGATCGCTCTGAAGTTAGTATGCCAGTGGGAGCTTTATGGCGTCGCTCTCACAAACCTAAACAACCGATGGGTTATGCTTTTATTGAAGCTTTGGATACCTATATTCGCAAGAATAGTGGTACTATTTTAACGGATACTGCAGTCACAGATTTTATTTTAGAAAATGGTCTTATTAAAGGAGTACTTGCTAAAGGCCGCAATGGACAAACCATTACCGTCCATGCCCAAGCTGTTGTCTTGGCTTCTGGTGGTTTTGGTGCCAATACTAAGATGTTACAACAATACAATACTTATTGGAGTAATATTGATGATAACATTCAAACAACGAATTCACCAGCTATAACAGGTGATGGCATTCGCTTAGGGCAAAGTATTGGTGCCGCTCTTGTTGGTATGGGCTTTAGCCAAATGATGCCAGTGTCAGACCCGAATACGGGAGCCATTTTCTCAGGCTTACAAGTTCCGCCGGCAAACTTTGTTATGGTTAATCAAGAAGGCAAACGTTTTGTGGATGAATATGGTAGCCGTGATACGCTTTCTAAAGCTGCGATTGATAATGGTGGTCTCTTCTATCTAATTGCTGATGAAAATATCAAAGCAACTGCCATGAATACCAGCAATGAAAAAATTGAAGAACAAGTTGCAGCAGGAACGCTTTATCGTGCTGATACTTTAGAAAGTTTGGCAGAGCAAATTGGTGTGGATCCCGCTACCCTTGTGGAAACCATCAACAATTACAATTCCTATGTCGAAGCGGGCTATGATCCTGAGTTTGATAAAGGAGCTTTTGATCTCAAGGTTGAAAAGGCGCCATTTTATGCAACACCTCGAAAACCAGCAACCCATCATACGATGGGCGGTTTGAAGATTGATACACAAGCTCATGTTATTAAAGAAGATGGCAATAAGATTCCATCTCTTTACGCTGCTGGGGAAGTGACAGGCGGCATTCACGCAGGCAATCGCTTAGGCGGTAATGCTTTAGCTGATATCTTTACTTTTGGACGTATTGCAGCAGAAACAGCTGTAACAGAATGCTGCTAATAAGTGATATTCAATTAAAAAACTTAAAGATTCCTTTTTGGTAAATTCTCCTCAAATAATGAGTGACGTCAAATCGTCTCTCTTATAAGAGGAGTTTTTTGATCATTTAAGCATCAGATATGTTTTTATTTTTGTAATAAATGCCTACTCTAATCATAAAAATATTTACATTGGGCAGGTTCGCAAAAAGTGATATAATAAGAGTATGATTGATTCTCAATTAAAGGAAAAAAGAAAAGTCATTATTGAAAAGAAGATTGCTTTGGGCAAAGCTTCTGGGAAAATTATTTTAATGGGGGAGCATGCTGTCGTTTATGGACAGCCAGCCATTGCTATCCCTTTTTCTGCTGTTGAGACTGTGGCAGAAGTTAAAGAAGACGGCGAAGCCTTAACAGTTACCTGCGAATTTTATGACGGTCTTGTTCATAAGATGCCTGAAATTTTGGAAAGTCTCAAGCATGCCATTCGTTTTTCCCTTTATCGTATTGGAGCACCGCAAGATCCAGCCATTCATATTGATATTCACTCTACCATTCCTGCTGAACGTGGAATGGGGTCAAGTGCAGCAGTGGCTGTAGCTATTGCTAGAAGTCTTTTTAACTTTTATGGTAAGGTATTGACGGATAAGGAATTATGGGAAATTGTTCAATCATCAGAAAAGATTGCACACGGTAATCCTTCTGGGATTGATACCGTAACGACTAGTGGCAAATCTCCAGTTTTTTTTGTTAAAGATCAGCCCATTGAACAGTTGTCAATCAATATGGATGCCTATTTGATTGTTGCTGATACCGGTCAGACTGGGCAGACCTTAAAAGCTATTCAATCGGTAAAAGCACTTCTTAGCAAAGTAACTTATCAAATTGATAGCCTTTCAGATCCTAAGCAAACCATTAAGGAATTAGGTCAATTGACAAAATTGGCAAAGGAAGCTCTATTAAATAATTACATTTTAGAATTAGGCGAAGTGATGAATCAGGCCCACCAACTTTTAGCAAGTCTAACGGTTTCCAATCAAACTTTGGACAGACTGGCTCAAGCTGCTAGACAAGCAGGAGCTTTAGGAGCTAAATTAACAGGTGGTGGCCGAGGTGGATGCCTCATTGCTCTTGCGAAAGATAAAGAAAGTGCAGAAAAGATTGCAAGATCCTTATTAGAACAAGGTGCTAAGCAAGCATGGTGCCAATATTTAGGAAATCTCTAATATTAACTGAAAAAGTTGAAAATCTATTTAAACTATACTAATCGGTGAATCGCACTGTCGAAGTTAGATGTCCGACCTAACTTTGACAGTGCTTTTTATATTTAAAGAAAGGAAATGTAATTAGTAAAAAGTAGCAAACCTCGAAATTAATTACATCTAATATAAAAATTAACTTGACTTAATTTTTATATTAGGTTATATTACTTATAAAAGGAGTAAAAATGTTAAAGATAGAAAATTTAAGCGTTTCTTATCGTGATCATCTTGCTTTAGAGAATGTTTCCTTGGAAATCCCTAGTTCAACAATTACAGGTATTATTGGCCCCAATGGTGCGGGCAAGTCAACCTTATTTAAAGGGGTTCTTAATATGGTTGATCATGAAGGGACAAGTTTTATTGATGGCAAAATCTTAAGTCAAAATCTAAGAAGTATTTCCTATGTTGAACAAAAAGCGGATATTGATTACAATTTTCCCATTAAAGTCAAGGAATGCGTTTCTTTAGGTTTATTTTCAAAAGTCAAACCTTTTTCAAATTTGAAAAAACAAGATTGGCAATGTGTTCAAGAAGCACTTTCTCAGGTTGATTTGGCAGACTATGCCAATAGGCAGATTAGTCAACTTTCAGGGGGGCAATTTCAACGTATGCTCTTGGCTCGTTGTTTGGTACAAGATGCTGATTATATTTTTTTAGATGAACCTTTTGTAGGAATTGATATTATCAGTGAGGAACTGATTGTAGGACTGTTACAAAAGCTCAAGAAAGAAGGAAAGACCATTTTAATCATTCATCATGACTTGAGTAAGGTCAAAACTTACTTTGATCACGTTCTGCTTTTGAACAAAAAAGTCCTTGCTTTCGGTCAGACAGAAACTGTTTTTACACAGAAAAATCTGACTAAAACCTATCAATCACAATTTTTAATGGCAGGTGATGCTTCATGATTACAGAATTTATACAAGGCTTATATCAGTTTCATTTTTTACAAAATGCCTTGGTTACGGCGATTGTTATTGGTATCGTAGCAGGAGCTGTAGGCTGTTTTATCATTCTTCGTGGAATGTCCCTTATGGGGGATGCCATTTCTCATGCTGTTTTGCCGGGCGTTGCCTTATCTTATATTTTGGGAATTAATTTTTTTATTGGAGCCATTGTTTTTGGTCTTTTGGCTTCGCTCATTATCACCTTTATTAAGGAAAACAGCATCATTAAAAGCGATACAGCTATAGGGATAACCTTTAGTTCTTTCTTGGCGCTGGGTGTCATTTTGATTGGTCTTGCCAATAGTTCAACTGATTTATTTCATATTTTGTTTGGTAATATCTTGGCTGTTCAGGATATGGATAAGTGGATTACTTTGGGCATTTCTTTGCTTGTTCTTCTTTTTATCTGTTTATTTTTCAGACCGCTTTTATTGACCTCTTTTGATCCTGTTTTGGCTAAGTCTATGGGGCTGTCTGTTCATTTTTACCATTATCTGTTGATGATTCTATTGACTCTGGTTTCTGTTACAGCTATGCAGAGTGTTGGTACGATTTTAATTGTTGCCTTGCTCATTACTCCAGCAGCGACAGCCTACCTTTATGCCAATAGCTTAAAAACCATGATTTTATTATCATCAACTTTAGGTGCTTTTGCTTCCGTTGCCGGGCTCTTTATCGGCTATAGTTTTAATATTGCAGCGGGTTCAAGCATTGTCTTAACCTCAGCACTTATCTTTTTGATTTCTTTTGTTTTTGCACCCAAGCAAAGATTTTTTAAGAAAAAAGCAAAAAAATAATCATTCTTAACTATGATCAATTATTTATTATAAAAGGAGAATTCTAATGAAGAAATTAAGCTTATTATTACTAGTTTGTTTATCTTTATTAGGCTTATTTGCCTGTACTTCTAAAAAAACAGCCGACAAAAAATTGACTGTTGTGGCTACCAATTCTATTATTGCTGATATTACTAAGAATATCGCTGGTAATAAGGTTGTCTTACATAGTATCGTTCCTGTTGGTCGAGATCCTCACGAATATGAGCCTCTTCCTGAAGATGTTAAAAAGACCTCTCAGGCTGATGTCATTTTTTATAATGGGATTAATCTTGAAAATGGAGGCAATGCTTGGTTTACCAAATTAGTTAAAAATGCTCATAAAAAGGCAGACAAGGATTATTTTGCAGTGAGCGATAGTGTTAAGACCATTTATTTGGAAAATGCAAAAGAAAAAGGAAAGGAAGATCCTCATGCTTGGCTTGACCTTAAAAATGGTATTATTTATGCTAAAAATATCATGAAACGTCTATCTGAAAAAGATCCTAAAAACAAGAGTTATTATCAGAAAAATTTTCAAGCCTACAGCGCCAAACTTGAAAAACTACACAAAGTAGCCAAAGAAAAAATCAGTCGTATCCCTACTGAGAAGAAAATGATCGTAACTAGTGAAGGTTGTTTCAAGTATTTCTCTAAGGCTTACGATATTCCTTCTGCCTATATATGGGAAATTAATACCGAAGAAGAGGGAACACCAAATCAAATTAAGGCTTTAGTGAAAAAATTAAGGAAAAGTCGGGTGTCTGCACTTTTTGTAGAAAGCAGTGTTGATGATCGTCCAATGAAAACTGTTTCAAAAGATACAGGTATCCCAATTGCCGCTAAAATTTTTACAGATTCAGTTGCTAAAAAAGGACAGGCTGGAGATAGTTACTATGCGATGATGAAGTGGAATATAGATAAAATTGCAGATGGTCTGTCACAATGAGGAAAGGTTTCCGCCTACTCCCAGCTGTTTAGCATATGAAGCTGTTAATAATAAATATCATCACCCAATTAATATGGAAAAGTCTATTCAAATTTTCCTGATAGGATGATGGATAATTAAAACTTTTATCCACTTTTTACTGACATTTTGATATAATGATTTTGACAAAGAAGAGGATAAACTATGACACCTAATAAAGAAGATTACCTTAAAATTATTTATGAACTCAGTGAACGTGATGAGAAGATCAGCAACAAGCAAATTGCTGAGAAAATGTCTGTATCTGCTCCGGCTGTCTCAGAGATGGTTAAAAAATTACTATTGGAGGATCTGGTTCTTAAAGACAAACAAGCGGGTTATTTGTTGACAAAAAAAGGACAGATTTTAGCGTCATCTCTTTATCGCAAGCATCGTCTGATAGAAGTTTTTTTGATGAATCATCTTAATTACACAGCAGACGAAATTCATGAAGAGGCTGAAGTGCTGGAACATACTGTTTCTGATGTGTTTGTTGAACGTTTAGATAAGTTTCTTAACTATCCTAAGGTTTGTCCGCATGGAGGGACCATTCCTCAACATGGACAGCCCTTAGTAGAGAGGTATCGTACAACTTTAAAGGGTGTAACTGAGATGGGAGTATACTTGTTGAAACGTGTTCAAGATAACTTTCAGTTATTAAAGTATATGGAACAGCATCATTTAAAGATCGGAGATGAATTAAGGCTCCTAGAATATGATGCTTTTGCGGGTGCTTATACCATTGAAAAAGATGGGGAACAATTACAGGTGACATCAGCAGTTGCCAGTCAAATATACATTGAAAAGAAAGCTTACTAAGAAGAGACTATCCATGAGACATCATGATATGAGTTAGCTTTCTGGGTTGAATTATGTCTAGACTATAAGAAAGAATTTTCGCTGCTTTTTGAAATTTTCGCATAAATAAAGCTTCCATGCATGCTTGAAAGTCATGGAAGCTTTATTTATACGAAAGATGTTTATTAAGGGATTGAGTATCAATGGATTTGAGCGAAAATGTTCTCGACTTCCGAAATGGTTTCAGCTCGTGAGACAGCTGAGCGAATTTTGGCAGCACCTGATGTACCGCGAAGGTAATAAGGTGCTAGGCCACGAAATTCACGAACAGCGATTTTTTCTCCCTTAAGATCTACCAAACGTCGAAGATGATCTTGGGCAATTTCTAACATTTTAGCGAATGGCAGATTATCTAAAATTTCTCCTGTTTCAAAATAATGATTGATTTGAGTGAAAATATAAGGATTGCTTCTGGCGGCTCGACCAATCATCACAGCATCTGCGCCAACTTGGTCAATCATAAATTGAGCGTCCTCAACGCTACGAATATCCCCATTGGCAATAAAAGGAACTTTTGTAATGGCTTTAGCGACTTTAGCGAGGGTTTCATGGTCGCATGAGCCAGTATACATTTGCTCTCGGGTACGACCGTGCATGGCAAGAGCAGCAACACCAGCTGATTCTGCAGCCAAGGCATTTTCAACAGCTAGGGAGGCATCAGACCAGCCAGTACGCATTTTTACGGTTAAAGGAATGTTCAAAACAGACTTAACACTTGAAATGACGGAGTAGATTTTTTCAGGATCTTTGAGCCACATCGCACCAGCTTCATTTTTTACAATTTTATTAACTGGGCAGCCCATATTGATATCCACAAGGTCAGTCTTTGTATTAGCTTGAATAAATTCAGCTGCGCGTGCTAGACTATCACCATCACTGCCAAAAAGCTGAATAGAAACAGGATGTTCTCCTTCATCAATATGAAGCATGTGGAGCGTTTTTTCATTATTGTATTGGATGCCTTTATCGGATACCATTTCCATCACGACAAGTCCAGCTCCAAATTCTTTAGCGATAGTTCGAAAAGCGGAATTCGTCACTCCTGCCATTGGTGCTAAGACGGTGCGATGAGGAATTTCCACATTGTCAATCATAAATGAGCTATTAAGCTTTATCATTAATCATCTCCTCTAAATCACTTTCCTTAAATTGGTATTTTTTACCACAAAATTGGCAGACAATTTCTGCTCCGTGGTCTTCTTCTTTCATTTCTTTAAGATCAGATTTGCTCAGTGTCATAAGAGCTGCTTCAAAACGCTGACGTGAGCAATCACAGGTAAACTGTAAGTCTTCCTCAGCTAAAACTTTATAGTCCTCTTCACCATAGATAGCTTTCAAGAGAGCTTCGATGTGATCCTCTGACTCTAGCAGAGTTGAAATAGCAGGCATTTCCTGAATGCGTTTTTCATAACGAGTAATTTCTTCCTCAGAAGCCTCTGGAAGGACTTGTAGCATAAAGCCACCGGCTACTTTGACCTTATCCTTTTCATCTAAGAGCACATTGAGCCCAACAGCAGATGGTGTTTGTTCACTTTCAGTTAGATAGTAAGCTAAATCTTCACCGATTTCACCTGAAACAAGTGGCGTTGATGAAGTATAAGGGTTGCCAGTTCCATAGTCAGTGATGACCACAAACTGTCCATTTCCCATAAAAGGTCCCACGATAACTTCATCGCTAGCTGTTTTTTTGACATCAACGCCGGCATTTTGAATGTAGCCTTTTACATTTCCTTTGGTATCAGCAACCGAAATAATATGACCAAAAGAAGAGTCACCGATAACTTTGACAGTAACCTTGCTGTCTCCCTTTTGATTAGCTGCTAAAATTTGGTTGGCAATGAGTGTACGTCCTAGAGCGACAGTTGAACTTGAGAGGGATTGATGTTTTTCTTGAGCAGTTCTGACCGTTTCGGTGCTATCGAGTACATAAGCACGGAAAGATCCCGATTTTGCTATTGACTTAATAAGTTTATCCATATCCATTATTCTAACATAAATTATCAAAGAAGTAATAATAAGGAAACTTGGTAAATACATTCTTTAGTTATTGTCAAAAAGTGTTTCAAAGTGTTTCACTCAATTTCAATGAATGTTAGTTAACTAAAAGACTTGTTATTAATATCAAAATTTTTCTTAATGCTTTAAGTTTAAGGTATAAATATGAAAAGCCAAGAGGTTCATCAGTGTATTTTCGGAGGCAGTGCTAGAGTGTTGCGAAAG
>ERZ773021.131-NODE-131-length-58223-cov-8.5438_pt1 | contig 58223 bp, 46 predicted proteins | sample MGYA00511668_ERZ773021 | MGnify/ENA primary metagenome ERZ773021 (study PRJEB29015, sample SAMEA2737961) | human oral metagenome | biome: human oral; feature: human-associated habitat; material: dental | place: China | collected 2032 ...
CAATAGCATCATCCACCAAGATACCTACTACCATTGAGAGGGCTACAAGGCTCATTAGGTTCAGCGTAAAGCCAAAGAAATACATACCGATAAAGGCAGCAATCAGTGAAGTAGGAATAGAAACCATTACAATAAGCGCATTGCGCAAACTGTGTAGGAAGAAATACATCACCACGGCCACCAATACAATCGCCAAAACAAGGTCAAACATTACTGAATTCGCTGCATGTAGGGTAAATTCGCTCGTATCCTCTGCCAGTTGTAGTTTTACATTTTCATTCTTATATGTTTTTTCTATCTGTGCCATCTTAGTACGTACCTGCTCACTTACCGATACCGCATTGGCATCTGTTTGTTTGAGTACTTGTAGCAAAAGGGTATTCTCTTGGTTGATACGGGCTATTTTAGTAGCATCTTCCTCTGCATCCTGTACATCAGCTACATCCGAAAGGCGGATTTCAATCCCATTCTTGGAAGCAAGCGTAAGGTTTCGTAATTGTTCTATATCCTGAATCTTCCCTAAGACACGGATAGAGGTATAGCTATCACGTGTTTTGAGTTTCCCTGCAGGAATTTCCATGTTAGAAGCGGCAATGAGTTGCTGCACTTGTGCAATAGTTAGCCCATAGCCTTCAAGCTTTTGTGCATCTACACTTACACGAATTTCTCGCTTACGCCCCCCGATGATATTCACCTGTGCCACCCCAGGCACACGTGAGAGCTCTGGCTGTATCTTCTTGTCTACCAAGTCGTAAAGCTCCTGAGAGGAAAGGTCAGAGGTTACCCCTATTGAGATGATAGGCAAGTCCGAAAGGGAGAACTTCGAAAGAGAAGGCTCCTTAGCATCGGTAGGCAAATCCGCTCGTATAGCGTTGATCTTACGCTGTGCCTCATTAAGAGTATTATCCACATTGGCATCGTTGGTCAGCTGTACCACGACCACCGAAAGAGACTCATAGGAGTGGGATTGTATCTTTTTGATATTCTCCAAAGAAGAAACCGCATCCTCTATTTTCTTGGTTACAGTACTCTCAATCTCGGAAGGTGAAGCCCCTGGGTATATTGTGGAGATGGTCACCACATTGACCTCGAACTTAGGAATAAGCTCATAGTTGAGAAGCTTATAGGAATAAAGCCCCCCTAATAGTAGGATGGAAAGCATCACTATAAGAACACTGGGACGCTTGATAGAAAGTTTGATAATATCCATTGTTATATTTTCTAAAACGGGGCAAAGGTAAGGTAAAAAAACTAAATAAACAAAAAAAGTTTCCAACTTTTTCGATATTCTTATTCTACCCTCTCTACAGTATATTATACATTGTTTATCAGCATGTTAATCATTACAAAAACGTGCTGCCATCTATTAAAAATGCTAAAATATTTTGCCTTTCAAAAGAAAAAACCTAATTTTACCATGCTAAAACAAAGATATTTTTTATCTTACCAAAGACTAATGACATGAAAAAAGTAACAATGTCTCCTCAAGAGCAAGCGCTCTATCCTTCTGAATGTACTACTATCATTGTAGGAAAGAAAATGACTCAGGATGGATCCATGATTGTAGCCCGTTCTGATGACTGGAATGCGGTCAATGCCAAAAAATTCAAAGTGCACCCTCCTCAAAAACAAGGTCCCGAAGAATTCGCCTCCTTCAACAATGGATTCCGCTGTAAGCTCCCCAAAGAAGCTTTAGGCTATATGGGAATGCCTCCCTACCAATATCCCGATCAATGGGAAAGTGCAGGGTTCAATACTGCTGGGGTAGGCCTGAGTGCCACTGAGAGTATTTTCAGTAGCAAAAAAGCGCTGGAGGCTGACCCTTTAGTTCCCTCTGGATTGGGAGAAATCTCCATTACCAGTATTGTACTCCCTTATATCCATACGGCAAGGGAAGGGGTAATACGCTTGGGAAAACTCATTGAAGAACATGGAGTCATGGAAGGATTCGGTGTAGGATTCGTAGATCAAAATGAGATATGGTACCTCGAAACTGCTTGTGGTCACCGATGGATGGCAGCACGTATTCCCAGCAATACCTATTTTGTTACAGCCAACCAAAGTCGCCTTCGCGAATATAACCCCAAGGACGATCATCACTTCCTTGGCAGTGAAGACTTGATAGAATTTGCCATCGCCCACCAGCTATATGATCCTACACAAGGAGCTTTTGACTTCCACAAGGCTTATATACGTGATGAGAAATTGGATACCACCTACAATTATCCTCGTGTATGGGCGCTACAAGCTTTCTTCAGTCCTGAAATACAAAACGATGTCACCAAAAATGAATTTCCTGTATTTGTAAGAGCAGAAAAGCTAATCTCCTTGGCAGATGTGCGTCGTGCTTACTATCACCACTATCAAGGTACCGAACATGATCCTTACTTCCACAAAAACCCCAAAGAAGTATACCGCCCTGTGGCTATTTTTCGTGCTACCAACACCCACATCCTACAGGTAAGACCAGAGCTACCAAAGGCTATAGGTGAAATCAACTATGTGGCTTTGGGTATGGCTGCCTTGGGTATCTTTATCCCTCTCTACCAAGGGGTTACCTCTTATCCTGAAGCGTATAGCAAGGGCGATCATCATTGTAGTGAGGATTCCGCTTACTGGATCCTAAGAAAGGTACAATCCTTGGGAATGGTCAATTATAACAAATATGCTCCTGTGATCCGCGATGTATATGACCGTTTCGAAGAAGAGATGCACCAGCGACAAGAAGAAATGGAAAAGGACTACTTAGCCCTCTACCCTACACACCCTATAGCAGCTCAAGAGCTCTTACAAAACTTCTCCGATAAGCTCTTGGAGGATGTCCTACAAGTAAGTCGAGACCTGCTCAATGACCTATTCACCCGCCTTACCATCGATGTACAAGCAGAATACCGTTTTGCAGGTGCATAATAAGTAAAGAATACTAAAAAAGCTGTCCTTTCGGACAGCTTTTTATTATGCAATGCTTTTATTTACTTAGACTTATAAAGAAATTTCTATCCTTAACACTCGTCAGTTGATAATAATAACTATCAAAAGAGTCTGAAATTTCATAAGGAGCATTATTAACAACTTCTTCCAAAATAGGCGATAGATATGGGAAATACTGCCACCATCCATTCGCAAGATTAGGATCTTTTAGAAAGATCTGTAATTGGTTGGGGTGCCCAGGTACAGGCACAAAATCTGCCTCATAGTCTACTACATAATTAATCCTATTTCCTGTTCGAGGGTTTATATTGGCTACTGACAGCGTAATAGCAGTAGCCGTAGGCTGATCGTTTCCTTTTTGTATTACCCTAAATTGCAAATAATTATTAAGAGAATAATTTCTCCACTTCCCATTTTCTATTTGGTGCTTAAGCTGATTATAGATATCTATATATGTCTGTGAAGCATAATAGTCTTGAAGCATTACCCAGCGAGAATTTGTTCTGATCTCAATAGGAGAAGACACCAAACTGGTAGAAATCGCTCCATCAGGGGTTGCTAAAGCAGACTTATCTTCATTGAAATAGAGTTCCTCTATTTTTACCCCATTAATTTCAGCTGGCTCATAGAACTTAATCCCTTTTTCTGTAATAGTGAAAGGACGTTGTACCGTATTCCCTCCATAGCTAAAGACTAACTGGCGATAGCTTGGGAATAAAGTAAGATCCACTTGAGCACCTTGTACAGTAATAGGATTAAGTCCCTTACTATTAAGTGCTTGGGTATTCTCACGGAGCTTATTCAGAAGTGCTTCTCTGTCTCCTGTGAGCTTAGTAAGGGTCATCAGGTTATTGGAAGTACGTCCCCTAAGGGTAACAACCCCATTCTCTTCCTTAAGGAAGATAAACTCAATATCCCCGCCACGAGCATTGGTGAAGACTGCCGAAACAAAACGGAAGTGATCCAATATGCTATTATAGGTATCAAAGCTAATAGTAGGTCCCTCAGTGATAGAGTAGGTGTAGTAGGACTCCTCTTCTGCATTGGTATTGCTTATCTCCGAAGAGGCCGTAACCTTTCCATCCTTGAACTTCACCACAAAGGTATACCCTCCAAGGCTACGAGGTGCCGCAGGAAATCCTCCGAAACTGCGGGTTACCCCTGGATAATACGAAAGTACCCAATACCCATCGTGCCCCTCTAAGATATTCTTATAGGATTCTATCACGGAGGTGGTACGGTTACTGGCTTTCTGCTCAAAGGTGTTGTCTTCCTTATAGCTACAGGAGGTAAGGAAGGAGAAAGCGATCAATAAAGTAATATATTTTTTCATCTCTTTTTAGTTATTAGTTAAGTCAGAAAAATCTTTCTGTGGTACGGCCTGCCCACTGAGGGTACGGCCTGCTACATAAGGGTAGCGCACACGGATCTTTTTGCGTAGGGCATCCAAGTCGATATTCCAATTCTCTGTAAGGTACTTGCGGATAACAGCCATTTTCTGTTGCAGTTTTTCCTTACCTGTATACTGTTCTGTAGGACGAATTTTTTCATCTGCCAAGGTCAACTGTTCTTCCCATACACGAGCAGACTCATAAGAGGCTACAGATGCTCCGTTATTGTAATTGGTAAAGCTACGCTTCCAAGCGGTATAGAGAGCATCATCAAACCCATCTCCATTAGCATCTAGAGTAGTATCTGTTGTAGCACAATCACAATCCTCTTTCGCATTGAAATAAACGATATAGCGAGAGATCATCTCTACAAAATCCTCATCGGAGTTGCTACTTCCATAGGCACTGATAAAGCCTGCTTTGAGATAGTCCGTACCTGCCCAAGCCGCTGACCAGCTATTACTCTTATAGTCGGTTCCTGAGATTCGCTTGTAATCGGTAGGATAGTCGATAGACTGATGCCAAGTATGTGCTGTCTCATGGTAGAGCGTATGCAAGGCATTGTCATTGAGGTAATAGATGTTGTTAGGTTTTATATTATTGATATTCATCATGTGAATCTTTACCCCATTGGTAGCCAACCCTCTCATCGGGATACGAGTGGCATGATAAGCATTTTCCCCTATGAGAATCAGTGTATTGAAGGAATGTTCCTTCATAAATTGCTTAGAGGTTGCCTCCACATAAGGCTCCATAAAGAGGTAGTTGAACATGGTAGCAAACTGTACCGCTTTTTCATACTTAGTAGGGGTAAGCACCCAGCTACGAGTAGTCTCACGCTCCAAGAAGCGATAGAGCATTCGGATATTATAGGGATTGGTAAAATGATTCTCTATATAAGTATCCAAGGCATTGGGCGGATTAAGGGTCTTTTCTTCCTGTGAAGGGGTGTTACCTCCTAAGATTACACTATCCGAGGAGAGATCATTATCGGCAGAACAGCTACCAAGAGCGGCTGCCAAGCATATGTATATGAGCTTTTTCATAGGTCTAAGTGTTTTTATCGTGGATTAGGTTGCATTCCCGCGCCTATAGCAGTTCCGGGAAGCTGTATGGCACGTCTTACATCGGTAGGAGCTAATACCCCCTGTATGGTGGAGATATTTCTCTCTTCTTTCGTATGTTGGTAGCGAGCTACTTCTATACCATAGCGCTTAATATCCTGCCAGCGAAGTCCCTCATGTAGGGTGAGGATACGGCGACACTGGAGTACATAGTGGATCAGGGGTTCTTGCTCAGCTGAGAGTGTGAATGACGGATTCAGTCTTTTCTTCTGAGTGGCACCACTGGGGGTACTTTGGCTATAAGCAAGATTGTTATAGAAAGCTATAATCTGTGCTTTAGTAAAGGTATTCCCATTAGGATTGCTATTGACTGTCCCACGTACATACTTTGAGGTCCATATATTAAGGTCAGTCACCGCGCTATCCAACTGATTGAGCATGATTTTAGCTTCAGCTCGTACCAAAAGAGTTTCATCGGTAGTGAAAGGCACCAAGATAGTACGAGTATAGGAACCATCCTTGAAGGTAGGGAACTTAGATTGCAATACTATATCTCTAAGGTCAGCACGCGAGGTAAAGGGCATAAACCAGTAGAACTCATAGCCATTATTCTTTGATGCTGCATTGGCATCCCAAAGATTGGTTGTCGAGAGTGTTTCCTGTTCGGATACCCTATAGGCATGGGAAAAGCGCTGGTTGGTCTCTATAAAATAATTGGTAGAGAGTTGCGAATACACGGGCTGTAGCATGAGGTTTGCCACTTCACTTTCTCGAGCATAGGCCTGTGCATAGGCGGTTATAGAGCGGGTTCCTGTCTTCTGGGCATCCCTGAAGTCCAACCATTCACGGACAAGGTTCTTAGTGGTAGCATCATTGGTGGTAAGCACTACATTGGCTGCATCCAAGGCCTTTTGCCACTGTTGATAATAGAGATAAAAACGAGCCGCAAAAGCATAAGCTGCTTTCTTATTGAAGTGGTACTTAGGCATCTGGTAGTAGCTATCATCTATCAGTGGGAGCCCTTTTTCCAAATCGGCTGCAATTTGTTGGTATACTTGTGCCACAGTCCCTCTTTGGCGCTGTGGATTCATTTCCTCTTCAGGGCGTGTGATATAAGGAATTCCTAAGTCCGAACTACTCGTATTAGGATTGTAGGCCTGAGAGAAAAGATTGACCAAACAGAAGTGAGCATAAGCACGCGCTACCAAAGCCTCGCCCTTGGCGGGATTCAGAGAAGCATCATTGTGTAGGGTCGTTTCGATGGCGTCCAAGGCGGCATTGGCCTGACCTATGGCCTTGTAGTGATAGTCCCAGATATTCTGAAGACCATCTACATTGTTATACTCCAAGATAGGTTGCCAATAAGCCGTTTCCCTTGTCAGAAAGTTGGAGTAGATATTATCCGCCCCTATATCATCTATGTTGTCTGAAGAAAACTCATTGATAAGGGTGGTGGCTATCTGAGGATAGGCATTGGTTAAGGCCTGTTGCACCTTCTCTGGAGAATCGATAACCAATCGGTTATCAGGCATCCTATCCAGAAGGTCGTTACATGAGGTAAGCGACAGGGTCAAAGCGGTTAGGGTATAATATATTTTTCTCATTGTTTTCTTTGTTAAAGTCCGACACGTAAAGTAAATATCAATCGCTTGGGAGAGATAGGAGTGTATCCATTGGCCAAGTAATCAGGATCATCTCCATTGAGCCTTTTATCGGCATAGAGCAGAGCTACATTCGTTGCTTGTAACTTCAGACTAAGCTGGCGGATACGAGTCTCACGCAAGAAATCTTTGTCAAAAGTATAACCTAAAGAAATTTCTTTTAGGCGGATATTGTCTCCTTTAGCGATACGAATATCGGAATAATCATAGGTGTTGTAGGCCTGAGTGATTTCAGAATAGCCGTAACTGTTCTGCATATAGGTAGTATATACCACAGGGATATTGGTCTTGTTCTCATCGCCTATATACTGCCAACGGTTGTTAAGCTCACGAGGGATATTACCATAATCGGTATAGATATTGCTAAGCTTTCTTAGGCGCACCACATTTCCATAAGAATAGGTAAAGACCACTCCAAAGGAAAGCCCTTTGTAATTAATCGTATTGCTAAGACTTCCTCTATCGGTAGGAATGAGGGTACCAGAGTACTTAAGGAAGTCTACATTGCGACTATCGAAACGGATTCCACTGATGGTAGAGGCGTTGTTTTCATCCAAAAAAGTAGGAAGTCCTTGGTCATTAAGCCCATTGAATGGTACCGAAAAGAGTGATTTTAGAGGATAGCCTGCACGGGAGAAGCCCCCTTGGGAAGTGGCACTGGTAGAGTAACCTATCATATCACGAATGGTAGGAGTGGTAAGGAGCTTAGTAATCTCATTCTTTGCTCTTGAATAGATGAAAGAGGTCTTCCAAGAGAAATCCGGAGTTTTGATATTGGTTGTTTCCAGACCTACTTCTATCCCGCGAATGCGCATCTCGGCCATATTCCCTTTTTTAGTGGTGAAACCTCCTGTCCCTTGGGTTACGATATCCCCAATAAGGTCATAGCTTCTACGGTTGAACCATTCCACAGAGAGGTTGATCTTATCCTTAAGAAGTCCTAATTCTGTACCGAGGTTCAGCTCCTGATTCTTTTCATAAGTAAGATCATGGTTGGCTATATTCTGAATCTCAAGCCCTAATTCACGCTGAGAAGAGTTGCGCCAAGGATTATTAATGTATAGCTGAGCTAAGGAGTTGCTCACCGAAGGAGCCACTGCAGTCACCCCAAAAGAAGCCTTGAAGCTCAAGTGAGAAAGAGGCTTGAGGTGGCTAAAGAACGCTTCCTGAGTAACATCCCACTTCACCCCTGCATTCCAAGTAGGCATCCAACGGATATAGCGAGAAGGCCCAAAAGCATTGGAAGCATCATAGCGCAAAGTACCATTGGCAGTATAGCGCCCTTTGTAGGTATAGGAAGCATTCCCGAAGAAAGCTTGGTTGTTGTTCTCTGTATCGGCAATAGTATAGTAGTTTCTGAACTCTTCCTGCAATTTTTTGAACATCAGGTGGGAAAAAGAAGCATAATTCCCTGAGTTATAGAGCACCCCATAGTTTCTATTCAAGTCATTGGTATTCTTAGCGTTGTCCATCTCGAATCCTCCGAACAAGGATATAGCATGTAAGCCATTATCAAAAGAATCGTTATAGCGGAGTGTCGCTCTAAAGTTGTTCGCACTGGAGGTTCTGTCCCTCTTCTCACGAATACCTCCCTTAGGAAGTACTACTACAGGTAAAGCAAATGGATCATTAGGATCCTTATAAAGATTCGTATTGTTATCCCTTACAGTAGAGTTAGGCATAGCACGGTAGGAAAGTACCCAGTTGGCATTCTCCTTATACTCTGTCTTCTGAGTATTGTTTTGGTAGCGAATAGCACCCATTACTGAGGCTTCCACCTTAGGGGTAATCTTCCAAGAGAGCTGTGCTTGTAGGCGGAGCGTTGCTATATCTGTATCTATATAAGCATTGTCCTTCTCATTGAAAATATTATAAGGCGCATAGTTCATTGTATAATACTGCTTAGCATCTAGGACACGAGAGCGAGTAAGAGCATAATTGTACATATCCTGAATAGGAGTAGTCTGGTCTCGGTAGGAAAGGTCTGTGATGACATTCAGGCGCACCTTGGAAGAAAGGTTATAGTTGGCATTGAGGTTTCCTGAATACTGATTAAGAGAGTTTCCTTTCTGCCAACCTGGGTCAGTGAGTACACTTAGGGAAGCATAGTAGGTAGACTTTTGGCTTCCTGAAGAGAAAGAAAGTGTATGATTCTGCATGACACTGGTTTGGAAAAGCTCCTTAAACCAATTGGTATTTCTTCTCTCAGCGGCCTGTAGGTAAGCACGACGACCTGCCTCGGTATTGAGTACCTGAGAGTTACCATTTTGATCAAGCTCATAGAAGAGTTCGTACATCTTCCCTACCACTCCTTTGTTCTTCTGAGTAACTACTGTCTGAAATTCATAGTGCCCGCCCTGCATAAGCTCTTGTATGACAGACATTTGGTCTTGAGAGTTCATGATGTTGTACTGTCCATAGGTAGGGATAAAGCGGAAAGTAGACTCATTGGTATAAGTAATAGAGCTGCTTCCTGCAGTACCTTTTTTGGTAGTTACTACCACAACCCCTGCAATGGCACGAGGTCCATAGAGCGCTGTTGCAGAAGCATCCTTCAGTACCCTAAAGCTATCAATACTTTCGGCAGTAAGCCCTGGTATGGCAGCCGCAATAAGCATTTTAGCATCGTCAGAGACGAGATCTTCTGGCTTGAGATCTATCTCATCCTGAAGGATCACCCCATTGAGTACCCAGAGCGGCTTGGTCTCTCCAGAGATAGAGGTCTGCCCACGGGTATTGGTGTTCATGGGAGTAGCCGCCTCTTTCTTAGCGTTTTTGTCTTCCTGAGGAAGGAGCACCACATCCACCGTAGCGGAAGTAGGCATAAGCTCTTGTGTCTGTAATCCCTGTAGGGAGAAGACCAAGGTCTGTCCTTTGATAAGAGTGAGGGTATACATTCCCTCAAAATCGGTGTGTGTACTAGAGGAAGTGCCCTTGACACTTACCAGTACCCCTGCCAGTGGCTTTGACTTTGCGTCCTTGACCACCCCAGAGACTTTCAGCTCCTCTTGAGCGAAGGAGGTGTAACACACCCCTAAGAAGAGCAGTAGCATGCATAGCGTTTTCAATCTCAGTGTATTCATGTTCTTATTATATTTCTGTACTTTTTATAGAAAAACCCACTCTTTCTCAATGATAGTAAGTTTTCCCAAAAACGGACACAAAAATACAAAAAAAATCGGAAATATCACATATTTTAACACTCACAAATCTTTGAAATAAAAAAATACAGATACTCTCACAACCTGCTGATTACAAAGGTTTTAAAAGAAAAATTTCTATAAAAAGAAAATAACAAAAAGAGAGACCGCTTTTAAGCGACCTCTCTTTGTTTTTAATTAAGGAAACTTTGATTATTTACTAAGGAGAAACCACAAATTAGGATCCTTGGTACTAGTAAGTAAATAATAAGTATTGTACTGAGTAGCATCCACTGTATAAGGACCTTTTTCAGCTATTCTTCTATAAAGTCTCACTAATGGAGAGAAATATTGTATATTATTTTGGTAATCTCCTTGACTATAAGCGACATTATTAGAAGGCCCCTTTAAAACCATTTGCACTTGGTCTGAATGCTGAGGAACTCCCTGAAAATCCACTTCATAGAATGTCCATACCCCTCCATCATAAGGTGATACATAGGAGATATATTTAGCGAATCCTGCAGTTGATTCACTATCACTCCCTTTTATATTTTTCACATAGAGATATGAATCCCTTAGCAAGTCATACCAAGTCTGTTGGCGGGCAATTTCGGCTTTTGCTTCCTCATACATAGCAAAGATACCATCAGAGACATAACCATATTCCTTATTAAAATATATTTCCTTAGCATTATCGTTAATCTCTATCGGAGAAGATACAAAGTTTGCTGCGATACTTCCATCAGGAGTGGTAAGAGCTGTCTTAGTATCATCGATATAGAATTCATCTATAGAAACCCCTCCTATAACCACAGGTTCATAGAGCTTAATCCCTTTTTCTGTATAGATATAGGCTCGCTGTACTTTCTGATCATCATACGAAAAAAGCAATTGTCGATAGCCTGGAGAAAGATTTAGATTCACCGTTTTCCCTCCTATTGTGATAGGATTAAGTGCCTTTCCTACAAATAGCTGTATATGCTCACGTATCTTGTTCAGATAAGCTTCTCGGTTACCTGAGAATCGGCTCAGAGTCATAAGGTTTCTCGAAGTTCTTCCCTGTAGAGTATAGGTATCCCCTTCCTTTTTTATGATATCATAGAAAATATCTCCTCCACGTGCATTGGGATGTTGTGCTGAAGTTGTCCTAAAATGATGAAGTACCTCATTGTATGTATCAAAACTGATAGAAAGATTTTCAGCTAACTGATAAGAATAAAAAGACTGCTGTTCTTCATTGGTTGTCATAAATTCAGAGGAAGCAACGACCTTTCCATCATTGAGTTTTAGTAGAATATTATATCCACCTATCCCTCTGTGTACATAATCAGTTGTTTCCAAACCTTGTCTATATACCTCTGGATAACAAGACAACAACCAATATCCATCATATTCTAATACTTTTTTATTCTCGTTAAGCTTGTCGGCAGTACGTTCTGCTGGAGTCTTATCGAATACATCTTCTTGTCTATACTCACAAGAAGGCAATAAGAAAGCTCCCAAAAGAAATATAATATATTTTTTCATATCTTATTAATTATTAGGTAAAACAGAGAAATCTTTTCTTAGCACTTGATCACCATCGAAATTTTTTCCTACTACAGAAGGATAACGACTACGTATTTCTGCTCTCAATTCATCCAAATTAATATTCCATTCATTGGTGAGGTAGCTTTTGATAATAGCTATTTTTTGTTCTATCTTCTGCTTTCCTGTATAAGCCTCTGTAGAACGAATCTTAGCATCAGCCGCTTTAAGCTCTTCTTCCCATACTTTGGTAGAGAAATAGTTTCGATAGGTATTGGGGTTTTGTAGTGCCCCATAATTGACAAATTTGGCTTTCCAAGCCTGATACAATGTATCATTAAAGCCATCAGAATCACTATCCGTTCCGGGATGAGAGGCAATATCGCAACCACAATCCAAAGAAGCATTGTAATACACTATATAGCGTGCAATCATTTCTACAAAATCTTCATCCTTGTCAAAGGAAGAATAAGCTGTGATAAATCCTGCCTTAAGGTAATCATCTCCTGCCCATACAGACCAGTTATCCCTCTTGTAATCTGAAGCTGAAACTCGCTCGTAGTCCGATGTAAAGAGCTTAGACTGATGCCATGTATGTGCATTCTCGTGATAGAGTGTTGCCAGTACATTCTCATTAAGATAATAGATATTATCTGTCTTGATATGATTCATTTCCAGAAGATGAATCTTAACCCCTGCTACAGCAAATCCAACATACTTATTGCCATTAGGAGCAAAAGCAGGTTCACCTATAAGAATTACTGTATTGAAAGAATGCTCCTTCATAAATTGTTTAGAGGTAATCTTAACATAGGGCTCTATAAAAAGATAATTGAAGACATTGGAGAATACAATGGCTTTTTCATACTTAGTAGGGGTAAAAGTATACCCTCTATTAATTTCACGCTCTAAGAAACGATAGATAATGCGAATCCCATAAGGTTTTGCAAAATCTTTTTCTAAACGATCATCCAAGGGAGTATGTGTATCCATCACTTCTGTTCCTTCTTCTCCTCCAAGCTTGCTGTCAGAAGAGACTTTATCATTACTACAACCAAAAGTAAAAGGGAGTAAGAAAAGTATATATAATATTTTTTTCATAAGTACAAGGTATTATTATCTAGGATTGGGTTGCATTCCAGCTTTGATAGAAGAAGCTGGTAATTGAATAGCTCTGCGTTGGTCTGTTGCAGGAAGAGTTGCCTTGAGTTCATTCAAGTGTCGATCCACATTATCTGTCTGAAAACGAGGTACTTCTATATTGTATCGCTTAACATCTTGCCAGCGCAATCCTTCTCCAAGAGTTAGGATACGACGGCACTGTAGAAGGTAGTGTAAAAGAGGTTCCTGTACACCATCATTAACGATAGTAAAGGAAGGATTCAGATGTTTCTTCTGAGTAAGACCATCCTGCGTGTTTTGTGAGTAAGCCATCGCATTATAGAATGCTGTCACTTGATCCAAAGTTACTTCATTGCGAGAGGAATATCCTAAAATGGTCTTCTGTTGAATAAACTTAGAAGTCCAAAGATTCAAATCCTTTAAGGCGGCTTGGTAATCTCCTAAATGTATTTTAGCCTCTGCGCGTACCAGAAGAGTCTCATCGGTAGTGAATGGAACAATCACTGTTCGAGAGCTACTTCCTGTAGAAAAGATAGGGAATTTATCAAAAAAGACAGTACTATTACGGCCATTATCCACTTTGATTGGAGTAAACCAATAAAATTCATAACCATAATTATTCTTTCCGGACAATCCATTAGGATCCCATACATTCTTTGCTTCAATGGTTTGCGTCTCAGCTATAAATACATTATGAGTATAACGCCTTTCTGACCCTTGTGTATAATAGGCGGTAGGAAGTTGTGACTGAATAGGAAGAAGCAATAGATTAGCCACTATATCCTCACGCGTATAGTACAAGGCTCTACTTCCTTGATTGGTACTTCCTGCCTTATTGACATCGCGGAAATCCTCCCAATTCCTGAGCAAAGATTTAGTGGTAACATCATTGGTAGTTAGCACTACATTGGCAGCATCCAAAGCCTTTTGCCATTGTTGGTAATATAGGTAGAAACGAGCCGCAAAAGCATAAGCAGCCTTTTTGTTGAAGTGGTACTTAGGCATTTGATAGTAACTATCATCTATCAAAGGAAGACCTGCTTCTATATCTGCAGCTATATTCTGATATACTTGAGCTACAGTACTTCTACCATATTGGGGATTAAGCTTTGTCTCTGAAGTGAGGGCATAGGGAATGCCTAAGTCTGTACTACTTGTAGTAGGATTATATGCCTTACAGAAAGTATTTACTAATTCGAAATGACCATAAGCTCTGGCCAATAACGCTTCTCCCTTAGCGGGGTTTAGACTACTCTCATTCCCCAATTTAGCGATCGCTTCTAAGGCTTCATTTGCATGACCGATGGCACTATAATTATATGCCCATACGTACTCTAACCCTTCGTAGTTACCATATTCATTGATAGTCTTCCAATAAGCTACCTCATCGGTAAGATAGTTAAAATTGGTTACAATAGTTCCATTATCAGCTATATTGTCACTGGAATACTCATCGAGCATCATAGCACTTGCTCCAGGATATGCATTGACCAATACGCGTTTTATTCGTTCAGGAGAATTAACAGGAACTTGGCTATCAGGAAGTTCATCTAACAAATCATTACAAGAAGTCAGTAAGGAAACTCCTATTATAAAGTATATTATTTTTTTCATTATTGTCTAATTTTAATGATGATTAAAGTCCAACACGTAAAGTAAAGATAAGTCGCTTAGGAGGTATAGGGGCGTATCCATTAGCCAAATAATCAGGGTCATCTCCGTTGAGCTTTTTATCTGCATAGAGCAAGGCTATATTGGTAGCCTGTAGCTTGAGACTAAGCTGACGAATACGGGTCTCACGCAAGAAATCTTTATCAAAGGTATATCCTAAAGAGATTTCTTTGAGTCGAATATTATCTCCTTTAGCGATACGGACATCAGAATAATCATAAGTAAGATAAGCTTGATTCATTTCCTTCCATCCATTGAAAAGTCTTTGATACATATAAGTGGTATAGAGTACTGGAACATCTGTCTTATTCTCATCTCCTGCATATTGCCAACGATTATTAAGTTCTCGTGGTACTGCTGAATAGTCATTATATACATTTCTCATACCTCTGAGTCGTACTACATTTCCATAAGAATAGGTTAGCACCACTCCCAAAGAAATCCCTTTATAATGGAATGTATTGCTAAGACTACCCTTGTCAGTAGGAATAAGTGTTCCTGAATATTTTAAGAAATCTACATTCTGACTATCAAAACGTATTCCATTGATAGTTGTTTCTCCATTTTGATCTCTGAAAGTAGGAAGTCCTGAGCCATTCAATCCATTGAAAGGAACTGAGAAAAGGGACTTAAGAGGATAGCCTTCTTTGGCAAAACCTCCTTGCGAAGTAGCATTTTGAGAATTATAGCCCACCATATCTTGAATCGTAGGATTCGTAAGAAGCTTGGTAACTTCATTAGTGGCACGAGAATATACAAAAGAAGTCCTCCAAGAGAAATCAGCTGTTTTGATATTTGTGGTTTCCAGTCCTATTTCCAACCCACGAATACGCATCTCAGCCATATTTCCTTTCTTAGTGATGGTACCACTAACCCCTTGTGTGGTAATTCCTCCTATAAGGTCATAACTCTTACGATTGAACCATGCTACTGATAGGTTAATACGATCATTAAAGAGCCCAAATTCTGTGGCAAGGTTCAACTCTTGATTCTTCTCATAAGTAAGATCATGGTTAGCTGTATTGGAAATGCTTAGCCCCAATTCTCTCTGAGAAGAGTTTCGCCAAGGATCGTTAGTATATATTTGTGACAATGAGTTGCTTACAGAAGGAGCTACTGCTGTCACCCCAAAAGAAGCACTAAAGCTTAAGTGAGAAAGAGGCTTGAGGTGTTCGAAGAATTTCTCCTGAGTTACATTCCAGCTGAGCCCTGTATTCCAAGTAGGCATCCAACGAATATAGGGTGATGGTCCAAACTGATTAGAAGCATCATAACGCAAAGTACCATTAAAAGTATAGCGATTCTTGAATGTATAAGTAGCGTTGCCAAAGAAAGCTTGGTAGTTGGTAATAGTATTACCTATACTATAATAAGTATAGCCCTGTTCCTGCCAAAACTGGAACCATTTGTAGGAATAAGTACCATAATTTCCAGAATTATACAATACTCCGAAATGGTCTGTCACATCATTAGTATACTTAGCATTATCCATCTCAAAGCCTCCAAAAAGAGCTAATGTATGAAGGCCATTAGCGAAGGAATCATTATAATTAATTGTGGCTCTGAAAGTATTGGCTGTAGTAGTACTCTCTGTCTTTCTACGAATACCTCCTTCTGGGAGAACAGATATAGGCAAAGCGAAAGGATCATTAGGGTCTTTGTAAAGATACTTATTATATGTTCTTATCAAAGCATTTGGCATATATCTGAATGAGTTTGCATAGTTCGAATTCTCATTCTGTTCTCTATTGGCTATATTGGATTGGTAACGAATAGCCCCCATTAGAGTTGCCTTTATTTTAGGTGTAATCTTGTATGTGAGCTGAGCTTGGAGGCGCAATGTTGCTACATTGGTATCTGTATAAGAATTGTTCATTTCCTCCAAGGCATTAAAAGGAGTATATCGGTACTTATAGTGTTCCTTAGGATCCAAAAAGCGAGGACGAGTAAGAGCATAATTATAAAGAGTTGTTCCCGCTATAGTTGGTGTAGATTGTGAACGATAAGAAAGGTCTGTGATTACGTTCAAAGCAAACTTGGAAGAGAGGTTATAGTTTGCATTAAGATTTCCTGAATATTGAGAATAGGTAGTATTCTTTTGCCATCCTGGGTCAGAGAGTAAGCTCAAAGAAGCGTAATAAGAGGATTTCTGGCTTCCTGAAGAGAAAGAAAGTGTATGGTTCTGCATAATGCTTGTCTGGAAAAGTTCCTTGAACCAGTTGGTATTTCTCTTTTCTGCAGCTTGCATGTAGGCCAGGCGTCCTTCAGGAGTATTGGGCACTGTGAAATTCCCATTATTATCCAAAACATTATGTAGTTCATACATTCTTGCTATCAGTCCTTTTCGCTCCCAAATAGAAGTAAAGTCTGGAGTAAGATGCCCACCTCGTATAAGCTCTTGTATGACGGACATTTGGTCTTGAGAGTTCATAATGTTGTATTCGCCATAAGTAGGGATAAAGCGGAAAGTAGATTCGTTAGTATAGGTAATGCTACTGGAACCGGCTGTACCTTTCTTGGTTACTACCTCCACAACCCCTGCAATAGCACGAGGCCCATAGACAGCTGTGGCTGAAGCATCTTTCAGTACTTTAAAACTCTCAATACTCTCAGCAGTAAGACCTGGAATGGCTGAAGCAATAAGCATCTTAGCATCGTCAGAGACGAGTTCTTCTGGTTTTAGATCTATATTATCTTGGAGAATTACCCCATTGAGCACCCAGAGAGGTTTTGCCTCCTTAGCGATAGAGGTTTGTCCACGAGTATTGGTATTCATAGGAGTACCTGCTTCTTTTTTAGCATTTTGGTCTGCCAAAGAGAGAAGAATAACATCTACTGTGTTAGAAGTAGGTGTAAGCTCCTGGGTCTGCATCCCTTGTAGGGAGAAAACCAAAGTTTGTCCCTTAGTAATAGTCAAGGTATATAACCCTTCAAAATCGGTGTGTGTGCTTTGCGAAGTGCCTTTGACACTTACCAGCACCCCTGCGAGTGGCTTGGACTTGGTATCCTTGACTACTCCAGAGATTTTCAGCTCCTCTTGCCCAAAGGAAGTATAACATACCCCACAGAAGAGCAGTAGCATAAATAACATTTTCAGTCTCAGTGTATTCATATGTGTTTTTTTGTATTTCCAACTGTAAAAAGATTTTTACTTAAAAAATTTTAAGAAAAAACGAAAAAAGTAAATCCTTTCAAAAAGCAGACAAAAGTACGAAAAAAAACGAGAATATTACACATTTTAACACACAAAAAACCTTACAACAAAGGACTTTTAGGTATTTTTTAAAATCATTGATTTAGAAAATATTATAAAAAAGACCTCTCTATAAGAGAGATCTTTTCTCAAGGTTTATTATATTTTTCTTTATTTTTTTACTAAGAACCACACATTAGCATCTCTTACAGCAGTGAGTTTGTAGTATTCATCGGAATGTTCTTCTACCTTGTAGGGAGATTGTTTGGCCAAATCGGTCATGAATTTCTCCATGGGTTCTCTAGAGTAGAATAGGTAATTTCCCTCATCCTTGGGGTTATTGATAAGGATTTTCACCTGATCTGTAGCACCTGCTACCCCTACAAAATCCATCATATAGTAGGATTTCCATATATAGGAAGGATCTGTATCATAAGCATTCTCCATATAGAAGCCTGTATTGGTCTCTTCTTCATTACCGTTCATAGTGAGCAAGAGCAATTGCTCGGAAAGAGTATAGCCAGGTAACAAGCGTGCTGTCCTACGCCTAGCGGTATTGAAACTAGCCAAAAGAGAAGGAGACACATACTGATCCATAAACCATACTTCCATATTGTGCCCCGCTACAGGTACAAAGGGAGTGGCCACCAAGGTGGAAGAGATCTTGCCATCGGGGGTAGTGAGTGCTGTCTTGGCATCATTGAAGTAGAACTCAGTGAAAGTCTGTCCATTAATAGTTACAGGCTCATAGAGCTTGATACCCTTCTCTGTGAAGATAAAGGCTTGTTGCTCATACTTATGACCTCCTTCGTAGATAAAAGCCAACTGACGTGCACTGGGGAAAAGATCTAAAGTCACCTCCACGCCTCCTACAGAGATAGGGGAAAGTCCTTTGTTCTTAAGTAATTTAGAGTTTTCCCGTATTTTATTGAGAAATGTCTCCCTATCGGTAGTAAGCTTGCTCAGGGTCATGATATTCTCATTCTTTTTCCCTTTGAGAGTAAAAACTCCGTTTTCTTCTTTGGTGATGATAAAGTCCACTTCGCCTCCCTTAGCATTGGGAAACATAGAGGTAACATGTGAGAAGTGATGCAATATCTCTCCATAAGTATTGAAGCTCAAGATAGGAAACTCCGCCAAGGAATAGATAAAGCGAGAGGTATCCTCTGCATTGGTTGTGCTCACCTCCGAAGAAGTAGTAACTTTCCCATCGGAGAATCTTAATACAAAGTTGTACCCCCCTATAGCTCGGTGGTACTTAGGATATTCGTTAGTCGAGGCAAAGACACTTGGATAGTAAGGATATACCCAAAAACCATCACGGTATTCTTCTGGATAGTAGGTAAGTAGCCAGTACCCATCATGCCCTTCCAAGACTTCCTTATATTTTCCCAACACAGAGAGGGTACGTTCTGTAGGTTTTTGTTCAAAAACAGGATCTTCCTTGTACTGACAAGCAGCCATAAGAAGAAGTGCAAAGCATAAGGTGATATATTTTTTCATATTTGATTAATTATCATTTAACTTAGTGAAATCTTTTTTAGTGACTTCATTGCCATAGAAATCTTTTCCTACTACATAGGGGTAACGGCTGCGAATCTCAGCACGAAGGGCATCCAAGTCTATATGCCAAGTAGTAGAAAGGTAGTTCTTCATGATAGCAATTTTCTGCTCTATCTTTTCCTTACCTGTATATTGTTCTGTATCACGGATTTTTTCATCAGCACGTGCCAGAACATCCTGCCAAACCTGTGCAGAATCATAATTTCTATACTGGCTATCATAGAGATACCCATAGTTCCAACGCTTATTTCTCCAATTGTAATATGCTAGAGCATCATACCCATCTGGAATACCTTGCAGATCAGGATCAGTGGAATTCTTTCCCCACTTGGACTGATCGGAGGTAGCACAATTACAACCGTCTAAGTCCGCATTGAAGAAAACGATATAGCGCGCCAAGAGCTCTACAAAGTCTTCATCCTTGTTGAAACTGGAATAGCCGGTGATGAATCCTGCTTTGAGGTAGTCTTCGCCCTGCCAAGAGGTAGTCCAGTTTCCTCCCTTATAATCATTGGCTGAGATTCTTTCATACTCAGGATCGAAGCGAATGGACTGATGCCAGGTATGGGCATTCTCATGATAGAGGGTTACCAAGATATTGTCATTGAGCCAATAGATATTGTTAGGCTCGGTATTGTTAATCTCGGTAAGGTGAATCTTCACTCCTGCTACGGCAAGCCCTACCAGCTTAGACCCATTGGGGTTGAAAGCCGGATCCCCTATAAGAATGAGGGTTCTAAAAGAGTGCTCATTGAGAAACTTCTGGGAGGTAAGCTTCACATAGGGTTCTATAAATAGGTACTTGAATATGTTGGCAAACTCAATTGCTTTTTCATACCTTACAGGAGAGAAGGTATAAGTACGCTCTACTTCCTCCTCCATGAACTGGTATAGGACACGTATGTTGTAGGGCTTTTCTACATTCGAATACAGGTACTTATCCAATTCATTTTGAGCATTGATTTGTTCATTGCGCTCTATATTGGGCATTAGAGCACTTTCATCAGAAAGCTTATCATTGGCAGTACAGCCTATGAGGCTTGTTGCCAAGAGAGAATATAGTATTTTTTTCATAAGTTCGGTATTTTATCTTGGATTGGGTTCCATTCCTGCCCCTAACACCTCATCGGGTAGTTGGAAGGTATTTCTTTTATCACCTGAGGTAAGTATGTCGGAGACTTGGTAGCTACCATTTCCGTATTTCTGATAGCGAGGCACCTCTATATTGTAGCGCCTGATATCCTGCCAGCGCAATCCCTCGCCAAGGGTAAGGATACGGCGGCACTGGAGCACATAGTGTAGCATGGCTGTTTGGTCATCCGAAAGAGTGATGGAGAGAGAGGGCGTAAGTCTCTTTTTCTGAGTAGCCCCATCCACAGTACTCTGGGAGTAAGCCATATTGGAATCCGCATAGAAAGCCTTAATATTATCTACAGTGAATCCATCATTTCTATTGGTAGTACCATTGATAGTGGATACTCGGATATAGTTCTTAGTCCAGAGGTTCAGATCCTTCATAGCACTCTCGAGTTCTCCCTTTAGAATCTTTGCTTCAGCACGTACCAAAAGGATTTCGTCGGTAGTGAAAGGTACAATAATAGTCCCATAGACATCCGTTCCACGAGTGAATCGAGGGAACTTACCCATGAGTACTATATCGTATTCTCTACCCCCAGTGTTATTGGTAAAAGGCAGAAACCAATAGCGAGCATACCCATTGGTAGCATTCAGCCCTAAAGAATCCCAAGGATTGCGTGTGCCTAAGGTTTCATTTTCAGAAACAAAGAAGTTATGAATATAGCGAGCAGGGTTGTTTTCGTTAAAATAACTTGCTTCAGAGATTTCTGTATAGGTAGGCTGTAGCATGAGGTTAGCTTCTATACTTTCCTTGGTATAATAAAGAGCATAATTATTTCTTCGTACAGAACCTGTCTTGGATGCGTCATTGAAGTCACTCCAGTTCCTAAGGTTATTGGCTGTAGTGGAATCATTTTCATTGCCAGAGAGAACTACATTAGCATATTTGATCGCCTTGTCCCACTGTTGGTAATAGAGGAAAAAGCGCGCTGCAAAAGCATAAGCGGCTTTCTTATTGAAGTGATACTTAGGCATTTGGTAATAAGTATCATCAATAAGAGGAAGTCCAGCCTCAATATCCTCCGCAATTTTCTTATAGAAATCAGCTACATTGCCTCGAGAATACTTTACAATGAGTTTATGTTCTATTTGAGTCATATAAGGAAGTCCCAAATCGGTACTACTGGTAGCAGGATTATATGCCTTACAAAAGACATTGGCCAAGCAAAAATGAGCATAAGCGCGAATCATCAAGGCTTCTCCCTTGGCAGGGTTTAGGGAAGTTGCATTGCCTAACTTTTCTTCTATAGCTTTTAGGGCTCGATTGGCAGATGAAATGGCATCATAATGATATTCCCAAAAATAATGCAATCCATCATAATCCCAATATTCTTTTATAGGCTTCCAATAAGCTGCTTCACTGGCAAAGAAGGGTACATAAGGGATTATATCCCCATTGTCAGCAATATTGTCCGAAGCAAGCTCTGTGATATAGGTAGCGGTCGTCTTAGGATAGGCATCAGTAAGGACAGCCTTAATCTCCTCTGGAGTGGAAATATCCTGTATCCTCTTATCTGGCATCTCGTCCAAGAGGTCATTACAGGAGGAAAATGCCAAAGCGGTAGTTATGAGTATAAGTATTTTTTTCATGGTAAATCAGGTTTTTAGTTTACAGCCCCACACGTAGGGTGAATATCAGTCTCTTAGGAGCAACAGGGGTATTGGAGATCAAGTAATCAGGATCATCGCCATTGAGCTTTCTATCGGCATAGAGAAGGGCTACATTGGTGGCCTGTAGCTTCACACTGAGCTGTCGGATACGTGTCTCTCTCAAGAAATCTTTATCAAAGGTATAACCTATAGATATTTCTTTCAGGCGAATATTATCCCCCTTGGCTACACGTACATCGGAATAATCATAAGAACGGTATGCCCTATCCATCAGGCTATTGTATCCGTATTTATATTGTTGATACCCACTGAAGAGCACAGGAATATTGGTCTTATTCTCATCACCGGCAAACTGCCAACGGTCGTTGACCTCGTTAGGAATGCTGGTTGCATCGGCATAGGTACCACTATATATATCTCGTATTCCCTTGAGGCGTACCACATTTCCATAGGCATAAGTGAATACCACTCCGACAGAGATTCCTTTGTAAGTGAAGGTATTGCCCAAGCTACCACGGTCAGTAGGAATGAGAGTACCTGAATACTTAAGGAAATCTACACGCCTATCCTTCATATCTATATTGAATCGGGTAGGTTTCCCGTCTTGGTCTAAGAAGGTAGGAAGCCCCTCACTATCCAAGCCATTGAAAGGAACAGAAAAGAGAGAACTTAGTGGGTAGCCTTCGCGGGAGAATCCTCCTGTACCAGTATAGCCTACCATATCACCAATAGTAGGAGCGGTGTTGAGCTTGGTAATCTCATTGGTATTGTATGAATGTACAAAGGAGGTCTTCCAAGTGAAATCAGCGGTTTTGATATTGGTTGTTTCCAAGCCTATTTCGAGGCCTCGGCTTTTGAGCTCGGCTATATTACCACTCTTAGTGATACTCCCCCCTACCCCTTGGGTAGTGACATTTCCTATTAGGTCATAGCTTCGGCGCTGGAACCAAGTGAGAGAGACATTCAATCGGGAGTTGAACAAACCAAACTGAGTTCCAAGGTTCAGCTCTTGGTTTTTCTCATAGGTAAGGTCGTTATTGGCTAAGTTCGAACGGTAGATACTGGGCTCTCTGTTAGGTGAATTACGCCAAGCCAACTGATAGTAGAGCTGAGCTAAGGAGTTGGTCATATAAGGTGCTACAGCAGTTACCCCAAAAGAGGCATTGAAGCTCAGGTGAGAAAGAGGCTTGAGGTGTTCAAAAAATTTCTCTTGAGAGACATCCCATGTACCGCCGATATTCCAAGTAGGCATCCAACGGACAAAGCGCGCAGGGCCAAATTGGTTAGAGGCATCATAGCGCAAAGTACCATTGAAGGTATAGCGATCCTTGAAGGTATAGGTAGCATTCCCAAAGAAGGCTTGGTTGTTATTGACTGTATTGGTAATATCGTAATAATCCTCGGACTGTTCCTGTAGGTACTTAAAGAAATTATAGGTATAAGCTCCTAAGTTCCCAGAATTGTAGATAGTCCCATAGAAGCGATTGGTATCATCTGTATTTTTAGCATTGTCCATATCGAACCCACCATAGAGGGCAAGGGTATGTAGGCCATCCATGAAGGAATCATTATAGTTGAGCGTAGCGCGGAAGTTATTCCCATTGAAGGTTCTTACACGCTTGATGCGCACTCCTCCCTGAGGGAGCACAACCTGGGGCACTGAGAAAGGATCATTAGGATCCTTGTAGAGATAAGTATTGTAATCCCTTACCGTCTCATTAGGCGCAGCACGGAAGCGCTCAGCATAGTTGGACTTCTCAGTTCTTTCGGTATTGCGTATGTTGGACTGATAACGGATTGCTCCCATCACTGTTGCTTTGAGCTTGGGAGTAATATTATAGGTAAGCTGTGCTTGTAGGCGCAGGGTAGACAAATCCCGAGTGATATAGTCATTATCTATCTCATTGTGAATATTGCGCGCAGCATAATAATAGGTATAGTCTTCCTTAGGATCCAAGGTACGAGGATAGCCCAAAGCATAGCTATACAAATCTGTATAAGTACTTCTCTGGTCTTGGTAAGAGAGGTCTGTGATCACATTGAGGCTCAGCTTAGAAGAGAAGTTATAGTTTGCATTGAGACTTCCTGCATATTGGGTAAGGGTATTTCCCTTCTGCCAACCTGGATCGGAGAGAATATTCAAGGATACATAGTAGGTAGACTTCTCCCCACCTGCCGATAGGGATAGGGTATGATTCTGTAACACACTGGTTTGGAAGAGTTCCTTGAACCAATTGGTATTCCTACGCTCAGCGGCTCTGAGATAGGCCATACGCCCTTCCTCTGTATTGGAAACCAAGGGTTGTCCATCACTGCCCAAGATATTCATCAGTTCATACATACGCCCTACAACCCCTTTGGTTCTGGCCGTAACAAAATAAGAAGCGGGCATACGTCCCTTTCGCATTGCCTCCTGTAGGAAAGACATTTGGTCTTGGGAGTTCATAATGTTATACTGATTGTAAGAAGGAATCATACGGAAAGTAGACTCATTGGTATAAGTAATAGAGCTGGAACCCGAAGTACCCTTTTTGGTCGTTACCACTACCACTCCTGCAATGGCACGAGGCCCATAGACAGCTGTAGCTGAAGCATCCTTGAGCACCTTGAAGCTCTCGATACTCTCGGCAGTAAGACCTGGTATGGCCGAAGCGATCAACATCTTGGCATCGCCAGAGACTAAGTCCTCAGGCTTTAGGTCGATTTCGTCCTGAAGAATAACCCCATTGAGCACCCAGAGAGGTTTCACCTCCTTGGCAATGGTTGCTTGTCCTCGAGAATTGGTATTCATAGGAGTACCCTCCTCCTTCTTTTCCTGCTTTTCTCCCTGAGCTAAAAGGGTAATATCCACTGTAGCGGAAGAAGGTGTAACTTCTTGTGATTGCATACCCTGTAGAGAGAAAACTAAGGTCTGTCCCTTGGTAAGGGTGATTGTATACAATCCTTCGAAATCGGTGTGTGTGCTCTGTGAAGTGCCTTTGACACTTACTTGCACCCCTGCCAGTGGCTTGGACTTGGTATCCTTAACCACCCCAGAGACGGCCAGCTCTTCTTGCGCAAAGGAAGTATAACATACCCCACAGAAAAGCAATAGCATAAACAATGTTTTCAGTCGCGATGTATTCATATGTTCTTCTGTATTTTTTCTTAATGAAATACTTATTTTCATCGTTTTACAAGTAAAACTATAAAAATAATTCTTCTTTAAAAACAGACAAAAGTACAAAAAAAAACTACACTGACTATACCTTTAATAAAAAATTAAACTTATTATAAAAGACTCTACCGTTTTATTATATATATTTAACATATTTATAGCTTCAAATCAAATAATCTCAAGAAAACTGTCATACAAATTAAAAAAATACAATCATACCTCTTTTTTGATGGTTTGTATATTTTTTCGTATCTTGCACCCAACTATGAGGAACTACCTTATCATAGATAAAAGGACAAATTGTCTCTTATACAAGGGCGAATTACCTCTTATACAAGGGCGAATTACCTCTTATACAAGGGCGAATTGCCTCTTATACAAAGGCGAATTGCCTCTTATAGAAGGGCGAATTGCAATTCGCCTCTACTTTGGTGACGCTTATTTTCGTAAAACCCTCTATTTGATCATGATAAAATGAGAAAAAATAAGATTTTATATTTTACTATATTGTCCATTATCTCCTTTCTTGTTTGTAGATGCACTTTACAAGAAAAGAAAAATAGTTATGAAGACACTCCAATGGTTGATTTTGACCGAGACTCTGTCTTTTATCAGTTAGATATAAAGGAGGATAGGCTAAATACAAAAGAAAACATACTACTTACTCGAGAGGTTGTTGTAGAAGATTCTATCTTTGGAGGAAAAGAAAATAGAGATAACTGGAACAGAGCTTTTGCTTATAGTGATATGCTTAGAAAAACAAAAGGTGAAATAACCACTTATTCACCTAAATATTTGTATAAGATATTCTTATATGAGAAGGAGGCTTACAAAAAAATAATTTCTTTTGAAGCTGATTTAAATTCTACTATAATATTACGACAAGGAGAGTCTGATAATTTTTTCAATAATGAATCGGAAAAATGTAGTTTTGATAGCTCTCGATATCTGAGAATTACTCAGGTATTGCCTGAGAATATTAACTGTAAAAGCATCAATCTCTCCTATAAGGAAGGGGAATGGTATGTTTTCTCAACAGAGGAATTGAAAATAGATTATACAAAAAAACTTAGTTATTGCATAGATTCTTTTTCGTGTATTCCTGCCAAGTATTACAACACTGAAGGAACCATGTATGATAATTGCTTAGATTGTGATAACAATTAGGATATTTCTCCTCTTAAATTCTTTCAGTAGCATAGACAAGAGCATGTATCCAAAGCCTTATACAAGCCGAAACATTTTCCCAAGAAAAGCACTTACTTTGTGCAACCAACCCTTATCCTTGACATTCCCTAAGAACCATTGCTCGAACTTAGGGTACTCATATCCCTGTGCTACACATACCTCCACTATAAGCTCATATTTCTGATCACAACTCAGGCGATAAAAAAAGTCTATACTCTCATCAAAGAACTGTACCGCATGTAGGGAGATATGCTTCTCCAAACATTCCTCAGAGACAAGAGGTTTATTCTTGGTCTGATTATAAGCATTGAAGCGCAATAACTCCTCCTTTGCTAAATATTTTCGTGCCTTGAGATCCAACTGAGAAAGATAAGGCAACAAATGATTGGCAACCTCCAAAAGCTGCTCCAAACTATAATGAAGCTTATCCAAGAGAATATCCACCCGACGCCCCTTATAGACAAGACCAATCTCATAGGAATTCGGGACAGTCTTCCTCTCTTTTAAGTCATTAATTTCCAATAATTTCATGCGTTTTTTATTTTAGATATTCTATATACCTATTTTCAGAAGTTTTTCTTATGCAAATATACGAATCTAAAACGAATTTATCTATAGGAATTTTTATAATTTTATCTTATTTAATAAGTTAAATATTTATAAAAAATACGATTATCTTATTATACTATTTATTAAAAGTTAAATAAAAAATATTACATCCTCTATTTGAGAAATATTTAAATTTGTTTTATACATTTGCTGCGAATATCTAACAGAAATAAATATTATAAATTATGGAAAGTAAATTCATCCGTATTCTAAGTATTGTCGCTACAATCACCGCTGTGTGTATGTATGTAGCCTATATAGACCAAATCCAAAAAACATGGGGCGATGCTACCGGTCCATGGTTACAACCATTGGTAGCAGGTATCAACTGTACTTTGTGGGTGGCTTATGGTTTATTTAAGCGCGAAAGAGACTACCCTGTTGCATTGGCTAATGCTCCCGGTATCTTCTTAGGATTCCTTGCCGCCTACTCTGCAGCGTTCTAAGATAGGTAATAACAGGAATGAATAGTTAAAATATGATTCGCTAACTCCTAAGATGCAACTTATTGTGTCTTACGGAACAACTTAATTATGCCTTAACGAATTGAGCCGCACAATCATTTCCTACTTAAGCCCTAAAAGTTTCTTTTTCCTTTTGAAAGGCTTGTACAGCCGTTTCTGGAGTGAGATGTTCCGATTTGTCTGCAACAAATGAGCTTCAACTGTAGTAGGAATTGTTGTAACTTCTGTTGCTACAACAGTGACCTTTCCCTCTTGAGCCACAACCTCATAAGGGACAGCATCAGGAGTCACATCCTCACCTGTTGTAAATTCCTGTTCTCTCTGAACAGAAGTTTCTCCCACAATAGTAGTATCAGCAGTTGCTCCAGAGGAAATACCTCTTGAAGCAACTGCTTTTTTCTTAGTCTCTTTACGATCCCAACCTTGTAAGGTCATGATAGCCTTAATAGCTGCAAGCTGTTCACGTACAGTAGGATAGACTGTTTTTTCGCCTTGCGCTATTGCTTCTCCTGAGGCGATACGTAGCAAAATCTGTAATATCTGTTCTTTCATCTCGATTATATTTTTACTGTTAAAAAACGATGCAAAATTACAACATTTTAGATATAAAATCAATACAATAAAAAGTTAAATATCGAAATTTATCTTTCACCCCTACTTTAGCCATCATTCACCTTCTCACTATTATTTATTATAGTTTTTGTTTATAGTGATTTAATTCTGCTATCAATAAAAACTATATTCATATAAATAAAAAAGATAGCAAAAGGCTTGCTTTCTATGGATAAGGTTGTACCTTTGTCCTGTGAAATTTAAAAATTTATAATCATGAGTTTTAATAGTTTAGGGCTTAAAAAAGCCGAAGTAGAGAAAGAAATACATGCTTTGAACATTCTTCTTTCTAATTATCAAACCTATTACCAGAACTTGCGCGGTGTGCATTGGAATATAAAGGGAAAACGTTTCTTTGAACTACATATCAAGTTCGAAGAGTTATACAATGCCGCTCAGGAGCAGGTAGATGAAATTGCCGAACGTATTCTTACCCTCGGTGGAGTACCTTTCAACACCTTGGCAAGCTATGTAAAGCATGCTACAATTCCTGTAGGAGAGAATGTTTTTGACGATGACAAAGCGGTTCGCCTTGTGATAGACAGCCTTGTAGCCTTACTTCCTTTGGAGAGAGAGCTCCTCGAACTCTCTGACAAGGCAAATGATGCAGGTACCAACTCTCTTATCAATGATTTCGTAGTAGAACAGGAGAAAAACCTCTGGATGCTTAAGTCCTACCTGAATGAAGCTATCTAATTAAAACGAATTACGTAAGATAGGTTACCAAAATTCAGACACGACAAACTCATATATTGGGTTTGTTGTGTCTTTTTTTTGCCGAGAGTAAAAAATAAAGGGAAGAAGTCTACCCTTACTCCGAGATAATCTCCTCATAAGGAAAGTTGATCAGATATACCTTCTTCTTAGCTCGGGTCAGGGCTGTATAGAGCCAACGAAAATAAGCCACACTCTGTCCTTCTGGCAAAAAAGGTTTTTCTACAAAGACACGCTCCCATTGACCTCCTTGACTCTTATGACAAGTAATTGTATAGGCATACTTCACCTGTAGAGCATTGTAATAAGGATGTAGCTTCATATTCAGTGGAGCCACTTGTCCAATCTGTTTGTTGTATTCCTGCATAATAGCATAATATAGATTCTCTTGCTCTTCGCTTGAGAGGGCGGGCAACGGGCTTTCTAAAGTATCTAAGAAAAGTATCGTTTCCAAAGGTTCTAACTCTGGGTAGTCTAATAGACGGATAAGGACATGAGCAAAAGTAAAGCCATAGCATCGCTCTACATGATTGATTTCAAGTACTTCTATCGTATCCCCATTAGCGATAAAGCCTGCCTGAGAGGCATTATCGAGCCAATAATAATTATTTTTGACCACCATAAGTAAGTCTCCCACACATAAGGATTCCTCATAGTCAAAAACTACCTTCCTAATTTGCTGATTATACTCTACCGCCCGCTTATTGGAGCGAACAATAAAGCAGGTCTCCTCTACCCCACTCTCTGCATAAGCATCCATCAAGGCTTCTTCCAAATCATAGGAAGTCTGTAAAGGAATAACATCGGTGAAGGGTGAGGTACGGATACGAAAATTATCTTTAAAATTCTCAATACGCTTTCTCAGCCGTGTTGCATTATATAGAATACCCGATTTTTTGCCTTGTCTGACCACATCTGTAAGGATTCCCTCACTTACCTTTTTGTAATAATAGGAAGAAAGCCGCTCGTAATCAAGAGCAGGGCTCATTGAGGTATGTACAGGAGGGAGCTGAGCAGAATCTCCTATAAGCATAAGGTAGCAATGATCCCCTGTATAGACAAACTCAATCAGATCAGAGAGCAGTGAGCGCCCTGCGAAACTGGCTTCCTCCCCTATCATAGAGGCCTCATCTACTATAAACAAGGCATGAGAAGCCTTATTATCCCTAAGAGTAAAAGAGAAATCTCCCCCTTCTCCCATTGGGCGATAGATACATTTGTGTACAGTAAAAGCCTTCTGACCCGCATAGGAGGCTATCACCTTGGCTGCACGCCCAGTAGGAGCCAGTAGCACCACCCGAACAGAAAGCTCTTTGAGGGTTTTGACCAGAGTATTGACCAGAGTTGTCTTTCCTGTACCCGCAAAACCCCTGAGGAGAAAGAGCTTTTGTTCCTCTTCCTCCTGAGAGAAAAACTCTGCAAGTTCCTCTAATACAACCTCCTGTGATTCGGTGGGCTCCCATGAAAAATGACTTAAAAGTAGATCGTAAATATCCGATGCATCCATAGGCTAATAAATGATTTCAAAGATAGTAAAAAAAATCTTTTGCAAAAAAACTTTTTTATTAAAAATTTTATTGTATCTTTGCTCTTTGCGAACTTAATACAAAATACATAATTATATGAGAAGAGGTATTCAATTTGGATTGCTGATAATCAGCGCTATAGGGTTCTTTTTAATATACAAATCTATACAAGCACCCATCGAGTTTGAGAAAGAAAGCAAAGCGCGTTATGCAGAAGTAATTGCCAAACTTAAGGATATTCGTAAGAGTGAAGAAGCCTATGAATCTATTCATAAGACCTATACCAACAATTTCGGTGAGTTAGAAAAATTCATCGAGACCGCTCATTTTTATATCACAACCAAGAAAGATACCAGCTGGGTACAGTATGACCCACACTTCAAGATAGATGTACTCAAACAATCTGTCAAGACAGATACTATAGGAAAAATATCTGTAAAAGATTCTTTGTTTAAGGACAACGAACGCTACAAACAGATGTCTTCAGTAACTATCGGAGACAGACAGATTCCTTTGACTATAGAAACAGGGGTGATCTCTCGTGAGGGAGATGTAAAATTCCCTGTCTTCGAGGTGAAAGTACCTAAAAAAGACGTTCTCAAGGGATTAGATCAAGATGAAATAGAGCGAGAACTGCAAAAAACAGGGGTTAATGATGTCAAAGGTGCGTATGTATCTGTAGGTTCCTTGACCGAAGTCTCTACCAGTGGAAACTGGCCTTCTTATTACAACGAAAGAACAGATAAAAAAGGTGCCGCAAGAAAATAACTTACATATTGAGTTTAAAAAAATGTCCATTCAATTGAATTTGGATGGGCTTTCTTTTTGTATCTTTAACCCAGCTCTTTCATGTATAGAATCCATCTATCACCTACCCCTTCCCCCTTCCATGCCCGCACTTGTCGTAGAACGAGAGATCCAGAACTACCTCAAGGAAGAGCGCGCACTCTGTCAGGATTTTGACACTATCAAGGTACTGCACAACAATGAACAGTTTGCTTTTGTTCCTGAAAAATATTTTGTCACAGATCACCTCTTTGAGTATCTCAAGTTCAATGTTACCGAATACCACAACCAGATCATCAGCCATGACACTCTCAAGGACGAACAGATGGTCAATGTATACATCCCCAATGCCTCTATCAACCGTATCCTGAGGGAGACCTATGGAATATTCGAGTACGAACACCTGACCACTACCCTACTGGGCGTACTGCTGATGCACAACCCCCAGAAGAAAAATGCTGTCTATGCACATTTCGACAAAGATGCTTTTCACTTAGTGATCTTCAAAGAAGGGCAACTGGCTTTCTTCAATCGTTTTGCCTTTGAGGAGCCTATAGATATGCTCTACTACCTACTCTTTTCCTTGGAACAGCTCTCCATAGATACCGAAACGACCCCTTTGTACCTCTTGGGAGACATCATTCGTAACTCTGAGCGATATTACCTTATATATAAGTATGTGCGATTCATCTATTTCCTACCTCCTCAGAAAAATAATCCTTTCTGCCAAAATATGGATCCTACCTTAGCGCGACAGAACTTCATTCTTACCCATACTTTTTGAGTAAAAAAGGAGTGAAGTTAGCAACTCAGAGCTGGATATGAATTGAAAAAAGGAAAAGCAAGTATGGCTCATACACTATTTACCATTAACAAACTTCCTTATATAATTAACAATTAGCCATTAACAATTAACAATTATACATTGATTTATTCTGTATCTTTGCACTGTTAAAATAGAACCTTATAACTTAATACCAACATGAATAATCCAGACTTGTTACAACGAGTAGAAACAGCCTTAGCCGAGATACGTCCTTACCTACAGAATGATGGGGGAGATATTTCCCTTATCGGAATAGAAGATGATAAAATAGTGAAAGTAAAGCTATTAGGAAGCTGCCTAAGCTGTAGTGTAAACCAGATGACCCTCAAAAGCGGAGTGGAAATGACTATTAAGAAATACGCTCCTGAGATAGAAAAGGTTGTAAATATAAGCTGAAAAAGTTAATAATTGTTTAGTGAATCTATCCCCTTAGAGAGCATAAGCTCTTAAGGGGTTTTTTCTTGAAAATGCGACTGTTATGGAAAAAGGAAATCATTTTTTTACTCATGGAAAATTGCTCCTTACTGGGGAATATGCGGTCTTGGATGGAGCACTTGCAATAGCCCTTCCTACCCAATATGGCCAAGAGATGCACATTACCCCCTCCGAGAGGAAAGGTATTTTCTTCCGTAGCCTTACCCAAGAGGGGACTCCCTGGTATGAGGGACAACTCTTTGTAGGAGATACCAATCCTATCACCCAGACCTTAGAGCGAATCCTCTCCCAAGCCCAGAGAATGCAACCTAACTTCCTTACAGACCAATCAGTGCACGTAGAGACAAGATTGGATTTCCCCAGAGAATGGGGATTGGGCTCCTCCTCCACCCTTATCAGTATGATTGCTCAGTGGGCAGAGGTAGACCCTTATGAACTGCTCTGGAATAGCTTTGGAGGAAGTGGGTATGACATCGCTTGTGCAAGAGCCTCTTCCCCTATTCTATACCAATTGACCGAAGGCAAAGCCAAAGTATATCCTATATACTACAACCCTCCTTTTGCAACTTCCTTATTCTTTGTCTACCTGAACAAAAAACAAAACAGCCGAGAAGGAATTGCCCTATACCAAGGGCTAAAGAAAAACAAAAAACCTCTCGTCACTCAGCTTAGCCAGCTTACAGAAGAGATCTATCGCACCCACTCTTTAGACACCTTTTCCAAGCTCCTTAGCGAGCACGAGGCCGTACTATCAAGCTACCTAAGACTCCCTACTGTAAAGGATTCCCTATTCAAGGATTTTTCAGGAACCATCAAGAGCTTAGGAGCTTGGGGAGGCGATTTTGTACTGGCCATAGGGGAGGAAAGCTATATAAAGGAGTATTTCATTAGCAAGGGGATGCAAACAATCCTCCCCTTTGCACAAATGATACTTCCTACGGATAGGGAGCCAATATTACCTCCAGCCCATCAAGCTCCTCGGTAATAGGAATCTGACAGCCTAATCGGCTATTTTCCTTTGTATAAGAAGTCTCAAAAAGCATCGCTTCTTCCTCCGCTCCTATCTCAGGGAGGGGGGTATCACTCACTATATAGCATTGGCAAGAGCCACACATGGCCATACCTCCGCACACTCCTATCTCGCCATCCTCGGCAATAGCATAGGCACGAATTACTTCCATAAGAGACATATTCATATCGGTAGGCGCCTCTACTTCAAAGAGTGTTCCCTCTCTATCGGTTATTTTTAAGGTAACTTCTGCTGACATTTGTATTGGTATGAGAGTGCAAAAGTACAAAATTAATGATTAATGGCTAATGATTAACGAGCAATAACATATGAATATTTTATTATATCATTGACAGACAGTGATTTGTGAAAAAATAAAAAAATAACACAAAAAATATTTGTCAATTCAAAAAAAGATAGTATCTTTGCACCCGATTACAAAAGGGTTCTTAGCTCAGCTGGTTCAGAGCATCTGCCTTACAAGCAGAGGGTCACTGGTTCGAATCCAGTAGGACCCACACTTTTGTTTAGAAAAAATTATTTATTTTAGGGTTCTTAGCTCAGCTGGTTCAGAGCATCTGCCTTACAAGCAGAGGGTCACTGGTTCGAATCCAGTAGGACCCACAAAAAAGTCATACATTTATTGTATGGCTTTTTTTTATTTAGGCAATAGATAACAGACAATAGGTAAAACAAAACATTGATTATCAAAAAGGTAAGGTATTCTACCTACTTGTTCACCACTTTCTGTTCACCACTTTCTGTTCACCACTTTCTGTTCACCGCTCTCTGCTCACCGCTCTCTGTTCACCGCTCTCTGCTCACCGCTCTCTGTTCACTGCTAACTGTTCACCGCTCACTGCTCTCTGTTCACTGTTCACTGTTCACTGTTCACTGCCCACTACAGACAATCTCTTGTTAAAAAAAAAATCCACAGAAAAAGACTGATTATTCACATAATTTTCATATATTTGCACGTTTTTTGAAATAGTATAAATCATCGTAAAATGCAAAACAAAGGATTAGTAAAATTATTTGCCTTACTCTTTGGTTTAGTGAGCATTTACCAGCTCTCTTTTACTTTTGTAGCAAATCGTCAAGAGAAAAAAGCTGAACAATTTGCCGCACAAAAAGTACCTACTTCGGTAGAGGATTACACTCATAAGCGTGAAAAAATAGTCTCCAAGTACTTGGATTCTATCGCTAATGAACCTGTATACAACCTCTTGCTAACGAACTACACTTTCAAAGAAGTAAAAGATCGTGAGCTTAAGGAAGGGCTTGACCTTAAGGGAGGGATCAATGTTACCCTACAGATTTCTGTACACGACATCCTCCGCAGCTTGGCTGAAAATTCTAAAAATGCCGATTTTGAAAAGGCTTTAGACCAAGCCGATAAGCGTCTTCGTGAGACAGACCAAAGCTATATCGACCTCTTCTTTGAAGCTTTTGATGCTACAGGGGCTAAGCTCTCTGCTCCAGATATCTTTGGCAACAAGACTCTTAGTGCTCAGATCACTCCACAGATGAGCAACTCTCAAGTGCAACCTATTCTCCGCAAGAAGATAGATGAATCTATAGACTCCGCTTTTGAGGTATTGCGTAAGCGTATTGATAAGTTCGGGGTGACTAATCCTGATATCAAAAAGTTAGGAAACTCTGGCCGTATCTCAGTAGAACTCCCTGGTGCAAAAGATATCTCACGTGTGAAGAATCTCTTGCAAAGTACCGCCCAATTGGAATTCTGGGAAACCTTCAAGGCTGGTGACTTCGCTCTATATTTCAGTCAGTTGGATGCTGCTCTTCAAGCTAAAGAAGGCGATAAGACTGCTGAAAACACCCCTACTACTGAAACTCCAAAGACTACCACAGCTATTGATACCCTCTCCTCCAAGAGAGATTCCTTGGCTCACAACGAGGTAGATTCTCTTCTGAACAAAACCGCTCAGAAAAAGGACTCTTTAGCTCCTGCTCAAAAGAATCCTTTGTTTGATCTTTTTCAATTTACCAATGGGGAAAACTCTCCTTCTATCGCTTATTTCTTAGCTGCAGATACCACCAAGCTCCTCTCTTATCTCAAGAGCGATGAAGCAAAGAGACTGCAACCTGCCGAGCTGAAATATGCTAAGTTCGTATTCGGAAAGCCTCATAAGCTCACTGACTTACAACAGCTATACCGCATGTTTTGGCCTTATGAAGCAGAACAAGCAGATCCTGCCAATGCTAAGAAGTTCAAAGAAAGACTTCAAAGCCTCTTGCGCCGTTCTGACTTAGTAGAACTCTATGCACTACGTGGCAACCGCACCAATGAACCCCCACTCACAGGAAGTGTAGTTACCGAAGCGGTACAGACTTATGACAACCATAACCAACCTTGTGTCTCTATGAATATGAACAGAGAAGGGGCTAAGCTATGGGAAAACCTCACCGGAAAAGTATTTACCGAGAGAGGAAATATCGCCATCACTTTGGACAACACTGTATACTCCGCTCCTACAGTTACCTCTGGTCCTATCTCTGGAGGAAGCACCCAGATTACGGGTAACTTCACCGTAGCAGAAGCACAAGACTTAGCCAACGTACTTCGTGCAGGTAAGCTCCCTGCTTCTGCCGATATTGTACAATCAGTAATTGTAGGTCCTTCCTTAGGACAAGAGGCTATCACCAGCGGATTTATCTCCTTCGCCATTGCAGGACTTATTATCTTCCTCTGGATGTTAGTCTACTACGGACGTGCAGGGATATTTGCTGATATCGCTTTGATATTCAACATCCTACTTATGTTCGGTATCTTAGTGAGTATCAACTCCGTACTTACCCTTCCTGGTATCGCGGGTATTGTGCTTACTATAGGTATGTCCATCGATGCGAATGTGATTATCTTCGAACGTATTCGAGAGGAACTCAGAAATGGCAAGTCGCTTACTCAGTCCATCCATGATGGTTTTAGCCACGCCATTACCTCTGTACTCGATGCCAATATCACTACCTTCCTCACTGGAGCCGTGCTCTTCGTGTTTGGTAGTGGACCTATCAAAGGATTTGCTACTACCTTGATGATTGGTATTGTAACAACTATCTTTACTGCTGTATTCATCACCCGCTTACTTATCGACTGGTATGTGGCCAAAGGCAAAGAACTTTCCTTTACCACTTCGATTTCTAAGAATATATTGGTGAATCCAAATATAGATTTCCTTTCTAAGAGAAAAGTATGGTACAGTATTTCTGCTATCATGGTTCTTATCAGCTTAGGCTCTATGTTCACCCGTGGTTTCGACCAAGGTATTGACTTTGTAGGAGGTCGTTCTTACCAAATCCGCTTTAAGAATCCTGTAAAAACAGAAGAAATAGCTTCTCTTCTAAAGGCTGGTAAGCTCGGTTCTGTAGAAGTAAAAACCTTTGGTGCAGCTAACCAAGTACGTATCTCTACCAAGTACAAATACAACGATGAGAGCACCCAAACGGACAACGAAATCCAAGAAATCCTCTATAATGACCTACAACCTGTAATGGGTGAAAAAATCTCCTATGAAGAGTTCATGAGTGGAGAAGGACTTGGAGTGATGAAGTCCGACAAGACAGGGCCAAGTATCGCCGAGGATATCAAGAGCAGTGCGGTATGGGCTATTATTGGTTCGCTAATCATCATCTTTGGATACATTTTGGTACGTTTCCGCAAATGGCAATTCTCTATGGGAGCAGTAGCAGCGCTTACTCACGACGTGATCATCACCTTAGGAGCATTCTCCTTACTATACTCTGTGATGCCATTTAGCCTTGAGATAGACCAACAGTTCATTGCGGCTATCCTAACGGTAATTGGTTACTCCTTGAACGATACGGTGATTATCTTTGACCGTATCCGTGAGGAAATAGGTCTGAAAGGCTGGAGTGCAAATACTCTTAACCATGCAGTAAGCACTACCCTAAGTCGTACGCTCAACACCTCACTTACTACCTTGCTTACCCTATTGGCTATCTTCATTTTTGGTGGAGAAACCCTCAGAGGATTCATGTTTGCCATGATTATCGGGGTAGTAGTAGGTACTTACTCTTCTATCTTTGTAGCGACCCCATTGGTGTATGATACTTCTAAAAATAGAAAAGAGGAAGCACCTGCTGAGGAAGTTACTCACAAACACAAGAAATAATTTAATTTATCAATAATTTGTTCAAAAATCTGTGGAGAGGCTACTTTTCACAGATTTTTTTGTAAGCTATGACACAATCGTATGATGTTATTATCCTTGGTGCAGGAGCCTCTGGGCTCTTTACCGCCATCAATATAGCCGAAGGAGCCCCTCACAAGCGCATTCTTATTCTCGAAAAAGGAAAAGAAGCCCTTGGTAAGGTACGTATCTCTGGCGGAGGACGCTGCAACCTCACCAATGGAGAGACAAACCTACGGGAATTTGTCAAGAACTACCCCCGAGGCAACCGAGAGCTATTGAGCGCCTTTTCTCGCTTTTCTAACAAAGACACCATGAAGTGGTTCGAGACGCATCAGGTAGCCCTCAAGGAAGAAGCCGATGGGCGTATATTTCCCGTATCCAATAGCTCACAGACGATTATAGATTGTTTTCTTTCCTTGGCTAAAAAATATAACATTGAGATTCTATACAAGCAGAATGTCCATGCTTTTTCTTTTGAGAAAGAGCAGTGGAAAGTACAGGCAACTGAGGTTTTTCACAGCCGCAACTTAGTTGTAGCCACCGGTAGTAATCCCAAAGTATGGCAACTGTTATCCCAGTTAGGACACACCATTGTCCCCCCTGTACCCTCGCTCTTTACTTTCGCTACAGAAGATTCCTTTATAGAAGGGCTTGCCGGAGTGAGCAAGGAGGTAAATGCAAAGCTTTTGGCTACCGACCACTCTCCTTTGAAAATCCCTCTCTTAGAGAAACAAGGGCTTGTAGGCGCACTGCTTGTAACTCATTGGGGATTCAGTGGGCCTGTGATACTGAGACTTTCTGCCTTTGCCGCCAGAATCCTTGCTCAGCTGGATTATAAGTTTTCCCTACAAATCAATTGGTTAGCCGAAGAAGAAATCCTTTCCTCAGAGGAAGCACTTTCTATATTACAAGAAGAAAAGCAAAAACATCCTCGTAAAGAATTGCAGAATCACTGCCCTTTCAATTTAACTAAAAAGCTATGGAACAAGCTCTTAGAGCGTTCAGGGGTACTCCCTCACCAACTATGGGCGGAGCTAAACAAAGGACAGTTACACACCTTAACTCAGACCTTAACCGCTAGTACTTTCCTTATTCATGACAAAGCCCCTTTCAAAGAAGAGTTTGTTACCGCTGGAGGTGTTTCCCTCAAGGAGATAGATTTCAAGAACTTCCGTTCCAAGCTCTTCCCTACCCTCTACATAGGCGGGGAAGCTCTGGATATAGATGCCGTCACAGGAGGGTATAACTTCCAAAATGCTTGGAGTGGCGGCTACCTGATCGCAGAAGGAGTGAAAAGTGAATAACTAATAACTCAAAATTTCAAATTCAAAACTAAAAACTAATGATAGATATAGGCCTAAACTTAACCAACCGACAATTTGCCCATGACCAAGAGGAACTCCTCCTCCGTGCTGAGCAGGCGGGAGTCACTCAAATGATACTCACTGGCACCTCCCTTCGTAGTAGCAAAGAATCCTTTGCTCTTGCTAAGGGTTACCCTACCCTGCTCTATAGTACTGCGGGGATACATCCACACGATGCTAAGACAATGAACGAACAGACCATACCTCAGCTCAGCGCCCTACTGAAGGAAAAGCAGGTGGTAGCTGTAGGAGAATGTGGGTTAGACTTTGATCGCGATTTCTCGCCTCGCCCCATACAAGAGCAGTGTTTTCGTGCCCAGCTTGCCCTTGCTCAAGAGGTGCAAAAGCCACTGTTCCTACACGAGCGTGCTGCCTTTGACCGATTTGTAGGGATTCTCAAGGATTATACCCACCTCCCTAAGGGTGTAGTACATTGCTTTACAGGCAGTTTGAGTGAGGTAAAGACCTACCTTGAGGCAGGTTATTATATTGGTTTTACAGGTGCCATCAGCGATAGCCGCCGATTTGCTTTCTTGGAAGAGGTAGTCCGTTATGTACCCTTAGAACATATGCTTATAGAGACCGATGCACCCTTTATGCTTCCTAAGAATATGCCAGCACACCTGCTAAACCCTCGAGATAAGCGACGTAATGAACCTGCTTTCCTACCCTATGTAGCGCAAAGTATCGCCCACTTTAAGAAGATTAGCGTCAAGGAAGTCGCGGAAGCAACTACTAAGAATGCGAGAGAACTATTCCCCCTTAGCGCGTAAGGGGGAACTTCTCTCCCTGACTTAGGAAACTTACACGCTATGAGATACTATCTTCATCATCTTCGTCATCATCTATCATTTCATCTCCTTCAACTATTCTCTTTATTTTTTCTTTATCCCATTGGAGTACTCCTTGACATACTAAGCTTTCATATATATCCTCAATAGCATTATTTCTATCCTCTCGCAGTTGTCTCTTATTCAACAAATTACAATCTTCTAAATAAGAGCCATACGATTCTAAAATACCTCTTTTCGATATTTCGTATTCCCGATATTTTTCTTCTATTTCGTCCGTATCTACTTCTTTTATTATTGCAGCTTCTTGCTGCCAATTATAGATACTCCAATTCATCTTAGCATCAAAAATAGGTTCTGCTTTGATATAAAATTTATCCATAGGAAAAATACGGACAATATCATCATATATATTTCTGATAATGACAGTATTGCCACTGACCTCTAACTTTCCCTTTATAGAGAGATTTGTTTCTATTTCCTTTGGCCATACTTTTTTTGCTCTTGTTTGGACTATATGCTCCTGATAGGGCTTTTTGTGAAAATCATTATACTGGTAGAATCCCTCTCTATCATAATAATCACCATATTCATATACGGTAGTATCTACAAGGGCTGTTATCTGAATTTCTTCTACATCCTCCAAGGGGAGATACGTATATAGGAATTTTATGCCTAACAAATCCTCTATGTTCTTTCTGTTTTTCAAAAAATATTTTGGAAGGACTTGACCACTATTAAGAGCATCTACTATTTCCCGACAAACACAAGGTATATAACAACGCTCTACAAAACAAAGACCTATATTGTATACCCAATTCTCTATAGTACTTATTCTTACAAAAGCTTCTTCAAAAGAAGCGTATGTTTTTCTTACTATTCTTTGCATTGTTTGAGATAATCTCTTGTCATTTCCCTCCTGCTTATACGCTATCGTAAAAACCTCCTTCCCATTGGAATCTGCTGTTTGTTTTATTCCGATATAGATCAGATTGTTATCTTCTATATAAGCAGACATAACAAAATCTATTCCTTCAAAAACGGTACTATCTATCTCATACCTATATTGCCCCTTAGCTTCATTGGCGATTCGCTCCCTATCATCTTCATTATAATCATAATATTCTTCCTTATACGCTATTATGGCATCAACTATTTCTTTTTTTGTTACTTGTGGTATATCAATTGTGATAGCCTCAATAACTTCTTCAAACTCCCTTATATTGAGACAACTATTATATCCAAGATAAGGTAGTACTTTCCTATATGAAGATAGGATTGTTTCCCTTAGCTTTTCAGGTAATTGAGATTCATAATCTAACAAATTCATATTTATCTACTTTTTAAATATTCAACATTCAGTTATTCAAGCACATACCATCTTTCAGGATAAGTATCATAAGGTTCCGCCTCAAGGAGGTATTTGTCTGAAGGAAAAGTTCTTATAATCTGCCCCATTCTATTTTTTATGATAATAGTATTGCCGCTTACCTCTGCGATTCCTATATACTCCCAAGTATCATGCTCTTCCCTATAGGTTATGGTCTTATCTGTCTTTATAAGTAAGTACTTAAACCCGTTCTCTATAATATATTCACTCATAGACTCATCATAATCATACACTTTAGTTTCTATGATTTTCAGTGGAATAATCTTTATCTGCTGTCTACAAGGTGCATTCTCATCATATATCAGCTGCTTATCTATATCCTTCCCCAACAAATGATACTCCCAAGAAGCCCTAAGTTCTCCTTTGAAATCATTGGGAGACACCCTCATTTGATTTAATACTTTTAAAAGTTCCGCAAGAACATATGCTCTATATGCTGGATCTACTTTTTCACATAAATCTAGATACCATCCTTCTCCTTGTGAGAAACTGGTAAATGCTTCCTTAAAGGAATCATAAGCACCACTATTCGATGCATAATATTTTTCCTTTCCTTGAAAGATTTTCCTGCTTATATAAGAGTAATGACTATTTGTTTGGAGAACAAAATCAGAATCACGTCCTCCTTCCATATTTTTGAATTTTCTAAAAAATTCCACTCTTCTTTCACGATTATCCATATTACAATATTTTTATTTTCCCTACTCTATTACAGGCTTTTGGGGATACGCCTTTGTATGATTCTTATCTGGTGCAAAGATACAGTCCATACTGGACAAACTATGACCACCTTGCATTTTTTCCTAAAAAATAAAAATAAGTTAGTAGTACTCGTTTTATCGGAACTCTCTCCACATAATCTTTGGCAAACGAAATACCCTACAAAACTTATTATCAATTAGATACAAAAAAAATACAGCTTGTAGCAGTTTTGAAAAAAAGAACTCACCAAACTAACGCTGATCAAAATGAATAAAGAATAGGAGAGTCTATACCCGTTGTGGTTGTTAATTATCAAGAATGAAAAGTAAAATATTTGGTTATTAGGGGATAAATAATTACTTTTGTGCTATAGAAACCCTTCTGTTATGCAAAAACAAAGAGTAGGTATTATCCATTTCCTTACCAAAGAAGAAGGCGGGCGAGAGCAACCTCCAACAACAGTTTTAGAGTATCGCCCTACTACTCACATCGCTCAGCTGGCGCAGCCTAATTGGAGTATCGTCATTACCTTTGATGAGCCTATGAAAGAGGGGCAATACAGTGCTTTGTGTCACGTAAGGTTTCTTTTCGACCATGCTCCTGAGTATATATTAGACGAACTCAAGGAAATGGAGGTCTATGAAGGAGCGAGAATCGTCGGTAAAATAGTGTTTGAATAGCGATATTATTAAAAAAACACCTTATGAATTATCTAAACCGATTAAAACAAAGTGGAGAATTTGAGTATTCTATAGGGGCTAATATTGAAGAAATTAAGCATATAGAAGAGGAATTGGGTATATTGCTCCCTGAAGCATATATGGATTTTCTATCAGAATGTGGTTCTTGTAACTATGGCGATGTGTATATCAATGGTATTTACAAAGAAAAAGACAGTATATCTTATCCTGTTGTGGAACTAACTAAACAACTAAGAGAGGACTTACATCTCTCAGAGGATTTTATTGTACTACATTACGAAGTGGACGAGTTCCTAACCTTATATAAAGTTTCTAATAAGGTACGTCTGAAAGATGCTAAAGTCTTTGGAACTGAGGTATTTTGCAATGATAAGGGGGACTTTGAAATCTACAAACCTACACCTATGTTTGATTCTTTTGAGGAATATTTTGAAGACTTTTTAGACTTAGCAGAAGATTAACCCTATGAAAACAGAAAAGATATTATTAGCAGGAGCAACCGGCTATTTAGGTCAGTATATACTGGCTGTACTATTAAGAGAAGAATACCCGACCCGCATTGTGGTACGTAACAAATCGAAGATCTCCCCTACCCTACTCACACACCCGCTATTGGAGGTAGTAGAAGCGGAAGTAACCCAGCCTGACACCCTACAAGGAGTATGTAAAGGGGTGCATAAGGTGATTTCTTCTGTAGGGATTACCCGCCAAAAAGATGGACTTACCTATGAGCAGGTAGACTTCCAAGCCAACAAGAACCTACTCGATGAAGCCTTGCGCGAAGGTGTACGTAAGTTCATATATGTATCCGTATTCAAAGGAGAAGCCATGCGACATATAGCCATTGGAGCGGCTAAAGAGCACTTTGTAGATACTCTTAAAGCGAGTGGGTTAGACTACTGTATTATACGCCCCAGCGGGTTTTATAGTGATATGGCTGTCTTTTTCAAAATGGCCAAGAAGGACAAAATACGCCTATTTGGCAAGGGACAATATGCTATGAATCCCATTCATGGGGAGGACTTGGCTGAGGTCTGTGTCGCCCAATTGGAGCGTTACGAACGGGAAGTCAATGTAGGAGGAGCTGAGATTTTTACACAAACGGAGATGGCTCGTTTGGCTTTTGAGGTACTCCATAAACCTGCCAATATAAGTTATTTGCCTGACTGGGTACGGCGTTTGATCCTAAAAATGGGCAAATACCTCCTCCCTAAAAGTATCTATGGTGCTATAGAATTTTTCCTTACCACTATGGCCATGGATGTTGTAGCTCCTATGCAAGTAGGCAAACATCGGTTAAAGGCGTTTTTTGAATCTATAAATTCATCAGCTGAAAGAAAATACTTTATGAATTATCTAAAACGATTAAAACAAAGTGGAGAATTTGAGTATTCTCTAGGGGCTAATGCTGAAGAAATTAAGCATATAGAAGAGGAATTGGGCATATTGCTTCCTGAAGTATATGTAAATTTTCTTTCAGAATGTGGTTCTTGCAACTATGGCGATGTGTATATCAATGGTATTTACAAAGAAAAAGACAGTATATCTTATCCTGTTGTGGAACTAACTAAACAACTAAGAGAGGACTTACATCTCTCAGAGGATTTTATCGTACTACATTACGAGGTGGACGAGTTCCTAACCTTATATAAAGTTTCTAATGGGGTACGCCTAAAAGATGCGGAGGTCTTCGAAGCAGAGGTTTATTGCAATGATAAGGGGGCCTTTGAAATCGACAAACCTACGCCCATGTTTGATTCCTTTGAGGAATATTTTGAAGACTTTTTAGACTTAGCAGAAGAAGATTAACCCAATGAAAAAAGGAAAGATATTATTAGCAGGAGCAACCCGCTATCTGGGGCAATCAGCGCTCACTACCATCTGTAATCATCTAATAAGCCGTCTGCAGTTCGGTATTTTGTAAAGAAAGTTACATAATGGTCATATATCTTCAAATCAAATAGCTTACTATTATTGTATTTTAGGCACAACTGATATGCACTTATCTCTCGTTCTATCTCATCAGCCAATAGGATACTATATCTTGAATTTGACTTCACTGACCACCTTTTCTTCGCATGCTGAAAAGAGGGTTTCATCTATATTCACCGCAAAAGAAGCATTCAAAACCCCTTGTAATTCCTCTATGGTAGGTTTTCGATGTAAGTTCTTCTAGAAGTATTGGGAATAGTTTGTCAAGAACTCAAAAACTAAATCTAAAGTCTGGTCATTTATCATTTTATAAAATAGCCTATATCAGTGTACAAAGATATAAAAATAAAGAAATCCAAACAAATAATTTATCGTTTTTCTCAAAAATCCAAAGAAAAAATACCATGATGTAGTTGGTCTTTTTAAAAAATATTCGTAAATTTGTATCTTCATTCAAAAACCTAAAACCTAAGATGATAAAAAGAATTTTGTTTATCTCCCTTTTAGTAATTTCTTTAGGGGTGAATGTAGTACTGATCAGAAAGATGTTTGTCGGTAATACTCAAGTTATCCCCAATGATACTCGTGTGAGTATCATTGTAAGCCAGTCCAATAGAGACTTTGTCATGCATGAGATGCGTACTTTTGTAGAGGCGCTCCACCAAATCAATCTGGGCATAGAGCAGAACGATCCTGCTCTTATTGCCAAAGTAGCTCGTGCTTCAGGGGGGGCAGTAGCAGGACATGCGCCTGCAGGCCTACTTGCCTCTGTCCCTGTCGAGTTCAAGACTTTAGGCCTTGATACTCATGGCAAGTTTGACCAAATTGCCGAGAGTGCTGAAAAAAACTTTGATCCCAAGCATACCTCTAAACAAGTAACCGAACTCTTGGGCAACTGTGTCGCCTGCCATAAAATGTATAGAATGGACGTGAAATAATGATTAATGAACAATGATTAATTATTAGAAATATACTTGCTTTTTCGTTTGAAAAGTATTACCCTTTCAGCACAAAATAGTAGTTGTACTATTCAACGGTGGAGGATGAGATTTCGGCTCTTTATAAGCCCACACTTCTCTGGGAGGCAAATTGAGGTTTATTCAGTTTGCCTCCTTGTTATTTGAATCTATGATCCATTGGCTGTTGTTACTTTGCAAAATTCTACAAACTGATTTACCGCCCCTTGCAAGCTCTGTTTCCCTATTTTACTTTTCTCTGCAAAAAAATCTATAGTAAGGTTCTCTCCTTGTTTATCAATACTTGCTTTCCAATTGCCTACTACTCTGCCTTCGTGCAGAATTACAGGTTTGAAAATACCAAAGTTGTTATGTGCCTTAGCTGTATGTTTCTTTTCAAGGGCTACCCAGCGACTTTTGTAACCTATCAGATACTCATCATAGGGTGGAAGCAAAAGTACCATTCCTGCGTAATCGGAACAGTCAGGAGTGTTGTGATATAGGTACATTGTCTCTTCTTCTACTTTTGTCTCCTCTATTTCATTGGCTATTAGGGTCAAAGCTTTCCTACATTGTGCTTTGGGCAATCCTGACCACCAAACAAAGTCCTCCAAAGAGGCAGGCGAATGACTTCTAAAATACTTTAATGCTAACTGCTTCAGTGCTTCATCTGGAGTAAGCGAGCATATTATAGGTACTCTTTCTGAGAGCAGAGCCCAAGTGGCTTCTCTCCCTTGCATCTCACCTGAACACAAGAGCCCCTCTATTTCCATACGAACTAATAGGGAAGTCAATAGCCTATCATCAAGTAAAAATCCCAAGGTGGTAAGTTTCTCTGCGATAGCTTTTTTAGGTAAGGACTTACCGCCTGCTAAGAGTTCCTGCATAGCTCGGGTTATTTCCTCAAAATAACTTTCTGGAAACGAGACATTGATACTCTTATGCCACGATTGCAAGGTCCGCAAATTCCGTTCTTTACACAAGGGAAGCAACCAACCTATATCCGTATGACTAACCACCTGCACCGTACATCGCAAGAGGTGAAGGCGCAAGAGCTCTGCCTTAGCAAATGCCTCTTGGAGCCCAACTAACTGTGGCGTCCGCTGCCGTATCCCTATTGCCCAACGAAAATAGTTATAGTCCTGCGCTTGCATAGCCCCCTGCCAAGCTACTATATCTTCTGGCCTTTCGTATAGGGGAGAAAGCAGCTGTTGGTTTAGCATTCTTATCTGAATTGCTTCTTGTTTACTTATCACTCTCATTGGCTTGACTACTAACTAACATATTGACTCATTTTGGTGAGCATTTCCTCTATCATCTCCATACGTTTTTTTACTTTCTCCGCGGAAGCATCCAAGGTATACCCCTCGTCAAGAAGTTCCTTGATAAGAAGTATTTTTTTTATATTCAGGTAGTCATAGCGACGATTTTTTCCTTCCTCCTCTGTAAGGCTCTTGAGAATCCCTTTTTCTTCCCAATAGCGTATCTGTCGGGTAGGAATCCCTGTTATTTGCGACACCTCCCCTATTCCTACCACCAGCTTTTTAAGGAAATCAAAATCTAATAGTAGCTCCTTAGGTTCTTTTTGCTCAGTTTTTGCCATTAATTGTAAATAATCTACGAAACAAGTTGCAAATATACAAATTTTTATTGTATCTTTGCATTTTGTAAATAATCTACATTTAATGAAAATAATTAACAAAATGAAAGTATTAGAAAACAAAAATGCCGTGATTACAGGCGGAAGTGATGGTATTGGCTTAGGAATAGCCAAAGCCTTTGCACAAAATGGAGCAAATCTTTTACTCATAGGAAAAGATCCTGAAAAGCTTCAAAAAGCCCAAAAAGAGTTACTGGATGAGCACGTTGTACAGATACATACACTTGCAGCCGACCTCTCTGCTATGGATAGCCTCACTCAAGTAAGCCAAACTATTTTGAGTCAGTTTCCTTCTATAGATATATTGGTCAATAATGCAGGCTTAGGAAAGTTTGTTCCCTTCGAACAGGTGGATAACAGCTTATACGAAGCTCATTTCAATCTCAATGTAAAGGCGCCTTATTTCCTTACTCAAGGGTTGCTGCCGGCTCTTACCCGTAGTAAAGGAAATGTAATCAACATATCCTCTTACTTTGCCCATCGTATGCTGCCCAATAGAGCCACTACTGTATATTCGGCTACCAAAGGAGCTCTGAACTCCTTTACCAAAGCTTTGGCTTTTGAGGTAGGTCACTTAGGAGTACGTGTCAATGCCATTGCTCCTGGAAGCATCTCTACTCCGCAATTCAATCGTAATCTACAAGCACTCACAGCAGAAAAACAAGCCGCCTTCCAGACAATGGTCAAGGAGATTTACCCACTGCAACACATCGGTACTGCCGAGGATATCGCCCAAGCAGCAGTATTCCTCGCCAGTGAGAATGCCTCATGGATCACAGGCACTATATTAGCTGTTGATGGAGGATTAACAACGAATTAGTTTTTCTAAAATAATAGCTTCTTATTAATCAGTTAAGGTTCGTTCTCAGTCGCTATATAAAAAAGCGATTAAGAACGAACCTTTTTAGCAAGATAGGAAAAGTATTTTGCTAAAAATCACTGTATCTTTGCCCCGTGAATCAGTGCTCAGACACTCAAACCTAACTTACATGCGAACTATTACTTACAATGACTACACCCAACGTATCAATAAGGTGGTTGCTTATATCAACGATCACTTAGATGAATCCTTAGACCTGAAGACCCTCGCCGAGGTAGCCGCCTTGTCCGAATTTCACTTTCATCGTGTCTTCAAAGCGCTCAAGGGAGAATCCATCGGAGCACATATCAGCCGCCTGAGAATAGAGGCTGCAGCACGCCTGCTGCGATATTCAGCTCTCTCCATAGAGGATATAGCCTTCAATATAGGATATGAGGCACCTGCCGCACTCTCCAAAGCCTTCAAAAACCAATATGGTATCACCCCTACTCAGTACAGAACTAATAAAGATATTTACATTATGAAAAAAGAAATCATCAACCCCGATTTGGCGCTCAAAGCTCCTAAAATAATAGAACTCGAGCCTAAAAATCTTATCTATGTAGCCCTCACTGGCAAATATGGAACTTTAGACTACGGCAAAGCCTACGAACAATTGTGGGCGGTTGTAAAATCGCAAAAGCTATTTACCAAAGGTATCGAGTCGATATGCGTTTCATACGATGATCCTAAGATTACCGAAGCCTCTTTGCAACGTTCCGAGGTAAGTCTGTCCATTCACAAGCATGCTGATCCTGAAGGTGAGGTAAGTTGCAAGACCTTGGCCGGAGGCAAGTATGCTGTCTTTTTCTATCAAGGGAGTTATACCCATCTCTCAGCTGTCTATGATGCTGCCATGCGCTGGGTGATCGATAGTGAATACGAAGTACGTGAGGAACCTACTTTTGAGAAATACCTTAATGACTCTCGTCGTACCCCTGAAGAGAAACTAAAAACAGAGGTTTATATCCCGATTATTTAACCACAAGAGAGATAGGCTAACAACCTTCCATAACACCTAAAATCTTTTTATCATGACAAAGACAGAAAAAATCACCGGAATTGTTTTAGCAATACTTCTATTATTGCTCACTCTCTCAGGGAGTGGTTACTTTTTCTTCACCCTGAAAGTAAACTTTGTACAATGGCTTGCCTACAACGCTTGTTCTCCTAGTGGTCTGGTATATTTAGTTGGCTTTATAGTCTTCCTATACAACAAAAATAGTACTTGGCTAGCTCTTGCCTTCCTACCGATGTACTATTTTGGAACTATGGGACTCTTTACCTTCACATGGAGAGGAGCTAATATCTTTGCGCAACTATCACATATCACTATGACACTGAACCTCATTTGGGCAGGGTATATACTCTATCGCATGGATAATTACAAGAGATTCGCTCAGGGTCTATTATATAGCATTGTACTTTTTGTTCCATTCATTTCGTTTGTTATGTACTACTGCCGTACACACGCTGAGGAAATCAGCAACTTATTACAAATGACTGAATGATAATAACGAATGAGACGTCATACTTTATCCCTAAAAAGGAAAAGGCTACTTCTGATCAGAAGTGGCCTTTTAAAATTAATTACCTCAAGTTAATTTTCCTTTTAAAAAAAACGCCTATCTTTGCACCTGAATTTAGATCATATATTATGAACTGTAAGAAAAGAAAAATCGCGAGTTACATCCTTTCAGGATTGGTCACACTTATATTTGTAGCCACAGGAGCTATGAAATTCACAGGAGGAGAACAAAATTTACAAATGGCCGAATTGGTAGGTGGGCAGACAACCCTCTTTATCTTAGGCGGATTACAGTTGCTTTTTGCCTTACTTTTCTGGATACCTCGTACTGCGGTGGTGGGCTTCCTCTTAATGGCTTGCTATATGGCAGGAGCTATGGCCACTCACTTGGTTATCAAAGAATCCTTTGTCTTGCAGACAGGAATTGAGACCCTTATCTGGGTGGCTGGGTTTGTTCGCTTCCCTGAACTTACCCAAAGACTTTGCCCTTGTAATAACTGTAAACAGTAATCAGTAATCAGAAGTCAGTTTCTGATAACTGACCACTAACAACTAACAACTGACTACTATCCATGGATTTTGAACGTATCAAAGAAAAACTTGCCATTTTAGCCGATGCCGCCAAGTATGATGTCTCCTGCTCCAGTAGTGGGAGTACACGTAGGGGGAAAAAGGGCGAATTGGGCAATGCTGCCCCTTTGGGGATCTGCCATTCCTTTACGGAAGACGGGCGGTGTATCTCCCTGCTCAAAATCCTGCTGACAAACCACTGTATCTATGACTGTGTGTATTGTGTCTCTCGCCGCTCGAACGATATCGCCCGTGCGGCTTTCTCTGTACAGGAGGTAGTGGATCTTACCATTAATTTCTATCGAAGAAATTATATAGAGGGGCTTTTCCTAAGCTCTGGTGTATTCAAAGACCCCGATACGACTATGGAACGCTTAGTAAGGGTAGCCAAAAAGCTACGAGAGGAAGAACACTTCAATGGCTATATCCACCTGAAAACGATTCCTGGGGCAAGTGAACTACTAGTACACCAAGCGGGACTCTATGCAGATCGTCTCTCCATCAACCTTGAGATTCCTACTAAGGAAGGGCTCAAGCTACTGGCGCCCGAAAAAGACCACAAGCAAATGGTCGCTCCTATGCAACAGGTAAAGAATGAGTTGGCGATCACTGCCTTGGAGCGAAAAAAATTCAAACACACCCCAAAATTTGCCCCTGCTGGACAAACAACCCAGATGATTATTGGCGCTACAGCAGAAACAGATCAGAAAATCATCCATGTAGCCAGCTATATGTACGATAAGTTCCAGCTCAAGCGCGTATACTATTCTGGTTATGTTCCTGTCCTTCAGGACAGTCGCCTACCCTCTATCTATAGTCAAGTGCCTATAGTACGAGAGAATCGTCTCTACCAAGCCGATTGGCTAATGCGCTATTATGGTTTTGCACCTGGAGAAATTCTCGATCCTGCACAACCTTTTCTTGACTTGGAGATAGACCCGAAGTTGGCTTGGGCACTACGTAACCAACACCTCTTCCCTATCGATGTGAATACTGCACCTCGCGAGCTACTCCTACGTATACCAGGGGTAGGAGTGCGATCCGTACAGAAGATACTCTCTGCACGGACTTTCCAGCGCCTGACCTACTATTCCCTCAAACAGATGGGAGTTCTGCTAAGTCGTGCTAAGTACTTTATCACTTGCAGTGGTGCTCAGCCCTTGGCTGGGACTATGGATAGTCTGAGACTGCGTCGCCTTATCATCGCCAACAGCCAAAGCAAACAGAAAAACATATATGACCCTGAGATACCCTTTCCAAATTAGCCAATAGGCGAATTGGACACTAATGAATTAACACATTGATACATTTACTCTACGATAGTTCCTTTGAGGGATTTCTTACAGCTATCTTTATAACCTTCGAAAGGCGTTATTCACAAGTGATTATCACTCCTGAGTATCGCCATACCCCTACCCTATGGGACGAAGAGGAGAGGGTATATACTGATACTAACAAAGCCCAGCGCGTGCTGAGCAAGATCAAAACTATATGGGGTACAGAGGGAGTGGCGGTTGTACTTAGGGCTTTCCTATCCGAAGAAAACGCAATAGAAAATCACCTTTTGCAGGCCATTCGCCTAATGATCCAATACCCCGAAGGAAATGTCTTAGAGAACTATGCTAATGAGGCTATCGCTCATATCCAAAAAGCAGCTAAGAGTGTAGGGCGTGAGGTACATCGAGTAAAAGAATTTGTTCGTTTTGAGCAGGTAGGCACGCTCTACTTTGCCAAAATAGTACCACAGTACGATGTATTACCCTTGGTGATTCCCCACTTCAGAGCACGTTTTTCAGACCAAGAGTGGATACTCTTTGACCCCAAGCGAGGTTATGGATTCTACTATGACCTCAAGGAGGTCATTTCCTTTACCCCTACTGACAAGAATTTTGGAAAAACCTCCCAACTCTCCGATGGCTATGAGCAGCTATGGAAAACCTACTTCCAGCATATCAATATCACAGAACGTAAGAACACCCGTTACCAACTTAGAAGTATGCCTAAGCGATATTGGCAGTATCTTCCTGAGACAAAATAATTCCAAAATTTGTCCCTGTGACAAATTGACCAATTGAAAAATTATCCTTACCTTTGCCTCTATTAATTAGTACATTAGATCCTCATCTAATCAATTTATTACCAATGAAATACATTTACTTTATAGGCATAGGAGGGATTGGTATGTCAGCATTGGCACTATACTATCGCTTCAAAGGAAAAGAGGTGCGTGGCTATGATCGTACTCCTTCGGATATTACCGAGATGCTCTCCCAAAAGGACATCGCTATTACCTTTTCAGAGGACTTGGACTTTATCCCAAAAGACTACACTCCTGAAAACACATTGGTTGTCTATACCCCTGCTATCCCAAAAGAACACAAGCAACTTGTCTATTTCCAAACACATGGGTACAAAGTATGCAAGCGTTCGGAAGTATTAGGGCTTATCACTGAGGACAGTTTCTGCTTGGCAGTAGCTGGCACCCATGGCAAGACGACCACCAGCAGTATCTTAGCCCATATCTTGGTGGAGTGCAAAGCGCCTGTTAGTGCTTTCTTAGGGGGTATCTGTGAGAACTTTCAAAGTAACTTTATCTGTAAGGGAACAGAACTTACAGTGGTGGAAGCTGATGAGTTCGATCGCTCTTTCTTGCGCCTAAGCCCATCCATAGCTTGTATCACTGCTGTAGATGCAGACCACTTGGATATCTATGGGACAGCGGAAGAGTTCCAAAAAGGGTTTGAAGACTTTACCCATCGTCTCAAGCCAGGAGGTAAGCTCATTGTCCGCAGGGGACTGCCTTTCGCTGGTCTTACCTATGGCATAGCCGATGGAAGTGATTATGAGATTTCTCAGGTAAGGATACAAAATGGAGGCTACCTCTTTACCCTAAGCTATACAGATCCTAAAACAGGAAATCGTGAGGAGGTCAAAGACTGCACTCTCTTCCGCCCTGGGGAGCATCACCTACTCAATGCCTTGGCTGCAGTGGCAGTAGCCCATCAGGCAGGCTATCCCTTAGCCGATTTGGCACGTGCCTTAGCCAGCTTTAAGGGGGTCAGAAGGCGCTTTAGCTATATCATCAATACCCCCGAACAAGTCTTTATCGACGACTATGCCCACCACCCTACTGAGCTCAATGCCCTCTACAATGGAGTACGTACCATGTACCCCAATGAGGAGATTACCATCCTCTTCCAACCCCATCTTTTTACTCGTACTCGTGACTTTGCTGACGGCTTTGCCCAGAGTCTTGCTCAGTTTGACCGTGTTGTTCTCTTGGATATTTACCCCGCTAGGGAGCTTCCTATAGAGGGAATTACCTCCCAGTGGCTATTGAACAAAATAGATAATCCTAATAAAATATTAGTCCCTAAAGACAATATTATCAACTACTTACAATCCCATCCCTCCCGAGTTTTAGTCTTAGCTGGAGCTGGAGATATAGGAGTAGAAGTGGAAAAGATTAAAAAGTTTTTGGAAAAAGACATATAAAAATTTGCACAGCTAAAAAAAAGTATGTACTTTTGCGCCCGAAAACGGGAAGATACTCAAGCGGCCAACGAGGGCAGACTGTAAATCTGCTGGTTTTACCTTCGCAGGTTCGAATCCTGCTCTTCCCACCACTATAAAGCGTCATTCCTTAGTGAATGACTTTTTTATTTTATAACAATATCCAATAAACCCTCTTTTGTGAATAATGAAAAGTTATATCAAGGCTATTTCCACTTATTTCCCTAAGAATACGCTTACCAATGACACTATATCTGAGCAATTTCCTGAATGGAATAGTGAAAAGATACTACAGAAAATAGGAATCGAACAGCGCTATATTGCCGATAAGGACGAATGTGCCTCTGATATGGCTGCACAAGCAGTGCTCACTCTTATAGAAGAACATCACTTGGACAAAAACGCCATTGATTTTCTTTTACTCTGTACCCAAACCCCTGATCATATCCTCCCTACCACAGCTTGTATTGTACAAGATAAGGTAGGATTACCTACTACCTGTGCGGCCTTGGACATCAACCAAGGGTGTTCTGGGTATATCTATGGATTATCCGTGGCCAGTAGCCTGATTACCTCTGGCAATTTCAAAAATGTAATTTTAGTAACGGTGGATACCTATACTAAATATGTACACCCCAAGGACAAAGGAAACTTGAGTATCTTCGGGGATGCAGCTACCGCTACACTCATCTCCACTGAAGGGGAGTACCTGATCGGGAAACCTACCTTGGGAACTGATGGTACGGGTGCTGAGAACCTTATTATTCGCAACGGAGGAACACGCTCTGCCCGCAATGAAAACCCTGATGATTGGGACAACTTCATTGATATGAAGGGAGCGAAGATTTTTAATTTTATCGTAAAACGCACCCCCGAGGTAGTATATAACAATTTAGAAATCAACGGACTGAACAAAGAAGATATAGACTTATTTATCTTCCATCAGGCCAATACCCACATACTAAACAAGGTGCGGGAGGACATGGAGATCCCTGAGGAGAAATTTGTCATAGAGATGCGCTATTATGGCAATACTATTTCTTCCTCTATTCCCATTGCTTTTTTGGAACACCTAAGGAAATACCCTGAAAAAGCAAAGAATAAAATACAATTGATTGGTTTCGGGGTAGGATACTCATGGGGCGCCATTTGCATAGAAAAATCATAAAAAGAAAGGAACGATATGAAACGTGTAGTAGTAGGGCTTAGTGGAGGGGTGGATAGCAGTGTGGCCGCCTACCTACTCCAAAAACAAGGTTATGAGGTTATTGGCCTCTTTATGAAAAATTGGCATGACGATTCGGTAACCATCTCCAACGAATGCCCATGGCTTGAGGATAGCAACGATGCTCTAATGGTCGCTGAGAAACTAGGGATTCCCTTCCAAACCGTGGATATGAGTGTGCCTTATAAGCAGCGTATTGTAGATTATATGTTTCGAGAATACGAACGTGGGCGCACCCCTAACCCCGATGTGCTTTGTAACCGTGAAATCAAGTTTGCTACTTTCTTAGACCTTGCCCTGAGCTTAGGGGCTGACTATGTGGCTACAGGTCACTATTGTCGTAAGGAAGAAATAGAAGTTGATGGGAAGCCTATATATCGCCTCTTGGCAGGAAAAGATACCAACAAAGACCAATCCTATTTCCTCTGTCAGCTCTCTCAGGAGCAGCTCAGCCGTGCCCTTTTCCCTATTGGAGACCTACAAAAAAACGAGGTACGTGCCATTGCTAAAGAATTAGGCCTTGTCACAGCTGAAAAGAAAGATTCTCAAGGGCTCTGCTTTGTTGGCAAAGTACGTCTGCCTGAGTTCTTACAGCAACAACTCTCCCCAAAGGAGGGAGATATTATCCAGATCCCTTCTACTTGGGCGGGTTATCACAACAAGCAAATACTTCGATGCTTTGAATGTTATGAGGACGAACTGAAATTTCTCGCGGAAAAATACCATTATACCCCCCAAGATGGAAAAATAGTAGGCAAGCACGAAGGCGCCCATTTTTTCACCATAGGACAGCGTAAGGGACTACATGTAGGGGGTACGGCAGAACCTTTGTTCGTCATTGACACCGATACAGAGAAAAATATCATTTATGTAGGGGAAGGAAACACCCATCCTGGACTTTTGAGAAGTGCTTTATTTGTTAAAAAAGAAGATATTCACTGGGTGAGGCCTGATCTGGCATTATCCCTTGGTCAGCGTATGGGATTTCAGGTGCGTATCCGCTATCGACAGCCACTACAAAAAGCACATTTGTACTTGACAAACAGTGGGTTATACATCCATTTTGACACCCCACAGAGTGCTATTACCTCTGGGCAATTTGCCTCTTGGTACCTCGATGAAGAGCTTATCGGATCGGGAGAGATATATTAAAAAAAAGTTAAACTATTAAATACTCACTATAGCTAATCAAAAATTATTACTTTTGTCCTACTAAAAGAACTAAAAAATTACATTTTATGTCAGCAGAATTACAAAATGTAGGACTCCCAGAGAAGAAAAAAGGTGGAGGACTCATCATTGCCCTTCTTTCATTAGGGCTTGTAGGAGCAGGAGGATATGCCTTCTATCAGTCTAACGAAGCTAAGAAAAACGAAGAAGCAATCTTGGAAAAACGCGATCAAGTAGTCAAAGAACTTGAAGCTTTGCAAAAAGACTACGATGAAGCTGTAACTGTATCCAAACAGAATGCCGATGAGCTTGCCGATGCGAAAGCACGTATCGCTCAGTACATCGATTCCTTGAAGAATATGAAAGCAGACATCAATGTTCTCTTCAAGTATCGTGATCAGGTAAATGTGCTTAAAAAAGAGCGTAACCGCTTATTGGCCATCAATGACTCTTTGCGTAAGTACAATGTAAAAGTAACTCAAGAGCGTGATAGTACCGCTTCTGCCTTGAATGTACGTACCTCACAGCTTGACTCTGTATCTCAGAAAGCGCGCGAACTCAGCCAGGTGATCGACGAAGGATCTATCCTTAGCCTTAAGAACCTTACTGCCAATGGGGTAAAAGAAAAATCTGGTGGTCGCTATGTAGAAAAAGAGCGCTCTGGTGCTACTGACAAGATCAAAGTGTGCTACACTGTTGGGGTAAACCGTATCGCTCCTGTAGGTAATCGCACTTTCTATGTACAGGTAGTAAGCCCTAATGGTATTACTTTAGGGGATAACGAGACTGTTACTGTAGGAGATAAAACCATTAACTATAGTGCTGTAAAAAGATTCCTTTATGAGAGAAATCCTGTAGATGTATGCGAATATATCTCTTCTGTTACTAAGAAATATGAAGGAGGTACTTATCAAGTATATGTATTCGATGATCAATTGAGAGAACTCGGTAAAATAGATCTTAGCCTTCGATAAGAAGAGAGGAAAAACAAAAAGTGAAGGGTGAAAAATTACTTTAGGGTAGTTCTTCACTCTTTTTTGATAGGAAACCGAAGAATAAGGAGTGAAGAACAAAAGAGCAAATTAGCCGCCTTTATGTAGGCAAATTGCTTCACACATACCATTCTAGCTCGCTAACTTTCTCCTTACAGATGGATATAACATACCCACTCTTTACTTTTTATTCTTCACAACAAAAAGAGGCTTCCAAATGGAAGCCTTTTTTGTATTAAAACTCTTTTCTTAATTATCAACTAACTAAAAAGTTTTCGTTATGAAAATTCCTTCTTAGAAGATAGATTGTAGATCTTTCTTGTAGCGGGCAAGCAAAGAACGGGTAATTCCTAAGCTTGCTTTAGAAGAATCCACTACTAAATAAATGAAATAAGTACCATTAGGCGCTACATCTATTACCTGAATTTGGTTAGTTAGAGTAATGAGGATATCTTCTATTTTTTCTTTTCCTTCCAAGCCAAGAACACGAAGAGCATTCATTTTAGCTTTTACAACTTCAAGATTGTAAGCAGAATCCAAGTTAGGGTCAAAATTAGGATCCGCAGAAGAAGCTATATAAGAGACCCCTGATTTTACTTCTGTAACAGAAACAGCTATAAAGCCGGGTACATTGGCTTTGATGTCCTGTACAAATTTATCTAATACCTTGGTCATTGTAATGCGGCTTAAAATTAGTGTTTCAGTTAAAGTTCAATATTGAGGCATCAAGCGGATTCGAACCGCTGTAGAAGGTTTTGCAGACCTCTGCCTAGCCCCTCGGCCATGATGCCTTTTTTCAGGGTGCAAATGTAAGACAAATCTTTGAACTGCACAAATAATTAGGAAATTATTTTTACACTCACTTGCTCTACATCCCCTCCTGTGGGAGGATTTATCTTTGCTACCTCTATCTCAAGAGAGATAATATTCTGGAATTCAGTCTTTACCACTTGTAATATACGTCCGGCTACATGTTCTAAAAGTGCTGAGCGAATAGCCATCTGCTCTTCTATGATACGATTCAGGCGGACATAGTCAATAGTGTCCTGAAGCTTGTCGGACTCAATAGATTGGGAAAGATCCGCCCATATGGTCATATCTACTTGATACCAACTCCCGATTTGTGCTTCCTCGTGCAAACAGCCATGGTAGGCATATACACGAACATTCTTAAGGGTAATACTACTTTTCATTTTTACAAAAGACAGACTATCTCTCCGTACAGTTACATCCACCAATACCTTGGAACATGTCGATTCCGAGAGTAATCATATGAGAACCAGAGTTATAGGAGCGTATAGTGTTCAGGTTGAGGTTGTACCCATAAGCGAAGTAGAACACCCCCTTCTTCAGAC
>ERZ773021.132-NODE-132-length-58079-cov-79.3202_pt1 | contig 58079 bp, 59 predicted proteins | sample MGYA00511668_ERZ773021 | MGnify/ENA primary metagenome ERZ773021 (study PRJEB29015, sample SAMEA2737961) | human oral metagenome | biome: human oral; feature: human-associated habitat; material: dental | place: China | collected 2032 ...
ACAAAGCCAATTTCCCAGGACCATTTACAGCTGGTGTCAACCAAGTTATTCCATATGAATTCTTTGCTGGTGACGGCATGTTAACTCGCCTTATCTTGAAAGCATCTGATAAGGCTCCATGGTCAGACAATGGAACGGCTAAAAATCCCGCTCTCCCACCAGTAGAAAAATTGGGCAAAGGCCTTTACTTCTATGAAGTGGATTTAGCAGGCACCCAAGGCAAATCTGACAAGGAGTTGCTTGACCTTTTGAAACAAAACGGCACTCAAAGCTATAAAGCTACTATCAAGGTGTACGGTGCGAAAGACGGCAAGCCTGACTTAACTAATCTGGTAGCGACTAAGGATTTGACTGTTAATTTGAATGGTTTGACCACTCCAGCTGAAGTGCAAAAAGGTGTGGCTGACAATACCAAAGATACAGTAGATGTCCCAGCCACTTACTTGGACAAGGCTAACTCCCCAGGACCATTTACAGCTGGTGTCAATCAAGTCATTCCATATGAATTCTTCGCTGGAGACGGCATGTTAACTCGTCTTATCTTGAAAGCCTCTGATAAGGCTCCATGGTCAGACAACGGAACAGCTAAAAATCCCGCTCTCCCACCAGTAGAGAAATTGGGCAAAGGCCTTTACTTCTATGAAGTGGATTTAGCAGGCACCCAAGGAAAATCTGACAAGGAACTACTTGATCTCTTGAAACAAAATGGTACACAAACCTATAAAGCTACTATCAAAGTGTACGGTGCGAAAGATGGCAAACCTGACCTAACTAATCTGGTAGCGACTAAAGATTTGACTGTTAATTTGAATGGCTTGACCACACCAAATCAGGTCAAAGAGTCTGTTGTTAACAATGTCAAAGACATGATTGATGTTCCAGCTAGCTACCTTGAAAAAGCAAATGTTCCAGGTCCATTCTTGGCCGGTGTCAACCAAGTTATTCCATACGAAGCTTTTGGTGGAGATGGTATGTTGACTCGCCTCTTGTTAAAAGCTTCAGACAAAGCTCCATGGTCAGACAACGGAACAGCTAAAAATCCTGCCCTATTGCCACTTGAAGGCTTGGCTAAAGGCCAATATTTCTACGAAGTGGATTTGAATGGCAATACGGTTGGCAAAGATGGTCAGGCCTTGCTGGATCAACTTCGAGCTAACGGAACCCATACATATCTAGCTACTGTTAAAGTCTATGGATCTAAAGATGGCAAACCTGATTTGACCAATCTGATTGCTACTCGTCAAGTAACGATTCGACTTCATGGAAAAGAAATGGCGACAATACCATCTCAACAAGGTCAGATGAATACGAAGCCTTCTGAAACAGGCTCTACAGGTACGACTGAGGGTATGATGGGTACAAATCACCATATGTCAGATATGAAAGTAGATCAACTAGCTTCTAGCCCGATGGCTAATATGATGAAAAAAGATGATAAAGCGATGCTACCAAATACTGGGGAAGCTAAAACAGCTACAGCTGGCCTTGGTATCTTTGGTCTAGCCTTGGCAGGTCTTGTTGGACTTTTGGGTTTGACAACCAAACGAGAAGATTAAGATTCAAATCACTTAAACATTAGAGAAAATAGTGTTATACTAAAGCAAGTATAACACTGTTTTTATCGAAGGAGTGTCAGATGAAAAAGACAATTTTGCTGGTTGATGATGAGATAGATATTTTAGATATTCAAAACCGCTATCTTATACAGGCAGGTTACGATGTTTTGGTCGCCCATGATGGTAAGGAGGGCTTAGAGCTTTTCAGAAAAAAATCTATCGACCTCATTATCACAGATATCATGATGCCCAATATGAACGGTTATGATTTTATCAGTGAAGTTCAGTATATCGCTCCGGATCAACCCTTCCTCTTTACAACTGCTAAGACAAGCGAACAGGATAAGATTTATGGATTAAGTTTGGGGGCAGATGATTTTATAGTCAAACCCTTTAGCCCACGCGAATTGGTTTTAAGAGTGAATAATATCTTACGTCGCCTTAGCCGCGGAGGAGAGACAGAACAGATTGAGTTTGGAGACTTGGTAATCAACCATGTGACTCATGAGGTTCGCATTGGGGAGCAACCTTTGGAATTGACAGTAAAATCCTTTGAACTTCTATGGATATTAGCCAGCAATCCCGAGAGAGTCTTTTCCAAGACGGAACTTTACGAGAAGGTATGGCAAGAGGACTATGTGGATGATACCAATACACTCAATGTTCATATCCATGCTTTGAGGCAAGAGTTGACCAAGTATACAAATTCAAATGCTCCTGCTATCAAAACTGTCTGGGGTTTGGGCTATAAGATGGAAAAACCAAGAGGTAGAAAATGAAATTAAAAAACTATATTTTAGTGGGGTATCTAGTGTCGACTCTACTAACGATTTTGGTCGTTTTCTGGGCAGTCCAACGAATGTTGATTGAGAAAAGTGAAGTTTACTTTCTAGTTGGAATGACCTTGATTGCTAGTTTCATTGGCGCTGCAGTGAGCATCTTTCTTTTGTCGCCAGTGTTCTCTTCTCTGAAACATTTGAAAAAACAAGCTCAGGATATAGCAAGCAAGGATTTCAGCACAGAAATTGAAACCAAGGGACCATTAGAATTTCAAGAGCTGGGCCAGGCTTTTAATGACATGTCCCACAATTTGCAGGCTACCTTTCAATCACTTGATGAGAGCGAGCAAGAAAAGAGAATGATGATTGCGCAGCTCTCTCACGATATTAAAACTCCCATTACCTCCATTCAGGTTACTGTGGAGGGAATTCTAGATGGAGTGATTAAGGAAGAGGAGCGGCTCCACTACTTAGCCACGATTGGTCGGCAAACTGAGCGTCTAAATAAGCTAGTGGAGGAATTGGATGTTTTGACTCTTAACACACAACCTCAAGATACTGCTGATGAAGAAGTCGAAGAGGTCTTTTTAGATCAGTTGCTAATTGAGTCAATGAGTGAATTTCAACTCCAGATTGAACAAGAGGAGCGGGATGTTTACATTCAAGTATCACCTGAGTCAGCGAAAATCAAGAGCCATTCTGACAAACTTTCTCGCATTCTGGTCAATTTGTTAAACAATGCCTTTAAATATTCAGAACCAGGAACCAGAATCGAGGTTCTTGCCCAATTAACAGAACAAGAGCTGACAATCAGTGTGAAAGACGAGGGTCAGGGGATCCTTCCTGAAGATTTGGAAAAGATCTTTAAACGACTTTATCGTGTAGAAACTTCGCGCAATATGAAGACAGGTGGACATGGATTAGGACTTGCGATTGCACGAGAACTAGCCCATCAGCTTGGTGGTGAAATCACAGCAGAAAGTCAATATGGCTTAGGAAGCAAGTTTACATTCAGCCTCAATTTGAAATAAAGGCGTAGTAAGTGTCTAGTGTTTTGAGGTAAATAGAAAATATTGAGTTAACGGAAAATTCCGTTAGCTCTTTTTTGTGTTTTGGGAGGTAAAATTATGAGACGAAAAAGTAAGGAGAGAATTTCAAGAGAGATGATAATCCAGTTTTTGATGAAGGAAACAGGTTCAACACGAAAAGAAATAATAGCAAGTATAGAAGAACTTGAGGCCTTTGGATTGATAGGATTTAACATGAACGGTGACTTTAGACTGAAAGAGGTGTAATTGATGAGACAAATTCAGTTTATTAGTGCCAGCCATTATCAGACATCTGATCGCTTTTATGCCTTACCAAAGGTTTTGTTTGAAAATCCTATTTATGAAGATATGAGGTTAGATGCAAAAGTCGCTTATGTTATGCTTAAAGATAGACTAGATCTTTCTTTCAAGAACAATTGGATTGATGAAGATGGAAATATCTATTTGGTATATTCTAACTCTAATTTGATGAAGATCCTTAACTGTTCAAAATCTACCCTATTAAGAATTAAGAAGCAACTCACAGAGTATGGATTAATTCATGAGGTTCAACAATCTACAAGTAAATCAGGAAATCTAGCTAATCGAATTTGCCTTGGTCTCTTACAAGATGACACAGTTGCTAGAATGGTTGATAAATCAGGTGATTTCAAATCTGACACTAGGGGGGTGTCAGATTTATACGGGGCTGGTGTTCATACTAAGGAGCAAATGAAGGCTATTATCGCGGAATTGTGTTAATATCATAGCCAAAAAATCGTTACATGTCGTAACGATTTTTTCATTTAGCCGATGACAGTAAAGGTCATATAATTTTGGGAAGAGCAAGTATACTATCATAGTGTGCAAAAAAATGAAAAATTGTTTGCTCAGGCATTTCCCTATTACTTATCATAGGTGCTTATTGTGAAATGTGCAAAATTTCAAATGTTGGTAGTTGTGTGTCGGGTTTATTGGTATAAAAAGTAAAGATACATTTTTTCCATTTATCAGGATTAAAAATAACAACTTTGCCACTTTCGTTGTTTTGCATTTGCTCGTGAATGGTAAAGGATTTTAAACTTTCAGACGCTTCTATATCAATGATTTCCAATGTAGCATATTTACTTGAGTCAAAATGATCAGATATTTCGATTGATGAAGTCACTCCGATTTCAATATTCTGCCAGCCAAAAGAATTTAAAATATGATCAAAGTAACCATCAAATATGAATTTTGTCATTCCGTTGGTATTTTTCCAAATATATAGCGGACAGTAACTGTTAAATAATTGGCCTTCAGACTTTTCAGAGATTAAATAAACTTTGAAAAACAAATCGTCGAATCCATCCATTAAATGACCTGTATTTCGGACACGTTGTCTAATGATATCCATATCATAATCTGATGGTAATTTTATAGTATATTGCATTGCTTGCATAGCAGTACCCCTTTTCTAATGAACTATTGACAGTATAAATGATTTATATCATGTTGAATAATACTTAAAAATGATATAATTATCACAAAAAGTGATAGGGTGTTTTAAATGAATTTTAATGATATGAGCATTTTTGTGACAATCTATGAGACAAGGTCAATAAACAAAAGTTCAAAGATCTTACAATATGCGCAATCTAATCTCAGCGCTAGATTGAAAGTGCTTGAAACTGAATTAGATACGAAATTATTTTACAGAAAATATAATGGTTTAGTTCCGACAGAAAGTGGAGACTTATTTTATCAATTTTGTAAGGAAACTTCTAACAATTTAGAGAAATTAAAAAAGAAATGTGAAACCTCGAAAATATCCGTCTTAATTTCAGAATTGCTATTTAATCACGATATTAATAATTCGCAAACAATTGATTTGGATAAAAGCGAAATTAATATCCAAAAAACTTCGGATATACCAATCATTGCTCATCAGGAAGACTTTGATAAAATTTTTTGCTTTCAAAAAATTGAAAATTTAAAGCATTATGATGAGACTATCGGACATATCGAGTCAGTTTATGCTTGTTCGAGCAATATAAAGGCTACTGAGGAAATGCCTATATTCGTTAATAAAGATAAAAATTGCCCTTTTAGAAAACAAAGCTTAATGAAGTTTACTCATTTAAAATCAGTTGTAGAAATTGATTCTTTTGAGAATATTATCAGCTTAGTTGAAAACGGGAAAGGAATTGCACTATTGCCTAAATGGCTAAATAAGAGAGCGAATATCAAGCCATACGACCAAGACATCGTTCTTATCCCATTTTATCAGTATGAAAAGCAGAACCAAAGCAGGTAGCCCATTTAGAAGAAATGCTAATGCTATGATGAAAAATCATTTGACAAACATTATAAGTTGTTTTATAATAAGTACACTTATATTAAAAGGAGTGTCAAAATGGAATTTAGTTTTAGTTTAAACATAAGAGCATCAAAAGAAGATGTATGGACCTACTATGAAAATATTGAAAAGTGGTATGATTGGGAAGAAGATTTAAAAAATATTACATTAAAAGGTGGATTTGAGACGGGTTCATACGGAACTATGGAACTCGAAGGAATGCCCCCTATGGAATATCAGCTCACGCTTGTAAAACCTCTTGAAGAATTTTGGGATAAAACAGTAACTCCATTCGGTGATATTCTTTTTGGTCATCAAATTATTGAGAATAATGATGGCACTGTAAATGTAAAACATACTGTATCTTTGAATAGTGAAGACAAGCAACATCTAGAATTTTTAAGTCAGGTCTTTTCAGATGTTCCTCACTCTATTTTCATTCTAAAAAACCACTTAGAAAGATAGAGTGAGTGCTGTTTGTTGACACTGCAATATTAAAATAATTTAGTTCAACTTATAAATCCCTTTACAAATCTAGCTTTTCATGGTACAATAGCCTTTGTGTGAAATAGCAGCAGGAAAGCATGAAGCTCGTCAACAGGTGTCTTATGACAAGTAACCTTGGCTGTTTAGGCGAAGGGCATCTGCACGAATCAGGGCTTTCTAAGTGACTATTTCCGCCGAAATATTATTTATATCAGGAGGACATTCACATGTCACGTTATACAGGACCATCTTGGAAACAAGCTCGTCGCCTTGGCCTTTCACTTACAGGTACAGGTAAAGAATTGGCACGTCGTAACTACGTACCAGGACAACACGGACCAAACAACCGTTCTAAATTGTCAGAATACGGTTTGCAATTGGCTGAAAAACAAAAACTTCGTTTCACTTACGGTGTAGGTGAAAAACAATTCCGTAACTTGTTCGTACAAGCTACAAAAATCAAAGGCGGAATCCTAGGTTTCAACTTCATGCTTCTTTTGGAACGTCGTTTGGATAACGTTGTTTACCGTCTTGGCCTTGCGACTACTCGTCGTCAAGCACGTCAATTCGTAAACCACGGTCACATCCTTGTTGACGGCAAACGCGTTGATATCCCATCATACCGCGTAACTCCAGGTCAAGTGATCTCAGTTCGTGAAAAATCATTGAAAGTGCCTGCAATCCTTGAAGCTGTTGAAGCAACTCTTGGACGTCCAGCATTCGTATCTTTCGATGCTGAAAAATTAGAAGGTTCATTGACTCGCTTGCCAGAACGCGACGAAATCAACCCAGAAATCAACGAAGCACTTGTCGTTGAATTCTACAACAAAATGTTGTAATATTTTATTGAATAAGATAGGCTGTAAAGCCTTGAAACTAAGCACTTTAGGCCTCTATCCTAGAGTGCTTTTTTTGATTTTACTACCCTTTTAGTTACCCATAACTAATTTTAGGTATAGTAATAGGGTAGCCCCAAAATGGGACACCCTTATTATTTATAAATTGCTGATGGCTGCCTCAAAGATTGAGACGGCTTTTTTAGCTCCCTCTTTGGTAGCATGGACATAAGTATTCAAGGTCATTGAGATATTAGAGTGACCTAGTCTATACTGTAAATCTTTCGCTTCTATGCCAGCGTATAGCATGATTGTAGCGTGAGTATGTCTAAAACCATGGAAACTAATATCAGGAACCCCAGCAGCTTTAAAGTGACCTTGTAGCCTCTTTCTAAGTAAGCAAGCGTAGGCGTATTTTGTGGTAAAAGGAGTAAAGACAATTCCCTCAGACCGTCCTAGTTGCCATGACTGGACTTGTTGGCGTTTTTTATATTGCTTGAGCAGGGAAACTGTAGCCTTATCTATGTCAATTTCTCTTAGACCTGCTTTAGACTTAGGCGTGTTTGTTTCCTGATATCTATTCAGAGTCTTAGAAATGCTGATAATGCCTTTTTTAAGGTCAATATCAGACCACTCAAGAGCCAAAGCCTCTCCGATACGGCAACCACTAGCCAGCAATGTCTTATAAAGCACGTAGTCAAAGAGATTTTCATAGCTAGACAAGTCTAGGTTATCCAAGTAGCCTAAAAATTGTTTTAGTTCCTGGTTGCTGAAAAACTTAACCTTATGTTCCTTGTTTTGTTGCTTGCGTGGAATAATGACATCCCTAGCAGGGTTATGCTGGATCACTTGCATAGTTACTCCATACTGGAGAATACGGCGGTTTATATTGTTTAGAAAGCTATAGTTTGCATACGCTCCTTTTTCGCCCTTATTGGCCTTGTCAGCCCACTTATTGACTTGCTGCTGAATGATAGGAGTAGTGAGCTTGTCTAGCTTGTAATCGCCGAATACAGGCAAAATATGAAGCCTTACGATCCCCTCCATGGATTGCTGGGAGTTTGGTTTGATTGTATTCTTGTAACTTTCCCACCATAAAGCGACTAACTCCCTATAGGTTGTAATGGTTGGTTTTTCCTTTACGCTATATCCGTTAGCTGCAAAAGCATTAACAGCCTCTCTAGCTTTGATTTTAACGCCTTTTTTAGTGTTGGCCGTGACTGTTGTCCTGGCCTTCTTCCCTGTAAGTTTATCAACGCCTAAATAAACACTGGCACGGTACACTGTAGTGCCGTTTTTCTTTTTGTATTCTGTAATATTCATAGTCATACCTTTCTAACATCAGTAAGCAAGTATGGGATTTAGTCAAGTATTTATGAATATTATTTTTATATGGCACTGAGAGCTACGAGAATGGCCCTATTTTCGTTTGTTTTAGGTGTGGTGACAAATTTATATAGCTGAGTTATAAAATCGCTTAGAGGGGATTTTAGGAGTTATTTATTGTCCGGGGAAATTAGTCCTACTAGTATTTCAGATACAGCAGCCTTTTTCTCTTTTGATAAAAGAGAAAAGCATGAAAGAACAGCAGCCTCTTCAGCTTCTAAGAAGGCTAAGGCCTGATAAAAGTTGTTGAGTCTTTTTGAGGAAGAGTGACTAATATGTTGTTCACCAAAAAACTTTTCTAAATCCTCCTCTGATAGATTATGTTTGTTCTTTGTCTTACCATCTTTATAAAAATTTACGTAGTATTCAAATATGTTGTTCTCAAGGATTTTATCACTATTTGGAGGGGTGAGAGATTGGAAAATTGATTTACCAGCTTTTACAGCCTCGTAGTCAGGATCTTGAGAGGAAATAGATAATATTTTCCCCCAATTACTGGAGGCGTCTATTTCTGCTGTATAACCTAATAAATATGGAACAGAAACATTGAAATAATTTGCAATTTTCTCTGCATTTTTCTTTCGTATAGCTGTCTCATCATTTTCCCAGCGTTGTAATGTTCTTAAGTTTATTGATAGGTTTTTAGCTAATTTTTCTTGAGATAATCCTATATTTTCTCTCAATTCTTTAATTCTATTCATACGTAAGATTCTACCTTTCGAGTAAATTATAACCTATTACGGCAAAAAAGGCCATAAAAAAAATAAAAAATAACAAAAATAGTTGACATACGCAATTTAATGTCGTATAATTGCTATCAAACCACGGCAAAAAAGGCCGTTAGAAAGGAGGGGTCGAATGCTGATTACAACTGAGTTAGCTGAAAAGGTACGTGTTAAACGTGCTAAAATTCAGCAAACGAAAAAGGCTGTAGCTGAGGAATTAGGTATTAAACCACAAACCTATACCAAAGTTGAAAATGGGAACTATGATGCTCCAAAGCGTATCTATGAGGCAGTCATGAACTGGCTAGTAGAAGATTTATAAGATTTCTTGCTACCTTTCACTTAAAGAAATCTGAGTAATAAAAAAGCCTTAACCGACGACCAAATCAGCAAGGCTTTTCACACAAACAACTAAAACCACAAATAGCAAGTATGGGATTTAGTTAAGTATTTATTTAATTATATCACAAAATAGTGATTTGTGCCCAAACGAGAGAGCGCTAACTCTTTAAACTGGTTCTTATTCATGCTTTCAATTTGGCGACTCTGAGCATGAGATAAGAGTGGCAGGAAAGGCATTAAAAAGCTGTCGAAACAGGACAAGCCCCGCAGGGCAATTACATAGAAAAAGAAACAGAGGTAAACACCATGGCAGAAACAACATACGATATTATCACAAAAAGCTTGGATAGAATTAGCTCAGAATTACACCAAGCTGACGAAAATAACGATTTTTCTAGAATATCGCTTTTATCAGGACAGGTAAAATCTATCAAAGAAGATTTATCTCGTCTACTTTGGATTGAACTTCCTGAATTGAATGAAAGCCATAAAATCGAGGCAGTCTCTAAAAGCACTACTGGAATGTTTTTCCACCCTGGTATTTTTGAAATGGACGCTATGCGCCAAGCCTTCTTTAAACGCCAAGCCAAGCACTTTTTTGACAACGAAGCAGAGCAACAGGCGTATATAGAACATGCTGAAAAGGAGTATTTAGAGGCTACTATAACCTTAAAAGATATTCTTTTTAATTCTAAAAATGCTAATCGGAAAGTAAGTAAAGATCATCTTATAGAGCAGTTTGAGGAGGAAATGAAATGAATGAGCTAGATTTAACCAACACACAGGCGCTTATCTTTTCCGTGATACTGATTGGCTTACTACTTTATTTAAACCACCGAGACCGCGAAAAAAGCGCCCAATTTGAGCGAGAAAGCAGACAGGCGATAAAAACACCTAGCGAGGCTTTAAATCCTTGCTACGGGCGTTATATTCAACTAGCAGGCAAGCGGAACAATTAGAAAAGGGGTGTAATATGCAACTATTATCAAGAGAGGCAGAACTTGAGCTGCTGGAGAAAGTGGGAGATCACTTAGAGAAAAGGCTTGAGCTTGAAAAACAGCACAATGACGGCTGGGATTTAATTGCTAGAGCTGATCTACTAGAAAAGTTAGGGATTAGCGGAACAACGTTGAATAATTGGGAAAAACACGGCTTAAAACCTTATCAGTCGCCTTTTGAGAATAGCAAGAAAATATATTACCGCAAAAGTGATATATACAACTTTCTTGCAGTGAATTAAGGGGGAATAATGGGCAATCGAAGAATGATAAGTAAGACGGTAACTCAAACTCAGCGCTTTTTACGCCTCCCGTTAGAGGCACAGGCTTTATACTTTCACTTGATCCAAAACTCAGATGATGATGGAGTAGTAGAGGCTTTCCCTGTTGTTAGAATGATAGGGGTTAGTGAAGATAGCCTAGGACTTTTGATAGTCAAGGATTTTATCAGACCTCTGAATGATGAAATGGTTTATTTTATCACTGATTTTCATGAGCAGAATAAAGTCCGTGCTGATAGAAAGGTCAATTCAGTCTATGCGAATTTACTCAGGGAAGTAATCCCAGATATTGAACTTACTGAGCCTAGGCAGCGTGTAGATAGACCTAAAAAACCTCCTGAAAAGGTGGGACAACCAAGGGACAACCAAAGGGCAGACATGGGACAGCAGAATATAAGTCAATATAAGTCAAGTCAAGATAATCTAAGTCAATCTAGGTCAAGTCAGAAAGACGAGGACGAGCATGAAAACCCAATCTTTGAAAAATTAAAGTCAGCTTTTGGCCAAATGTCAGTTAATGGAACAATGATGGAAGAAGTGAGAGACTTGTTAGAGATCCATGGCAAAGAGTTAGTTATCTATGCTCTTGAGGTAACTATCCTAAACGCTGGTAAGTCAATTAGATATACCAGGTCAATTCTTTCAAATTGGCAAGGGCTGGGACTTAGAACAGTTGAGCAAGTTAAGCAGCATGAGGAGCAACGTCAAAAGCTGAAACAGTCACCTAAGCAAGCAGAACCTATTAGCCGTGAGGAATGGCTAAAAACACGAACAGAAGAAAACCCATTTTAGGAGGGTGAGCAATGGAAAATAAATTTGAGCAATATAACAACAGAAAAATTAGTGAAAAGGTATGTGAGGTTCACAAGGTCAATTATTGGCAAATATCAACACCTAAAAGAGGCAGTAAGGAACGAAGTATACAAGAGTTTTGTCCTGAATGCACAAAGGAACTAATAGAGAGACAGGATAGGGAGGGAGTAGATAATAGCTTGAATGCTGAGACCTACCTAAAAACCTATAATGTGCTCATGCGAGACAGTACGATCCCTAGAGAGCTTAAAGAGGCTAGCTTTGAGAATTTCATAGTTGAGACAGCCGAGGAAAAGCAACTACTGGAGTTTGCTAGAGTGCAAGTAGAGAAATACCTGGACGGCATGACAGGGAATACCCTATTTACAGGATCTACAGGCATAGGGAAAAGCCATTTGAGCGTAGCTATTGCTAAGGCTATAAACGAGGGTTACAAAGCCAAAGGAGAGCCTAAGAGCGTGCTATTTGTCAATCTAACAGAAATCCTTAGGCGAGTTAGAGAGAGTTTTAATTCTACTAGCCAAGAGGGCTACTACTCAAGAATGCTGAAAGAGGTTGATTACCTGGTACTTGATGATTTAGGTATAAAATCGGACAACGCTAGTAGTAAAGGTAAATCAGTCTGGGAAGAAGAGTTTATTTTTGATATTCTCAGCAATCGAGATAAAACCATTATTACTACAAATCTAAGCAGCTCAGAGATTGCTAGCTTGTATAGTGAACGAGTGGCCAGCCGTGTCAGAACTGGCTTAGAGGGTAACTTTTTCAAGTCATTCACTATCAAGGATAAGCGATATTCAATCAGTAGCTTAAAGGCTAAAGTCTCTCAAAATTGAGCAGGATTAAAAGGGTGAGAAATTGCAATGTAGTCTTTAATATGATAAAATACAGTTGGATTACCTAGATGATACCATCTAGTGCAAAGTACGGCAGGTAGCTCCTGCCTCGGTCACAGCTGTACAAAAATTGTGCAGCTGTTTTTAATTATACAAAAATAAAAAAGCCCCACGCTCTCAAACTTTGGCGAGTCTGAGCGTGAGGCTAGCAATTCCAAAAATGGAACTCAAAAAGCTCAAAAATGAGCTAAAGTACACTAAAAAGGGTAGTAAAAAGCATTGAATAGTTGAAAATATCGCTAATATCAACGCTTTATGGCTACAAGTACTACAATTAAACCAAATAAAAGAGGCTCAGAGCGTTCTAGGTTAATGAAAATCAAGAAAAAATGAAATGGAGGATCGTATGGATGATTTAGACAGGCTGCTGCAGCAAGGCTTTATTTTGTACCAGAAAAATGGTAAAATAGGCATAGAGGCTTCCCCGACTTTTGGGAGTGTGACCTTGCATTTTCAAGATGGGAGATTTTCCCATCTGGTGCGAAGTGAAACAAAGAAATAGAGTCTATCGGAACAACCGAGGGCACTGAATAAGCTATATGGCTTTTCGGTGTCCTTTTTGTTTTGGTGTTAGGAGTGGATATGATACAAAAATCCTTATGGATTGATACGAGCAGAAAAAACAGTTTTAAAAATGGAATACCGTAGCATGACGATACTTGTCAACGATTGAAAGAATTAGAAAGAGGAAAAAGAATGAACAAGAAAACAATTATTACTAAGATGTCAGCATTGAAAGGTGCTATTTCAAACTTATATGGAAAAATCGAAGAAATACAGAATAATCAATTTTTAAGTGCAGAGGGTAAAGAAAATGAACTTGAAACCCTTAAATTCAAATACGAGGCTTGGTATGCTGGTTATTATGACGATCTGAAGAAAATTGCAGACAACCTACTACCAGATAAAGAAGCTAAGAGAGCCGAAGCGGAAGTAAAAGCGTTGACTGATTCGGGTTACCAAGTAGCAGTGCAAAATGCCGTAAAACTTTTTGAAAGTGGCGCTTTGGCCGTATCCACTGGAAAAGCACTAATAGACCATTACAAAGACGATCGTACAACGTTAGAACTTTTCCGAAATGCTTTGGGAGGTATTTTTGGTAATGGCAACCCAAACAGTGCAGAGTTAGCGCAGTATATCCCAGCGGACAATAGCAATCGGACAAAAGACTTGTTGAATAAGTTTGCTAGAGCAGTCGATGAGCTGAATTATGAGAGATTGATGTCTGATCATGGATTTGTAATGCAGAGAGTTGAGGGAGCTATAACTTTCTTAGAATCTGATTATCTAGACGACAACATGGACGCAATACTTTAAGCAAGTGTATAAAGGGGAGCAATCCCCTTTTGTTAATTAAGTTAATGGCTTAGGATCACTCAGATAATTTGTAGTAGTGTGCAATTTACAAAACAAACAAATACTACATATTTGACGGTTTGAATGTTAAAAAAAGCTAGATATATCAAGGGTTTAAGTAAGCTGAGCGTTCCAAAAAGGGTGCAGTAAGCGTTCCAAAAAAAGGGTGAGATAAGGGTGAGGTTGAATATTTAAAAAAGGCTAAGATTAGGCTAAGGTCACATACTTCAAAATAGCAAGGTTTTAGCAAGGTACAGGGCTTTTTTTCTAGTGATAGAACCCTAAGATTACCCTAAGGTATAGCTACTTTTTTAGAACCATAGAATGGTAAGGTTTTGGTAAGGTATAGAAGTTTTTCAATGTAAAGGTTTTGTAAAGGTATCGAACTTTTCCAATGGTGAGGTTTTGGTGAGGTAGTGGCAAAAAATATGCCTGACAAATTGCAGGATTATGTGTGTTGAACTCCGAGCGAACTCCGAGAAAATAGCTCTTGAACAGAGAACGAACAGAAGATTATATAGCTTGAACCTCGAGCGAAGCCCGAGAAAGTGGGGTATATCCCCCTATCATTTATCAAGCAGATAAGAGCAATAATAACTCTCCTTAACTCCCTGAGAAATGACAAGCAGATAAGCGGAGTTTTTACCCCTCTTATTTTGGATTTGTTGCTTACAAAATGATAAGCAGATAAGCAAAGAAATAACTTGACTTAATTGCTTGCAGAATGACAAGGAGATAAGAGAGATAAAAACGTCTCTTAGTTGCTTATCAAATGGTACGTAGAATGGACTTGAACCTAGAGCGAACATAGAGAAAACGAAAAAAGCCAGCACAGGGCTGACTCCTTTGTGATATATCCGATAAAAATATTATATCATAGAGGAGGCCGAGGCATGACACCAGAGCAGGTAAAAGAAAAACTAGAGGGCGTTAAGTGGATAAACAAGGAGATCAAAGGCTTATATTTGGAATTGGAAGCCCTGGAAGGTGGTATTATCAAAAAGCCAACACTAAGCCATAGCAGGGTGCAGACGAGCAGAGAGAATAAGGCAGAAAACAACCTTATAAGTGTTCTGAAGCTAAAAGAGGATACGCTCCAGAGGATTGAGCGACTTACTGAAGAGAGAATGGAAATATCTAGGCTGATCGATAAGCTGGCCAATCCGTTTGAGCGTTCTGTTCTAAGGCTTTTTTACTTGAATGATCTCGATGTTTGGGGAGTTGCTGAGGAAATAGGTAAATCTAAAGCTTCGATATATCGGGCAAAGAAGGCAGCTATAGAACACTTGGCAGGTATGGTAAATGGGGATTGATTTAACCTTGCCACAGAGACTAGTGTGTATAGGGAGCTCTAGGCTTCATATTTACCCCTATTTCGCTTTGTTTTGGACTGGATGACTAAAACAACCATGGATAAACTAAAAGCCCTTAGAAACGAATCTGGGGGTTTTTGTGAGATAAAAAAAGAAGCATGACTCTCCCACAGCTCTAAGGCTTTTTGGGCGGGAAAACCATGCTTCTTTCTTGACTTAATTATACATCTTCTTGATTTTAAAATCAAATAAAGGTGACCCACCGCCTCCACAGCAAGCTGCTTCATGGACGTTAGACCACCTTTACCTTAACTTAATTATAACTCAAAAAAATTTCTAGTACAAGTATAATCCGAGGTTAGAAATTATAAAAAAAGGAGAGCACACACCCCCCACAGCCGAAGCCTTTAATGTAGGAGGTAGTAGCTCTCATTACTTAGATTATAACCTAAAAAACTAACTGACGCAAGAATTAAGGGTATACCCTTTTGGGTAGTCGAAACAGTAAAAGGAACTGACTTAGGCGCCGACCTAAAATAGGTCATTGGGTGCCAAACCAGTTCCTTTCTTAATTCAATTATAACTCATTTTGACTTAAAAAACAAATAGAGGTGTCCCACCTCCTACTGCAGAATGAACTGTTTCAAGGGGAGATGGAAAACCTCTATTCGTTAATTTAATTATAGCCTAAAAAACTTTTAAATACAAGGATATTGTAAAAGCATAGAATGTTAAAAGAAAATAATAGGGAGGTCAAAGCTTACCATTTACAGAATAAAAAAAGCTGATATAGAAAACATTGCTAAGACTATAAAAGTTTTTAAAAAAATTTTAACACAATATGTAGTTTTTTTATGAAATATTATATGAAACTGTATGATTTTTGCTATATATTGTGTTTTTGCCTAAAATTAGCTGTTTGACAAGGAAATTGATTTACGATAGAATGTTATTAAAAAAGATGGAGGTGTTAATATGGCTACAACTAGTTTTACAAAGAACTTTTGTGTATCAGCAGAAAAGTCTGCAGAGTTTGTAACTCATATGACTAGAAATACTAGACAAGTTTTACCAAAAGGATTTAATTCTAAATATGAGCACCCAAATCACCATCAGGAAGCGTTGAAAAGGATTTTTGGTAAGTGAAAGAGTATATCATATTTTCTTTAGGAGATTTAATAAAAGGTGGCTATACCGAAGAGGATTTGTCACCTTTTTTCAATGATTTTACCTGTGAACGAGAAAAAGATCTTGAAATGTTTTTGAGAAATAAAGCTATCACATATGACAATAGCAATTTGGGGAAAACAAGTTTAATTATTGATAAAAGTAGATTTGAAGACGGAAAGCTGGATATTATGGCTTTTTTTACAATTGGTCAAACCTCAGTTGATATTGGTGAGCTATCAAAAAACAAGAAAAAGAAACTTCTTGGTTCAGTACCTGGCAGAGACAAATTATTATCTTATCAAGCATACTTAATAGGTCAATTGGGAAGGTCGGATAAGTATACAACGGATGATATTAGCGGGGAAGCGATATTAAATGAGTGCTATGCAGAAATAAGAAAAGTTCAAAGGGTGGTCGGAGGACGTCTATTATTATTAGAATGTCGTGAACACATGTATGGGAAGTTTTACCAAAAAAAAGGGTTTGAAAAACTTACTGAATCTTCTGATGAACAAGGATTATATACACTCTACAGACGTCTAAAATTTGATGATTAAAAAGGCAACCGCTAGGTTGCCTTTTTACTTGCTTACTGAACTCATCAATTTAAGTCCCCTTTTTGTTACCCTTTATGTTTTCTCAGCTTATTTAAATTTAATAGTTTTTGAGAAAATCAAGTTAGATTTAGAGCAGGCTTAGGCCTACTTTTCTCTATCTAAATCTAGTAAGATAACAAAATGCTTTAATTTTAAGAAATATCTTACAGAAAGCCTACAACAGTGGGCTTTTTGTTTTGTCTTAAAAGGTTGATTTCTGGGTTTGTTCAGTTATAAACTTTTTAGTGAAGTTTCGTAGAATGAGACGGCATTTTTTGTGTTCTCTTTTGAGAGGTGACTGTATATATCCATAGTCATAGATAATTGAGAATGTCCTAAACGATGCTGGAGATCCTTGTAAGGTATTCCAGAGTTAAGCAAGAGACTAGCGTGAATATGGCGAAAACCATGAAAACCAATGTTAGGAACGTTAGCACGTTTAAAGTGAGTTCTTAACCTGGTTTGTAGAGTTCGATTATTGGGGTACTCATTTATGAAGTCAGAAAAGACTACAGTTTCAGAGCGCCCAAGTTGCCAAGCTTCTTGTACTTGTCTATGTTTGTACTGCTTCAGCATACTAACAGTCGCTTGATCTATATCTAAATCCCGATAGCTTGCTTTTGATTTTGGGCTATTGATTTGCCCTAGATGGTTTAGTGTCTTTGTAATGCTAATGGTTGCATTCTCTAGGTCGATATCAGCAGAGCCTCATTGATACGATAATCGATTTCTATATACCAAAAATACCTATCGAGTAACTATAAGGTCAGCGCGAATCAAATACTTTCGCTTTATTCTTATGGTAAGTTGAATTAATAAAATAATTATGATATTCTTTTTCTATAAGGAAAAAATTAAAATGATTTTAAGATAGTTTATTTAGAAAATTAGTCAAAATTTTTTCTAATTTATTTGGAAATCATTAACAAGGGGGATATTATGGCTGAAAGAATAATACATCAAGCTGATCTTCGAGCTATCGAGAACAACTTGCGCTCTATCCATGAAGGATTACAAACAATTGATGCTAGAGTTGATGTAGCAAACGAAAATCTTCAAATCGTGTACGATGAAATTGGTAGTTTAGCACAAGAATTTCATGAATTTGTGAATATCCAACAAAAAGCTAATAGATTAGGACAAGCTGAAACTCGACTGGTAAAAATACGTCAGGAAATTGAGAAGAAATACGGACATTATGATATTGTTCGTCGTACTACCACAGGGATTTTACAAGCTGATGATTTAGGAATTGTCAAAAAAGAAACAATCAGCACTGCAACAGAAGAACTAATGATATCAACTCCAGGCTACTGGCTTGCTCCATGCTTGGTTGCATTAGCAGCATGGATAAATAATCAACCCGAGTTAGCTGAAAAAGCAGTCAAGGAAGGGATTAAACGAAACGATGAAAAAACCTCCCTTTTCTTTGCCTTAATTTGTAGAAGAGCTAACAGAAAGAACGCATGCCTTAAGTGGACTCAACGTTATCTAGCTAATCAAGATGAAGAAAATCTCGACAGAAATTCTATAATTATCTTAGATGCTTTTGCGAGTGGACTCTTGGGAGCTGATACCGAAGGAGTCATCTCACGTCAAATGAATGAATGGCTCAGTCGACTTGAAGAAAAACCTGGTTTTACTGAACAGCAAACAGAACAATGGTCCGAAGCCATTAACTTAAAAAGAAGAGAACTAGATGAAGATTTATACCCTAACCTAAGAAAATATAGTAATAGTTGGCCTGTTCTAGAGGATATTTTAGAAGGTGCTCATCTCCATGAACAAATATTAAACTATCTAACTGATATTTTTGAGAAAAAAGGGTCTACAGAAAGCGTCAAAGAACAATTAGATGATATTTTAGACACACTTGTGACTGATTTTGATAACGAGGAACTAGCTCTTCGAAAACAAGAAAAATTCGAGCAGTTTGTGGTTGACTTTGGAGGAGATGACAACCGTGCTCATCAAAACATGGATATTGAGGTGACTGCATTTGAAACCCATAAAGACTTCACCCAGTTGCTTACCGATGCAGCAATGAAACCCGAATCTTCTCACTCAAGTATATCAACCCAAAAATTTGCATTGGCTCTTTCTCGTGATTGGGTAACAAACGCTTATAATGACGTTACTGCAAAAAATCGCATGAAGATTCCTTACGAAATTGAAATTAATGTGGATACTTTTAATGATAAATCAACAGATGGCCAAAACGAAAACGAGTTGATTGAAAAATTCAATTCTCAGATTGACTCTGAAAAAGAACAAACTTTGTCAAACTACTTCCCAAGTTTATTCGATAAATTCCTTTTGTATGGTGGTATAGCTATCGGAGTAATCGGTTTAATGATGATTTTTGGGAATATTTTCTTAGGTTTAATAGCTATTATAGCAGGGATTGTTATGGTTCTTAAACATAAATCTAATATTGAAAACATTGAAACGAATCGCAAGAAAATTGAAGAACAATACGAGAATAAAAGAGTGAATGGTGAACAAATTATAAGAGCTACTCTAGCTGAAATTGTAGACTTTAGAATTGAATTCGCAGAGAAAGATGCTGAAAGCACTAAAGTTCTTGATTTCCTCGAACAAATAAGACCTGAACAATATGTAAACAAGTTGGCATCATCTAATAGAAAGATTAAAATTTGAGGAGGTAATTGACATGGATGAAAAATATAAAGCCGATAGTAAGCTATCATCTAATAACACCACTCCATTTAAGAGCATTAATACCGAAGAAGATATCACTGAAGAACCTATGAGCGTGTTTGCTGAGGGACTCCCTTCATGGGATATTGTGCCCCCACAATTGCTAGTCAGAAGGAAACGGCAAAAATAATGAATAAACCACAAACATATGCAGAATGGGTAAATGTCTTAGCTATTTTTAAAAACAAAGATGATGATGAAACAGTTTTAAAAATGATGAAATCTGGAACTATCGAATGGCAATACGGTGTGGCAGAACGTTTCTCTACAAAGTTAATTGACGCTGTTAATTACCGTATGAATGTAGCTTCAGATAAGTTTCAAAATGATTTACTAAAATCCCAAGGATACGAGGGAGCTATTATTCAAGCAATTCTTTCTTTGAGAAAAGAAATGACGTTCTTAGCTGAAGCAATCAATCTTCCTGTAATTCCGGATAAAGAGCGACAACACTACCTAAATCTCGTTATAGAACAAGCTAATAGCATGCAAAAATCTTTAGAAGAATCTGCAAAACAGGACCGAAGCGGGAAAATGTCAAGTATTATTAGAAATCATAAAATTAATTCTTTTTTAAATAAAGGTGAACAGTAAATGAGCGATATAGTAAAAAGCAAAGAACTTCTTACAAGATATTCACTTGCAAGAATTCCTTTTATTGCTATCAATACCATTGAGCCAAGTAGAACATTAGATATGTTAAAGGAAATATCTGAAGAATTACAACTTCCGTTCAACGTACATACTCTCGCCAAAGGTGTGTATGATCTTAGTTCTGGTAAAAATGTTAACGATGATAAATCTGTTTATGGTGCAATAGATTACATGACGGACCAAATGCAAAAAAAACAATACCAAACTATTGTACTGACAGAAGTTCCAGATCTTAGTAATGAAAATAGCGATTCTAAACAAGTCTTAGCACTGGTCAATCTAGCCAATGAAACTGGGGGCGTTGTAATAGTTTTTACTAATACCTCTATTTGGAATCAACTTCAACGGCAAGGTATGACAGTAAAAATTGATTTACCTAACGAAGAGGAAATGTACTCAATAATTCAAGAATACATTGACGACTATCGAAATGATATCCAGATTGAATGGGACAACTCCGATATTCGAGAAGCTGCTGCAGCTCTCAATGGGGTAACTAGAATCGAGGCAGAGAACGTTATTGCTGCTTTGATTGCAAATAAGTGCATAAGAAAATCTGATTTAGATGAGATAAGATTTGCAAAAGATCGCCTATTCTCTGATATCTCTGGCCTAGAAAAAATAGTTGTAGATGATTCTGTAAAGGATGTCGGAGGACTTGAAGGATTAAGGAAGTGGCTTAATGAAAAGAAAGAACTGCTAACCCCCGAAAAGAAAGATATGTTACGTGAGAAAGGCTTGCAACCACCTAGAGGAATACTCCTAGTAGGTGTCCCTGGATGCGGTAAATCTTTATCAGCTAAATCAATTTCCGCTAACTGGAAACTTCCATTATATCGTTTAGATTTTGCAACGGTTCAAGGAAGTTATGTAGGTCAGTCTGAACAGCAACTCAAAGATGCTCTAACTACCGCTGAGAATGTATCTCCGTGTATTTTATGGATTGATGAAATAGAAAAAGGGCTATCAGGAGCTACTGGTGGCGCTAATGATGGTGGTGTATCTACTCGTATGGTTGGTCAATTCTTATTCTGGATGCAAGAATGCAAAAAACAAGTTTTTGTAGTGGCAACAGCTAATGATGTGTCTATGCTTCCATCAGAACTTCTCCGTCGAGGAAGATTTGATGAGTTATTCTTTGTTGATTTACCTACTGCAGATGAGCGCAAAGAAATACTTGCTTTGTATTTTAAAAAATACTTAAGTCTAGAATTTGAAGGAGATTTTGCTGATAATATCATTCAAATAAGTGATGGTTTCACTGGTGCTGATTTAGAATCGACAGTTAGAGATTTAGCTTACCGAGCTATCGCTAATAACAATTTTATTCTCAATGAAGAGAATATCATGACTGCTTTCAATAACGTAGTCCCACTCTCTCAAACTAGCCCAGAAAAAATTGAGGCTATTAGAGATTGGGGGAAAGAAAGAGCTGTTCCTGCATCTGGAAAACCAATCGGTGGAGAGGGACTTGTTCATAAACAAAGTGGACCTAAAACAAGAAAAGTACTTGTTTAATAAGTTCATTATTTGGACACGGTAACTGTAATCTCAGTTTCGTGTCTATTTTTATAATTCTCTAAATGAAGATCTTTTTTGAGAGTACCATTAAAAGGAATCTTGAATTGCAACATATAACTTATAACACAATTAGGAGAAAAATAGATGCCTAGACCAATGTTAAATCCATACCAATCCCAAAAACAAACACAAGCAAGCCATATCATGACTTCTAACTTAAAACAACCACAGATAGATAAATTGAGTTTAGATAGGCTTCTAAGAAAATCACGGTCTAAAGAATATATAGATGCTATTCATCAACTAGATGCAGGAGGACATGTTCATAATAAAAAGGAAGTAAATGAAATTATTAATACAATTAAGTCAGAATTCCCAGATGTGGATATTAATGGAGTTCTCCTAGGTTTTGTAGCAAAATGTTATTTAGGAGCACCTTATGAAGCGCACACCCTAGACTTAGTTGGAGAAATCATTGAGCATTATAAACGAGGAGAGACATTACCTGGTGGACTCGATAAAGCTAAAAGCATTGCTTTACATGGAGGATATGATTTTATCGAAGTTTATACAGATTGTTGTCGAGCAATTAGCTCAAATGGTTCCGTATCAGTTATAAAAGATTAATTATGTATAGAGCAGTAACATATGGCATACAGAGAATTTCATAAATAATTGGTAATTAACCTAAAAGGATACTGTTAGGTAACAGGAAAAATTCATCTCGATGTTAAAACGACTACTGTATTATCTTTGTAATATAGTAAAATTATCAGGAATCGCTTGGAATAATTAATTTGTTTTTCTCTATATAATAACAAGAATTAGTGGCATGAAAGTATAGCTATATAGTAGGACACAAAATATCTATTACCAACGCGCTACTTAGCCAGTGGGGGGCGACATTCGGCGGTTCAGCCTATTCTCTTTTATAACTCAGAATTTGAGAACCATTTTGTCTCAGATTCTTTTGTTAATGGTTATGGGCAAGCCAGGCGGAATACTTTTTCCCAAGCCAGAGAGCAAAGAGGAGATTGATGACGACGATGCCTGAACCGACCAGTGAAAATAGGAAAAATTCGCTAGTCGAAACCTGCCACAAATGCACGATGTCTGTAATAAAATAAGCACTGACAGGAAAACAAAGGATAGAAGTGATGAGAGCAGGGATATACTTACGGAGAAGAATTGATTGTCCAATATGGAGCAAGAGATGAAGCGCAAAGGCTACAAATCCCCCTAACCAAACTAGTTCGAGTGTTCTAGATTGACTAAAATACGCTAATAAAGTGATGGATAAGACAAGGATGAATTCCTCAAAAACAGCGAGGGCAAATCCCTCTGTTGTAATTCCTTTGTGGATCTTGAGAATAGTTGGAGCCTTTTGGGCCAGCAAGGTTTCGTTGAAATGAATCCAAGGGACAAGACCGATAATTTCTTCCATATCGTGAAAGATAAAAAGTAGAGGAAACATCCAAAGATAAAATGCCATAAATCTCTCCGGAAAAGTTATAGATAGCTAACCAATAAAGCAAAAAACGCCAGTAAGGCGTTTTGAGCTAGGTGTGCTTATTTCACTTCTGTAAACACAACGTGTTTGCGAAGTTTTGGTGAGTATTTCTTCAATTGAAGACGGTCTGGAGTGTTACGTTTGTTTTTAGAAGTAAGGTACAAGCGTTCACCAGATTCTTTGTGTTCAAGTGTAATATTTACGCGCATGGTATCTCCCTTCTATTATTCAGCTGATGCAGCTTTAGCGATTTTACGTCCTTTGTAGTATCCTTTAAGTGATACACGGTGAGAACGTGAGTAATCTCCAGTAGTTTCGTCAAAGTTTACAGATGGAGCTGTTACTTTGTAGTGTGTACGACGTTTGTTTTTCTTCGCTTTTGAAGTGCGACGTGCAGGTACTGCCATTTTGATTTCTCCTTTAGGTATTTAAATTCGATTCAATCTACTGATTTTCATCAACCATATTAGAATAACACATTTTTTTTGTAAAGTAAAGTTACTTGACAAAAAAAGATGAAAAAATTAGGAGCTAGTAATCGAAATTTTCTGAAAATTCAAGAATTTTCTTCTGTTCATTGCCTTTAAAATGTGCTATAATAGTAAAAACTGAAACGGGAGGGAACAAATGACTGAATTAGATAAACGTCACCGCAGTAGCATTTATGACAGCATGGTTAAATCACCAAACCGTGCCATGCTTCGTGCGACTGGTATGACAGATAAGGACTTTGAAACACCGATTGTGGGAGTGATTTCGACTTGGGCGGAAAATACACCATGTAACATTCACTTGCATGATTTTGGGAAATTGGCGAAAGAAGGTGTCAAATCTGCAGGTGCTTGGCCTGTGCAGTTTGGAACTATTACTGTAGCGGACGGAATTGCCATGGGAACGCCTGGTATGCGCTTCTCTTTGACATCTCGTGATATCATCGCGGACTCCATCGAGGCGGCTATGGGTGGTCACAATGTGGATGCCTTTGTTGCTATCGGTGGCTGTGATAAGAACATGCCTGGTTCTATGATTGCCATTGCTAATATGGATATTCCAGCTATTTTCGCTTATGGTGGAACCATTGCACCCGGAAATCTTGATGGCAAAGACATTGACTTGGTTTCGGTATTTGAAGGAATCGGAAAATGGAACCACGGTGATATGACAGCTGAGGACGTGAAGCGTCTCGAATGTAATGCCTGCCCGGGCCCTGGTGGCTGTGGTGGTATGTATACAGCTAATACCATGGCGACTGCTATTGAAGTTCTAGGTATGAGTTTGCCAGGATCTTCATCTCACCCAGCTGAATCAGCTGACAAGAAAGAAGACATCGAAGCAGCAGGACGTGCTGTTGTTAAGATGCTGGAACTTGGTCTCAAACCATCAGATATCTTGACTCGTGAAGCCTTTGAAGATGCTATTACTGTGACTATGGCTCTCGGTGGTTCTACAAATGCCACTCTTCACTTGCTTGCCATTGCCCATGCTGCCAATGTTGACTTGTCACTTGAGGACTTCAATACGATCCAAGAACGTGTGCCTCACTTGGCCGACTTGAAACCATCTGGTCAGTATGTCTTCCAAGACCTCTACGAAGTTGGGGGTGTGCCAGCGGTTATGAAGTACTTGCTGGCAAATGGTTTCCTTCACGGAGACCGTATCACATGTACTGGTAAGACAGTTGCTGAAAACTTGGCTGACTTTGCAGACCTTACACCAGGTCAAAAAGTCATCATGCCGCTTGAAAATCCAAAACGTGCAGACGGTCCGCTTATCATCTTGAACGGGAACCTTGCCCCTGACGGTGCGGTTGCTAAAGTATCAGGTGTGAAAGTGCGTCGCCACGTTGGACCAGCTAAGGTCTTTGACTCAGAAGAAGATGCTATCCAGGCTGTTCTGACAGATGAAATCGTTGATGGCGATGTAGTCGTTGTTCGTTTCGTGGGACCTAAGGGTGGTCCTGGTATGCCTGAGATGCTGTCGCTTTCATCCATGATCGTTGGTAAAGGCCAAGGAGACAAGGTTGCTCTCTTGACGGATGGCCGTTTCTCTGGTGGTACTTATGGTCTGGTTGTTGGACATATCGCTCCTGAAGCTCAGGATGGTGGACCGATTGCCTACCTTCGTACAGGTGACATCGTTACGGTTGACCAAGATACCAAAGAAATTTCCATGGAAGTATCCGAAGAAGAACTTGAAAAACGCAAGGCAGAAACAACCTTGCCACCACTTTACAGCCGTGGTGTCCTTGGTAAATATGCTCACATCGTATCATCCGCTTCTCGTGGAGCCGTGACAGACTTCTGGAATATGGACAAGTCAGGTAAAAAATAAACTTATACTCTTCGAAAATCAAATTCAAACCACGTCAACGTCGCCTTGCCGTAGGTATGGTTACTGACTTCGTCAGTTCTATCCACAACCTCAAAACACTGTTTTGAGCAACCTGCGGCTAGTTTCCTAGTTTGCTCTTTGATTTTCATTGAGTATCAAAAAGCAAGCCAACTTCGGCTTGCTTCTTTTTATCTTCAAAAGTAATTTGCCTGTTTAACGAGGTGGCAGTCCAAGGGCTATACGCCCATAACGACTGATTCGTGTGATCTTCCAGGCAGGAGACCAGGTAACTTCAACCTTGACATCTTCGATACCCTCGATTTGTTTCAGACCTGCGACGATTTCGATAGGCAAGCTTTCGGCACAATCGCAGGCAGTATCAGTGAAAGTCATGACAACCTTACAGAGACCCGTTTCGTCCAGATTGATTTCATAAATCAACCCTAGATTGTAAACATCCAATTCCACATCTGTATCAAAAACCTTCTCTAGTTTTTCGATAATTTGGTCTTGTAAGGCCAAAGCGCGGTCATTGATTTTGATATCGTCTCTCATTACAGTCCCTCCACGTGATAAATATCCTCTATTTTCTCATAATTCTGACAATTTGGCAAGTTTTTGATGAATTTTCTGAAAAGACTCTCTTGAGATTTTCTACTCTCACTGTTTTAATCCCTCTATTTATGGTAAAATAAGACTATTAAGTTTAAAGAGGATTCCCTATGAAATTACAAAAACCAAAAGGAACGCAGGATATTTTACCTGCTGAGTCTGCCAAGTGGCAGTACGTTGAGGGCTTTGCCCGTGAAATTTTTAAGCGCTATAATTACGCAGAAGTGCGCACGCCTATTTTTGAGCATTACGAGGTCATCAGCCGCTCTGTCGGTGACACAACCGATATCGTAACCAAGGAAATGTACGATTTTTATGACAAGGGTGACCGACACATCACTCTCCGTCCAGAAGGAACTGCGCCCGTTGTCCGTTCCTATGTGGAAAATAAACTCTTCGCCCCAGAAGTGCAAAAGCCAAGTAAGTTCTATTACATGGGCCCTATGTTCCGTTATGAGCGTCCACAGGCAGGTCGTTTGCGTCAGTTCCACCAGATTGGTGTCGAGTGTTTTGGCTCTAGCAATCCAGCTACCGATGTGGAAACTATCGCGATGGCAGCTTATTTCTTGAAAGAAATCGGCATCCAAGGTGTGAAATTGCACCTTAACACTCTGGGAAATCCTGAGAGCCGTGCGGCTTATCGTCAAGCCTTGATCGACTATTTAACACCGCTCAAGGAGACCTTGTCGAAGGATAGCCAACGTCGTTTGGAGGAAAATCCTCTCCGTGTCTTGGACTCTAAGGAAAAAGAAGACAAGGTGGCAGTAGAAAATGCACCGTCTATCTTGGATTTCCTTGATGAAGAAAGCCAAGCTCATTTTGATGCTGTCCGTCAGATGTTGGAAAATCTTGGAGTAGACTATATCATCGATACCAATATGGTACGTGGTCTGGACTACTACAACCACACTATTTTCGAGTTTATCACTGAGATCGAGGGTAATGACTTGACAGTCTGTGCGGGTGGTCGCTACGATGGCTTGGTTGCCTACTTTGGAGGCCCAGAAACTGCTGGATTTGGTTTTGGACTTGGTGTAGAGCGCCTGCTTCTCATCCTTGAAAAGCAAGGTGTGGCACTGCCGATTGAAAATGCCCTTGATGTTTATATTGCCGTCTTGGGAGAAGGGGCAAATGTCAAGGCATTGGAGTTGGTACAAGCCCTTCGCCAACAAGGTTTCAAAGCAGAGCGTGATTACCTCAACCGTAAACTCAAAGCTCAGTTCAAGTCAGCCGATGTCTTTGCGGCTAAGACTCTCATTACTCTAGGTGAAAGTGAAGTCGAAAGCGGACAAGTGACGGTTAAGAACAACCAAACTCGAGAAGAAGTGGAAGTTACGCTTGATGCTATCAGCCAAAACTTCTCAGAAATCTTTGAAAAACTAGGATTTTAATGACAGATAAACTGGTCAGGAACTTATTCCTAACCCACTTTTTCTAGGATTAACATTGCTCTTGCTTACTCAAAAATATCTTTATAAAACCATTACTATTGTTTCCATTTTTGCAAGAGGAATTCGCTTATTAGCCTTTTTAGCTGCGACGGTGTTCTACATGTTTATCAAAATGATATAAATAACAATGGTAAGACTTCATTTCAAATAGGAGGCCCATATGAAATTACTTAAAAAATGTGGCTGGTTTCTTCTAGCTGTTCTATCCTTTTTCTTTGGCTATGGTCTGGTTCAGAGTATGGCTCTCTCAGCTCTTGAACTAGGGGCTTCGATCTATGGAGTTTTACCACTTTATATCGCCCTGTCAGGGGCCTATGTTTATGGAGTTTACAGATGGTATCAGACACAAAAGGTTAGCATCCAGACGACTGCATTTAATCGTTATATCTGGTTGCCTACTCTGGTTTTGCTAGTGGCGATTACAGCTCAGTTCTTTTTGCCAGAAGATCCGTCAGTCAATCAACAAATCGTATCTCAACTGACAGTGGCACAGCCTGTCTTTGGTTTCTTTTTGGTGGTGGTCTTTGCTCCTCTGACGGAAGAACTCATCTTTAGAGGAATGCTGGCGCGCTATCTCTTTCCTAAGCAGGACAATAGCAAACAGACAGCTCTGTTTCTTCTTGTATCGAGTGTGCTTTTTGCCTTGATTCATTTCCCAGGGACTTTGCAACAGTTTTTCGTCTACGCTAGTCTTGGTTTTAGTTTAGGGTTGGCTTATATCAATAGAAAAGGTCTTCTTTACAGTATTTCTTTACACGCTTTGAATAATTTAGTCGGCTTTTTGATGATACTCATGCTATAATAGAGTCAGGAGGTCACATGAAACGAGTAATTTTATTAGCAGTGATACAGGCAGTCGTTCTTTTCTTTATCATTGGGGGACTTGCCTATGCCTTTAAAGGCGATTTCTTTTACAACTATCTAGCAGTTGTCTTTGCACCTATTGCAGGTGTCTTGCGTTTTGCTTCGGCTTATGCGACGGAGATTGTTCTACCTAAAAAGGCAGCCGAGATTGCTGAAAAGCGTAAAAAAGGTTAGGAATCATAATCAGAGAATCTGATGACGTTTTCATCGGATTTTTTGTCTGTTCGTTTTGATTTCTAAAGACAATCAAACTTTTCTGCTGATTTTCATGAAGTGCCTGCTCTTTTATGGTAAAATAGTAACAGAATAAAAGAGGAGAGAAAACATGAAACGTAGTATGTATGCTGGTCGTGTTCGTGAGGAACATATCGGACAAGAAATTATCTTGAAAGGCTGGGTTTCCCGTCGTCGTGATTTGGGCGGATTGATCTTTATCGACCTTCGTGACCGTGAAGGTATCATGCAGTTGGTTATCAACCCTGAAAAGGTATCTGCAGAGGTTATGGCAACAGCTGAAAGCCTTCGTAGCGAATTTGTCATCGAGGTGACTGGACAAGTCGCTGCGCGTGAGCAAGCTAATGATAAGTTGCCGACTGGTGCGGTTGAGTTGAACGTGACAGCTTTGACGGTGCTTAATACAGCCAAAACAACGCCTTTTGAGATTAAGGATGGGATTGAGGCCAATGACGATACACGTTTGCGTTACCGTTACCTTGACCTTCGTCGTCCAGAAATGCTAGAAAACCTTAAGCTTCGTGCCAAGGTGACCCACTCTATCCGTAACTACTTGGATGAGTTGGAGTTTATCGATGTGGAGACACCATTCCTTTCTAAGTCAACGCCAGAAGGGGCGCGTGACTATTTGGTGCCATCTCGTGTCAATAAAGGGCATTTCTACGCTCTTCCTCAAAGTCCACAAATCACTAAGCAACTCTTGATGAATGCTGGTTTTGACCGTTACTACCAAATCGTCAAATGTTTCCGTGACGAGGACTTGCGTGGTGACCGTCAGCCTGAGTTTACTCAGGTCGACTTGGAAACGTCTTTCCTAACTGAGCAAGAAATCCAAGATATCATAGAAGGCTTGATTGCGCGCGTGATGAAAGAAACAAAAGGCATCGACGTGACGCTTCCATTTCCTCGTATGAAGTATGATGACGCGATGGCTCTTTACGGTTCTGACAAACCTGATACCCGTTTTGACATGTTGCTTCAGAACTTGACAGAAGTTGTCAAGGGTGTTGATTTTAAAGTCTTCTCAGAAGCACCTGCTGTTAAAGCCATTGTGGTCAAAGGCGCTGCAGATAACTACTCACGTAAAGACATTGACAAGATGACTGAAGTAGCCAAACAGTATGGTGCCAAAGGTCTTGCTTGGGTCAAGGTGGTTGAGGGAGAATTAAACGGACCAGTTGCCAAGTTCTTGACTGGTATCCAAGCAGAATTGACTGCAGCACTTGGTCTTGAAGATAAGGATTTGGTTCTCTTTGTGGCGGATACGCTTGAAGTAGCCAATGCAACCCTTGGTACCCTTCGTGGACGTATTGCCAAAGAGCTTAGCTTGATTGATAACGATAAATTCAACTTCCTTTGGGTGGTTGATTGGCCAATGTTTGAATGGTCTGAAGAAGAAGGTCGCTACATGAGCGCCCACCATCCATTTACCCTTCCACAGGAAGAAACAGCTCACGAATTAGAAGGTGATTTGGCTAAGGTTCGTGCGATTGCTTACGATATCGTCTTGAACGGCTATGAGCTTGGTGGCGGTAGCCTTCGTATCAACCAAAAAAATCTTCAAGAACGCATGTTTAAGGCTCTTGGTTTCTCAGCTGAAGAAGCCAATGACCAGTTCGGTTTCCTTCTTGAAGCCATGGACTATGGTTTCCCACCACACGGTGGTTTGGCGATCGGTCTTGACCGTTTTGTGATGCTCTTAGCAGGAGAAGAAAATATCCGTGAAGTCATTGCCTTTCCTAAGAACAACAAGGCAACTGACCCAATGACACAAGCTCCATCAACAGTCGCTCTCAAACAACTAGAGGAACTCAGCTTACAAGTAGAAGAAGATGAAACAAGCAAAACAAATTAAGCGGTGGCGCTATTATCTGCGCCGCTTTGCTTATCAGATAAAAATCTTACGAGTTTTACAAAGTATCTCTCGGGAAAAATATGATGAGAAAGTATCGGCTTCTCTGGTTTATGGCTTTTTGTCAGCAGTAGCAGTCAATTTCTTTTTTCAACCAGGGCACGTTTACTCCAGTGGCGCGACAGGTCTGGCACAGATTATCTCTGCCTTGAGTAATCACTGGTTTGGTTTTTACATTCCGATATCGCTAACCTTTTATGCTATCAATTTTCCGTTGATGATTTTGGCTTGGTATCAGATTGGGCATAAGTTTACAATCTTTACCTTTATCACAGTATCCATGAGTTCCCTCTTTATCCAGCTTGTGCCAGTTGTGACCTTGACAGAGGATCCTATCATCAATGCCCTTTTTGGGGGTGTTGTCATGGGCTTGGGGATTGGTTTTGCGCTCCGTAACAATATTTCTAGCGGAGGTACAGATATCGTCAGTCTGACCATTCGAAAGAAAACAGGTAAGAATGTCGGTAGTATTTCTTTCTTGGTAAATGGAACCATCATGCTGATAGCAGGTTTGACCTTTGGTTGGAAATACGCTCTCTACTCCATGATTACCATCTTTGTCTCCAGTCGTGTGACAGACGCGGTCTTTACCAAGCAAAAACGCATGCAGGCCATGATTGTGACCAATAATCCTGATAAAGTAATTGCAAAAATCCATAAAAAATTGCACCGCGGAGCAACTATGATCCACGATGCAGAAGGAACCTATAATCATGAGAGAAAAGCAGTCTTGATTACGGTTATCACACGAGCAGAGTTTAATGATTTTAAACACATCATGAAACAGGTCGATCCGACAGCCTTTGTCTCTGTATCTGAGAATGTCCACATCCTAGGACGATTCGTAGAAACAGACAATTAATAATACTCAAAAGACCAGTCGCAAGGCTGGTCTTTATTTTTCGATAATTTTGTGGGCAATCAACTGGCGGTAACAGATTTGTCTGTTGTTTTTTGCGTCATTGATGATCTGGAGAATGGTTTCAAAGGAAACGCGCCCAAGTTCCAGGCTATTGATATCGACATAAGCTACGAGGTCAAGTCGAGGATTGACAGAATCGAAACTCAAGACAGGAACCGTTAACTGATGCTTACTGATGTAGTCACAAACTCCTTCTGCTAGGAGACTGTCAGTTGTGATGATAGCGTCAATCTGCGGATCGTGATTGAACAGGAGTTCACTGAACTGATAACCTTTTTCTTCTAGAAATTCGGTCGCAAAGTAGGTTAAGTTGGTATCAATCGGAAGTTGGTGTTGTTTGAGTGCGGACTCATAGCCAGTTAGACGATCTTGCGTTACGAAGAGTCGCTTTGTACCCCCGATAAAGGCAATTCGTTTGCATCCTTTTTTGATGAAATACTCTGTCGCATCAAAGCCAGCTTGTACATTGTCATTATCAACAAGAGGGATAAAGGGTGAAGTTGATTTTCCGAGAATGAGGAAAGGGAATTGCTCATCAGCTACTAGCTTGACCAGAGGGTCTTCTTCCTCGGCGTAGAGGAAAATCAAACCGTCAACACGCTTGCCATAAACCATCTGAGAAATCGCATTGAGACGTTCTTTCTCATCTTTCCCCGTTGCAATCTGAATAGCGTAGTGGTTTTCAGACGCGACTTGGGCGATACCTCGAAGGACAGATGGGAAGAAAGGATTTTGGTAAAAGGCATCCGAGTCGTCAGGGAGCACCAGACCGATAACCTGAGTATAGCTACTTACCAAGCTACGAGCATTGAGATTGGGATGGTAGTTGAGTTCCTTCATAGCCTTGCGAACTCGTTTTTTGGTTTCATCACTAATCGTTGATTTGTTTTGAATAACACGGGTTACGGTTGAAGGTGAGACACCTGCAGCCTTGGCCACATCTTTAATCGTAACGGGCATAAAAATCTCCTATTTATGATAATCTGGATCGCGGTAATGTGTTTTATAAAAGATGGTGACCAGATAAAGAACAAAAAGAATGTTTTGTACAGTGATAAGGGTTGTCATATTTTGGCCAAAAAGTCCCAAAACAAGCGTAATCAGAGTTGGTAATCCTAAACAGTTCAAGATAAAATGGTAGCACTCTTTAAAGCTCCTAAATGAAAAGAGGCGTGATTTTTTGGTGATATAAAGGAGAAGACTAGCTCCAAGAGAGACAATGAAGAAATTCAATCCAAAGAGGAAGCTAGCACCAAGGACAAGAAAGAGACTGATATAGACACGGTTCTGTTGGTACCAGTCTTTAGAAATAGCCTGGGTTAAAGCTTCCTTACTCTGGAAACTCTCCGTTTGAATGGCGTGGTAGCGAATGCGGGTCAGTTCCTTGCTTTCCTTACTGATGATGAGTTCTTCGGTATCAAAATGAAGTTGCAAATCCTTTGGCAATTCCTTACTTGGACTTGGACCAATCAGAAGAGAAGGCTGCTGATTCTTAGTGCCTGAGTAGTTCAGCTTTCCATCAACGATTTGTGCATTCTCTGACAAGTCCATGATGGCTTCATCTGTCAGTGGAGTATAGACATTATCGATAAAGGTATCCAGTGGATACGTTTCCTGTGAGCTGTTTTGAATGGCAATTGGAATCATGGACAAGCTGATGAGGAAAATGCTAGTAAAGAGAAGCTGAAACCAGTTGAGTCCGAAACGTTTTGACAGGGGCTTACGAAATCCCCAAATACTTGAAAAATATGAAAATGGATATGGAAGCATAGGCATCTTTCTAAAAGTGTTTTCTATATGAGTATTATTATATAGAGAAATGTGCTTTATTTCAAGTCTAGGAGACAAATTGCTTGCTTCAAGAATAGTTTTATAGTCACAAGCTCTAATACTCAATGAAAATCAAAGAGCAAACTAGGAAGCTAGCCGTAGGCAGTACTTGAGTACGGCAAGGCGAAGCTGACGTGGTTTGAAGAGATTTTCGAAGAGTATAAAATGAAAAAGGGTGGCGGGGATAAATTATCCCTTGTCGCCACCACTTGTAAGTCCTGAAACAAAGTTCTTTTGTAGGAAGAAGAAGAGAATACAGATTGGAAGCGCGATGAGGATAGCACCTGCTGAGAAGTAGGCAATCTTCAAGTTTTTCACATTGCTGACAAAGGTCTGTAGACCAACGGCAACTGTAAAGTATTCTTTCTCACGAAGCAAGAAACTAGAGAGGATATAGTCTCCGAAAGGTCCCATGAAGGCCCAGAGCGCTTGTACTGCAACCATTGGGCGAACGAGTGGGAGAACAATTTGCCAGAAGCGACGGAAGTGTCCTGCACCATCTAGTTTTGCTGATTCATCAAGAGACATCGGTACTGTGTCGAAGTAGCCTTTCATCAACCAAGCATTCATCGGGATACCTCCACCAACATAAAGGAAGATGAGGAACCAGCTTTGGTTAAGGGCATTCAACATAAGGGCCATAACGAAGAAGGCTGTCAAAGCGGCCATAGTTGGCACCATTTGGATGATCAAGAAGAAGACCAAACTTTGTTTACGAGCCAAGAAGTTGTAACGGCTGTAGGCATAACCAGCAAGTACGATGATACTTGTTTGAACAGCCATTGTAATCAAGGCAATAATCAAAGTGTTGAGGTACCAAGTGCCGTACAAGGTTTCAGTGAAGAGCCCTTGGAAGTTGGCAAAGCTAAAGTCGACGTTAGCATCTAGTTTAAAGGCTACCACGTTACCAGACTTGAAGGCTGACATAATGGTGATCAAAAGTGGATAAATAATGACGATTGATAAGCCAATCAAGTAGAGGTAAGTGAGGGTTTGAGTCAGTCTACGTTTGAGTTTGATTGAGTTATTCATCTTAGACGTCCTCCATATCAAATGCGTGTAGTTTCTTGAATGCGATCATAGAGATAGAGATGACAATGATAGAGATGATCAAGGTAACAGCTGCCGCCATAGAGTATTGAGGAGATGTACCTGTTGTCAAACGATAAATCCATGAGATCAAGATATCAGTTGAACCGGCTCCACCACCAACGCTACCAGGACCTCCACCATTGAAGAGGTACATGATAGAGAAGTTGTTAAAGTTGAAGGTGTATTGGCTGATCAATGTTGGTGCTGCAACAGCCAAAATCATAGGGAAAGTGATGTTGCGGAATTTTTGCCAAGCATTGGCACCATCGATGTAAGCCGCTTCGTAGAGGTCGTTAGGAATCGACTGCAAGATACCCAAGGTCAAAACGTAGATGTATGGGAATCCTAGCCAACCTTGCATCATAATCAAGGCAATCTTAGTCCAAGTTGGGTCTGTTTTCCAAGGGATAAGAGCACCGTCAAGGAAAGGAAGAACCTTAGCCAAGATAGGCAATACTTGAGTGTTGATCGCTCCGACACTATCGTTAAACATGTTTGAGAATGTCAAGATAGTGATGAAGGCTGGAACAGCCCAAGGAAGAAGGAAAATAACACCAAAGATACGTTTTCCTTTGATAAATGGTTGGTTAGCAATGATAGCTGTGAAGATACCAATCACAATCTGCAAAGTAGAAGCAGACAAGGCCCAGATGATGGTCCATGAAAGAACGGCACCGAAGGCTGAACGGAAGGTACTTAAGCTCCAGATATTTGTAAAGTTAGTCAAACCAACCCAGTCCAACAATTTGTTTGGTGGCAAGTGTTGGAAGTCATAGTTGGTAAATGCAATCATCAAGGTTACGATAACTGGGAAGATAATCGCAAATGTCATAGCGACGTAAGATGGGATGATCAAGAGGTAAGGGAAACCATTCTCATAAATACCTTTGATCATATCTTTAAAAGTACGTGGGACAGGAATTCCATTGTTAATACGTTTTGCGATTGTATGTGCATCTTTAATATTTGAGAAATAAAAGAGCACATAAACGACTACAAAGATTAAATGGAAAGCACCACGAATCAGCATAAAGAGGGAATTATCACGACCTGGCTTGTCACCAAGAGTGATCAAATTGTGCAATTCAGGGGCTGCAAGTGCTAGGAAATAAAGAACAAACACGATAGTTACACCAAGGAAGATAAAACCTTTGGCCTTTTGTTTATTGTAAATCTGTCCTAACCCAGGAATTACTGAAAGCAAGGCTGCTTTGCTAGGTTGTTGGTTTTCCATGAATACTCCTTTCATAGGATACGAGATTGAAGTTTGTCTCCAATCACTAGATAGGCAACTGCAATCATTCGTAAATTTATAAAATCAAAGGGGGATTTGTATTCTCCCCCCTTGTAACGAATTCAATTATTCACCAAATTTTTGTTTGATTGTTTCTTTGATCAATGTTACAGCATCGTTAGCAGCTGTCTTAGCATCTTTTTTACCACTTACAGCGTCAAAGAGCATTGTTTTAGCTGGATCCCAAACTGCAGACATTTGAGAAATGTTTGGCATTGGTTGAGCGTTCTTGAACTGTTTGATAACAGCTGTTGTCAACTCATCGTTTTTACCTTCAGCGTATGAACGAGCTTCAGTGTTAGCTGGGATTTCGTTAGTTGCATCGTAGAATGCTTTTTGTTGTTCAGTTGAAACAAGGAAGTCTACAAATTTTTGTGCAGCTTCAAGGTTCTTAGTGCTTGATGGGATGATCCAAGCTTTACCACCACCGAATGGTGTGTATTCTTTACCATTTGGAAGAGTTGGAATAGTAGCAACACCGTAGTTTACTTTAGCATCTTTGAATGCTTGAGCTTTCCAAGGACCGTCGATGATAGCAGCTGTTTTACCTTCTTGGAATTGAGTTTGGATCAAGTTTGCAGCACCTTCAGTATCTTGCATACCTTTAGGCCATTTTTCATACCAAGATTTAGCGTAGTTGACACCAGTGATAGAACCGTCGTTTGCAAGACCGATGTCTTTAGCGTCTTTACCGTTTTGTCCGAATACGTAACCACCGTTACCAGCAAGAAGTCCGTATGCGTAGTAGAAGTTTGTCCAGTCAGCTAGGAATGCAGTAGTTTTGCCATCTTCACCAGCGAAAGCGTATTTGCTGTCTTTAGCAAGTTCTTCTAATTCAGCAAAAGTTTTTGGAGCTTCTTTCAGCAAGTCTTTGTTGTAGTACATAACAAGTGACTCAATAACGGCAGGAGCACCGTAAACTTTACCGTCAGCAGCTGTTACAAGAGATTTAGTCTTATCATCTGTTTTAGCGCCGTCGCTCAAAGTAACTTCTGAAAGTTGTCCGTCAGTACCAAGGCTACCTACGCGGTCGTATGGTGCCATCATAACGTCAGCAGCTTGACCTGATTGGTTGTCAAGAGAAAGTTTGTCAAGTCCACCAAGTTGGTCACCTGATTTGATGTTAACTTTTGTACCTGATTCTTTTTCATAAGCTGCAGCAACTTTTTCAGCGTAGGCTTTGTATTGGTCTTCAACGTAGAAAGTGATTTCTTTTGCTTCAGATGAGCTAGTATCAGCTGCTTTATCAGCAGTTTTGCTTCCGCAAGCTACCAAAAGTAAGCTAGCAAGAGTAGCAGTTCCGAGCACAGCAGCGCTCTTCATGAATTTAGATGACATAGTGTATTCCTCCTAAAGAATAACAAAAATAATTTAATGAGAAAACGCAAACGTTTTCTTTTACGAACTTAGTATAGCACAAATAGAAAACGGTTGCAAGCTTTTTTAGCAAAAATTTTAAAAAAATTTTAAGGTTTCAAACATTTATTAAAGCCTTTATATAGGAAAGAACTTAAAATGTTTGTTTTTCTTGAATGGAAAATATATTAGGAAAACGATTGCGTAAATTCGGCTCGGTTTTTCAGAAAATAGAGCAGATATTGGGAATGAATTATCTTAAATCAGAAAATCTTTAAAATTTTTTCGCTTATTTCATAAAATATCAGTGGCAACAAGTTTTGTTTGATTAAAATAATTCAAAAAAATTTTTTAAAAACGCTTGCATTTGTTTTTGAAATGCGTTATACTTAAATTAACGCAAACGTTTGCGCCTTAATTGCGCAACGTTTTATAACAAACACATGAGGTGCTATTATGAAAAAACGTCAAAGTGGTGTGTTGATGCACATCTCTTCTCTACCAGGAGCATACGGGATTGGATCGTTTGGGCAGACTGCCTATGATTTCGTTGATTTCTTGGTTCGTACCAAGCAACGTTACTGGCAAATTCTCCCTCTTGGGACAACAAGTTATGGAGATTCTCCATACCAATCATTCTCAGCCTTTGCTGGGAATACGCATTTTATCGACCTTGATATCTTGGTAGAGCAAGGCTTGCTCGAAGCCAGTGATCTTAAAGGTGTTGACTTTGGTAGCGATGCATCTGAAGTTGACTATGCGAAGATTTATTATGCACGTCGTCCGCTTTTAGAAAAAGCAGTCAAACGCTTCTTGGAAGTGGGTGATGTCAAAGATTTTGAGAAGTTTGCTAAAGACAACCAATCATGGCTCGAACTCTTCGCTGAGTATATGGCGATTAAAGAGCATTTTGACAATCTTGCTTGGACAGAATGGCCAGATGCAGATGCTCGTGCTCGTAAAACTTCAGCACTTGAAAGCTACCGTGAGAAATTGGCAGACAAGTTGGTTTACCACCGTGTGACTCAATACTTCTTCTTCCAACAATGGTTGAAATTGAAAGCATACGCTAACGACAACCACATCGAAATCGTTGGGGACATGCCTATCTACGTAGCGGAAGATTCAAGCGACATGTGGGCAAATCCACATCTCTTCAAGACAGATGCAAATGGTAAAGCAACCTGCATCGCAGGATGCCCACCAGATGAGTTTTCTGCTACTGGTCAGCTTTGGGGGAACCCAATCTATGACTGGGAAGCAATGGACAAAGACGGTTACAAATGGTGGATTGAACGTTTGCGCGAAAGCTTCAAGATCTACGATATCGTTCGTATCGACCACTTCCGCGGTTTCGAATCTTACTGGGAAATTCCTGCTGGTTCCGATACAGCAGCACCTGGTAAGTGGGTGAAAGGTCCAGGCTACAAACTCTTCGCAGCCGTTAAGGAAGAGCTTGGTGAGCTAAACATCATCGCAGAAGACCTTGGTTTCATGACAGATGAAGTCATCGAGTTGCGTGAACGCACTGGCTTCCCAGGAATGAAGATTCTTCAGTTTGCCTTCAACCCAGAAGACGAAAGTATCGATAGCCCACACTTAGCACCTGCCAACTCTGTTATGTACACAGGAACACACGATAACAATACGGTCCTTGGTTGGTACCGTAATGAGATTGACGATCCAACTCGCGAGTACATGGCTCGTTACACGAATCGTAAAGAGTATGAAACAGTGCCACACGCGATGCTGCGTACAGTATTTTCATCAGTGAGCTTCATGGCTATTGCCACTATGCAAGATTTACTAGAATTGGATGAGGCAGCTCGCATGAACTACCCATCTACTCTTGGCGGAAACTGGTCTTGGCGTATGACTGAAGATCAATTGACACCAGCTGTCGAGGACAATTTGCTTGACTTGACTACAATTTATCGCCGAATCAATGAAAATTTGGTAGAATTAAAGAAATAAGACAATATCAGGAGACACATAAACATGTTACCATTAAACGAATTTGTACAAAAACGTTACAATAAAACCATTGCAGAATGTAGCAATGAAGAGCTTTACCTTGCTCTTCTAAACTACAGCAAGCTTGCTAGCAGCCAAAAACCAGTCAACACTGGTAAGAAAAAAGTTTACTACATCTCAGCTGAGTTCTTGATCGGTAAACTCTTGTCAAACAACTTGATTAACCTTGGTCTTTACGACGATGTGAAAAAAGAACTTGCTGCTGCAGGTAAAGAGTTGATCGAAATCGAAGAAGTAGAATTGGAACCATCACTTGGTAACGGTGGTTTGGGACGTTTGGCAGCCTGCTTTATCGACTCAATCGCTACACTTGGTTTGAATGGTGATGGTGTTGGTTTGAACTATCACTTCGGTCTTTTCCAACAAGTTCTTAAAAACAACCAACAAGAAACGATTCCTAATGCTTGGTTGACTGAGCAAAACTGGTTGGTACGCTCAAGCCGTAGCTACCAAGTGCCATTTGCACACTTCACATTGACCTCTACTCTTTACGATATCGATGTACCTGGTTACAAGACAGCTACTAAAAACCGCTTGCGTTTGTTTGACTTGGATTCAGTTGATTCTTCTATCATCGAAGACGGTATCAACTTTGATAAGACAGACATCGCTCGCAACTTGACTCTCTTCCTTTACCCAGACGATAGCGACAAGCAAGGTGAATTGCTCCGTATCTTCCAACAATACTTCATGGTTTCAAACGGTGCGCAATTGATCATCGACGAAGCAATCGAAAAAGGAAGCAACTTGCATGACCTTGCGGACTACGCAGTTGTACAAATCAATGATACTCACCCATCAATGGTGATTCCTGAATTGATCCGCCTCTTGACTGCGCGTGGTATCGAACTTGATGAAGCAATCTCAATCGTTCGTAGCATGACTGCCTATACTAACCACACAATCCTTGCTGAAGCCCTTGAAAAATGGCCTCTTGAATTCTTGCAAGAAGTGGTTCCTCACTTGGTACCAATCATCGAAGAATTGGACCGTCGTGTGAAAGCAGAATACAAAGATCCAGCTGTTCAAATCATTGATGAAAACGACCGCGTTCACATGGCTCACATGGATATCCACTACGGATATAGTGTTAACGGGGTAGCAGCACTCCACACTGAGATCTTGAAGAACTCAGAGTTGAAAGCATTCTACGACATCTACCCAGAAAAATTCAATAACAAAACAAACGGTATCACATTCCGTCGTTGGCTCATGCATGCTAACCCAAGCTTGTCTCACTACTTGGACGAGATTCTTGGACATGGTTGGCACCATGAAGCAGATGAGCTTGAAAAACTCTTGTCATACGAAGACAAGGCTGCTGTTAAAGAAAAATTGGAAAGCATCAAGGCTCACAACAAACGTAAATTGGCTCGTCACTTGAAAGAACACCAAGGTGTGGAAATCAATACAAACTCTATCTTTGATATCCAAATCAAACGTCTTCACGAGTACAAACGCCAACAAATGAACGCTTTGTACGTGATCCACAAATACCTTGATATTAAGGCTGGTAACATCCCTGCTCGTCCGATTACTGTCTTCTTTGGTGGTAAAGCAGCTCCTGCCTACACAATCGCTCAAGACATCATCCACTTGATCCTTTGCTTGTCAGAAGTGATTGCTAACGACCCAGCAGTAGCACCACACTTGCAAGTAGTCATGGTTGAAAATTACAACGTTACTGCAGCAAGCTTCTTGATCCCAGCATGTGATATCTCTGAACAAATCTCACTTGCATCTAAAGAAGCTTCAGGTACTGGTAACATGAAATTCATGTTGAACGGAGCTTTGACTCTTGGTACTATGGATGGAGCTAACGTGGAAATCGCTGAGTTGGTTGGCGACGAAAACATCTACATCTTCGGTGAAGATTCAGAAACTGTTATCGACCTTTACGCAAAAGCAGCATACAAATCAAGCGAATTCTATGCTCGTGAAGCTATCAAACCATTGGTTGACTTCATCGTCAGCGACGCTGTTCTTGCAGTAGGTAAGAAAGAACGCTTGGAACGTCTTTACAACGAATTGATCAACAAAGACTGGTTCATGACTCTCCTTGACTTGGAAGACTACATCAAGGTGAAAGAGCAAATGCTTGCTGACTACGAAAACCGTGACGCATGGTTGGATAAAGTTATCGTCAACATTGCCAAAGCAGGATTCTTCTCATCTGACCGTACCATCGCTCAGTACAACGAAGATATCTGGCACTTGAACTAAGATACAAAATTTATACTAATCACTTTGTAAAAAAAGCGAATTTCAATTGAAATTCGCTTTTTTGAATGATGTGGATTTTAGCCAATCAGGTCTAAAAAGAGATAAATCATAGATACGTTGAAGTTTTAGAAATACTGTTTTTCACTATATTTCAGTCTCATGATTCTTCGTAGTTGATTACCTCACATTTCTTGTATTCGCTTACATAAAGTATTATAATATGATTGTAGGAAAGAAGGTGCTTTTATGTGGAAAAAATATTTTTCAAAATATAAATGGACTGATTTATTTTGGATTTTATTTGTAATTTGGTCATGCCTTTATATGGGTAATAGTAGTTCCTTTCCACTGACTCATCAAGAAATCTCTTTTCATGGATGTTGTTATGGGGCATCACTTACCTTATATCACTTGCTATTCATTGATAAATTTGTCATTTCAAATCGAAAATAAATGGAGAGGTTAAAATTTTTTCCACTTTTCGGATAGGCAGTTGAAAAATCGCGATTTAAACCCGTACCTTGAAGGTGCGGGTTTTGTCTTATCTGAAAGTTTTATTTACAGTGCTTTCCCAACTAAAATCTCTGCTTCAATGGTAATCTCAGTCAACTGAGTCCAGTCAATCTTGGTTTGATCAACGTGAAAGAGGAGAGGCGTCATGGCAAGCAGGGCTTGGCGTTGCTCTGCTGTGATAGGTTTTGTTAAGGAAGCAATCTGACGAGATTGGATGCTGAAATATTCCTGGAAATGTTCTTTGATATCTTGGTTGGAATAATCCTTCTTTGTCAGCTGGTCCTGCACCATTTGACGGATTTCTTTGAGGTGATTTTCAGTTGGGATGACCTTGATTAAAATACCGTCTTTGGATAAAACGCGGCGAAATTCACTATAGTTGGCAGGGGAAAAGATATCAAGCAGGATATCCATGCTAGCGTCTTTTATAGGAAGACGAGCCAGGTCACCAACAAACCAATTAACCGCCCAGTTGGGTTCACTCTTGGCAGCGATTTGGACGGAATCTTTAGAAATATCAAAGGCATAGAAAGTTTTATCAGAGTGACTTTCTTGGAGTTTACGAGAGTAGAAGCCTTCGCCACAACCGATGTCTAAAATTGTTTTGGCACTTTCTGAGTTTGCAAGTAAGTCTGAGATGGATTCTAAAATAGTTTGGTAAAAACCAGCTTCTAGGATTTGCTGGCGATTTTGGAAGTTTTCCTTGTCGTAGTTGGTGGATTGTTTGATTTGCGGTGCTAGATTGACATAGCCGAATTTTGCCAGATCAAAAGAATGGCGGTTGCTACACTTGAGGCTAGACTCTACCAAGGTGAGATCTTCTTGGCACATGGGGCAGGCAAAGGCACTAGCAGTAGCAAAGCGCTGGAGTTTTGGTTTGAGGTTTGTATTCATAGTTTAAGTCTAGCAAAAAAAGAACTGGATGGCAAATGCCTCCAGTCTGCTTTTTTAGTATGTAAGAACGAAGTATTTCTTCTTTCCACGGCGGATAACAGTCAGTTCGTTTTCTAACTTATCTGCGTCACTCAAGACATAGTCAAGGTCTTGGATACGGTCGCCGTTTACGTAAATTGCTCCATTTTGAACATCTTCACGGGCTTGGCGTTTTGAATTGACCACACCAGAAGATACGAGGAGTTCCACGATATTGTGGTTTTCGTCAGCTTGGACTTGGTAGTTTGGTACCCCGCGGAGTCCTTGTTTGAGTTCTTTGACAGAAAGGTTTTTGATGTTTCCTGCAAAGAGTTGCTCTGTGATATTGAGGGCTTCCTTGTAAGCTTCTTCACCGTGAACAAGTGTCACGACTTCACGAGCCAAGACTTTTTGAGCCAAGCGTTCGTGTGGAGCTGCCTCAAACTGCTTGCGGATGTCTTCAATCTCATCGAGCGACAAGAAGGTAAAGATTTTTAAGAAGCGAACAGCGTCAGCGTCCATGACGTTCATCCAGAATTGGTACATTTCGTATGGAGAAGTCTTTTCAGGGTTGAGCCAGACTGCGTTTCCTTCTGACTTACCAAATTTCTTACCTGTCGCATCAGTGATAAGGGGGACTGTGATAACGTGGCCTGTCTTGTCAGCCTTACGACGAAGCAATTCGGTACCAGCGGTCATATTTCCCCACTGGTCAGAACCACCGATTTGCAGAGTAACATTGTAGTCTTGGTTAAGGACAAAGAAGTCGTACCCTTGCATGATTTGGTAAGCAAACTCAGTGTAAGAAATCCCTGTTTCGATCCGTTTCTTCACAGACTCCTTGCTCATCATGGAGTTGACAGTGAAATATTTTCCGATATCACGGAGGAAGTCAATGAAGCTGATGCTGCCAAACCAGTCGTAGTTGTTGACCATGACAGCTTTATTTTCCCCATTTTCAAAGTCAAGAAAACGAGAAAGTTGTCCTTGGATAGACTTGACCCAGCCATCTACTGTGTCTTTTGTTTGGAGACTACGCTCAGCATCTTTGAAGGACGGATCTCCGATGAGACCTGTAGCACCGCCAACGAGCGCATAAGGTTTGTGACCTGCTAATTGCAAACGGCGACTGGTCAAGATTGCGACAAGGTGACCTAGGTGAAGGCTGTCAGCAGTTGGATCGTAGCCAGTATAATAAGAAACTTGACCTTCTTCTAGGGCTTTACGCAAAGCTTCTTCATCAGTCGTTTGAAAAATCAAACCACGCTCTTTTAGCTCATCAAAAATGTGCATGTGTCTTTTCTCCTTTATAAAATATTGTTTCTACCTATTGTATCACAAACTTGATTAATAGCCTAGTGGAATAGGGAAGAAAGTGGCTATTTTATTGAAAGTTTCCCTTTTATGGTATAATAGAGAAAGCGAGGACATTCATGAAAGAAAGAATTAATGAATTAAAAACAAAAATGCTGCATTTTTTCCAGCAGCTAATGCAACGAATTGCAAAATGGAAGAAAAGACTAGCAGAAAAACTAGCTAATAAGAAAACCAGTAAAAAGGGGACCTCTTCTGACAAAGTTAGAAGGGCAGGGTCTATTTTTGCTAAGATTTTAAGTGGGTTTAAAATAGTCTTTAATACTCTCTTTATCATAGGCTTTATCGGTGGACTGTTTGGCGCTGGTGTGGCTATGGGTTATGGAGTCGCTCTATTTGACAAGGCCCAGGTCCCTCAAGCAGAAGAGTTGGTCAAGCAAGTGAAGGATATTGCCTCTATCTCAGAAATCACTTATTCTGACGGCAGTACCATTGCCTCGATCGAGGGCGATTTATTGCGCACTTCAGTCGCTTCAGATGCTATTTCAGACAACCTTAAGAAAGCCATTGTTGCGACAGAGGACGAGCATTTCAATGAGCACAAGGGAGTTGTGCCTAAGGCCGTTATTCGTGCGACCTTGGGAACCTTTGTCGGTCTAGGCTCGTCTAGTGGTGGTTCGACCTTGACTCAGCAGGTCATCAAGCAGCAAGTGGTGGGGGATGCTCCAACTCTAGCTCGTAAGGCTAAAGAGATTATTGATGCTCTAGCTTTAGAACGGGCTATGGGTAAGGATGAGATCTTGACAACCTACCTTAACATAGCTCCTTTTGGTCGCAATCATAAAGGTCAAAATATTGCAGGTGCTCAGCAAGCTGCAGAAGGAATCTTTGGAGTCAATGCTTCGGATTTAACGGTCCCTCAAGCTGCTTTTATCGCAGGATTGCCACAGAGTCCGATTAGTTACTCTCCTTATGAATCTGATGGTAGTATGAAGAGTGATGAGGACATGGCTTTGGGGATTAAGCGTGCCAAGGATGTTCTCTACAATATGTATCGGACAGGAGCTCTAAGTCAGGAAGACTACGATAAGTACAAAGATTATGACTTTAAGAAAGACTTCCTACCATCAGGTAGTGTTAGTGGTATTTCGCGTGACTATCTCTACTATGCAACCTTGGCAGAAGCTACTGACCGCATGTACGACTACCTCATCCAACGAGATAATGTCTCTGCGCAAGAATTAAAGAATGAGTCCATTCAGAAATCCTATCGCGATTTAGCCACTAAGGAAATTGAAAATGGTGGATATAAGATTACGACGACTATCAATAAAAATGTTCATGCTGCGATGCAAAATGCGGTTGCGACCTACGGCTATTTGCTAGATGATTCGACAGGCCAGCCTGAGGTGGGGAATGTCCTCATGGACAACCAAACGGGAGCTATCCTTGGATTTGTTGGTGGTCGTAATTATCAAGAAAATCAGAACAATCACGCTATCGATACCAAGCGTTCTCCAGCTTCAACCACAAAACCTATATTGGCCTATGGTATCGCTATTGACCAAGGTTTGATGGGAAGTGCAAGTATCTTGTCAAACTATCCTACCAACTTCTCAAACGGGAATCCCATCATGTATGTCAATAGTCCTGGTACGGGCATGATGACATTGGGAGAAGCCCTTAACTACTCATGGAATATCCCAGCCTACTGGACGTATCGTACGCTTCGAGAGAAGGGGGTTGATGTCAAAGGCTATATGGAAAAAATGGGTTACGAAATCCCAGAATATGGGATTGAAAGTTTACCGATGGGTGGGGGGATTGACGTTACAGTTGCCCAGCATACCAACGGGTATCAGACTCTAGCCAACAACGGAGTTTACCATAAGAAACATATGATCGCGAAGATCGAGTCAACGGATGGTCGAGTGGTATACGAGCACAAGGATGAGCCTGTCCAGGTTTATTCAAAAGCGACAGCAACCATTATGCAAAGTCTCCTTCGGGATGTTATCTCGTCTCGGATTACTTCAAGTTTCCAGACGGACTTGACTACTATCAATCCATCCCTAGCTAGTGCTGACTGGATCGGAAAAACTGGTACGACCAATGAAGATGAAAATATGTGGCTCATGCTTTCTACACCTCGCTTGACTTTGGGTGGCTGGTTAGGTCACGATGATAACCGACCACTAGCCAAAGGAGCAGGCCACTACCGCAATGCCAACTATATGGCCCACTTGGTCAATGCTATCCAACAAGCTGAACCTGGAATATGGGGGAATGAGCGCTTTAATCTGGATCCAAGTGTGACCAAGTCACAAGTTCTCCGATCTACAGGGCAAAAACCAGGCAAGGTTTCCATCAATGGGAAAGAAATAGAAGTTTCTGGATCAACAGTAACGAGCTACTGGGCGACTAAAGAAGGTGCCCCAGTGACCACCTATCGCTTTGCTATTGGAGGAAGCGATGCAGATTATCTGAACGCATGGAAGAATATTCTAGGAAGCATTCCAGCAGTGACTCCTCCAAGCTCAAGTTCAAGCAGTAGCTCTGGAAGTTCAAGTTCGAGTGGCAATACTCAAAGTGGTTCTTCAGGACGTTCACGTCTATTTAATCGTTAAGAAAGAGTAGTAGCAAGGTTAGTAATTTCTCCTTGTTGCTACTTTTTTCTTTGTTGGTTTCGTGTTACAATAATAATATGAATCATTATCAGAAAAAGATTGTTAAGGGAACAGTATACTCGCTACTCTCAGGCCTAATCTGGGGGATTTGTGGGATTTTAGGAGAGTATTTTTTCACTCATTATCCAGTGTCTTCTGGATGGATTACTTCTATGCGTTTACTAGTGGCAGGGAGTTTGGTTTTAGGTTTATCTGCTTTTCAGTTGCGTAGCCGCTTGTTGGACATCTGGCGTGATAAGAAAAATTATCTACCTTTTTTAGCCTATGCTATTCTAGGTATTTTTTCTGTGCAGTTTTTCTTCTATCTCTGCGTTGAGTATTCCAATGCGACGACGGCGACAATTTTGCAATTTATCAGTCCAGTTTTTATTTTGTTTTACAATCGCATTGTCTACCAGAAGAAGGCTTCGATTACAGCGATTCTCTATGTTTTGATTGCCATGCTAGGTGTTTTTTTGATGGCCACAAAAGGGGACTTGTCCCAGTTGTCCATGACACCCTTGGCTCTAGTGACTGGTCTACTCAGTGCAGTAGGGGTCATGTTTAATGTTATTCTTCCCCAACGCTTTGCACGCCACTATGGTTTTGTCCCCACTGTTGGTTGGGGGATGATTCTGGCAGGTCTCTTTAGTAATTTCCTTTACCCTATTTATCGGATAAGTTTTCAAGTGGATCTGGTAAGTGTGCTGATTTGTCTGACGATTGCCGTTTTTGGTACTGCTTTTGCCTTCTTCCTATCTATGAAGGCTGTGTCACTCGTTTCTCCGCTGGTTGTATCGGTGGTGAGTGCTAGCGAACCGCTCTCTTCAGCTTTATTAAGTGTTCTTTTTCTGGGATTGGTCATGGATGGTTTTTTGGCCTTGGCTATGGTGTTGATTATCGTTCCGATGATTTTCTTATCTGTAGAAGAAGCAAAACAAGCCAGGTAAAGATGATTATTTGATAGTTGAGGCTTCAAATTTGAGGCCTTTTTTGGTAGAATAGGTATCATTATAACGAACCAGGAGGCACCTATGACTGCTACAAAAATGAACGCTCAAGAAATTATTCAATTTATCGCCAATGCTGAAAAGAAAACCAGTGTCAAAGTAACCTTTGAGGGGCAACTCGCAACTGCTGTGCCTAGCTCTGTTGTCAAACTAAGAAATGTTTTATTCGGAGACTGGAAGGATGTCGCTCCGCTTCTTGAAGGTTTAGTAGAAAATCAAGATTATGTTGTCGAGCAAGATGCTCGTAATTCTGCAGTTCCTTTGTTAGATAAACGTGCTATCAATGCTCGTATCGAGCCAGGTGCTATTATCCGTGACCAGGTTGAAATTGGTGACAATGCTGTTATCATGATGGGAGCTGTAATCAATATCGGTGCTGAAATCGGTGCTGGAACCATGATTGACATGGGTGCCATCCTTGGTGGTCGTGCTATCGTTGGGAAGAACAGCCACGTTGGCGCAGGTGCGGTTTTGGCAGGTGTGATTGAGCCAGCTAGTGCCGATCCAGTCCGTGTCGGGGACAATGTTCTCATCGGAGCCAATGCAGTGGTCATCGAAGGTGTCCAAATCGGTAGTGGTTCAGTTGTCGCTGCAGGAGCTATCGTGACTCAAGATGTCCCAGAAAATGTAGTGGTAGCAGGCGTTCCGGCTCGTATTATCAAAGAAATCGATGCCCAAACCCAACAAAAAACAGCGCTTGAGGATGCGCTTCGTACCTTGTAATTGTAAAAGTAAAAAAGAGGCGGAACCCTTTTTCCAGCCTCTTTCTTCTATCAAAAGGAGGATCGATAGATGTTAGATTTGATTCAGACTAGACGAGATTTACACCAGATTCCAGAGATTGGCTTGGAAGAGTTCAAAACACAGGCTTATTTGTTGGCTGTGATTGAGAAATTGACTGCGGGCAAGGACTTTGTTCAAGTTCGTACGTGGCGGACAGGGATTTTGGTCTACCTGCAGGGGAGCCAGCCTGAGCGCACCATTGGTTGGCGCACAGATATTGATGGCCTGCCTATTGTCGAACAAACGGGCCTTCCTTTTTCTTCTCAACATCACGGTCGTATGCATGCTTGTGGCCATGATTTTCACATGACCATTGCCTTGGGCTGTCTCGAGCGTGCTCTGGAGGAACAACCAAAGAATAATCTGCTTTTTCTGTTTCAACCTGCTGAAGAAAATGAAGCTGGTGGTATGCTCATGTATGAGGACGATGCTTTTGGGGACTGGCTACCAGACCAGTTTTATGGGCTCCATGTTCGTCCGGATTTGAAAGTAGGCCAGATTGCGACCAATACCCATACTCTCTTTGCAGGGACTTGCGAGGTGAAAATTCGTTTCAAAGGAAAAGGGGGACATGCAGCTTTTCCACATGAGGCCAATGACGCCCTGGTGGCTGCTAGTTACTTTGTGACCCAAGTACAGTCAGTTGTTAGCCGCAATGTTAATCCAATCGAGGGAGCAGTGGTCACCTTTGGAGTGTTTCAAGCTGGAACAACCAACAATGTCATTACAGACACAGCATTTTTACATGGAACTATTCGCGCCTTGACTCAGGACATGAGCCTTTTGGTGCAAAAGAGAGTGAAAACTGTCGCAGAAGGAGTTGCGGCAGCTTTTGGGATGGAAGTCGAAATCGAACTCAAACAAGGAGGTTACCTGCCTGTTGAGAACAATCCAGCCTTGGCGCGTGAATTGATGACCTTCTTTGAGGAAAAAGAAGGAATCGAGTTGATTGATATCGAGCCTGCTATGACAGGTGAAGATTTTGGTTATCTCCTTTCGAAGGTAGACGGAGTTATGTTTTGGTTAGGTGTCGATAGCCCTTATGCCCTTCATCACCCTCAGATGAGCCCCAAGGAAGAAGCTTTAGCCATTGGGGTGGATGCGGTCTCTAGCTTTCTCCAAAAGAAGGCAGCAGAGTAGAGGGCTTGTCTATGAAATCGGAATTGCGCAAGCAAGTCTTGCAAGAAATGAAGTCTATCCCTCAGAAGCAAAAAATGGCTATGGATCAAGCCTTAACAGAACGATTTTTGAATCATCCTTTTTACAAAGAAGCCAAGGTCATCGCAACCTACCTTTCTTTTCCGCATGAGTTTCAAACGCAGGGACTAATCGACCAAGCGCTGAAGGACGGCAAAAAGGTTCTGATACCTAAAACCTATCCCAAGGGTCGCATGGAGTTTGTGGTCTACAATCCACAGCAGTTAAAAAAAACTTCCTTTGGTTTACTGGAGCCCCAAGGGGACTTGGAAGTGGTGGATACCTCCCGGATTGACTTGATTCATGTTCCGGGCTTGGCTTTTACGACAGAGGGTTATCGGATTGGATATGGCGGAGGCTATTACGACCGCTATCTGGAGAATTTTGCTGGTCAGACCATGAGTACAATCTATCCTTGTCAAATCCAGAATTTCAACTCGGAAGACCATGATATTCCCGTTCAGGAGGTGCTAATCTATGAAGGAAATCTTTGATAAACGTTACCCTGTTACTAGTTTTTTCCTCCTAGTAACAGGTTTGGTATTTCTCTTGATGCTGATTACTACAGGCATCAACTTTGATCGGGTAAAAACTCTTTTTCAGTTTGGAGCTATGTATGGACCGATCATTCGCCTGTTCCCAGAGCAGATGTGGCGCCTTTTTTCGGCTATATTTGTGCACATAGGCTGGGAGCATTTCATTGTCAATATGCTTTCGCTCTACTTTCTTGGACGACAGGTGGAGGAGATTTTCGGCACTAAGCAGTTCTTTTTTCTCTATCTCTTATCAGGAATGATGGGCAATCTCTTTGTGTTTGCTTTTACACCGAAAGTCTTAGCAGCAGGAGCGTCCACCTCCCTCTATGGACTATTTGCTGCGATTATCGTCTTGCGCTACGCAACTCGCAGCCCCTATATCCAGCAGTTAGGGCAATCCTACCTGACGCTTTTTGTGATAAATATCATCGGAAGTATTCTGATTCCAGGAATCAGCCTAGCAGGGCATATTGGCGGCGCAGTAGGTGGGGCCTTTCTAGCAGTCATCTTTCCAGTCAAATGGGAAAAAAGGATGTATAGTACCAGCCAGCGAATCGGAGCAACTCTACTTTTTATCGCACTAGCCGTTTTCCTTTTCTACAAAGGAATGAGCTATGTGTAGGGGGGATAGTTAAATGAAAGCACCGATTCGGTTGCTAATAAGTCATCTGCAAAGATGGCTTTTTTATTGCAAGCTTCAACAAAAAAACAAAGCTCTTATTTAAGAGCTTTGTTTTTCTTCTATTCCCCCCCAGCTAACTCTTTTCCGAGTTGGATGAGGTAGTCTTTCAGGTCGTCTTTGACTTGTGGGTGTTTGAGAGCGTAGTCGATGGATGTTTTCATAAAGCCAAACTTATCTCCGACATCGTAACGAGCTCCCTTGAATTCACGAGCAAATACACGTTGTGTTTTATTGAGGGTATCGATTGCATCTGTCAGCTGAATTTCATTTCCTGCACCTGGAGCTTGATTTTCGAGGATTTGGAAAATTTCAGGAGTGAGGAGGTAGCGTCCAATAATAGCAAGGTCGCTAGGAGCATCCTCTGGAGCAGGTTTTTCAACGAAGGTTTCAACGCTGTAAAGGCCGTCTTTTCCTTCGCCTTGCGGAGCAATAACCCCATAGGCAGATACTTCGTCGTGAGGGACAGGCATAACAGCGATAGTGGACGCGTGGGTACGTTCGTAGTCATCCATGAGTTGTTTGGTGAGCGGAACAGCCTTTTCGTCCGTGATATCCATCAAGTCATCACCAAGCATAACGACAAAAGGTTCATTTCCAACGAAAGCTTTGGCCTGCAAGACGGCATCTCCGAGACCGCGTGGATGCGTTTGGCGGATAAAATGCAGGCGCATGCCGGTTGTCTCATCAACCAGCTTCAAAAGATCTGTTTTCCCTTTTTCTTTAAGGTTATATTCCAATTCGAAGTTTGAATCGAAGTGGTCCTCGATAGAACGTTTTGACTTACCCGTAACAACCAAAATGTCTTCGATACCAGACTTGAGGGCTTCTTCAACGATAAACTGGATAGTTGGCTTGTCTACGATTGGCAACATTTCCTTGGCCAAGGCCTTAGTTGCTGGGAGGAAACGAGTTCCCAATCCAGCTGCAGGGATGACTGCTTTTCTGACTTTTTGTTTCATAATGTTCCTTTCTATAAGGGTCTAAGACCATTCGTTTTCTGCTTTAAATTCATTGCTCATGATGTCAGTGATTGCTTCTTTGATATTGACACCTTCGTAGATGACTCGGTAAATAGCCTGTGTGATTGGCATGTAGACACCCAATTCCTGAGCCAGCTCGTAAGCTGCTCGAGTTGTTGAAATGCCTTCGATGACCATGCCCATGTTTGCTTCGATGTCTGCGAGGGATTCTCCGCGACCGAGAGCATCACCTGCCCTCCAGTTACGAGAGTGGACAGATGTCCCCGTTACGATCAAATCTCCAACTCCAGAAAGACCGCTATAAGTCAGAGGGTTAGCTCCAAGAGCGACACCTAGACGGGTGATTTCAGCCAAGCCACGGGCAATGATAGCCGCCTTGGCATTGTCGCCAAATCCTAGTCCATGTAGTGCCCCAGCGCCAACTGCGATGATGTTTTTGAGAGCACCAGCGGTTTCAACTCCGATAACATCCGTATTAGTATAGAGACGGAAGTAGTGATTGCTAAAGAGATTTTGGACGTACTGGGCCGTTTCAAGGTCTTTAGAGGCTGCAGTGATCAAGGTAATATCCCGTACAATCGTTTCCTCAGCATGGCTAGGTCCTGAAACAACAACGACTTCACTACGAAGGTCAGCTGGGATTTCCTCCTCAAGAATAGTTGATAGGCGTTTGTGGCTATCTGGTTCCAATCCTTTGGAGGCATGCATGATGACAACCTTGTGATCAAGCACCTTTGCTACTTGTTGGGCAACCAGTCTCGTTACTTTTGTTGGGACTACAAATAAAACAGCATCCACATCCCTTAGTGTTTCTTCCAAGTCATGATAGGCTTTGATCTTTTCGTCGAGTAGGATATCTTTGAAGTAGCGTTTGTTTGTATGTTGGTTATTGATTTCATCAATTTGGTCAGAAATATTTCCCCAAATGCGAACTTCGTGTCCATTGTCGTTTAGGACCTGCGAAAGGGCAGTTCCCCAAGAACCAGGACCCAAGACAGCGATGGTTTGTTTCTTCATCTTTTCCTCCTTGTAAGAGTTCTTCCTTTCATTTTACCATAAAAAGCCTTTTCATGCATCACCTGTAGATGAAAGCGCACTAATTTATAATAAGGAGACTTCTTTGACAAGATGCCTCTTTTTTGCTAGAATAGCATCAATATGACCGAATGAGAAGGAGCTGACGCAGGATGTCGCTCCCTTTATCTATTTTATTAGGAGGAAATATGCTCATTAAAAAAATAAAAACCTATAAATGGCAGGTCTTGGCATCCCTAATGATGACAGGCTTGATGGTTGCGAGTTCACTCTTACAACCGCGCTATTTGCAAGAGGTGTTAGAGGCATTGTTGGCTGGTCAACATGAGGCTATCTATAGTATTGGTGTCTGGTTGATAGGAGTAGCCCTCGTGGGTCTGGTTGCAGGTGGTGTCAATGTAACGCTTGCAGCCTATATTGCTCAGGGAGTATCTTCGGATCTTCGGGAAGACGCCTTTCGCAAGATTCAGACTTTTTCTTATGCCAATATCGAGCAGTTCAATGCCGGCAATCTTGTCGTCCGTATGACCAATGATATCAACCAAATTCAGAATGTGGTGATGATGGCTTTTCAAATCCTCTTCCGTCTCCCTCTTCTCTTTATCGGTTCCTTTATCTTGGCGGTTCACACTCTTCCGTCGCTTTGGTGGGTGATTGTCCTCATGGTGCTCCTAATCCTTGCACTAACTGCCATCATGATGGGAATGATGGGACCACGGTTTGCTAAGTTTCAAACCCTTCTTGAACGGATCAATGCTATCGCCAAGGAAAATCTACGTGGTGTGCGCGTGGTCAAATCCTTTGTACAAGAAAAAGCACAATTTGAAAAATTTACCGACGTTTCTGATGAACTTCTCGGCCAAAATCTTTATATCGGTTATGCCTTCTCAGTTATAGAACCTGTTATGATGCTAGTCGGCTATGGGGCTGTCTTTCTCTCTATCTGGTTGGTGGCCGGAATGGCTCAGTCAAATCCATCTGTTGTGGGCTCTATTGCTTCCTTTATCAACTATCTCAGCCAGATTATCTTTACCATTATCATGGTTGGATTTTTAGGAAATTCTGTCAGTCGTGCCATGATTTCCTTGCGTCGTATCCGCGAAATTCTAGATACCGAGCCAGCGATGACCTTTAAAGATCTCCCAGATGAAGAGTTAGAAGGAAGTCTCTCTTTTGAAAATGTGACCTTTACCTATCCTAATGATGATGAGCCTATGCTGAAGAATGTAACCTTTGATGTTGCGCCTGGTCAGATGGTCGGTGTGGTTGGGGCTACTGGAGCAGGGAAGTCCACTCTAGCTCAGTTAATTCCACGACTTTTTGATCCACAGGAGGGATCTATCAAGATTGGTGGCAAGGATATTCGAGACGTCAGCGAGGGAACCTTGCGTAAAACAGTTTCCATTGTCTTGCAACGTGCTATTCTCTTTAGTGGGACCATTGCAGATAATCTTCGTCAAGGTAAAGGAAATGCCAGCGTGTCAGAAATGGAACGTGCAGCACGGATTGCCCAAGCCAGTGAATTTATCGGACGCATGGAAAACAAATTTGAGAGTCAGGTCGAAGAACGTGGCACCAATTTTTCTGGTGGACAAAAGCAACGGATGTCCATTGCCCGTGGGATTGTCAGCAATCCCCGTATCCTGATTTTTGACGATTCAACTTCAGCCTTGGATGCCAAGTCAGAGAGACTCGTGCAGGAAGCTTTGAACAAAGACCTGAAAGGGACGACAACCATTATCATCGCTCAAAAGATCAGTTCAGTCGTCCATGCAGACAAGATTTTGGTCTTGGATCAAGGGCGTTTGATTGGAGAAGGACGGCATGCAGACTTGGTAGCTAACAATGACGTCTACCGCGAAATCTACGAAACACAAAAGGGGAAGGAGGAATAAAATGAAAACAGTTCGATTTTTCTGGAATTATTTTAAAGTTTACAAGTTCTCCTTTGTCATTGTGATTCTGATGGTTGCGGTGGCGACGATTGCCCAAGCCCTCTTTCCAGTTTTTTCAGGCCAAGCAGTCACGGAGCTCGCTAATTTGGTTCTGGCTTATCAAAATGGGACTTCAGAACTAGTCTGGCAAAGTTTGTCAGCTCTGATGCTGAATCTAGCTCTGGTGGTCCTTGCCTTGGTTGTGTCTAGCTTGATTTACATGACCTTGATGACCCGTGTGATTGCCGAGTCGACAAATGAGATGCGTAAGGGGCTTTTTGGCAAACTTTCCCGTTTGACGGTTTCTTTCTTTGACCGCCATCAGGATGGTGATATCCTTTCTCGCTTCACTAGTGACTTGGATAACATCCTTCAAGCCTTCAATGAAAGTCTAGTTCAGGTTATGAGCAATATTGCTCTTTACATCGGTTTGATTTTTGTCATGTTTTCAAGAAATGTGACGCTAGCTCTGATAACAGTAGCCAGCACCCCGGTGGCCTTTCTCATGTTGGTCTTCATCGTGAAAATGGCCCGCAAGTACACCAATCTCCAGCAAAAAGAGGTTGGGAAACTCAACGCCTACATGGACGAAAGTATTTCAGGTCAGAAAGCTGTTATCGTACAAGGGATTCAAGACGACATCGTAGCAGGCTTTGTGGAGCAAAATGAGCGCGTGCGCAAGGCAACTTTTAAAGGGAGAATGTTCTCAGGTATCCTCTTTCCAGTTATGAATGGGATGAGCTTGGTCAATACGGCCATTGTCATTTTTGCAGGTTCGGCTGTCCTACTGAATGACCCGAGCATCGAAACAACGACAGCCCTAGGTTTGATTGTCATGTTTACCCAATTTTCTCAGCAGTACTACCAGCCGATTATCCAGGTGGCTGCGAGTTGGGGGAGTCTCCAGTTGGCCTTTACTGGGGCAGATCGTATCCAAGAAATGTTCGATGCAGAAGAAGAGATTCGCCCGCAAAATGCGCCTGCCTTTACGGAATTGCGAGAAGGCGTTGAAATCAGTCACATTGATTTCTCTTATGTGCCAGACAAGCCGATTTTAAAAGATGTTAGCATTTCAGCTCCTAAGGGGCAGATGATAGCAGTTGTCGGTCCGACTGGTTCAGGGAAAACGACCATCATGAACCTCATCAATCGTTTCTACGATGTGGATGCAGGTAGCATTTCCTTTGATGGCAAAGACATTCGTGACTACGACTTGGACAGTCTGCGAAGCAAGGTCGGTATTGTCTTGCAGGATTCGGTCTTGTTTAGCGGAACAATCCGAGACAATATCCGCTTTGGTGTGCCAGATGCCAGTCAGGAAATGGTCGAAGCAGCTGCCAAGGCAACTCATATTCATGACTACATCGAAAGCTTGCCTGACAAGTATGATACCATTATTGATGATGAACAAAATATCTTCTCAACTGGTCAAAAACAATTGATTTCCATTGCTCGAACCCTGATGACTGATCCTCAAGTCTTAATCCTAGATGAAGCGACTTCTAATGTGGATACCGTAACAGAAAGCAAGATTCAACATGCCATGGAGGCAGTTGTAGCAGGACGAACCAGTTTTGTCATTGCCCATCGTCTCAAGACCATCCTCAATGCCGATCAGATTATTGTCCTCAAAGATGGAGAGGTTATTGAACGTGGAAATCATCACGAGTTGCTCAAACTCGGCGGCTTCTACTCAGAACTGTATCACAATCAATTTGTCTTCGAATAAAAAAGAAGTTGTCCTCATTGGGCAGCTTTTTCTTATCCATAAAAAATACTTATCACGGTCTTTAAAAAAACATATTAGACAGGAAAGGATTGGAGTGATAAGATAAGACTGTCGCAAGAAAATCGAAAGGAGCCCCATCATGGCTAGAACGGTTGTAGGAGTTGCTGCAAATCTATGTCCTGTAGATGCAGAAGGGAAAAATATTCACTCATCTGTATCCTGTAAATTTGCAGAGAGCATTCGTCAAGTCGGTGGTCTTCCTTTAGTAATTCCTGTAGGGGATGAGTCCATTGTTCGCGATTATGTGGAAATGATTGACAAACTCATCTTGACAGGTGGGCAAAATGTCCATCCTCAGTTTTATGGAGAGAAAAAGACCATTGAGAGCGATGATTACAACCTTGTACGCGATGAGTTTGAACTAGCTCTCCTGAAAGAAGCGCTTCGTCAGGACAAGCCCATTTTAGCAATCTGCCGTGGTGTCCAGCTGGTCAATGTTGCTTTTGGCGGTACTCTCCACCAAGAAATTGAGGGGCATTGGCAAGGTCTGCCTTTTGGAACATCTCATTCTATTGAAACAGTAGAAGGAAGCGTTGTTGCAAAGTTGTTCGGCAAAGAAAGCCAAGTCAATTCAGTCCATCGACAAAGTATCAAAGACCTAGCACCTAATTTCCGTGTAACGGCTGTAGATCCTCGCGACCAGACGGTGGAAGCGATTGAGTCTATTGATGAGCATCGTATCATTGGTTTACAGTGGCATCCAGAGTTTCTGGTCAATGAAGAAGACGGCAATTTAGAACTATTTGAGTATTTATTAAATGAATTGTAACGGTTAGAGTCTCTAGCCGTTTTTATTCGTTCTTTCAGATTTTTTATATTTTAGCGTTTTTACGCAAACGTTTGAATTCTGATAAAAATTGGGCAAATTCAATAAAAAAACTTGAAAAAATCGAAGGTAAGCGTTATGATAGAAAAGAAGAAATAATGGAGGATTATCATGTCACATATTAAATTTGATTATTCAAAAGTTTTAGATAAATTTGTAGCGCCACATGAAGTGGAATACATGCAAGCACAAGTAACAGCAGCGGATGAATTGATCCGTAAAGGAACTGGTGCTGGTAGCGACTTCCTAGGTTGGTTGGACCTTCCTGAAAACTACGACCGCGAAGAATTCGACCGCATCTTGAAAGCTGCTGAGCAAATCAAATCAGACAGTGATGTCTTGGTTGTGATTGGTATCGGTGGATCTTACCTTGGTGCTAAAGCAGCTATCGACTTCTTGAACCACCACTTTGCTAACTTGCAAACAAAAGAAGAACGCAAAG